>Ga0224557_1004454_pt1 | contig 10200 bp, 7 predicted proteins | sample 714S31014metaG_FD_180677 | JGI IMG/M metagenome (GOLD analysis project Ga0224557, IMG submission 180677) | Peat soil microbial communities from Stordalen Mire, Sweden - 717 S3 10-14 | ecosystem: Environmental > Terrestrial > Soil > Wetlands > Peat | place: Sweden: Norrbotten County, Stordalen... | reverse complement strand
CTCCAGATGGCCCTCTCCGAGATCCTGCGCCGCGTCGCCGACAAGACCCTCGACACCCGGCGAGCCCGCCTCCTCGTCACCACCCTCGAAATGGCCAAGGACAACCTTCCTTCCTACCTGAACCAGTCCACCTCAAGCCCGGACCTGTGGCCCTGACTTGTCCCCCCTCCTGTCCGCCGCCGGTCGCCAGCCAACCCCCGCCGTTCCAAAACATTAGGACTTGGAAGTCCGGAAAAAAGAAGGGAGGAGGGGGGGCGGCCCGTGGCGAGGGATAGGCGAACCCACCCGCCCGAGTGCCTTCGCGCCTCGCACTTGGCACATCGGACCGCGAACGTCCCAGCCGTCCTCGTCCGCTTGACTCGCGTCACTTGCTTTTCCGATACCTCCGGATCAGGCTGCTGGTCGACGAATCGTGCGCAAGCTGCGGCTCGGTTGCACTCTCCAACTCGCCCAGGACCTTCGTTGCCAGCACCTTGCCCAGTTCCACCCCCCACTGATCGAACGAGTCGATGTCCCAGATCGTTCCCTGGGTAAACACCGAGTGCTCGTAGAGGGCCACAAGCTGGCCCAGCACCGCAGGCGTCAGCACATCGGCCAGGATCGTGTTCGACGGCCGGTTGCCCTCAAAGACGCGATGCGGCACCAGCCAATCGGGTGTGCCCTCCGCCTTCACCTGCTCCGCGGTCTTGCCGAACGCGAGCGCCTCGGCCTGCGCGAACACATTCGCCATCAGCATGTCGTGGTGCCGTCCCAGCGGGTTCAACGACTTCGCGAACCCGATAAAGTCGCACGGAATCAGCCGGGTCCCCTGATGGATCAGCTGATAGAACGAGTGCTGTCCGTTGGTTCCCGGCTCGCCCCAGTAGACCGGCCCAGTGTCGACAGCCACACGTGTCCCTTCCAGCGTTACATGTTTTCCATTCGACTCCATCGTCAACTGCTGCAGGTACGCCGGAAACCGCTTCAGGTACTGCTCATACGGCAGGATCGCGACCGTCTGCGCGTCGAAGAAATCCGTGTACCAGATCGTAAGCAGACCGAGCAGCACGGGCAGGTTCTTCGCGAACGGCGTGGTGCGAAAGTGCACATCCATCGCATGGAAGCCGGCCAGCATGGCGCGGAAGTTCTCCGGCCCGATCGAGATCATGGTCGACAGCCCGATGGCCGAATCCATGGAGTAGCGCCCACCCACCCAGTCCCAGAAGCCGAACATATTCTCCGTGTCGATGCCGAACTTCGCGACCTCCTTCGCATTGGTCGAGATGGCCACGAAGTGCTTTGCTACCGCCTTTTCGTCGCCGCCCAGCCCGGCCAGCAACCACTCCCGCGCGGTGTGCGCGTTGGTCATCGTCTCCTGCGTCGTGAATGTCTTCGAGGCCACCAGAAACAGAGTTTCGTCCGGGCTCAGATCCTGCACTGCCTCGGCGAAGTCTGTTCCATCCACGTTCGAGACGAATCGGAACGTCAGGTCGCGCTGCGAGTAGTGCTTCAGCGCCTCATAGGCCATGACCGGGCCCAGGTCCGAGCCGCCGATGCCAATGTTGATCACATTCCTGATGCGCTTGCCGGTATGTCCCTTCCAGTCGCCTGAGCGCACCCGCTCCGCGAACCCCGCCATCTTGTCCAGCACGGCATGAACACCCGGCACCACGTCTTCGCCATCGACGAAGATGGTCTCGCCTTTCGGAGCGCGCAGGGCGACATGCAGCACGGCGCGGTTCTCCGTGATGTTGATCTTGTCCCCGCGGAACATCGCGTCGATTCTGCCGCGCAGGCCAGATTCCTCCGCCAGTTGCAGCAGCAATTTCAGCGTCTCATCGATGACGCGGTTCTTGGAGTAGTCGAGAAAGATTCCGTCCGCCTCGGCCGTAAACCTCTGCCCGCGGCCTGAATCTTCCTTGAACAATTGGCGCAAATTCGTGGCTTTCATCGTCTGCGCATGGGTTTCGAGCGCCTTCCAGGCTGGGCGTTGGTTCAGCGGCACGAGGGGCGAATTCTGGGTATTCATAGGCGTCAATTTTCTCACGGCAATCGGGTCATATTCCTGTCGGGCTGCCATCCGGATGGGTTTCGCGCACCGCCGGATTATCCGTGCTGGATATTCGGCTTGCAAAAGCGCGATGTGTGCGGTTATCGTCAATACTAGTCCGGCTATCGCGCATCATGTTCGAACTTCAGGGGTGCGCGGGGCTCGCGTTTTTGGATCCGAGCCCTGGCCGCGAATCGAGGCCCCGTTTGTCAATGAATGTAGCAGCCCGCCGCCCCGCCCACCGCACCTCACCGAATGGCGCTCCCTCCGCAGTTCCGCCGTCCCTGCTCGGGTCTGCTTCGCGGGTCAATGCTACCCCTGTCCCGGAGACACCCGTTGTTTTGGTGAACGCGACCCCATCGTCGACCCTGAATGAATTCGCTGGCGACCCGAATTTCATGACCTCGCTCGCCCGCGGGCTGCTGGTAATTCAGTCTTTTTCCCCGCAGACCCCGCGGATGACGATCTCGCAGCTCTCGGTGAAGACCGGCCTGTCTCGCGCCGCCGTCCGCCGCTGCCTCTACACGCTATCCAAGCTTGGCTTTGCGGGCGTCGAGGACGGCTCTCGCTATGCGCTGCGCCCGCGCATGCTCACGCTTTCGAACACCTACTCCGCCTCCAGTTCGCTCTCCACCGCCGCCCAGCCCATTCTGGAACGCATGTCCGCCGAGCTGCACGAGAGTTTCTCTGTCGCCACCCTGGACGGCGACGACATCGTCTATATTGCGCGCTCTTCCGCCTCCCGCGTCATGTCCGACGAGCTGCACATTGGCAGCCGCCTGCCCGCCTACTGCACCAGCATGGGCCGGGTGCTGCTCGCCTATTTGCCCGCCGAGCAGTTGGAGGAGTATCTCGCCCACGTCGCGCTGACAGCGCACACCCCGCGCACCGTGAGCAGCGCCGAGAAGCTTCGCCTCGCGTTGCGCAACGTCCGCCGCCACGGCTACGCGCTGGTCGACCAGGAGTACGAGATCGGCCTGCGCTCCATCGCAGTGCCTGTCTACGCGCCCACCGGCCGGGTCGCTGCCACCCTGAATCTGAGCGGAAGCGCGCCGCGCATGCCCGTATACGAAATGCAGAGCAGGTTTCTTCCCCACCTGCGCGCCGCCGCCGCTGAGCTGGGTGCGTTTCTCCGCTAGTTCGGTGGAGGCGGCTGCCTTACCGCGACAAATGTCCCCTGGGCGCCGAACGGTGCGATTCCCGACCGCGAAGCTTTTCCGGTCTGCCTGCGGCAGCTTATGGCCGGCTGAGTCCCGCGCTGTTTCCCAGCGCCGGATCGAGTACCTTATCCAGGGCCTTTGCTGCAATCCGCTGCGCCAGCGGAGTAGCGCCCCCGGCACCCGCCGCTGTTCCCATCAGCATTGTGTACACCAGCGCTGACACGAAGAAGCCCACAAACCACGCAAGTTTGAAGAGCCAGTCAAACTCAGGGACCCAGCGGCCGATCAGCGCCGCGGCCACACCTGCTGCCAGCGCAATCAGCGCGCGCGGATTGATGCCGTTGCGGTACTCGTACGGCCCCTCGCGGCGATAGAGGCTCTCCGTATCCAGCCGCGTGTCGCGCAGAAAGACATAGTCGGCGATCATGATGCCCGCCACCGGCCCAAGCAACGCCGAGTAGTCCACCAGCCACTGCAAATAGTTAGTGGAACTCGACATCAGCCTCCACGGCATGATGGCGAGTCCAATCGCACCCGTGATCAGTCCGCCGGTGCGGAAGCTGATGAACTTCGGCGCCAGGTTGGAGAAGTCATTCGAAGGGCCAACCACATTCGCCCCGATGTTGACATTCAGCGTCGCCACCAGCAGCCCGATCAATCCAAGGAATGCCAGCAGCGGCTGGTGGAACCGGCCCAGCAGGGTCACAGGGGACCAGATCGGTTCGCCGAAGATCACCGTCGATGCCGACGTGCAGACGATTCCCAGCATGGAAAACATCGTCATCGCCAGCGGCAGGCCGATTGCCTGGCCTATGATCTGCGCGTCCTGGTCCTTTGCGTAGCGGGTAAAGTCCGGAATGTTCAGGGAAAGCGTTGCCCAATATCCCACCATCCCGGTCAACGCCGGAAAAAAGAACGCAAGGAAACTGCGCGTGGACGTGAAGTGACTGGGAGTGGAAAGAATCGGCCCGAGTCCGCCGGCCCGGTGAAGCACGAAGGCCAAAAGCAGCGCCGACATAATCAGAATGAACGGCGCCGAGTAGCTCTCCAGGAATCGGATCGACTCCACTCCGCGCCACACCACCACCATGTTCAGCGCCCAAAAGCCCAGAAAGCATGCCCACGTCACCACGGGCATGTGCTCGGTCTGCGGAGCCAGCACATTCACCATCTGGGTAATGGCGGTGCCGCCGATCCAGCTCTGAATTCCAAACCACCCGCAGGCGACAAACGCTCGCAGCATCGCAGGAATATTCGCGCCCCGAACCCCAAATGAAGCGCGCACAAAAACCGGGAAGGGAATTCCGTATTTCGCTCCCGCATGAGCGTTCAGCAGCATCGGGATCAGCACGATCAGATTGCCCAGCAGGATGGTCGAAATCGCTTCTTTCCAGTTCATCCCGCCTGCGATCAGGGTCGACGCCAGCATGTACGTCGAAACTTCCATCGACATTGAGAACCACAGCGCGATGTAGTTGTACGTGGTCCAGTGTCTTTGCTCGGGCGTTGTCGGGGCCAGGTCCGGGTTATACAGATGCGAATCGGCGCGCAGGCCGTACGCATCGGTCAGACTCGTCGGCCCCTCGACGTAAAGGCTCATTCGCCGGGCACCTCGCGATGCACATAACGCCCGCGACCCACCGTTCCGACAAACCTGCCACTGTCGACCACCAGTTCTCCGCGTGAGAATACCTGCCGCGCGTTGCCCTTCACCTGGAAGCCTTCGAAGATCGAGTAATCGGTGTGCATATTCTGGGTCGCTGCCGTAATCGTATACTTCGCTTCCGGGTCCCACACCAGAATATCCGCGTCCGAACCAGCGGCCAATATACCCTTCCGCGGATACATTCCGAAGATCCTCGCCGGCGCCTCCGCGCTGATCTCCACGAACCGCTCCAGCGAGATCCGGCCCTGGTTGACGCCGTGGTGATAGGCAAGCTGCATCCGGTTCTCTATCCCCGGGCCACCGTTAGGAATCTTGGTGAAGTTCCCCAGCCCCAGCGTCTTTTGATCGGCAAACCGGAACGGGCAGTGGTCGGTGGAAATCACCTGCAGCACATCGTCCTTCAGCGCCTTCCACAGCGGAGCCTGGTTCTTCTTCTCGCGCAGCGGCGGCGTGAACACGTACTTCGCGTCCTCGAAGCCGGGCTTGCCCATGTCATCTTCAATGGACAGGACCAGGTACTGCATGCACGTTTCGCCCTGCACCGGCAATCCGCGTTCGCGCGCCGCCTTAACTTCGAGCATCGCCTTCTCGTTCGACACATGCACGATATACACCTTCGCGCCGCCTGCCAACTCACTCAACGCCACCACGCGATGCACCGCTTCAGCTTCGGCCTCCACCGGCCGCGACAGGGCGTGGTACAGCGGCCCCGTGTGGCCGGCAGCCAACGCCTGCTGCACGATCGCATCGATCACCGTGCCGTTCTCCGCATGGACGCACACCAGCGCTCCCAGCTTCTTTGTCCGCTGCATCAGCTTGAAGATGGTCGCGTCGTCCACCATCAGCGCATTGGGATACGCCATGAAGATCTTGAAGCTGGAAATCCCCTCCGCGACCATCGCATCCACTTCGTCCAGCCAGGCATCGTTTGGCCCCAGGTCGGTCACCGCCATGTGCAGCGCATAGTCGATGCAGGCCTTGCCCTCCGACTTCGCGCGCCAGGTTTTGAAGGCTTCACTCATCGGGTGGCCCATCGATTGCAGCGCAAAGTCGATGACCGTCGTTGTCCCGCCGATCGCCGCCGCCCGCGTCCCCCACTCATAGTCGTCAGCGCTCACCGTGCCGCCAAAGGGCATATCCAGATGCGTATGCACATCAATGCCCCCAGGAAGCACCAGCATTCCCGTCGCATCGACGACCCGGTGCCCATTCGCCGTGATCCCCGGCGCAACCTGCGCAATCGTCTCGCCCTCAACCAACACATCGGCGAGCATTGTCGTCGCCGCGCTCACAACCTTGCCACCTTTAATCAGAATCCCCATTGCCTTGCTCCTTCGTCCCGTACATCAGAAAAATCGCATCGCAGGCTCCACACTGGTCAACACGGATTGAACCACCAGTGTTCGTTTGAGTCCGTGTCGCTCCGTGCAGATCCGCAGTCGCTCTCTCACTTTGCCTGGGGCGGAACGCATTCCGCCTCGGCTGTCCGCTCCGCCCACGTCTGTGGAGCCAATCCCGTCGGCCGTTCGACCATGGTGATGCATCCGTCTACCGGGCAGACCAGCGAGCACAGATTGCATCCGACGCATTCCGTCTCGTCCACGCGCGGGATCCGTTCCAGCGACGTCGCAAACGGCCCCACGCTCCCAATGGGCGGATCGAGCTTCGGAATCGGAGTGGCCGCAATCCTCTTTCGCCCGGGCTCCTGCGGCTTCGCGTGGGCCCCGACGTGCCCGTCCACCGGGCCGGTTCCAAGAGGCCCGGTCACGCGGTCGAGATGAATGCACTGATGCGCGCCGTCCCAGCACGCGATGTGGCAAAGCTGGCAGCCAATGCAAAGGGACTCATCGATCTGCGCGACGATTTTGTAGTTCAGGTTCAGGTGCTTCCACTCCGTCACCCTGGTCAGGCTCTTGCCGCGAAAATCCTCGACGGTCGCGAATCCCTTCCCATCCATCCAATTCGAGAGTCCGTCGATCATATCCTCGACGATGCGGTAGCCGTAGTGCATCACTGCCGTACACACCTGGACGGTGCCGCAGCCCATCAGGAAGAACTCCGCCGCATCCCGCCATGTCGCTATCCCGCCAATGCCGCTCATCGGAATCGGCGGCCCATCCACATAATCCGAGTTCACCTGCTGGACCATGTTCAGCGCAATCGGTTTTACCGCGGGCCCGCAGTAGCCGCCGTGCGAACTCTTCCCATCCACATTCGGCCGCGGCTCAAACGTATCGAGGTCGATGCCGGTGATCGAATTGATGGTGTTGATCGCCGAAAGCCCATCCGCCCGCGCGCGCTTGGCCGCCCGCGCCACCATGCGGATGTCCGTGATGTTGGGCGTCAGCTTTACCAGCACCGGCGTCCGCGCCACTTCCTTCACCCACTCGGTAATCAACTGCGCGTACTCCGGCACCTGTCCCACGGCCGAGCCCATCCCGCGCTCGCTCATTCCGTGCGGGCATCCGAAGTTCAGCTCCAGTCCATCGGCCCCGGCGCCCTCAGCCTGCTTCACCATCTCGTGCCAGGTCTCGCGCTTCGACTCAACCATCAGCGACGCGATTACCGCGTGCCCGGGATATCGTCGCTTTACCTCGGCAATCTCGCGCAGGTTCAACTCGATGGGGCGGTCGCTGATCAGTTCGATGTTGTTCAGCCCCATCATCCGCTGGGCGTTCCAATCGACGGACGAGTAGCGCGAACTGACATTCGTAATCGGCTCGCCGATGGTCTTCCACACCACGCCACCCCATCCTGCGTCGAACGCGCGCATCACCTGCTCGCCGCAGTTGGTCGGCGGCGCGCTGGCCAGCCAGAATGGGTTCGGACACCGGATGCCCGCGAAGTTTGTCGTCAGATCAGCCAACGCTTATCCCTCCCATGAACCTGTCATCCTGAGCGGAGTAGCTTGCAGCCCTATCGCAAGCTACGCAGTCGAAGGACCTGCGTACTGCTCGAACTACCACAGACCTGCGGACCTTTCTCACGAAGAAGCCCCTCCCAGAGCCGCCGCGATCCCATGCGCCGCGCGTTTGCCGTCCGCGACCGCATCCACCACCTCGCGTCCGCCGTTCACGCAATCCCCGCCCGCGAAGTACTTGGGGTTGGTTGTCTGCCCGGTTGTGCGCTGGATGACCACCCGCCCATGCTCCATCGCCACTCCCCGCACCTGCGAAAGCAACTCCAGCAGCGGCGATTGCCCGATTGCAGGAATCACTACATCGCACTCAATCGTAAACTCCGATCCCTCCACCGGGACAGCCTGCCCGGTTTCATCCTGGGCGGTGGCGATACACTGCAGCTCAATCGCATCGCCCTTCGCGGCGAACGCCTTGGGCAGCGTTGCCCAGCAAAACACCACGCCCTCGCGCAGCGCGTGCTCATACTCAGAGTCGAACGCGGACATGTGCTCGCGCTGCCTCCGGTATAGAATCGTCACCTCGCCGGCGCCCAGCCGCTTTGCGGCGCAGGCCGCATCGATCGCTGTATTCCCGGCGCCAATCACCACCACGCGCCGGGCCTTTGCATGCGGCCCTATGCTGGTTCGCTGTCCGGTCTTATATCCCGCAATAAACTCCAGCGCATCCACCACCGACTCGGAAGCGCTGCCATCGTGCGCCAGCCGGCGCATCGCTCCCAGACCCACTCCCAGAAACACCGCATCGAAATCGCGCTCAAGCTCCGTCAGTCCTTCCGGATCGACTTCGCCGACCTCGAACTCCACCCCCAGGTCCTGGATCATCCGAACCTCGCGCAGGCTGTCCCCCACGCGCAGCTTGTACTCCGCTACGCCATAGGTATTCAACCCGCCCGGCAGCGCGCGCCGATCGATCACCTTGACCTGAAAGCCAAGCTGGCGCAGTTCAGCCGCGCAGGCAAGGCTCGCCGGCCCGGCGCCGATGCAGGCCACTCGCTGTTTGCGCTCCTCGCGCCGGCGCAGCGCGAGCTTCCCGCCTGCGTCGTAGAACGTCTCCATTGCAAACCGCTGCAGCCGGCCAATCTCGATCGGCTGCTCGTGCTTTCCGTGCATCACGCACGAGCCTTCGCACAGCACGTCGACCGGGCATACCCGCGCGCAACTCGCGCCCAGCACATTCGCGTCCAGGATGGTCCTGGCCGAGCCGGTTACGTTTCCGGAAGCGATCTTCTTGATGAACCGAGGCACATCGATGTGGGTGGGGCACGCGCTCATGCAGGGCGCGTCGAAGCAGTTCAGGCAGCGATTAGCCTCGACCACGGCCGCCCGCGCGTCCAGCGCCGGATGCAGATCGGGAAACCGAGCCGCGATTTCAGTTTCGGGGAGCGAGTTGTCAGCTTTGAGCATGTGCCTTACCCTCATGCACTCCCCTTACGGCTTCACCAGGTCGCCATACATCTCCGGTCGCCGATCGCGGAAAAACTGCCACGTCCTGCGCACTTCGGCGATCATGTCCAGGTCGAGATCGGCAGTCACAATCTCGTCCTGATCCCGTGTCGCTTCTGCGATGATCTTGCCGCGCGGATTGCAGAAGTAGCTCTGGCCGAAGAACTCCCCGATATTCCAGGGCGCCTCGGTCCCCACGCGGTTGATGGCGCCGACAAAGTATCCGTTAGCCACCGCGTGCGCCGGCTGCTCCAGCTTCCACAGGTACTCGCTGAGTCCGGCCACCGTAGCTGAAGGGTTGAACACAATCTCGGCGCCGCGCAAACCCAGCGCCCGCGCCCCCTCAGGAAAGTGCCGGTCATAGCAGATGTACACGCCGATTTTGCAGAAGCCCAGGTCGAAGACGGGGAAGCCCAGGTTGCCCGGGCGAAAGTAGAACTTCTCCCAGAAGCCCGGAGCGACGTGGGGAATGTGCGTCTTGCGGTACTTGCCCAGGAAGTCCCCGGCCCGGCCAATGACGGCGGCCGTGTTGTAGAAAATGCCTTCCTCTTCCACCTCGTACACCGGAACGATCAGCGCGACGCCGGTCTCCTTGGCCAGCGCCATCATCCGCTCCACCGTGGGCCCATCGGGCACGCGCTCGGTCGACTCGTACCACCGGGTGGTCTGCTCGGCGCAAAAATACGGCCCGTTGAAGATCTCCTGCAGGCAGACGATCTGCGCGCCATCCGCCGCGGCCTTGCGGATCATCTTGACGTGCTTGTCGATCATCGCCTGCTTGATCTCCGCCAGCGACGCCCCACCGCCGCCAATCTCCGGGCTTACCTCGTTTTTCGCCTGGATCAAAGAGCACCGAACCAATCGCGCCATGGGTTCTCCTTTAGCTTGCAACTACCTCACTCAACACAATATGCCTTCATCCTCCAAGATCAAACCGCCGGCCGGATTCTCACTTGCATGGACTCACCCGGACCCGCCCGGG
>Ga0224557_1004453_pt1 | contig 10200 bp, 4 predicted proteins | sample 714S31014metaG_FD_180677 | JGI IMG/M metagenome (GOLD analysis project Ga0224557, IMG submission 180677) | Peat soil microbial communities from Stordalen Mire, Sweden - 717 S3 10-14 | ecosystem: Environmental > Terrestrial > Soil > Wetlands > Peat | place: Sweden: Norrbotten County, Stordalen... | reverse complement strand
CAGGGGCAGTTCAGGGTTCCTCAAAACCACGACCGATGCCATGGGAGCATTCCGTTTCAACAATGCCGCGAGCGGCCAAGTATTTCTCACTGTTCAGCAACTATTTCTCACTGTTCAGGCCGATGGTTACGCGCCGGACATGAAGCGTATTGAACCAGACAAGGACACAGCCCCCGTCGAATTTCGGCTTGAGCCCGGCCACATCATCCGCGGCCAGGTCGTCGATACGCAGACCAATGCCCTGGCCGGCGTGTCTGTGGTCGCTGACCGGTGGCGCGGCCATCAGTTTCTGACATGGCATGGGACGACAGACACGAACGGCATGTACGAATGGACGAACGCTCCGGCGGACCAAGTGCAGTTCAGCTTTCTGAAAGATGGATACCGACGTCTCGATCGATACGAGTTGCACCCGGACGCTGAAAACGTCGCAGTTACACTCAGACCTCCCTTCGTTGCCCACGGGGCGGTGGTGGACGCGCAGACTGGCGAACCGATCCCTTCTTTCCGTCTTACCATCGGTCAACTGTTCGACGGACAACCAAACCCTTCTTGGGATCAGCAGAATCAACGGAGCTTTTCGGACGGAAAATACGAATACACTGTTGACTTCGCCAGTCGTTACGTCCTCCGGGCCGAAGCCGATGGCTACGCCTCGGAAACCTCTCCTGAATTCGATTGGAAAGACGAAAGTTTCACACACGATTTCAAACTCGCTCGAGCCACCGGGGTGCAAGGAATCGTGCGCACCACCGCAGGCCAACCAGCCGCAAACGTCGAGGTTTTTCTGGTCACGCCCGGTGGGTCGTGGCTAACGGTCGAGAATGGCCACGTGGAAGAGGACGGGAAAACTAGTAGCGTTCACACGGGCGATGATGGACACTTCTTATTCTCCCCGCCGGGCAAGCCATTCCTTGTCGTGGCGGTGGACAAACGTGGATATGCACAGGCTGGTTCCGAGCAGGCTGGCGTATTGCCTGATTTGGTTCTTAAACCTTGGGCGCACGTCGAAGGCACCGTGTATATCGGCAGTCAGTTGGCAACCAAAGCAAAAGTGGAACTGGATGGCGATTCCTCGTCACCTTCCGACCAGCCACATGTCTTGTTCCAGGCAAATACCATGTCCGACAACACCGGCCATTTCTTACTGGATTATGTGCCGGTCGGCGGTGTGTCTGTCGGCCGCTGGATTTGCGTGAATGAGCGGTCCATGGACTTCACTATCAGTCCTGCCGTTCGCCTGCAGACCAAGCCCGGCGAGACGGCGCAGGTGATCATCGGTGGCACCGGACGTCCGGTTGTCGGCCAACTCGTGGTTCCCCCCGGGTTCGGGTGGAAGGTTGACTGGAGCACGTGTTCTTCCAGTGGACTGCATACAAAACGGCCTGACCGCTCCGAACCGACACTACCAAATAATTGGGCGACCATGACCAAAGAATGCAAACAAGCTTGGTCCTACCAATGGAACAATTCCGACGAAGGTAAAGCATTCTGGAAGACATTCCGCGCGTACTCTTTTGCGGTTCGCCCGGATGGATCGTTCCGAGTCGAGGATGTCGAACCCGGTACCTACCAATGGGACGTTACCTTGAACAGCGAATCACGCACCAATGGCGCGCCCATCGTCAGACAACCCATCGCCCGTCTAGAGTACGAGTTCACTGTTCCTGAAATACCCGACGGCCAAACCGACGAGCCACTTGACCTTGGCGAATTGAAACTGACGCCCGTCGAACCACAGCAATAGACAGCGGCGGAGTCATCAATACGCTGACGGCTTGAATCGCACGTCGGTCACCGTTAAACTCCGCGCTCAGTGACCACGAATACCCCCGAACGACCCTGGCGGCGCGGTTTCTGGAGTTTGATCGTCACCCAGTTCCAGGGCGCGTTCAGCGATAACGCGCTGAAGACCGTGGTCACGTTCTTCGGATTGAGCCTTGCCCTTCCCCCGTTCTGGCACAAATCACTGCTCCCAATAGCGACCGGCGTTTTCTCCCTTCCGTTTATCCTGTTTTCGATGACCGGCGGCTTCTTCGCCGACCGCTACAGCAAACGCACAGTCACCATCGGCGTGAAACTTTTCGAAATCGCAATCATGTCCTTTGCGACCGCCGCCTTCTTCACAAGCAATCTCTGGATGGGGATGACCGCGATTTTCCTGATGGGCACGCATAGCGCCATCTTCGGGCCGTCAAAGTACGGGTCGCTGCCGGAACTTTTGCCCGAGAAACAACTGTCGTGGGGCAATGGCATCCTCGAACTGGGCACATTCCTCGCCATCATCCTGGGGGCGGCGGCAGGCGGGTATCTTTTCGGATGGTTCAAATGGCGCCTGGCCTGGATCGGGCTCATCCTGATCGCCCTGGCGCTTGTTGGACTCATCACCAGTTTGGGCATCACGCGAGTGCCCGCAGCGGCTCCGACGCAAAAATTCAAGCCGAACTTCCTCGGCGATTTGTTCTCGCAGATTCAACTGATGCGTCAGGATCGCGTGCTCTGGCTGGCCTGCCTCGGTAACATTTACTTTTCGTTTGTCGGCCAACTCGTGTTCCAAGGCGTGTTCGATCTCGGCGATCGGCTGCGCATTGGCGAGCAGAACACCAGTCTCCTCGTCGTCGCGCTCGCGCTCGGTATCGGCGTGGGCAGCTTTGCGGCAGGGTGGCTCTCCGGCGGCAAAATCGAGTATGGCCTGGTGCCACTCGGCGCACTCGGCCTGACGGTCTTCAGCTTCGTTCTGGGGCGGCCCAGCCAAACATTCCATTCCCTCTGGCCACTGCTCGGCGCGCTCGGGTTCTTCGGCGGCTTCTTCATCGTGCCGATCTCCGCGCTGCTGCAGCACCGTCCCAGCAAGGAGCAACGGGGCGCCGTCCTCGCCGCGAGCAACCTCCTCTCGTTCGTCGGCATTTTCCTGGCAGCGGGCGTCTACTGGGTGCTGACTTCGCCGCTCAACCTCACCCCGCACCACATGTTCATCGCGACGGCGATCATGACGCTGATCGCAACCGCCTATGTGGTTTGGTTATTGCCCGATTCACTCTTGCGTCTGTTCGTGTGGGCGTTCACGCATTCGATCTATCGTCTGCGCGTCGAGGGACGCGACAACATTCCCGAGAAGGGCGGAGCGCTCTTCGTCTGCAATCATGTTTCGTTCGTAGACGCGCTACTGCTGATCGGTTCCACCGACCGGATGATCCGCGCCATCATGTTCAAGGACATCTACGATCTTCCGTACGTCAAGCCGTTTGCGAAAGCCATGAAGGCAATCTCCATTTCATCGCATCTGCGCCCGCGAGAGATGATCAAATCCCTCCGCGAAGCGAGCGAGGCGATCAAGAGCGGCGATGTCGTCTGCATCTTCGCCGAGGGACAGATTACGCGCATCGGACAATTACTCCCCTTCCGCCGCGGCTTCGAACGCATCATGAAGGACGTGGACGCGCCGATCATCCCGATCTGTCTCGACCACGTCTGGGGCAGCATCTTCAGCTATGAGAAAAAGCGTTTCCTCTGGAAAGTGCCACGTTACTTCCCGTATCCCGTGACCGTCAGTTTCGGCAAACCGATGCCGCCCACGTCAACACCCTTCGAGGTCCGCCAGCGCGTGCAGGAACTCAACACCGACGCGTGGCAACACCGCAAGAAATTGATGATGACCATCCCGCGCGCCTTCGTGCGCAAAGCACGGCATCATCCGGGTAGATTCTTCATGGCTGACGGACGCGTCCCGCATCTGTCTTTCGGCGCGGCGCTGACCCGCACCATCCTGCTCGCGCGACGACTTCGCTCGATATGGGGGGGACAGGAAATGGTTGGCATTCTCATGCCGCCGTCCGTAGCCGGCGCGCTCGTGAATTACGCCGCGTTACTCATGGGCAAAGTGCCCGTGAACCTCAATTACACCGCCAACAACGAAGTCATCGCCTCCTGCGCCAGTCAGTGCGGCCTGCAGACTGTCGTTACGTCGAAGGAGTTTCTCGATAAACTCAAGATCACCGTCCCTGGCAAGACCATCCTGCTGGAGGAACTTGCGGCTGGTCCACGATTCAGCGAGAAGCTGATAGCGGCCTTGATGACATGGCTGTTGCCCGCCCGTTTATTGGGGCGTGCGCTCGGTCGCGAAAAGAAAAGCGAACTCGACGACCTGGCCACAGTCATTTTCTCCAGTGGCAGCACCGGTGATCCCAAAGGTGTGATGCTCACGCACTACAACCTCGTCTCCAACGCCGAACAAATGGGGCAGACGTTCGCCTTTGGCGGACACGACCGCGTCCTCGGCATCCTGCCGTTTTTTCATTCGTTTGGATTCATGGGAACCCTGATCGTCCCCGCTGTGCTCGGCGTTGGCGTGGTGTATCACGTCAGCCCGCTCGATGCCAAAGTCATCGGTGCGCTCGTACGTCAGTACAAGATGACATTTCTGATCGCGACGCCAACGTTCCTGCAGATGTACAATCGCGGTTGCGAGCCCGAGGATTTTGGCAGTTTGCAATTCGTCATGACCGGCGCGGAAAAACTTCCCGACCGTGTCGCACAGGCATTCGAGGATAAATTCGGCATCCGACCGCTCGAAGCCTACGGCCTCACCGAATGTTCGCCGGCCGTGACGGTCAACACCCGCGACTTTCGCGCCGCCGGCTTCCGCCAGGTCGGCGCCAAGCGCGGCAAAATCGGCCATCCGCTTCCCGCCATCAGCGTGCGCATCGTCGACCCCGACACCTTTCAGCCATTGCCTATCGGTCAACCCGGCCTCCTGCTGATTCGCGGGCCGAACGTGATGAAGGGTTATCTTGGCAAGCCCGAGAAGACGGCGGAGGTTATACGCGATGGTTGGTACGTAACCGGTGACATCGCTACGCTCGACGAGGACGGCTTCCTGATGATCACGGATCGCCTCACCCGTTTCAGCAAGATCGGCGGCGAGATGGTCCCGCACATCAAAATCGAGGAGAAACTCCACGAACTCGCCGGCGTCACCGAACAAACCTTCGCCGTTACCGGCGTTCCCGACGAAAAAAAAGGTGAACGCCTCGTCGTGCTCCACACTCTCAACGACGGCCAACTCCAACCCATCCTCGAAAAACTCACCACCTCCGATCTCCCCAACCTCTGGAAACCGCGCCCCGACCAATTCTTCCATGTCGAGAAACTCCCCTACCTCGGCACCGGCAAACTGGATCTGCGCAACGTGCGGGAAGTCGCTTCGAAGTTTTCGGTTGTTTAGCTGTCAACTCACTGGTGGGCTCTTCGGCAGGAGTTTGGCAATCACGACAAGCAGCACCAGCACCACCACGGTCAGTGCCACCCAAAAGATGATGCTCTTGGTGCCGGAGATTTGGAAAGCTTCGCCCACTCCCGATTTTTTCAGTGTTTCTTCCGTCGACAGAGATGCAACCGACTTCTCTTCCGCTAGCAACCGCGGGGCAATTAAGTCGAGGTCGTACTGTGGGAAGGCTGCGTCATGATTGCCGTAGTACAGGTAAGTTGACGGCTCCGGCGGCGCCTTGAACAGCACTCGCGTTACCGGATAAAAGAACTGAAAGTTGGCGAGGTCAATCGGCGGATTGTCGCCATTGTCCGTCTCCAGAATCAAAGTGTCCGTCAACGGCCGCGCGCCCACCATCAATTCGAGCGGCGCTTTCGTCGCGGGCGGTGTGCGCACCCAGTTGGCCTGTCCAAGTTGACGATCGTACTTCTCGCCGCGCTCGTCGACCGGCTGCTCGTAGAGCGTGACCTGGCGACGGAACAAGCCGCTCGTTGATACCGCCGTTAGTCGTGTGATCGGCAGATTCGTGTGCGGCAACTTGATCTTCCAGCGGCTAACCGTTGGACGTTTCGGATCGTTCGCCGAGGATATTTCCGGAACAAGCTTCCGCGAAATCGAAGTGCGCTCCAGAACATACGGACATTGTTTGCCGTCACGCACCAATCGTAGATCACGGAACGTAGCATCAGCGCGCGCCAAAACATCCAGGTCGAGATCAAGTTGCTGGACCCCTGCACGCGGCAACTTGATGGGCTTGCGATACCCCCATTCCGCCATGTCCAGCACGGTTCCCAAATCCTGAATTTCCGGAAAGGACTCGGTGGGATGGTACGCCGGATTGGCCACCAACGCGCTGAGCGACAATGCTGCAATCGGGACACTCGGCGCCGAGGCGAGCGTGCCGCGCAGCCCCGTCAGATCATAACGTGGTGCGGCGCAATGCGGATTGCCGGTAACCACCTGGTAAGGGCCGGCTTGTTGCGCCAGAAACACCGCGAACACCGGCCACCGCGTCGCCCGCATGGCGGAAATCTGCAGCGGCTGACTGTCGGCATTATCAATCAGAACCAACAGTTCACGTCCGTGCACGGTCAGATCGAGCGGCAGGTCCAGCCGCTCCGCGCGTTTGAAGCCTTCAATATCCACGCGGTAAATCGTGTCGCGCGCCAACTCGCGTTCCGTGATGGCGTTCTCCGCCACCTGCCGCTCTACCAGTGTGACGGAACGCGTGAACAACGGCTCGGCCGTCTCAATGCGTAGCGATGTCAGGATGAGATGCGCCGCGCCAAGATCCAGCGTCAAACGCGTCTGCCCGTCGCTTTCGGTGCGGTCCGTGATCGTGACGGGTAACGGTTCGCCGGGCGCCGCCCCCTCAGTCACAGCGTGCAGTGTCGCGCCGGTGAAAGGGATGGCTTCGGCGCGGCGATCGTCTATCGTCACGCGTAGAAAGGGCCACGGACCTTCCGGAAACTCCACCTGCAATTGGTTCACGCCATTCGGTTGCCGAAAAATCGGCTTGCCACTGGTCAGCGTGCGCCACGTGTGCTGATCATTCGAGCCTTCGACCGTCACCGCCTTGATAAACCCAACAGTGGGAGTTTCGAGGACCAGTGCATCGAGCGTCTGCGACGAACCAGTCTCCAACGTGATGACGGTAGCCTGTCCACTGAGGCTGACACTGAATTTCTTGGGAGTGAATACCACGACCGTGTTCCGTACCGGCCGCTCAATGAGATAGGGCACTTCCCGTCCCGCACTGTCGAAAATACGCAAGTCCTCCAACCCGGGCCGCGCCGCATCAATAGTTTCGGCCGGTAAACCTAACTTGATCAAACCCGTGCGCGCCACGTCGAACTGTTGCACATTCTTCCAGTCGGCCGGCAACTCGCCGAGAACCGTGAGCGTGGTCAGGAAATAAACAAGAATAGTTCTCATTCCGCCTTCACTTCCGCCGCCACAAACCGTTGATACAGGAACGACGACACCAACAGCACCACCGCCACGCCGACAAATGCGCCGATGCGTTGTAGTTGACCCAATTGGCCCAGGTCGTGAAAGAAGAGTTTTAGCAAGGTGACGCCAATCAACGCCAGGCTGGCGTACCGTACAGTTGGCAGCTTCTTCGCAATGCCAAAGACCAGCAATACCAATCCATACAGCGCCCAGGCAATCGAGTAAGTCATGTCGCGGGTGAAGTTAGTCGAGATTAGAGACGTCGGCGCGCTACCATACCCGTAGGCGATAGCGCCAACGTTGCTGAATTCAAATGTCAACGCGCTGGAACCGGGAGCTGTGAAATAGTCCGCGATTTCAATGTTCACCAGCAGGAACGCTAACACGGTTCCCAGTGTCGCAAGCAGCGCCCGGGCATTGGCACCCAGCACCTCTTGTCGTGGCGGCGCGAGCAATCGCGAGCCCACAAATAAACATATGGCTGTTATCCCGTAGGCGTAGAGGAACCAGTTCAGGATCGGTGTCGCGCTGCGAGCATGATACTCCAGCACCGCAGGATTCAACGCCAGCCGCGCAAATGCCGCGCATAACAATCCAACGCCCACCAGCCGCAGCCCGGGATGCGGCACCCGATGGAACAGCCACAGCAGCGCCGTCCCCTCCAAGGCCCAGCCGATGGTGATCCATTGTCGATCAAACTGGATTGGAAAAATCAGCGTAATGAAAAACAGTGTTGCCCCGCCGAACCACGCCAGCAGCGCCAGGCGTTGCGGCCCCTGAACGCGCAGGAGCGCCAGCAGTCCAATCAAGGGCGGCAGTGCGAACGCCGCCGGCAACAGCCCCATCATCGGGTTCGGCCAGACAGCTTTCACCAGCCAATAAACCAACGTGAAGTGCGCAGGTCCCGCCAGCGCCGACACGGCCCACGGCACGACACGGTTTTCCAGTTCCTTGCGAAAGAGAAACGGGAAGATCGTGAATACCGCCGTGAACGCTAAATACCAAATCAGCGGCACCACGGGGGCTTCCACCTTGAACCGCGCTTGATGCCACGCGTATTCCAGCGCCACGCTGCACACGAGGCCAATTGCCGTTAACCACTCCGCTCCCGTCCACCGCGCCACGCCCAATAGCAACACCACCAGCAGCATCGCCAATCCAAATACAGGTGACGGGCTCGTCAACGGCATCCGCAACACCACCATAATCAGCAGCAGAAACGGCAGGATGGCGGAAAGCGCCGGGATCTGCGCCTGTACGTTATCGGACAAAAACGGCAGCGACGGCAACGGTGGCAGGTCCACCCGGTTTCCCGCCGGTTTGAGCGCCATCCGTCGGGCCGCAAAAACACCGACGGCGAAGAACACCAGCGCGAATCCACCGATCACGACCAGCAGATCCGGCACGCTGCTCGCCACCGCCGGTACCTTGAACAGCCACACCACGGTCGCCCCCAATGTCAGCACCAACGCGCCAAGAATCGCCAGCACCGAAGCCGTTACCAGCGCAAGCGCGAACACAATAACATCCAGCGCGAGCACGCACAACCAAACCAACCACCCCAGATCGGGCAGTTTCATCACCGGAATCATGACGAGCACCAATGCGATCAATGGGAACAGATGCCCCCACCACACCGGCATGGCCCCGGGCCGTAAGCGCTGCAGGACGATGGGAAAGGCCGTGTGCAGGATGGCAAACAGCAGGTAGAACCCCAGCGCCCAGTTCAGCAATGCGCCCGACACGTAATTGATCGTCCAGATCGATAGTAGGACAAACGCTGCGAGGCCTGCCGCCAGATGTGCTGGCGCCAGCGCACTCCGCAACACGGCCACGGTCAACAACCCGAGATCGGCCACGAGCACGAAGGTAAAGATGATCCACGGTTTGGCCCCGAGTTCGCCAAACGACAACAAATAAAGCGTGAACACTAATGGCGCAAACGCCATGCCGATGGTCGAGGCGCTGATCCACGGGTCGTCGCGGTCGGTCACTACGAACGCCAGCAGGAATAGCGCTTCAAACCCAAGGAAGACATTCATGGCGGTAAACACCTTCACCGCCGCGAAGAACTTGACGGTCCACCCGATCTGCATCACGAGCGTGCCCACTGCGCCGAGCAGGACGAGGTAGTTCCAACGCTTCCGCGCAACCACGGCGATAAGGCCTGCGTCGAGCAGTGCGATGTAACTGAAAAGACCAAGCGGGTGATCCTGACCGGTCGAAAGGAGTACCGGCGTCAGGAAGCCACCTAACAACCCGAGAATCGCCACCACCTGCGCATCCAGCCGGACCGCCATCAGAAAAGCCACCGCCGTTACCAACACCATCAGCGCGAACGCCGGGATGACGCCAATGAAGTGGTAGAAGGCATACGAGGCAAAGACGTTCGCATACAGCGCCAACACGCCAGTCGCGCACAAAGTTTGGCCCAGCACGGAATACTCACGACCCGCTAACACCAGGCCACCAACCAAAAGACCGACGCCAATGATATACCCGATCGCCACGCGGATTTCCGGGCTGACCAAATTGTTGTCGAAAGAATATTTTACGAAGAAGGCGAGACCAAGGAACAACGCCAACCCCCCAATCCACGCAAACAACTTCACCCCCATGAACTGTTCCCAGTTAATTGACGGCAAGCTCACCTGCGGCGGACGCGGCGCCGTTTGCCCATTCGCCGGAGGGAAATCCTCCCAGGGCGATGATGGAGCCTGCGATGGCGGTGGAGCAATGGGTGGAGACACGGCGGTTGTCTCTTCCGCTTCCCGCACAAGGGGAGGCACATCTTGTGGCGGACGCCGCCCAATGGGAGGCGGCAACGGCGTTGTCAGAACCGGCTCGGCAAGCGGCGTCGGAACCGGTTTTGGTGGCGGGGCAACGACTGGAGGCTGGCCGGTACTGACCCCTTCATAGCTGCGGAGCACATCCCGCAAAGTGCGCACTTCAATCTGGAGGGGTCAGTACCGGCCAGCCTC
>Ga0224557_1004451_pt1 | contig 10210 bp, 11 predicted proteins | sample 714S31014metaG_FD_180677 | JGI IMG/M metagenome (GOLD analysis project Ga0224557, IMG submission 180677) | Peat soil microbial communities from Stordalen Mire, Sweden - 717 S3 10-14 | ecosystem: Environmental > Terrestrial > Soil > Wetlands > Peat | place: Sweden: Norrbotten County, Stordalen... | reverse complement strand
CTTGCGTGCGGATGGTGCGATAAGCTTTCTTCACGGCGGTTCTCCCTTCAAGGTGTGGCAACCCGATTCTTTCAGAATCAGGCTGAACCGCCGCTCAACTTTCAACTATGGGTGGGACATCCTCGATTCCTCTGGCAAGAGTCCACTCGGGCAGGATAGTTTCGCCGTCGTGTCGCCCCATAGAAACATCTCGCGCGGCGGTCAGCCTTGAACGAGCCACCAGAGCATAGAACAAGGGTCTTCCATCGATCTTTCTTCGTCGACGCGTTGGTTTTCAAGCGCTTCGACTAGGATTTCCCCGTCGTGATATGCGGTGGCCTCCACGGATTTGGGTCCGCTCCGCCAAGAGACAAAAATTGCTCCGCCTGAAACTGGCGCGACGGTGGGCAACGGCAAAGACTCGATTTCGATCTCGCCGATAAGCTTTTGAGCGGCTTTGACAGCTTTCTCGGACAAAGTGAAATCGCCGAGCCCAGGGATAAATCGTCCTGTCTTTCTCAGCATAGAAATCTTCGAGAGCGCTGTCGCCTTCCAAGGTGATTGCTCCGAATGCCCAAGCCATGCCCAATACACCGTGGACAGGTTTTGTCTTGGGTCGGAGAGTTTGTAGCCAAAACCTCGAGACTCAAACGTTTTCGCAATCTCGATTGCGGATGGCATCGTTGCTAGGGCCATGTTCTCTCCCACACGGATTCTTGAACCTGCGGTGAAGTGAAATCAGTAAACCCCTGGACAACGGCGAAGTGCCCGAGGTCGAGCCACTCCAGTATTTCCTCCATGCCGCTCCCCTTGGGTTTGCCAAAGGCGGTTATCGCAAGTTGGAAGATCTCCTGCCCGTCATTTCTAATTCCCGGCTGAAGTTGGAACTGAATTTGACCAATTTCATCAGGAAGAACAAAACTCTGGGCAAGACTCTGCTGCTGCAGGTTAGATAGAACCTCCGAGTTCACGGGCGAAGCAAGCGCGGGAAGGACCCTCCACACTCCTGACGGCTCCTGCCACTCTCTGCCGCGCAAAAAATGGTTGACGTATGTGACCTCACACTTCCAGACCTCCGGACGATCAAACCCCTGCTCGGCCAGAAAGTCAAGGAACAATCCTAGGTCCTCCTGAAATGATGGCCGGATTGTCCTGTACCTTGAGTATTCGGGATGCTCTTGGCTTGCGCGCCAATTTCGCACGAAAGCGCCTGACCGGATTTGAACGAGTTGGTTATCCGTTGCGGCAATGAAAAAACAGCGCACTGGAGGATCGGCGAAGTCGAGTTGGGGTCGCGTGAGAAATTCTTGTGGCGCTGGATAAACCTCGACTTTGGGATAACGGGTCTTGAATCGCTCCCAAAGGGCGCCGTATTGGACGACATTCCACCCTTTGATTGGTGCAAACTCGATCGCCAACGCAGTCTCGACGACCGGGGGATTCTTGTACTCCGGGGTGCGCCGCGACGGCCAGTCGCTTGCTGATAAGTGGTTGTTCATGCCGAAGTCCGGGACGATCCCTTCTCCCTTGAACTATATCGGCTCAGGCTACCGAAAGGTAGAATCTTTTGGCAAGCTTGAACCAATAGACGAACGAAAGGGGCTTTTGACATCTCTCACAGTTGCCCTCGCACCGAGACGCAGCAGGGCGGATCCAATCAACCCAGGCCTACTTCCGGCCCTGGATGGTTTTTGGGTTCACGCCGGCCTTCTTGGCGGCTCGCCGCGCGGCGATGGCGTGCATCTCCTTGCCGTAACTCGACTGGTTGATGAAGATCTGCAGCGCGAGATTCAACACATTGCCCGTCGCCCAGTAGAGCGCCAGCCCCGAAGCGTAGTGCCACAGGAAACTGCCCATAAAAATGGGCATGATGAAGGCCATCATGTTCTTTTGCATGGCATCCATGCCGGGTGTGGGCGTGATGTACTGCGTGAGGAACATGGAGACGATGATGAGCAACGGCAGGATGTGCGAGGGATCGGGCTGGGAGAGATCGGGCAGCCAGAACCAGTGCGCCTGGCGCAACTCGACGGCATTGTAGAGAACGCGGAAGAAGCCGTAGAACAGCGGGAGCTGGGGCAGCATGGGCAGGCAGCTGCCATACATGTTGACGCCCTCGGCCTTCATGAGCGCCATCTGCTCCTGCTGCATCTCCATCTTTCTGGGATCGTTTGCCTTGAGATTGGCGTAGCGGCTCTTGATGGCGTCCAGCTTGGGCTGGATGCGCATCATTTTGAGCGACGACTTCATCATCATGAAGCGCAAGGGGATGAACGCCAGGGTGAAGGCGGCCGTAAACATGATGATGGCCCAGCCCCAGCTGTACTCGCCGGCGCCGATGAAGTTGCGCAGGAAGCGCAGTGCGTAATAAAGCGGCTTGGCGATGACTCCCAGCCAACTGCCGAACTGTATGAGCGATTCGAGCCCGGGACCGTCGGGTTTGCCGTCGGCGCCGATGGCGTGGATCGACTTGAGGAGCTCGGTGGCCTTGGGGCCGGCAAACAAGCGCAGGCGGGTATCGCCGCTGGTGTCGCCGACGGCGATGCCGAGCACATCGGCGGAAGTCTTCTTGCCGTTCGGATCGCTGGGGTCGGCGGGCAGTTCGATGGCGTTGTGCAGGGTAACGACCGTGGCGCGTTCGGGGACCTCGGGCAGAAACGCGGCGGCAAAGTAAAGATCCATGATGGCCGCGTACTGATACGGCGCTTCCAGCGTATTATTGCCGCTGACTTTGGAGGCAGTCTGCACGTCCTGCCGGCCGTCGAGCGACCAGGCGAAGAAGGAGGGAGTGGGCATCTGCCCGCGCAGCATGGAGGTCTGATGGAGCTCCTCCATGTCGCCCAGGCCGGCGGGCCACTCTACAAGCGCGCGCACCGGAGCGCCGTTACGCGTCACCTGAGTTTCGACGTTCACGACGTAGCTCGAGTCAAAGCGGAAGGTCTTGACGGCATCGATGCCGTTGGCCGAGTAGCGGAAGGTGATCGCGGTGGGCGCAAGCAGCAGGCCGGTGGCCGTGGGTTGCGCGCCGCCGTAGCTCACCTGGTAGAGTGCGTCGTTCAGCTCGGTGGTGAGCGCCGGCTCGTAGGTGAGGAGCGCGAGCGGCAGTCCGAAGCGGGCGGCGGCCTGCGGCTGCACCAGGTCGAGCGGTTTGCCGGCCGAGTCAAAATATTTCTTCAAGGTCCAGCTCTTCACCTGGGCGCCGCGGTTGGTGAAGACGATCTTGTAGAACTCGTTCTCGATCGTGGTGTAGGTCTCGAGCGAGGCCGAAACTTGCGGCGTGGCCGCGGGCGCCTGTGCGGGAGCCGCGGCAGCCGGGGTTTGGCCCGGCGCGGCGGAAACGGGTGGCGCGGCGGAAACGGGTGGCGCGGCGGTCTGGGACTGCGTTTGCGCGGGCGGCTGCTGGTCCGTCCTCGGCTTCGCGAAGAAGAACTGGTAGCCAAGGATGACGGCCATGGCAAGGAGCACGAAGGCCATGGTGGAGCGCATGTCGCCTCCGCCGCCACCGGAGCCCTGCGATTGCAGATTGGGATTCTGTATTTCGGGCAAAGGATACTTCCTATCGTTGGGAAAAGGCAGCCACAGGGGCCGCTTTCTCTATGGTAATGGTTCGCGGGGCATCACAGGCGGTGCGCAGCCACAATCCGCGCCGGATCGGGCTGGCGGGACGGGCCGGCCGGCCGCCGGAGGAACAGGCCCGCTTGCCGGAGGAACAGGATCGAACCCGCCGGGCGTAAACGGGTGGCAGCGCAGCAGCCGCCACGCGGCAAGCCCGCAGCCCCGCAATGGGCCATGCGTGGCGATGGCTTGGCCCGCGTACTCAGAGCACGTGGGAACGAACTTGCACCGGCTGCTGCTCACCGCGTGCAGCGCCGGCGAAATCCACCGGGCGTAGAAAGCGATGAGTGCAAGCAGAATGCGCGTCATAATGCGGGTGTTACGCGGGACTGGGGCGCGGCCGCAGGCGGCGGGACCCCGCGCGAAGCCTCGGTCAAGCTCAGTTCTCGGGCCTGTTCAAGAATACGCACGATCTCCGCCTCAAGTTGCGCAAATTCCATGGTGAGTACGTTGCGGCGGGGATGGAAGATGAGATCGAACCCCGCCGGCAGCAATCCGGCGTGACGGCGCAGCGCCTCCCTCATGCGGCGCTTGATGCGGTTACGTTCGTGCGCCTTGCCGATTACCTTCCCCACGGTAAGACCGACGCGCGGCCCAGACGGAAGCGCCGCGCCTGGAATCTGCGGGGCCAGGAACCAGCTCATGGACGCGGAGTGCCGCTTGCGGGCAGCCGCGTAGGCGCGAAGATAGTCGGCGTGCTTGCGCAGACGCGCTCCCGCCAGCGATTGGCCCAGCGAATGGAGTTGACCAGGCCTGGTATGTGAGTTCATGAGGAAAACTCGGGAAGAACGACCCCATCGCGCGACGCATTCCGATCGAAAACCAGCGCCGCTCGCGGGTTAGTCGCGGAATCCGGCGCTGACCGAGACGCGCTTGCGGCCCGCGGCGCGGCGGCGGCTGAGCACGGCGGCGCCGGCCTTGGTCTTCATGCGCGACCGAAAGCCGTGTTTTTTCACGCGGCTGCGGCGGTTGGGTTGAAATGTGCGTTTGGGCATCGTGACCCGCTCCTGTTTCTCAAAAAATCTGCGTAAGAACCGCATTTTGAGTATATCGTAGGCGGAGTGGAGAATCCAGCGCGATGGCGTGGCGGCGAAGCGGTAATTGTTCAGCGGTGACTGGAGTGATGGTTACGCAGCGCTCGATGGCGAAGTCTTGTCGCGGATTTTTGCAAAAATTTCATGGCTGCGTCACACGGCGCAGCGACTTTCACCAACCTTGGTGCAACTCGCAGGGCACTTAGAAAAGTAATGTGAAACAGGCATTGCAATAAGCCCTGGATGTTGCTACTATCGGGACCGTTCAAGAAATTTCATTTGCAGTTTCCAACATCTGCGCAACGGCTTTTTATTACTCATAAACGCCCAGGGTCGAATCTAGAGGGCACACCAGCTGCGGACAGGTAATCGGTCGCCGGCAAATGAACGGAGAGCGCAAAGCTTTCTGTGTCGGTTGGCTGTTGCCAGAAGACTCGAATTGAACCGCACGGCGCGCAGCCGGCGGGCGAGGCAAGGATTGTACGATGGCATTTGCAACTTCGCCGGCAACGGCACTCAACCCCTGGCTCCAGATTCTGTCGGCTCTCGAGAAGAAGGTGATCCGGCAATCGTTCGAAACCTGGCTTAAACCCACTCGATTCAGCCATGCGGCAGGGCGCACGCTCTACGTGCGTGTCCCCTCGCCCGAGTTTCAGCACATTGGCGATAAATACGGGGACCTGATTCAGGAAGCGATCGATCTCCAGGCTCTGGATTTCGACGACGTGAGCTTTGTCACGGCGGAAGACGACCCGTCAATTCCGCCGCAGCGCAGGGACGGCGGCTTCGGGCCGGTTCCCAGCCACGCCCCCACGGCGCCACCGGCGCCGGCCACGCGCGCGCCCGAGCAAGGGCGATTCGACTGGTCGACCGCCGCGCAACTGAACCCGCGCTACACCTTCGACGCCTTCGTCATCGGGAACGGCAACCAGTTTGCGCGCGCCGCGTCGCTGGCCGTGGCTGAGCGGCCTTCGCGCGCCTACAATCCGCTGTTTCTCTATGGCGGCGTGGGCATGGGCAAAACCCACCTGATGCACGCCATCGGCCACGAGGTGAAGCGCAGGCAGCCGGCCTCGAACATCTGCTATTCCTCCGCGGAGAAGTTCACCAACGAGATGATCAACTCTATCCGCAACGATCGCATGACCAGCTTCCGCGACCGTTTCCGCACCGTGGACGTGCTGCTGATCGACGACATTCAGTTCATCTCGCAAAAAGAGCGCACCCAGGAGGAGTTCTTCCACACCTTCAATGCCCTGCACGAATCGATGAAGCAGGTGGTGATCGCCTCGGACCGTCCGCCCAAGGAGCTGACCGAGATCGAGGAGCGGCTGCGCTCGCGCTTCGAGTGGGGCCTGATCGCCGACATTCAGCCGCCCGATCTCGAGACCAAAGTGGCCATTCTGCTCAAGAAGGCGGAGAGCGAACAGGCGCACTTGCCCACGGACGTGGCGCTCTTTGTGGCCTCCAACGTGCGCACCAACGTGCGCGAACTCGAAGGCGCGCTGGTGCGGCTGATCGCCTGGTGCCAGATGAACCGCATGGAGATCACGCTCTCGACCGCGCAGCAGTGCCTCAAGCAGTTCATCGACATGCAGGTGCGCAAGATCACCATCGAGGCCATTCAGCGCGCCGTGGCCGAGCAGTTCGGCATGAGGGTGAGCGACCTGAAGCAGAAGAACAACTCGCGCAACGTGGTAGTGCCGCGGCAGATCGCCATGTACCTGGCCAAGCAAATGACCGAGGCCAGCCTGCCCGAGATCGGACGCCAGTTCGGCAACAAGCACCACACCACCGTGATGCACTCGATCGCCAAGATCGACGAGCAGCGGCGCAGCGACAAGGACCTGCACCGCACCCTGAGCAAGCTGCAGGATGTGCTGAACTGCTAAAGGTACGGAGCAGGGATTAGAACTGGTTGCATAATTGGTGCCGTGAAAGGGCACGACTTCAGTCGTGCCGCAATGGGCGCATAAAACCGGGGGCTTTAGCCCCTGAGGGGCGTTTTTCAATCGGCTCCGCGCATTTATGCAACTAGCTCCAAGACGGTTGTCGGTGGACAGTGGTCAGGCAGGGTTAAGTCGCGACTGGAGATGCGAGATGTGCGGTGGCAGCGATAGCCAGGACGACGACCAGCTCCCCCTGACGGCCGCGCAGCGGGCGGTGCTCGATCGTCGCGTCGCAACTCTCGACCAGGATCGGCGTGCCGGCATCACCTGGGCGGCTCTGAAAGCCGAGCTTGAGCAGCGTTGCCCGTAGCGTGTGCGGGTTATCTTACCTCAACTGCCCGTATCTTCCCACTCCTGGCGGCTTCACGCAGTATTGTGTTCCACTCCAGCCTGTCAGCGGGTATCCTTGAAAGATGGAGCGCGGAACATGGCAACTCTGGATTGGTCACAGTGCCCCGCCGTAGAGAGCGTCCCCGGCAAGGTCAGCGGCGCATGGGTGTTCAAGGATACTCGTATGCCGGTTTCCATCGTATTTGAAAACCTCGAAGCCGGAGCCTCGATCAGCGAGATTATGGACTGGTTCCATTTGTCGCGTGAACAGATCGTCACCGTGATCGAATTTGCCGCGCGCAGCCTTGACGCGCCCCTACCTTCGCAGCAGTTCGCCCACACCGCCGATGCTCATACTGTTTGACCACAGTGCCCCGGCTCCCCTGCGCTACGCTCTCAAGGGCCATGCCGTTGTTGAAGCCATTGAACGCGGATGGGACCGGCTTGCGAACGGCGCTTTGCTCGATGCAGCAGAAGCGGCAGGGTTCGAGCTGCTTGTGACCGCCGACAAAAATTTGCGCTATCAGCAAAACTTGACGGGAAGGAAAATTTCAATCGTCGTTCTCGGCAACGCGCAATGGCCCGTTCTGCGCCGCCACGTTGAAAGAGTTGTTGCCGCCGTCAACGCGGCGACACCCGGCAGCTTTGCCATGGTAGAAATCCCTTACGAGTAGTCCGCCACTTGTCTCGAAAAGGGTAGGTTTCGAGGCGCGACAAAGACTATTCACGAAGTCTCGGAGCAGGTCTTCGCTAGCCTGTTAAGAGAATCTCAGCCCGGAGTGAACGCGGCGCGCAACATCTGCAACTCCACAATGAGGAGCGCATCCAAAAAGCCTATGGAATATCGACTGCTGGGAGGCTCCGGCCTCAAAGTTTCCGCACTGAGTTTCGGCACCGCGACCTTTGGCGGGACCAATGAGTTTTTCAAGGGCTTTGGCCAAACCGAGGTCGAAGAGGCGCGGCGCCTGGTCGACATCTGCTTCGAGGCCGGCGTGAATCTCTTCGATACCGCCGACGGCTACTCCGACGGCCGCTCGGAGGAGATTCTGGGCAAGGCGCTCGCGGGCAAGCGCGACCAGGCGCTTATCTCAACAAAAACCGGATTCCCATCGGGCCCCGGCCCCAACGACGAAGGCTCCTCGCGGTATCACTTGCGGCGCGCGCTCGAAGGCAGCCTGCGGCGGCTGGGCACAGACTACGTTGACATCTACCACCTTCATTGCTTCGATGCTCTGACGCCGATTGAAGAGGTGCAGGAGACACTGAATACTTTCGTACGCGAAGGCAAGGTGCGCTACATCGCTTGCTCGAACTTCTCCGGCTGGCACCTGATGAAGTCGCTGGCCGTGGCCGACCGCTATGGCTGGCCGCGCTTTGTGGCGCACCAGGTCTACTACTCACTCCTCAACCGCGAGTACGAGTGGGAGCTGATGCCGCTCGCGCTCGACCAGAAGGTGGGCGCGCTGATCTGGAGCCCGCTGGGCTGGGGACGCCTGACTGGCAAGGTCCGCCGCGGCCAGCCGCTGCCCGACGTGAGCCGCCTGCACTCGATCGCCGATGCCGGCCCGCAAATGCCGGACGAGCACTTGTACAAGGTGGTCGATGCCCTCGACGCGGTGGCTGCGGAGACCGGCAAGACCGTGCCGCAGGTTGCGCTCAACTGGCTTTTGCAGCGGCCCTCCATCTCAGCCGTGATCGTCGGCGCACGCAACGAAGAGCAGTTGCGCCAGAACCTGGGAGCTGCCGGCTGGAATCTGACCGCGGCGCAGGTGGCGGCTCTCGACAAGGCGAGCGAAGTCGAACCGGTCTATCCCTACTGGCACCAGCGCAAGTTCTTTTCCGGCCGGAACCCGATAAGTGCAGGGAGTAGCCAATAGGGAATAGGGAATAGAAAAGCGGGGAGCCAGGGAGCAACGAAGCCGCAGGCCGCAGAGCGGCCCGGCGTCTACTCCCTATTGGCTACTCCCTGCTCCCTGCTTTTGTGGTGATGGTGGCGGACCACGTTGTGTCCGATGAGCCAACCGAGAGAGCTGCCCACGAGCACATCGGAAGGGAAGTGCTCCTGTCCCATGACGCGGGTGAGGCTCACTCCGGTTGCCGCGGCATAGAGCATGAATTGCGTCCAATGCGAGGGGTACTCGGCAGCCAGCGCGGATGCGGCGGACCAGGCCACGACGCTATGCGTAGACGGAAAGGATGAATCCGCGCCGGCATTGGACTGGAAGAAATGTCCGCGCGCGTCATCGACGTTCGGCCGCTCGCGCCAGAAGACCAGCTTGAGCGCCTCGTCGACCACGATCCCATCCACCATCGACTCGCCGGTGAGGATGCCCGCCTGACGCGCGTGTTCATCCTGGCGCGCGCAGCCAAAACCGAAGACCGCAACCGGAACGGCGATCAAACTGCCGGTGAGCACATTGGATGTGTCGAGGCTCGCCTGGTTGAACGAGGGATCGCGCGAGACCACCTGCGTCATCGTGTGCCGGTCGGTGGCGAAGGCGGCTCCGGAAGCCGCGGCAAGAGGCAGCAGCCACTTGAGATCGCGCGTACGGGCGTGGGCAGGGCTGGTCCAGATGGCTGCCTGATCGTGCAGCAGATTGCGCGGCGTGCTGCGGACGGTTACGTCGTCCGAAGCGGAGGGCTGTGGCGAAGGCGCATCGGGAAGGGAAGCGGCGCCGGTGCCAGCAGGATGCGCCGCCGGTTCCTGCGCCGGCGCGAGCATGCAAACGCTCAAAGCAGGCACAGCCATCAGAAAGAGGCGCACAGCGATCCTGCGCGGGAAATGAGAGCGGGGTCGAAGCGGGTTTTTCGGCATAGGCTTTCGAGCGAAATCGGCAGAACTCAACTCTACCATCCGACGTCTTAAGGCCGGCAAATGTCAACGAAATCTGAACAAACGCGCGGCGATTCGGACCAAGATGACAATAAGATATCCTTCCGGCACCCAAAGCGGTCCAATCCGCGGCCGAATGCCGGTCAACTCGCAGGAAAAGGATTTGACAGCGGCGGCGTGCTTCCCGTAGTTTGGAAACAGATGCAGAGCTTCCGCCATCACGGCCACCATCATCATCATGGGACATCCATGCCGGCGGACTGCCATGGCCTGAAGTAAGCGGCCAGAGAGATCGGAAAGAAGCAACCAAGCCCGCCGGCGAATGACGCTGGGGGGCTTTTTCATGGTGCGCCCGGCAGGGCGCACTCACTTGGGGGTGCAAGTCCCCTACACACCCGGCAAGGGGAAGTGTTAGCTGAACGGCAAGGGTGTCCATCGTGAGGTGGAATCTGGAGGAAGCTGTAGGCAAA
>Ga0224557_1004447_pt1 | contig 10216 bp, 9 predicted proteins | sample 714S31014metaG_FD_180677 | JGI IMG/M metagenome (GOLD analysis project Ga0224557, IMG submission 180677) | Peat soil microbial communities from Stordalen Mire, Sweden - 717 S3 10-14 | ecosystem: Environmental > Terrestrial > Soil > Wetlands > Peat | place: Sweden: Norrbotten County, Stordalen... | reverse complement strand
AGGTCAGCGACAAGGAGATGAAGGACCTATCGGTCCGCCATCACGACACCCAGCCCAACCGCAACTACACCATCAGCCCCAGGTGACTGGCTACCCGAAAGTGGGAAGTTGTTCTTGCGTCGGCCCTAAGCCCAGGCATGACCGTGCTCATAGGTCGGTGCGACGTCCTGTTGCTCTGAGTGAACATCGAGGAGCATGGGGTCGAAGTCGATCGTGATGTCACCCCGGGGCGCTTGCTGCCCAGACGACCTCTCGTGAGTCGCCTACGGCCTTTGCGATCTCCCGCAGTTCGGGTGCAGCCGTGGCCCTCGCCGTCCACCTCAACCTGGTCCGATGCCGAAATCGCCTGACCAGGGGGTGCAGATCACGCTTAGGGGGAACACGTCTCTTCCGTTGCCCCATCTACCTGGGACGACGCGAAAGCGCGCCAAACTCCTGTCAGATGGGTGACCCACAGGTTTTGGTTATAGCTCTCCCTTGATCAGCCAGCCTTGAGCCTCGTAGAGGAACGAGGGGCCGCCGTTGTCCGCAGAAGCGCACAAAAGCGGCCCGTCCCAAGAGGCTGTCAGTGCTGTGAAAAGCTTCTCCTGAGTTTCCGCGTGACGAAACCGCGGTCAAGCATTTTAGCCATTAGGTAGTGTGCCCGCCGCGCGAGCTTGTACCGGCTCGTCTGAGCCCACCAGCGTTGCCGCGCTGCAGCCACCTGTGAGCGCCGAAAGTTAGCTCTCGTGCCAAGGTGTCTGGTAGAAAGCCGCTGAACCGTCACACTGGCCCTAACCCGATCCCTCTGACTCGTCGTTGGGTTCCACCACTTGCTCAACTGGTGCTGGCGATGGACGGCCACGACATGGTCGATGTAGTGCATCTCACCGGCACTGGCGTGAACGAGGTGGAGCGGCCAGTCACGGAAGGCACACTCGGCGAACCAGTCGGGGAAATGCGACAGCACCCCGCTCCGGTACACAACAGTGCATGTATTGATGAAGTTCCCGCACAGGAGCTCGCCGAAGGTTGGGTGATCGCTCGGCGGGATGACAGCGACCTTGGATGAAGACGGGGCGTTGTCGCAAAGAATCAGTTCAGTGGCCAACCCGAATGACAGCGTCGACCGCGGGTGCTCTTCCATGTAGCTGACCTGAAGCGCAAGCTTGCGAGCATCCGTCCAGTAGTCGTCGCCTTCGAGGAGGGCGATGTAGGCACTTCCAGTCCCGTTCGCCGATTCCCACGCCTCGGTGAGATTCCTGAGGCCGCCGACGTTCTGCTCCCTCAGGATCGGGTGCACGATCACGTTCGGCGGCATGTCCGAGATCGTCTCTTTGATGACCTTCTGTGTCTGATCGGTTGAACAGTCGTCTGAGACGATGACATGGATGTTCCCCGGGTATTCCTGCCGCGAGACGCTGTTGATGCTCTCTGCGATAAAAGTCTCGTGGTTGTATGTGATGAGGACGACGGCGACATCTGGAAGGCGGAACGGTCCTTTGGAGGCCCAGGTCATTTCGTCGCCTCCACGATCAGCCTTGACTCGCCCCGTTGTTCGAGTCCGACGAGCTCCGGGTGCGAGGACTTCCCGAGCTGCTGAGGTTCGACCTTGGCGAATCCAGCTTGGCGAAGCCGGATATCCAGCTCGGCAAAGTCGTAGAGATAGAGATGACCCCACGAGCGGAGCGCGAAGTTGAGAAGAAGGGCCGGGCTATCGATCCTCTGGTAGTCGACATCCAGCTGTGCTTCTGGGCCGCCCTCACCTTCGTATCGCCCCTCCATGTATCGCTTGACGATATAACGCAAGTCCGGCATCGCGATGCGCATCACACCGGCCTGCTCGAGTGCCGAGTAACAGTCGATGAAGACCCGACGCCCATCGTCGAGCGTCAAGTGCTCGAAGACATGCTCGGAGAAGATAAAGGCCACGGACTCTGCCGGCGCCGGGAATCCGGCGCGAAGGTCGAGCCTGACATCAGGATTGACTGCGCGGTTGATGTCGACATTTACCCATCCATCGAAACTGTGCTCACCGCAACCAATCTGTACTTTGGCATGCTTTGGTAGCGACTTGCTAAGTCGCTTCCGCGCCTGCGACCGAGCAAGCTCCCGCAGCGTCGTCTCTCTTGCGACCGCTACTCGCCGCTTGATGCCTGCCTTGGACGGGATGCGGAGCTTCACGAGTTCACGCGCCTGGTCAAGATGGCATCGAAACGGTACTTTGCGTTGAAGATGTCGTCGGACATCCGGGAGAAACTGACCTCCCAGCCATAGCTCGACGCAAGGCAACCGATTTCCTCTGCCGACCACCACTTGCCCACTTGAGACTCGTGTTGCTGCAGGTCGCTCTCGTCGTAGCCGTCGTGGAAGAACAGGCCGGCTTTCTCACGGCTTGGCAGGTTGCCAAGTACCGCACGGTGGAGGTTCGGGAACCTGGTCGAGAGGATCCGGAGCACCGCCTTTACCGTTTCCGTGGGTAGATATTGAATGGCAGCAAAACACAGGCCCCGCGTGAACCGGTCCGGTTCATCTACGAACTCGACAAACTCAGCCGCGTCAGAATTGAAGAACAAGTAGTTCGGCGGGTCTGCAAAGAACTCCTGTGCAACCTCGATCAAGTACGGAGAGAGATCGACCCCGGCGTACCCAGCGCAGTCGTCGAACAGCTTGGCCGCCAGCGCGCCGTTGCCACACCCGATATCGAGCAGGATGTCGCCTGGCCGGAGCCGGAGCTGTTCCCGAATGTGGTCGACAAGAAGCCCAACTTCCTCTTCGCTGATGCGTCTCCCCATAATGGTGCGACGCACCTGCCCCCAGAAGTCATCACGTGGAAGCGTCTTTGGATACTCCTGGTAATCCCACTTCGGAAAATCCTTCCCTGACTCCTCGTCAGACACCGACAGCATCCTTTGCCGCAATAACTGACGATTGCTCGTGAATGAATTTTCGAACATCCTTCGGCTGGTTCCACATCAGAACGTCGAGAACCGAGAGAGAGGGAATGAACTGGTACGGCTTCGGATCGTAGATCATGGCGGGCATGTCGACGAATCCGAGCCGCACGCCGGACGCCTCAAACTCCTCGAGACGAAACAGATGCGCCCCGCCGAGGGGGTTGATGTATTCGGTAGCTCCGACTTGTTCCGCAATATGCAGCGCCCATTGGCCGGGGTGCTCGACACGGCGAAGATCAAAACCCATTTCCGAGCACATGCGGTAGTCGAGCTTGATCCCGAGGTATTCGGATACTATCCGCAAAGATGACACGTCCAGTGCGACCAATGAATCGTCAGAGCGCTCGGAAAACGTTCGCTCGACCAGGCGGATGACTTCGTCGTAATGTGGGGCTCTCCTCCTGTAGTGTCCGAGCTTTCCCTTGACCGAGGCGAGTGCCTCGTCGGGGCTGTTGAGCATCACTTCCCTGATCAGCTTGCTTTGCGAGGAGCCTTGTACAGGAACAGTCACGTACATCCACGCTCGAGAGGGGTGCAGCACCCGGTTCCGGTTCATCCAAGTCTTTGGGGTGTACTGGGTGACGTCGAACACGACCCAATGGTCGACGTTGGCGATAAGCGCGAAGTGTCCTAGGTGCGGGAAGAAGTATGGCTGCATGACGCCTAGGCGACCGCGAGAGTCAACCACAGGCCAGCAGTCCGTCCGCGTAGGCATGGGCGTCGCATATGAGACTTCCGATGCGCTCCGCGTCCTCGGTCGTCACAAGAGCTCCGATGGGAAGTTGCAGCACGGTGCCGCACAGCGCGTCGGTAGTGGGCAGAGCCTCCACGTACTGCGGGTACAGCGTGTTGAACGGTATTGACCGATGAATGCCGGGCTTGAAATACCTTCGCGCCCTCACACCTTCCGCGCGAAGCACCGACCAAAGGAGGTCTCGAGACAGCCCGAAGAGATCCTCGGCGATCTCGATCACGATGCACTGGTAGTTGCTTCGAGTAACGTTACTCGGGTGGATGAGCCGCACTCCCGGGACGGTGTCCAGCGCCGACCGGTACGTGTCGAAGATCATTCTGTTGTTCGCGATACGCCCGTCGATTCCTTCCAGGCTCATGAGGGCAATAGCCGCCTGAGCCTCCGACATCCGGGCGTTGACGGTCAACGACACCGGCATAGGACGACGGATGCCATAGTTGCTCCGCATGTTGCGGATACGCTCAGCCAGTTCGTCGTCATTGGTGCAGATGCATCCACCCTCGGTCGCCGTCATGATCTTCGTGGCGTGGAAAGAGAAGACCTCGGCACAACCGAAGCGCCCGAGCTTTCCCTCCGTCCTCTCGACGCCGAAGCCGTGTGCGGAGTCGAAGAACAGCGGCAAGTTGTGCGACCGCGCCCAGTCTTCGAGCGGTGGAATATCAGCGCTGCCTCCCCACAAGTTGACGGGACACACAGCGCTCACGCCTGACTCAAGTGCCTGCTCCGCGGTAGCCGGCGTCATCTGGTGGGAGTAGGGATCGACCTCGCAGAAGACAGGGTCAAGCCCAGCCAACACGGCGGCCTGAGCAGTGGCCACAAAGGTGAACGAGGGCATCAGGACCTTGCGCTTCAATCCCAGCGCGAGACACACGAGGTAGAGCCCAATCGTCGCGTTCGTGACGGTGACGGCATTCCCGATCTCGAAGAAGTCTTCCAACCGGGCTTCCAGCTCTCTTATCAGTGGCCCATGATTGGTGTAATACTTCCGATCGATGATTCCTCGCATCGCCGCCTCGTACTGCTCCCATTCCGGGAAGTACAGCTGGCCCACGTGCAGCTCGGTCGCGAACTCTGGCGTCCCACCGAGGAGCGCAAACTGACCAAGTTCATTCTTCATGCGATTCCTTCAAAGGAGTCTCTCGCCGAACGGCAACTGGGTCATAGCCGGTACGGACTTCGAGGTTATTAACAGCGTTGAGGGCTTTGCCAATCTCGACGGCGTGAGCCGTCACGAAGCCGAGCAGCTCCACCAGGACTGTGATATCTCTCCGTCCCATCTGATCGCCGCAGGGGAGAAGCATGAACTGCTTGGAAATCTGCTCGGCCACTGGTAGGTAACCGGACCTTGTTTCAAATCCGGCTTTGTGAGTGTGAAGAGCGGGTGAGTAATAGGGCCGGGCCAGCGCACCTTCTGCCTGCAGGATCGCTAGCGTGTCATCGCGCGAAAGGGGCCACTTCTGGTCCAGTCGTACGAGGATGTTCTTGAACGAAGTCTGTTCTTCTTCGTCGAAGAGGCGAAGGCTGATGCCTTCAATCCCAGCCAGCAGCTCACGATAGGCAAGGTAGCGTTGACGATTGCGCTCCACAAGTGCGTCGAGATCGTCCATGCTGGCCATGGCCATGGCTGCATGAATCTCATTGAGCTTGGCGTTCATGCCGAAGCAGACAATCTCATCCTCCTCTGGAATGCCGAAACCCCGCATCAGCTTCAACCAGTCAGCGAGTTCGTGATCGTTCGTGACGAGGTACCCTCCCTCAAAGCCGTTGATGAGCTTGGTGGCGTGAATAGAAAACCCTTCGGCTCGCCCGAAAGTACCAACCCGGCGTCCCTTCGTCGTCTCGAAGGCCGACTCCACCGAGTCGAACAGGAGCGGTATGCCCGTCTCGGCAGACAATCGCTCCAGTCCGGCGGCGTCGCAGCAATTGACGGTGGGATGAGCCCCAAGAACGAGCGCCGTGTCCCGGTTGATCCACTGTCGGGTCGTCTCTTCCGTCTGGGCCAGCGTCTCCGGGTCTACGTCGCAGAAGCGTGGGACCATTCCCGCTGAGGCGATGATCTCTCCCATTCGGCGATATGTGAGGGAGGGCGTTATCACCTCTGAGCGCCCCGGGATCGCGAGGTAGCGAATAGCGAGGGAGAGCCCCCAGAACGCGTTCGCAAACGTCACACACCGTTCAGCCCGGTGCCACTTGGCGAGACGATCCTCGAGCATCCGGTTGACCGGACCATTGTTCGTGTACCTGTGCTGGTCGTAGAAGATCCGTGAGTAGTCCAAAAGCTTCGTCGGATCAGGGTTCGCCAGACTGCCGATCGACTTCGGCGGACTGAACGTCGCTGGACCGCCAAAGAGAGCAAGGTCATCCGTAGCCAGTTTGGATAGGGTCATTGCTCTCCTACGCTACGCGCTGGGTGAAGCAGGGGGTGGGACACGAGATCTCTCAGTCCGCGTCCAATGCCCGTCTTGATGGCTCGCCTTTCCGACCGACCGGACACGAGATAGCTGACCGAAGCGCACAACGTGACGGTGATGGCCCCGATGAGGGCGATTCGCAGCACGTTCTGCATCGCGACGCCATGGACTGCAAAACCGGCCGCGACCGACACAGCAAGGCCACAGGCGACAACCAACAGCTTCAGGTTGAGCGGAGCGATCCCTGTTCGCTGGAAAAGGAAGAGGCTCGCAGTCAAGTTCATGACCAACAATGTTGAGGCTGTAGCGATAGCCGCTCCGGTCGCCCCGAAGCTCGGAATGAGCACTGCGCAGGCGGCCACGTTGAACACGCACGCGATTACCTGACGGCCGACGATCAGCTTGACCTTGTTGAGGCTGTCGACGGTGATCCCGTTAAACCCGAACAAAACGTTCACAAGAACACCGAGCGCAAGGATACGAACGGGCGTTGCCATTCGATCGTAATCGGAACCGAAAAGAAGCGTGAGAGCAGAACCCGGGCACGTGAGCATCACCGCAACCACAGGAGCAACCAGGACGAACGACCATCGAGACGCCCAGCAATACACGTCTCCGGCCTGGAGAAAATCTCTCCTGGTGAGCACGGTGGCAATCGTGGGTAGGTAGAAAGTGCCGACGATCGCCGCCATCGTGAGGGCGTTGTCGGCGATCTGCGATGCTGGTCCGTAGAAGGCCGCGCTCTCTCGCCCACGAGCGAAGCCGAGGAAAAGCACATCTAGTTGAGCCAGCAGAATGGCGCTCAAGGGCCCGCCGAGTAGCGCGCCCCCAAGCGTGAGGACTCTTCCGAAACTGACACCACTGTCGCGACTCGGCGCTCGGCTGGGCCTCTTGAACCCGCCAGCACGATGAACCATGACTATCAGGAAGACGAGAGTGACGAGAGCCGCTACCGTGCGCGTTGCCGCAATCCATGTTGCTGCCGGGTGCGTGGTCATGCACAGAGCAACGAACGTTGCGCTCACGATCAGAGGGGTTACAAGCAAAGCCCTGGCGAGTCGCTTGGGTTGCTGCACTGACTGAAGGAAGCCGGAGAGCGAGCTCATGAATGGCGACATGACGGCGATCGGGATCATGATCGCGAGAGTCACTGCGAGGACCTGGTAGTGATCGACCCCGAGGACAAGGCAGGCAATCCCCGTGACTACAGCGACCCCGGTGGCGATGACCACACTCACGAACAGGGCGTACCGCACGACTACCTGAGCACCATCGCCGCCGACTCTCGGAGATAACTGGACGAGAACCTGAGACAACCCGAAGCTCGCGACGGAGCAGATGATCGCCATCGTGGATGCCGCCATGACAAACACCCCGTACTGGGAGTGACTCATCGACCTCACAAGGAGAATGGTGTTGAGCGCACCACAGACGTTGGTCACGAGCCAGGCAACGGCATACCAGGCTCCGCCACGGACTATCCCTCGCCGCACTCCGGCGAGGGGCTCGTTCAGGCTCCCTGCTCCGTCATGAGCCGGCGTAGCGGCCGCCTCTGGGTCTCTCGCTTGAGCTGTGGCCATCCTTGAATCCTCTACAGGCACAACAGTACGGCATTCCCGAATGTCCTCTTGGTCCTATGCGTCGTCGGTGGGAAGCGCGTGTTTCTCCGGACGTCGCCGAATTCGCGGGTCCAGCTCAACTGAAAGCATGACTCGTCCGGTAGGCAGCCGTATCGCGATCGTGACTCCGGGATGGCGACGCTGCTCACGAGATGCGCGAGGTGCCGGCCCCTTCGGAGGGAAGTGCCCGTGCGGTCCGCCAGCGGTCTCCCTCGCGGTCGTTGCCGCGTTCTCGGACGCTCGGCCGTTCCGAGCAAAGCGCACTGTGGCGATGGGGATGTGAAAAACGGAAGCGATTCCTCGTAGGTGAGCCCACAAACACCGATCAGGAGCACGACGTTGCGCCACTCCGACTGGAGCGAGGCGAAACCAGCGCCGTGACGTAGCGTCGCCAACTGCGTGGCTCCATCGGTGCTACAGCCGGCCCGCCTTGCGTCGGTTCGCGCGAGCGGCCTCAACCGTCGCTGCTCGTCTCGGCGGTGATCGCTGGCGACGTTCGTGGTGGTCGTATAACCGCGCCTCTACTGACGCCATGGTCCGATCCGTAACGCCGTCCGGCAAGGCACGTGCGAAGGTCTTCGCGGTGAGGTCCTCGGCGGTGGCGTCCCTGACTCGAAAGACTAGGTACCGGCGGATTCCGTCGACGCGTCGCTCGAACTTCGGTGCAACGTCGCCGGTTCAATCAGCGAAGCCGCCAGAGATGCCTCATCAGATCCGTCACCAGCCATCAGACAACGATCAGCTCCTAGGAGCAAAGGAGTCCCGAATCGTGGAGTTCAATGACGACAACAGCTTTCGCTCGACTTCGGACGACGTTGACTCCGGCAATCGGGTCCCCAAAGATGACCAGCCGAGGACGTCAGGCGAGGCGCCGACAGTGCCTCAGGCTCGCAGCTGAGAGTCGTCCCGCGGGCCCGCCTTCTTGACGATGCCTCGCAAGAAGCCCAGCCCCCAAGCTGCGTGCATCGTTGGGAAGGCTGCAAGCAGCGTTGGCACGGCGTGAGGGTCGCGGGTCAGCTCGACGGCGCCTCGCCCAAGAACTATCGCTGCGTAGGCCGCCAGCACCCGCCGTCTCCAAGGGCTCGCAATCCCGACAAAGAGCGCGGGCACGGCAAGCTGGCGCCAAGAAAGCGATCCGGGGTGCTTGCGGATCGTCCGGGCGCGGTTGTGACCGTACCGGTAGAACTGGCGCGCGAGCGGCCCGAGTCCGTCGCGGCCGAGGTAGTAGGACCTGATCGAAGGGTCGAGGTAGACCCCGCCGAATCGCTGAGCTCTCCACGCGAGCTCGGCGTCCTCGTTTCCACCCGACCACTCGTCATAGCCGCCGATCTCGCTGATCGTTCTCGCCCGGAAGGCACCCAGGTAGACCGTGTCGACGTAGCGCGGCTCTCCACCCTCACGGCGGAAGGCCGCAGGCCCGGCTCCGAGGCGGGAGGTCATCGCCGCCACGATGCCGCGCTGGTGTGCGTCATCAGCTTCGTAGCGCATCTGACCCCCGACGATGGCCGCTCCCGACCAGTCGAGGGCCGAGACGCAGCGCTCCACGTAGTCGCGTGCGAGCGCGGTTCGCGCGTCGACTCGCACGATGATGTCGCCGGACGCGGCGCCAATGGCAGTGTTCAGACCGGCAGGGCGGATCCGCCGCGGGTTGTCGACGACACGCACCTTTGCGAACTTGGATACCACTGATCGGGTCCCGTCCGTTGAACCGCCGTCGGCCACGACCACCTCGATGATCGAGGGGTAACTCTGTTCGGCAACTGCTCGCAGGCAGCGCTCGAGCTGGGCCTCCTCGTTCAGGACCGGGAGGATGATCGAGACCGTGGGAAGTACCGGCGACGAGACCGGCCCGTCGCGTTCGGAAACGTCAGACTCCCCGGTCACCACGGGCCTCCTCCTCTTGCGTACAAGCTTGCCAGGTGCGCGAGCCGCGGCTGACGATCCCGCGACATCTCGGTCGAGACCGCGTCGGCATCCGCGTCGGGAGAAAGCCCTGGTGGTACGTTCGAGTCGTCAAGCGACCAGCCATGAGTCGAGCGAGATGAAGTCAGAAGACTCCACGGTCGAAGCGCTAGCCGAGGCGTGGTGGCAAAGGTGCCAGGCTCATCGGTGCGCTTCTGGCCGCGCAGATGCAGATGAACGTGAGCTGCTGCTAAACGCGCTGGGGACCGCTGCAGGCGGTTTCTCGCGGTTGTTCGAGCAATCCAGTCCTCCGAGCGGGCATCCTGGCTCAGCGATGGCCGCGACTGCCACCAGACCGCCGGAGGTGAGCACCTCACAGGACGTGGCTGAACCGCGGCACACGACCAGCCCTGCAGTCCAGATCGAGCGCCGGCGCATTCTTGCCGCTGCCGCGACCCGGTGGGGATCTCGCGTTGGATTGCCCGTTCTCGTTGTCGAACAGCTCGTTCAGCTCCGGGGCCTGGTCGCGGTAGGACCGGGACAGAAGGCGATCATCCGACTGATTGACCTCACGATGATCCACGCCTGTCGTGG
>Ga0224557_1004446_pt1 | contig 10217 bp, 7 predicted proteins | sample 714S31014metaG_FD_180677 | JGI IMG/M metagenome (GOLD analysis project Ga0224557, IMG submission 180677) | Peat soil microbial communities from Stordalen Mire, Sweden - 717 S3 10-14 | ecosystem: Environmental > Terrestrial > Soil > Wetlands > Peat | place: Sweden: Norrbotten County, Stordalen... | reverse complement strand
CGCAAGACGGCGTACGCCACGCTGGCCGCGGTGCTGGCGGCCGAGGCTGCGGACTGCGATGAGCTGTGGTCTTTGCGCGGGCCGGTCGAGTCGTTGAAGCACCATCGCGGCATCACGCATACGTTCATCGCCGCGCCGGTGGTGGCGGGGGTGGTGGTGGGGGCGGTGTGGCTGTGGCATCGTTGGCGCGAGGTACGGCGAAGACGGAAGCTCGAAAAGATGAACCTGGACCCGGGTGCGCCCATCCCGTTACGGTTGCGACCGCCAACGATTCACTGGAGGTGGCTGTATTTGACAGCGCTGATTGCGGCGCTCAGCCATCTGCTGCTGGACTGGACGAACAACTACGGGCTGCGTCCGTTTTTCCCGTTCAATCCGCGATGGTATGCCGGCAGCTTGGTGTTTATTGCCGAGCCGGTGCTGTGGGCGCTGCTGGTGTTGCCGCTGGTTGTGCCATGGCTGCTGGGGCTGGTGGCTGGTGAGATTGGCGCGCGTAAGCAAAGATTTCGCGGGCGGGGCTGGGCGATCTTTGCGCTATGGGGGATGGTTGCGGTGTGGGGCTGGCGATGGATGGAGCAGGCGCAGGCGCGCACGATGCTGGACAACACGCAGGTGGCTCTCGATCCCGTGACACGCATCGGGCTGGAGCCTTATCCCGTGAATCCATATCGATGGCACGCGATTCTGGAGACGGCGGGGTATTATCAGTTCGCCGAAATCGATACCTGGAAGGGCACGATCGACAGCGATTCGAAGCAGGATGTGATGTACAAGCCGACGCAGGACGCCGCGGTGGAGGCGGCGAAACGCACTGAGTTGGGACTGGTGTATATGGATTGGGGAACGTGGGCCGTGGTGCGCGATGTGGGTCAGGAGTCAGTGGCCGGAATGGCGCCGCCGCAGTTGCCGCCCAATCGACAGTGGACGACGGTCGAATTCACGGATTTGCGGTTTGATTACTCCTATCTGGGTGCGGGAAGAACAGCGAATCGGAATCCCCTGGGCGCAGCGGTTTATATTGTCGACGGCCACGAGGATGCGGGCGAGGCGATGGGTGGGCGGGAACAAAAGTAGACCCCTGAGGCGAGGCGATCGCCAGGCGCCACCATACGACCGTGCAGCCGTCCCAATATAATTCTCCCCATGGCCAATCCAGCCAACCCCTCGCCAGACCCAGCCGAGCGCGCCGAACAGTTGCGCGCCGAGCTCCGCCATCACGAGCATCTCTACTACGTTCTCGACGCGCCCGAAATCTCCGACGCCGAGTACGACGCGCTCATGAACGAGCTCAAGCGCATCGAAACCGCGCACCCCGAGTTGGTCACCCCCGACTCGCCCACCCAGCGCGTCGGCGGCAAGCCTGCCGAAGGCTTTCAAAAAGTCCGCCACTCCCGCCCCATGCTCTCGCTTGACAACGCCTACTCCGCCGAAGAGCTCGCCGCCTGGGATCGCCGAGTCCGCGAGCTTGCCGGCCTGCTTCCCGTCGAGTACATGGCTGAACTCAAGCTCGACGGCCTCAGCGTTGCCCTGCACTACGAAGCTTCTGAATCCGGTGGTGTACGCCTCGCCCGTGGCATCACCCGCGGCGACGGCCAGACCGGCGAAGATGTCACCTCCAACATCCGCACCATCCGCAGCGTCCCGCTCTCATTTCCCGCCAAAACGCTGGAAAAGGTCCGCCTCCCGCGGGGATTCGAAGTCCGCGGCGAAGTAGTCATGCCCGAAGCCGCCTTCCAGCGCCTCAATGAAGAGCGCGAACAGCAGGGTCTTCCCCCCGCCGTCAATCCGCGCAACGCAGCGGCCGGCACACTGCGCACGCTTGAGCCCAGCATCGTTGCCAATCGCAGGCTTGTCTTCTTCTCTTACTTTCTGCTGGTCAACGGCGAATACCTTGAGCAGGGCCAGCGCGCCACGCTCGACACCCTCGCCGCCCTCGGCTTCCGCGTCAACCCCCACCGCAAGCTGGTCGCGAACGTCGAAGAGATGGTCGCCTTCATCGACAAGGCCGAAGCCGACCGCGCTACACTCGGCTATGAAATCGACGGCGTGGTCCTCAAAGTCGACGGGCACGCCACCCAGCAGCGCCTCGGCTACACCGGCCGCGCCCCGCGCTGGGCCATCGCCTACAAGTTCACCGCCAAATCCGGCATCACCCAGGTCCGCGAAATCACCGTGCAGGTGGGCCGCACCGGCAAGCTCACCCCCGTCGCCGAACTCACCCCCACCTTCATCGGCGGCACCACCGTCAGCCGCGCCACCCTCCACAACGCCGAGTTCATCGAGCGCCTCGGCCTCAAGCTTCTCGACTGGGTCAAAGTTGAGCGCGGCGGCGACGTCATCCCCAAAGTCGTTGAAGTCATCGAAGACGCCGAACACCCCAGGGGAACGCAGGACTTCATCTTTCCCACACATTGCCCCGAATGCAACAGCGAAGTCGTCCGCGTCGAAGGCGAAGTCGACTACCGCTGCGTCAACATCGACTGCCCCGCCAAGCTGCGTGAAAGCCTGCTCCACTTCGGCCGCCGTTCCGTCATGAACATCGAAGGCCTCGGCGATGCCGTAGTGCAGCAGTTGCTTGATCGCAGACTGGTACGCAGCGTCGCCGACCTCTACCACCTGAACAAGGAGACTCTCGTCGAACTGGAGCGCTTCGGCGAAAAATCAGCCGACGCCTTACTGGAAGAGGTTGCCCAATCCAAAAAAGCAGGCCTGGCACGCGTCCTCATGGGCCTCGGCATCCGCTTTGTTGGCGAACGCACGGCCGAGTCGCTGGCCCAGGAGTTCGGGTCTATCGAAGCACTCGAGAAAGCCACGCCCGAAGAACTGGAGCGCGTGGAAGAAGTCGGGCCCCGCATCTCGCAGGCCATCATCGAGTTCTTCGCGCAACCCGCCAACCTGGCCCTCGTCCAAAGCCTCAAGGACGCCGGCGTCAATATGACTGCGGAGAAGAAGCAGCGCTCCACCCAGTTGGCCGGCCTCACCTTCGTGCTCACCGGCACACTGCCCACGCTCACCCGCGACGAAGCCAAGGCCCGTATCGAAGCCGCCGGGGGCAAGACCGCAGGCTCTGTGAGCAAAAAGACCAGCTACTTAGTCGCCGGTGAAGAAGCCGGCTCCAAACTCGACAAGGCACGCGAACTCAACATCCCCATTCTCGACGAAGCAGCTTTGCTGGCCCTGCTTGAAGGCTCATCGCCCTCTGAATAAGCCGTCAGCCGACCGACCAGAGCCACCGCTTTACGATCCCGACCGCCTCCGCGCCGCAATATTTGGCCGCCGCTCGACTCCCCGCAGCTCGCGTTCCCGTTCCCGCTCCCACGCATCCGCGCGCCACTTCCGCGACGGAAAGCTGGACCGTTCCTCGGCCAGCGGCGCCTCGTGCTCTTCCGCTTGCAACCTTCCCTGCACGGCCTCCAGCCCGCTCCGCAACGGCGTCCGCTGCGGCGCAACCGGAATCGGCTGCGTCACCAGCCGTGCCGACGACTCCACCTCCACATAAGCCGCATCCGAAGTCAGGCTGGCATCGGTGGCTGCTGCCTGCACTTTAACTTCGGTTTCTTCTTGAGCGCCCGGCTGCACCTGCGCCGCGAAACCCCTGGCCATGAACTCGTCCACCAGCTTGTGCAGGCAGGTCTGCCCGCACAGGTGTTTCGCCCCCGGCCGCATCCGGTTCCGCGATTTCCACCCGCCCAGCCGAAGCTCGCCTCCCTGGTCATACGCCACAAACCAGTGGTTGGTCTGCTTCTTTTCCGTTCCGCAGATGTCGCACGATATCGCCTGCCGGATCACAGCATTCCCTCCCTGTCTATTTCATCGTGCCGGGACAAGAAGGTGTGAGTTGATGAGGACAAGAATCGAGACGTGGTTCAAATTCGAACAGAGGGAATCAGGAACGTCCTGAAACGGAACAAGAAAAAACCCGAGTGCGAAGAAACACGGCACTCGGGCGTTTTGTTCAGGATGAAAAAAAATGGAGGGGCTCCTCGGCTGGATTAGTGCGGAGTAGCGAAGTACCCCTTCTTGGCTCGCACTACGTAGCGCCGATCATTGCAATAGAGATAGATCGAGCGGAACGATCCGTCGTATTTGAAGTCGGCAGGCGTATAGACCAAAGAATACTGGCTGCGCAGCTCCTGTTCAATGTTGTGGAAGCTGTTCGACATCTCTTCCACGGACGGCGGAAAGAAGACCTGGCCGCCGGTGGACTCGGCCATGTCGGTGAGTACCTTATCGCCCTTGCCGCGGCTCGGCGTCCAGTTGGTGCTGATGGCGTAGATAATCGTCTCCGCCCGCTCGCACTCCTTGATGACTTCGTCGGGGCGGACGCGGCTTTGATTGTCGTCGCCGTCTGAGATCAGCACAATGGCCTTGCGCACCGGCTCCTGGCCGCGCGAGACGTCGAGCATTTTGTCCCGGCAGGCGGTGTAGACCGCATCAAACAATGCCGTGCCGCCGCCCGGCCGCAGCCGGTCCACGCCCGACTCCAGCTTGTCGACGTCGTTGGTCCAGTCGGCCGTCACCGTGGGCGTAACATCGAAGCCCATCACAAAGGCGCGGTCGCTTCTTGCTTTAAGCACGTCAAGCAGGAACGCGGTTGCAGACTGCTGCTCAAATTGAAACCGTGAGCGAATTGAGGTGCTGGCGTCAATCACGATGCCCACGCGCATGGGCAGGTTGATTTGCTGATGAAAGGCGTTCACCCTGGCCGGCGCCTTCTGGTCATCCAGCAGCGCAAAGTCGCTCTGCTTCAGGTCGGGCTTGTATTGCCCATGCTTGTCCGTCACCGTGAAGATGAGGTTGACCTCATTCGCGTTAATGACGATGGTCGGCGCGTTCACATCGGCTTCTTCACCGCCAGGAGCCAGTGGCTGCCCAGCTTGCGCCGGCGCAGTCTGCCCGGCCGGTGCTTGCGGGCTGGCTGGCGCGGGAGTTGCAGGTTTCTGCGCAAATAGAGTGGTCGCTGAAAACGCTACCGTGAGCAAGAGAATGAAGAGCGCAAACCCTGGGCGATGGATCGTTGCCACTGGGCTGTTGAGATTTCTGATCATAGCTTCCTCATTTTATCAATCGCGACCACTCATCGCATCTCTTGCCTCGCGAACCTCATCTTGCGGGGTCGTCTCCAGCGTCCAACCGGCTTAGGAAGTTCTCCAGTTCCTCTGGCAGTGGCGCTTCCAATTCCAGCAGCTTACCCGTCCGGGGATGCGTAAACTCCAGTCGCGCCGCATGCAGAAAATTCCGCCCCAGCTTCAGCCTTTCCGGCTCCGCCCTCCGCCGCGCGGCTTTGGATTGCGCCGCCTGTGAGGCCACCTGGTCGGTGAGCTGCCCCGCTCCCCCATACAGCGTGTCACCTACCACAGGGTGCCCGATCGAAGCCATGTGCACGCGAATCTGATGCGTTCGCCCGGTTTCAATGCGCACCCGCACCAACGTGAACATGCCAAAGCGACTGTTGAGCCGCCGGATAACCTCATAGTGAGAGACGGCTGTGCGGGCATTTTCGGTAGGTTGCGTGGTCATGCGCGTGCGTCGCACTGGATCGCGGCCCACACCGGCATTGATGGTGCCCCTGACCCGTTCCACCGCTCCCTGCACCAGCGCGATGTAGGTCTTCTTCATCTGGCGGCCGGCAAACATCTCGCCCAGCGCCGCGTGGGTACGATCGTTCTTGGCCACCACAATCAACCCGCTCGTGTCCTTGTCCAGCCGGTGCACAATGCCGGGCCGCAATTCGCCGCCAGTAGACGAGAGCTTCTTAAACCGGTAGAGCAACGCATTCACCAGCGTTCCCCGGCTGCGCGCGTCCTCGTTCTGGCCCGATCCAGCGTGCACCATCATTCCCGCCGGCTTGTTCACGACTGCCAAATCCGCGTCCTCAAACACCACGTCCAGCGGAATGTCTTCCGCCGTGGCCTTCAGCGGCGTTGGATGCGGCTCGCCTGTGACTGCGATCTGCTCACCGCCGCGCAGCTTGAGTGAAGCTTTCTCGCGCTCGCCATTTACCAGCACATCGCCCTGGTCCATGAGCATCTGCACGCGCGAGCGGCTCACGCCCTCCAGTTGAGACGCGACAAACTGGTCAAGACGTTGCCCGGCAGCTTCCGCGGGCACTTCGATGATGCGCCGCTCATCCATGCGCAGCCTCATCTTTCTCTGCCGGTCCGATGGTCGCTTCGTGCCCCTTCCTTTCGCCTTCTTTCTGGCGAAAGGGTGGGAAACCACCACCGCATTTGCGCTCAAGCAGCACCAGCGCTCCCGCCATCACCAGCGCAATCGCCGCGATCTGCGGCCCATCCAGCGCGCCGCCCAACACAACGCCGCGTCCCTCGGGATCGCGCCACAGCTCGGTGATGAAGATCGCAACGCCGATCCCCATCAAGCCCATCCCCGCTACATCACCCTGCTGCCGTCGCGCAGACAACCACACCAAAAGCAGAACCGACAACGTCAGGTAAGCCAGCGCCGCGTATGCCTGCACCGGATGCAGCGGAATGCCCAGCGGCGTACCGCTCCAGCGCGCGGCCAGCGGATTGGTGTAGGTAACAGCCCAGCGCACTGCCGTTTCTGTTCCATAGCCGGACCCGGCCATCAATGCGCCGATTTGCTCGAATGCCAATCCCAACGCCACAGGAGCGGCCAGCGCATCGGCCGTTGCAGCCAGTGGCAATCGCAGCCAACACGCGTAAACCGTCGCGCATACCAGGCCGACCAATGCCCCCGCGGCCGCAAGCAGCGGATGGTGAATCATAGCCAGTCCCAACATCCACGAAGGATGAAGGCGCAACTCGCTCCAGTTCATCAGCACCAGCAGGAGCCGTTCACCCACCAGTGCAGCGAATAACGCGACGATACACAGGTTCCACACCTGGCCCGGATTCAATTGGGCGATGCGGGCAGTCCCCTGGGCCAGAAACAATCCCGCCACCACGCCCAGCGCCGCAAGCGCGCCATAGGCTGGAATGAGGATCGCTCCGATGTGGAAGAGAACTGGATGCACCTGAGTCAGAATACCTCTCAGGGCTTAAGGGCGTATTGATCTAGGCGAGAAGCTGACTATCAAAAAGTAGAATCCGACCCACTGGGCCGTGAGTGATGTGCTGGTGAACCCGTCCTTAGACGGTGGAGCTCTCCGCGGTTCATTAGGCATTCCGGACTGGCGGACACGGCACACAGAACCGATTGTCGAGTCGAGCCCCTGTTCATGAATGTTGGTTCATCCAGCATTGACCACCCACCTGCTTTGCAGGCCGGTTTCTATTGCGGATAGTATGGGTCCTGGCCATGAATTACAAGTCTTGTGCGAGGCAGGCGAGATGTGCTACGTTCTTCGCCCGCCTCTTTTGGGACTCGCGTGCCCAGAATGGCGCGGGCCGTTTAGATTTCAGTTCGCGCCCTTAGCAACGCTTTTTGGATTTTCCAAGTTGGCATGAAGTCCACGCGCAGGTTTACGAGCCGGTCTCGCGTTCTTCTTCGAGCACTTCGTCCAGCAGGCCTCGCAGGTTTACAGCGCGCTCATGGGCAAGCTGCGTATCCGCGCCGGCGCCACCAACCTGGGAAAGCTCGTCCGCAAAATTGAGCGCGGCCAGCACCGCAACGCGCAGTGAGTCCACAGTGCGGCCCTGTGCGGCCACCGCGCGCATCTTCGCGTCCACCCGTTCAGCCAATTGGCGAACGTGCTCCGTATCCTGGCCGGATAGATGATAGGTCTGGTCGTAGATCTCTACAGTCACATAACCGGTTGCATTTCCACGCTGTTCCTCAGCCATGCATCACCCTACAATTCGATCGCGTCCAGCTGCTCCAGCAGCCGCTCTACGCGCTTTCGCATCTGATCGCGCTCGGCGCGCAACGCGTTCACTTCCTTCTGCAAATGCTCGACCAGCGGCGCCTGTTCGCGCACTCGCACCTCGGCCTGGACAGCCCGCTCCTCAGCGGCGGCGTGAGCCACGCGCCCGCGCTTCACCAGGTCGACAGCGCGCACAATCCGCTCTTCCAGCGCCGAAAAATCGTCCGGGCTCAGTGCCAGATTTCCCGCCGGTCCCGCTGCTTCGGGCTGATGCGGCTCCGCGGCATGCGACTCTTCGTGCGCCTCGTCCACACGTTCTGACTCCCACGTAAACTGCGACATCGAAAAAACCTCCGTGCATTTTTATTTGCGCCTTATCCGAGCAAGTATATCGCCAATTGAGACCCTTTCCAGGCCTAACTCCGCAGCCGAGCGCCCGCCTTGCCAACAGCCTCCACCACCCGCGCCTGGAAGCTCTGCAGCTCTTCCTCGAGCAGCGTGCGGTCTGCCGCCTGAAACGTCGCGCCCAGCAACAATGAATAGTCGCGCGCGCCCAGTCGCGCATCGCGAAACACCTCGCGCACCCGCCACTCCACCAATTCCGGAATCTGCAGCTCGCCCAGAGCCTGGTCGATTTTTTCCCAGCCGACGCTCTCATCCAGAATCAGTGAAAAATCGCGCCGCACCGGCTGGAATCGCGAAATCTCCCTGGCCAGCGGCTTGCGCAACGGCAGCTTGTACAGCCGGTCCAAATACAACTCACCGACCAGCACCGGCTCCTTCAGCTTGCGCTCTGCTGCCACGCGCGGATGTAGTTGGCCGAACCAGCCAATTGTTGCGCCATCAACGGCCACACGCGCAGCACGGTAAGGATGGAGCCACTCCGGCGTCAGCCCGGCCTCGACCGGGAAACGGTCGAAGTAAACAGCCCGCGCCTGGAAGCGCGCCAGCACCTGCTCTACCGCACCCTTCAGATCGTGAAAATCGATCGCACGGGCCGGATGCAGGGGGCCTTGTTCCGGCAAGCTGCCCACCGCGCCAAAGGCCACAGCCGGCCGCTCCTCCACCTTTTCAGTCGTCCCGCTGAAAACCGTACCCAGTTCGAACAGCCGCACATCGTTCACATCCCGGTGCAGGTTGCCGGCAATCATCTCCAGCATCCCCGGCACCAGTGACGGCCGCAGTACGCCCGCTTCTTCGCTCAGCGGATTGCCCAGCGGCACAACCATCCCGGGCTGCGGCGCGGTCAGCGCGGCCTCAGCCTCGGAGCAGAAGGTGCTCGCAATGGCCTCGTTGAATCCAGCCGACAACATCGTTCGCCGCACCTCGGATTCTTTTTCTGCCCACGGCAGCGCGCGCACACCCTCACCAAACGCCGGCAGCGTATTCTTGAAAGCGTTGTACCCATAGACCCGCGCAACCTCTTCGATGAGGTCAATCTCGCGCTCCAAATCAAGCCGCCAACTCGGCAGGCTTACAAGCCACGCCGCGTGGTTCTCGTGCTGACTTGCTGACTTGCTGACTTGCTGACTTTTTAACGCGCACCCCAACGCCGACAGCACACCTTCAACCGTCCCCGCGCCAATCCCTTCCGCAGCCACCGTTTTACCCAGAAAGCGATGCACTTCGCTCAGCGCTAATTCGACAGGCTTGCGCCCGGCGGTGCGCGCAGCAAGCGCCGCAACCTGCACATCCACCAGGTCGCCCTCCATCCAGCCGCCGCTGGCCAGCAAGATGCTGCTCGCCAGCGCCGAAGCAACCGGCCCAGCATTGAAGTCCGCCCCGCGCTCGAAGCGATGGCTCGCATCGGTGTGCAGCCCATGCCGCCGCGCCGTCCGCCGCACCGCCATCGGCTCAAACCACGCCGCCTCCACCAGCACGTTGGTCGTCTGCGGAGTAATCATCGTGTCCCAGCCGCCCATGACGCCGGCCAGCCCCAACGGCTTCACATGGTCAGCCACAACCAGATCTTCGGCATCCAGCACGCGCTCCACGCCGTCCAACGTCTTCAGCCGCTCGCCCCTGCGCGCCCGCCGCACCACAATGCCGCCCTCAATCTTGTCCAGATCGAACGCGTGCGTCGGCTGCCCCATGGCCAGCCAGGCAAAGTTGGTTGCGTCCACCGCGTTGGAAATCTTTTTCTGTTCCAACAGCGCGAAGTAAGTGGATACTTCAGCACCCTTGAACCAGTCGCGCGACTCTCCGATGGTAATGCCGCGTAGCACGCGCGCCGTAAACCGCCCGCACTCGCTCTCCGCCTCAATCCTTACTGGAAACGCCTCTGCGGCCAGCTTCGCTTCCGGCAGCGCGAACGCAAGTGCGGGCAGTGCCAGCCCATAAATCGCCGCCGCCTCGCGTGCCACGCCGTAGTGGTTCATCGCGTCCACGCGGTTGGTGGTGATGTCCATCTCGTAAAGCGATCCATTGCCCT
>Ga0224557_1004445_pt1 | contig 10219 bp, 9 predicted proteins | sample 714S31014metaG_FD_180677 | JGI IMG/M metagenome (GOLD analysis project Ga0224557, IMG submission 180677) | Peat soil microbial communities from Stordalen Mire, Sweden - 717 S3 10-14 | ecosystem: Environmental > Terrestrial > Soil > Wetlands > Peat | place: Sweden: Norrbotten County, Stordalen... | reverse complement strand
CCATGTTTAGTCCACAAATCGGTTTTCAAAAACGACCAGCTTTGACTATAAAACCCCTAACGGCGCGGGAATTGTTGGAAACCCAATACAATCCAAATTAAGGCACTCCCCAACGATATGATGGCGATAATTTTCGTCAGAAATCTCCGGTGTTAAGCGCAGCCGCTCAAAACCGGTTAAGGGGAGAGATTTTCAGTGATGCCACCCGCTCCCATGCCACCCGCTCCCGCCTCCGCTACCCCAGAACCAGCTAAACGACAAAGAGATTGGCAACGCCCAGCCAGAATAGACCGGAGCCGGAGCCGGAGAGTATGGTTGAGAATAAATGTAAGTCGGAGGCGCGGTTTGAACGTAAGTTACGGTTGGTGCGACCGTCGCGGTCGAAGTATAAGTCCTGCTCGTGCTGGCTGCCGCAGTCATCGGCTGCGGCGCGGGGGGCGCTGGCGTGGCGACGGTTGGCGCGGCAGCAGCAGGCTTCGGCTGGTTCAGCATTGTGCTGATGATGCGGTCAGAAACACCCTGCTGTTTTAGATAAAGGATTTGGTTCACGTCCAAGCCGTAGGCGTTGTGTGAATTCTGGATGTAATTGATGATGACATCTTCACCGATGTTCGCACGCACCAGTTGCATGACTTCCGACACCCCATACGACCATTGCGGGGCGGCCTGACTTGCGGCTGCCGGTTGAGCGGCGGTATTGAAAATGGGGGCGGATTGCGCCAGCGCGTTTGACGCCAGTAAAGACAGACCGATAACGGCGGTCATGGCCAAGATTTTTTGACAATTTTTCGTTTTCATAAGTCACCTCAAACCTTACATCCAGTGCATTCGACACTTAATATCGCCGAAAGTTCAACAGGGCGCAACTCACCAGCAATGTCCGGCGTGGAAATGTCCGCTTTCGACGCGGATTTTAGAGGCACTCTGATTGATACGGAGTGCCTTTTTATTTGCGACTCGCTGCTTCACAGCAAGGCCGATATGGGCGTCAATTTAGCTCACTCTTTTTGGGGTTGGGTTTTATTTCCGTGACGACAATTTCCCGAATCAGGGGCTGGCCTTCGGCGATGAGACGCCGCTGGTTATCTGGCAACTTGCAGATGAAAGCCAGTTCCATTTGTTGCAACGCCGCTTCAATGCGGCGCAGGCAATAGCCACGAATCATGACCTCATGCTCCGCAAAGACCATTCGGAGACTTTGTTCCTTTTCCCCGGCCTGGAGTTCGGCGAAAGCAAAATCATCATGGTGCAGCAACAGGGAATGGCCCGGCGAGATGTCAACGCGCAGGCATTTTGCCTTGGGATCAGTGTTGTAACATTCAGGTGATTTTGTGCTCATATTTTTGTGCTTGGTGATGGTGATGTTTTTTGCGTGCCCGGAAGCGGCTGAATCTTTCAGCGGCGCGTTGGCCGAAACGGACCAAATAACCTTGCAGCCGGTTCCAAATTCGGCCCCGGCGGCGAGGGGCAAATCCAGCCGCAAACTCCAACGCCAGCGGGCGGTGACCGGGCCGGGCAACATTTTCACGAAGTTGCTGCTTGTCCGGTGTAAAAATACGGATGCCACGCCGCCCGCGCGAGATGGTCACATACCATTGCTGCGCGTTCGTTGCCGCCTTCACCGTCGAATCGGAAAATAATACGTAATCCACCGTCTTGCCCTGTGAACCGTAGGATGTGACGGCATAGCCGGGCAGAAATTCGCGGAAACCCTTGTCCAAAACCCGGCCATCGGCGAGTTCAATGCCGCCATCGGGTCGGACGGATTTGACGGTGACGAGTTCGCCATTCGTGACCCGACCCCCAGCCGCAAGTTTGCGATTAGCCTTGAGATGCAGCCGGTCGTTTTTCGCCACCTGAATCTCACGCGGAGCCCAAACCGAAACATGATCGAGCACCTTGTTTGAAACCGTGACGAATTTTCCATCCACCTCGACGAGAACGCTGGATTTGAGGATTCGCGCCAGCTTGCCGGTTGCCCCAGGTTTGGCCTCGCGAACCTTTTGATTGAACACAATGACGGCATCCGGCGGGTAAAATCGGTCATCACGTTTTTGGGCGTTGGTCAAATCCAGTTTGTCCAGGGATTGAATCATCGCATCCTGCGCGCCCAGCAGTCCTTTTGATTTGAGGGCATCCCGCACCCGCGAATTGACATGATGCACTTCGGCCCAGGTCTGCGACACCACAATGGCGGAGTCATTTTGCTCCACCAGCCGAAGGAATTCATCGGCAAGCTGGTCGGCTTGTTCGCCTAATCCACAGACCACCACCGCACCCATTTTGTCCAGCCGTTCAAATGATTCAGCCAGTTTGCCCGCCGCCGCCAGTTCAACGGCTTGGCGATATTGTTTGATGCGGTTGCGTTCATCGTCATCCCGACCGAGCGCCGGGTCTTGCCGGCGAATCTTTTGCAACTCGACCGGTTTGATGCCGGAATGACGTTCGATGGCGAGCAGCGCATCCGACGCCTCCACCGCGCCATGCTGCCGCGTGTCGCCGGAGAAAATGATGCGGGCCTTTTTTGAGCGGACGAGTCGCAACAGGTCCAGCATCTGCCGCCCGCCGATCTGACCCGCCTCGTCCACGACCACGACCGCACCGGCAACAAGTTCACGCTTGAGCAAAAAGCTTGCGACGGTGGATGGCGACGGAAGCCCGGCTTTTTCCAAATCCACGACCTGCTGACGTTGGGGCGCCAGAATGATCACGGGACGGCCAGCCTGTTGAACTTGCCGGACCAATTCACCCAGGACAAAACTTTTGCCGGTGCCAGCGCCGCCACGGAAGATCGAGACGATGTTGGTGGAGCCGAGCAGCGACTCCAGTGCCTCACGTTGCTCGTCATCCAACTTCGGATTTGCCGGATGGGGATCAGGCACCAGCGGATGACAAGCGGCAACCCCGTCTTTTGCGGTCTGAACGATCTCCCATTCACGAAGTAAAACGTCGCGCAAGGTTATTTCGGCGGTTCGTTCGTCATTGCGAATGTAACCGCGTTTACGGGTGAACTCCTTGAGTTCGGTGATCGAGAAATGCTGACCGCGCGCCCGTTCCAGTGCGTGTTGCCAGACCTGGCATTCCAATACGACGGAATTCCGATCAAAAAGATGTTCCTCGGCCCATTGCACGGCTTCACCAATATTGATGTGTTGATTTTCTCCCACAGACATTTTCAAACCCGCCCGAAATCCATGAAACAAGGCTCGTTCGGACTGGCTCAATTGCGCCTCCCACAAGGTCTGAAGTTCGTCCCGGCTGAAATCCTTCTGTTTCCGCGCCCGCCGTTCCGTGGCCAATTGTGCCCGCAATTCCGGTATGTTGCCGTCCTTGAGTTCGGGTTTGTCGGCCAGCAATTGTTCCAATGCCGCATCAATCTGTTCGTGCCGCTTGGAAAACCGTTCGCATAATTCTTTGGAAATGCCCTCGACTTGGAAATCGCCGCGCAACTGGTTACGAATCTGGTAGCCAAAGCGCCGCAGGTCACGGGTCAGTTCGTGATAATAAACGTTCTCGGCAAACTTTCTGGCGCGCAGCAGTTCAAAATTTTCCAGCGCCTTCCAGCGGTTTTCCACCGGATCAAAGGTGGCGTTGAAAACAATGCAGTGCGTGTGCAAATGCGGGTCGAGGGCACGCGAGGTGTCGTGCTGGAACAAGGTGGCCACGAAATTGCCGGTCAAACGTTCGTCGCGGGCACCTCCAATGCGGATTCGGGTCGCGGCAAAAGCCTCAAATACTTTCAAGGCTGTCTGAACGGCCCGTTTATGAGATTGAAAAATCCGGTCGTCATTGCCCAAGAACGCCGCCAGTGAAACCGATTTGGGCGGTGAAAATGTGAAATCGTAGAATACCCGGCGATTGGCCGCATTTTCGTGACCATTCACCCGCGTGGTATTCAACCGTTGCGTCAACTTTTCACCAGTGGCCGGATGTTGATTTTCGCAAAGCCTTAAAAAAGCATCCGCCCGGACTTTTCCCGACAGTCCCAACCGAACTGCGCCAAGGCCAGCCCATTCGCCGGTCACGCGTTGCTCCTCGTCATAGTAATCGCCAACGCACAGGTGCTCCTCAAAGTATTCCTGTGCGTGATGCAGACTGTATTGCGTTTTGGCCGTGACCATGCAGTGGAAATTATCAGAAGCCTCCGCGCATTTTGTGTATCACATACACGTTCGCAGAATTGTTTCATGGTGAACTGTCCCCATGACAAAACGATTAACTGTGAGCGTGAACTGACCATGCGAACATCCATCACAGACAACACTTGCGCCGCTGTCCCAGTGTTGAACAAGTCTCGCGAGCGCATCAACGAAGACGCGATTCACTCCAACTTGCCGAGACCAGAATCTCAACCTGGAGATCACCATGCGTCAGCGGTTGGAAATAAATCTGTCAGGCAAAACACCCGCAGCGAAGCCGTCGCCAAGCATCTGAATAATGGCGGGCGAAGTTTTTTTTGCTGCACTGCCAATCCATTTCAAGCCTTGTTTAATACAGACCACGCCTTACTCCTTCATCAGGGAAGGTTTCTGGCTCCACGAAATAATCGTGGTTTAGCCGGGCATCCGACACGCATTGTCCAAACTGGACAAACATTTCCACGGACTTTCCATAGCCATGGATTTTCCACGTTGATTCCACCAACACGATTTAATCACGAACACAAACATTCCACGGCCACGCTCATTCCGTGTTCATTCCGTTTCCATGATTCATCCATGCCGATGGATTTTCCACGGTCACGAACTTTCCATGGTTTTTCCGTAATCATGGATTTTCCATTTCCACGAATTGACCACCACAATGGATTTGCAACGCATTCGCCAGGGCCAACGAGTCGCCACGCCATTTCCAAACCGGTTCCATTCTGTCCGCCAAATCATAGCCAATCTTTAACTCACAATTTCCAGCGTATGACCACGTTTGATCCAAACCTCATCAGAAAAGTCGTCATGGAATTTCGGCCCAAACGTCCGCCCAAGTTCCAGGAACTGCTGGCGGCGAAGGAGCTCATCACGGAATTGCGCCGGAAAGGTGCTTCATATGAATCCATCGCCGAAGTTTTGGTCCAGCACTGCCTGCCCGTCAGCAAATCGGCCATTGCCATGTTCTGCCATGAAATGCTCGGCGAATCGGTTCGTTCCCGGCGGCGTCCCGGTAATAAGCGAATGTCAGCCACCGTTTCGACAGGGGCTGAAAACAAACCTGCGCCAAAATCAAATTTTGCCGCCGCGCCACCGTCGCCGCCCGTCAATTTGAAAGGAAATGAAGACGCGGCAGCCCGTTCACGCGGCCCGCATATCGCAAAAGTGGAATTACTACCCCCTGGAGAACAATATGACTAAACGAATCAACCTCATCCTTAATGGCAAGGGCGGTGTCGGCAAAAGCTTTTTTGCCGTCAACTTCGTCCAATATCTCAAAGACCGGAATATCGCGTATTCCGCCTACGACTGTGACAACGAAAACTCGACCCTGAAACGGTTTCACCCCGAGGTCGAATTTTTCAACCTCGAAGACCGGCGCGCACTTGACCCGATTTTTCGTTCGCTGGATAAGGCCGATCTCGTCGTGGTGGATTGCCGGGCAGCCTCGACCGAGGTGTTTTTCAATTACTTTGACGCGATTGATTTGCAGCCGACGCTTCAGGATTTGTCCGCCGCCATGACCATCATCATTCCCGTGAACCACGAAACCGACAGTGTTGACCAGCTTCAGCGGCTGGTCGCCAAGCTCGGCGACGCCTGTTCTTATGTTGTGCTCCGCAACCAGGTTCACGATGACACTTTCACGCTTTACGACCAGTCGGTGATCCGCAAGCGGCTGCGCAAGGATCTCCGGGCCAGGGAAATCACCATGACGAAATTGCAGCCGTTTCTCGTTGAGGAGTTGAGCCTGAAAAACCTGACGATCACTCCGGCCATTCAGGACGGCGGGCTGCATCTGTTGGACCGCCGCCGGCTGCAAACCTGGCAGCGAAAACTATACACCGAAATTGAATCAGCCGCGGAACTTCTGCTGCCGGTAAAATCATGAGCGCCACCGACAAACCCACGCCGCCGGATTTCGACGAGGAATTTATGCAGGCCATCGCCCAATGGCGTGACAAAAATAAAATCAAGGATGATGACCTCATTCTCGTGCTCATGGAAATGTTTCAGATTCATCAGAATCATTGGGACGAACTCCGTCGCCGCCAGATGCCCTCGCTCGCTGAATTTCAGGCGGACGTGGCCGTGCTGGTGGAGGCGACCAAAACCATCAAGGACAAGGCCGTAAAACAGGCACGCGCCGTTGACTTGCCCATCGCCGCCTGGGCGGCGGTTGCCGCCCTGCTTGCCGGCCTCCTAATCGGGAGGGCGTTGTGAAAATTGGTTTTGGCCCGTTTCATTTTCCACATCTTTCCGTGTTTGCCAAACCGTTGCGGGCGATACTGCTCGGCTATGGAATTTTGCTGGCGATCATTGCCTGCCGGCTGTTGATGGTTCGACGCCAGCGCAACAACCATGTCGCACAGCTCGGCAGCCTGACCTGGAAACGTAATCAGTTTTGCCGGGGCTGGCTCATTACCGGTGACACCGGCTCCGGCAAAACCAGTTCCGGCATCAACCAACTCGTCCACCAGGCTTTTCAGAACGAACCCAATTGGGGCGGACTGTGCATTGACGAAAAAGGCGTCTATTGGGAGACGCTTTCGGCCATGGCGCATCATTATCACCGGGAGCAGCATTTAATACATCTGCAAATCCGCGCGGACGAAGCCGATCAAAAATGGACGCCGACGCATTTGTTCAATCTCACCGGCGACCGCACGATCCCATTTTCGACCTATGCCAAGTTCGTGGTGGACACCGCCACCAGCCTCGGTCAGGGCGGGGACAAGGGCTTTTTCAAAAGTCAGGCGCAGACCCATATCGCTCATGCGCTGGAAATGCTGGCTGAATTGAGCCAGCCGGTGACGCTGGTGGGTGCGTTCGAGTTGCTTTCCAGCAAGAAAAAGCTGGGTGACGAACTGGAAAATCTGTCTGCTCTGGATGTTCAAACGCCGCGCCGCATCGAACTCCAGGAACACTTCAAAAACCGTTTCCTCATTCAACCCGGCGAACAGCTTGGCGGCGTTCGTGAAACCATCGGGAATTATTTGCAATACTTCCTGACCCCGGAAGTCGCCGAGGTGTTTTGCACCAAACAATGCACATTCGACTTCTCCGCAATAGATGAGGGCAAAATCATCCTCGTAACCATGCCGCAGAAATTTCAGACCGAGCGGCGGTATGTGAACACGTTTCTGAAACTGCTTTTCTACAATCACGCATTGCGCCGGTTTGACAAATCAAAGGTTGAGCGGGCCAAAGATAACCTGCTCATCCTGTGGGCGGACGAGGCCCAACGGTTTATGACAGCCAGCGAGGACGGCACCAGCGATTACAATTGCGTGGACGTGATCCGCGAAGCGGGCGCAACCATCGTTGCCGCCGCCCAATCCACCACTTCGCTCATCCCGCCGCTGGGCAACGACAAGTCGAAGGTCCTGACGCTGAATCTGCGCAACCGGATGATTTTCCGATCCGCCGATGAATCGGATGCCGTTCAAGCCGCCGATTTTCTCGGCAAGAAAATGGTGGTCAAGCGTTCCTGGGGTTCAAGTGCGGGAAAGCGCAGCGTCAATTACAGCGAAACCGAGGAACACAAAATCAAATCCTACAAGCTGCGCAAGCTCCGCGACCACGAGTGTGTGCTCGTTCATTGTGAGCGCGGTTTTCGCCGGGTGACGCTGCCACCATTGGAGGCCGACGGAACGGTTTCCAAGTGGTTCAGCTTTTGGAGAAGATTGTTCTGAATGAACCAGTTGCCGGTCTATGGCGATTCTTCACCAAACAAATTTAAAACCATTTCTCGCTGGGGTGTGAAGGGGCATTTGGCTTTGGGCGTCATGTGTGCGCCGCATCGCGTTTCCGCAAGGCCAGTTGTGATCCCGTCATCAGGACGTTCTTGCCTAGCTGCTCGGTTATTCAAGATGTGCGACTTATAAATAGCGGCTGGCCGTCCGGTGCATTCGCTGCTAATTTCGTTCCGTCAATGCCTTTTCCTCTGGCTCATCCAGCGGCGGTCCTGCCATTGCGGCGCTGTTGCCCGCGATATTTCAGTTTGCCTGCGCTCGTCATCGGCAGTCTCAGTCCCGATGTCGGATACTTTTGTGACGCTGGGAACTTCTCACATCGCTTGCTGGCTGGCAGTTTCGGTTTCTGCCTGCCGGTGGGCCTGGTGTGCGTGCTGGTGTTTTATGGCGGCCGTTGGCCGGTCGTTGGCATCCTGCCTGCCGGCTATCGTCGGGTGTTCGTGCCGCTTTGCCAGCGACCGGCTGGCAACCCGTTCCTGATCGTCATCTCGTTGCTCATCGGGGCATGGACGCACCTGCTGCTGGATTCGATCACCCATCCCGACGGCTGGCTGGCAAGGCGTCTGCCCGTCCTGCTGGCGCCCGTCCTGCCGGTGGGGCAGCACCGCTTCATGGCTTGTGACATCCTTTACGCCGGTTTCACTTTTACGGGCGTGGCCTGGCTAGCGTATTGTTACCTGCGCTGGTTGGAGAAGGCGGCGGGTTCTTCCGTTTCAACTTCGCGAGGAATGAAGTGGGGTTGGGCATTTTTGCTGGCCGGCTCGATCCTGTTTATCGGGCTCGCCAGTCGCGGTCCGGCTCAACTGATTGGGATTATTTTCGCCGGGATTCTTGCCGTCCTGCTGGTGCTGGGATTTCTTCTGGCAACCGGGTGGCTCTTCAGACCCAGAGGACTGGAATGAGGGGTGATCCGACGTTTTCGTCGGCGTGAAGTTCAGGCTGCTGCATTCAGTCGCGCGCGGCCAAATGCTTCTGTGAACTCGGTCATTGGGTCAATCCAGACCGATTTTTCGCTCCGTCAGGTGGGTTCGAGCAGGTCGGCGTCGAGCTTGACGGCTGCCGCCTGGCTGATGAAGTCCATGCGCAGCAGCACAGTGGACCGGCCATAACGATGCTCGACCCAACCCTCGACGCCCCGCAAGGGGCCGGACTTGATGCGCACGCGCATTCCTTCGCCAATGGACGGTGCCAGGCGCACCTCCAAATCCGATTCCAAGGCCAACAGAATATCCGCCAACTGCCGGCGCAGCGTTTCCTGATCGAACACGTCGAGAAGATTGGCGACATGCTCGTTCTGGCGGAGAACATTCTTTTTTTCGGGTTCAAGTTGAAGAAAGACGTAACCGGGAAAGAGAGGCTTCCGAAACACGACCGTCTTGCCGCGATATTTATGCGCGGAATTGTAGCAGGGGAGCGTGGCGCCGATGCCCTGTTGCAGGCAATATTCCACAAGCTTTTTCTCCCGACGCGGCCGGGTATGGGCTACGAACCAAAGCAGTTCTGACATTGCCCGCAGCATTCCCGAGAAACTCCGGGATGTCAATTCGCAGTTGCGCGTTGCCGCCTTGTTGGCGGTTCTGTCATCTGCTTGCCTGGACCAAGCTGTGATCCGCTCAATCACGATGTTAAGATGATTGGCCCGGTAACAGCCGATTAAACGAGGCTCAAATTCCCTCAAACCGCCGCGTTATTCAGAGCATCCGCAGGTCGGCTGGCGCTTCATAGGCGGGCCGTCAACGGAGATATATCCTAAAAACATCAGGCCGGTCTTGATGACCGGCCTGACCGCAGCTATTGCGGAACCAAACAAATATGGAAACGCCCGTTTTTAGTGGTTACGCCGCACGGTTCTTGCGCAACACACGCAGAGTGCTCGCGCCGAAGGGCAACAACAACAACACGCCTGCAACCATCGTCGTGGGCTCGGGAACCGGATCGGCATCCGTGGTTCTGAGCAACAACTCTTGGGCAATGTTGCCGTTTTGAGTAGTAGGATCTGGAACAAGCAAGTCGCCTGTATAGCTTGAACTCCCATTCAGACCCACTAGCCAACTCGCGGCCAAGTTGATCGCTGCTTGGTCTCCACTGGTCACTTGGAATCGCCCACTGCTAAAGTGGTAGTTGCCTCCCGACAATGTTATTCCTTGGACCTCACCGCTGCCGGCGGTGTCATAAAGCGATGCCCAGACCGCGAGTTGCACGGCCGCATTTTCGGCGACAGTAGCGCCACTGCCTAGGTCCGCAAAATGAGTGTAAAAGATGGTGGCGGCATTTTGGATCGCCAGCGTCTGCTCGCCCGCTAGCAGTTTGCTGAAAAAC
>Ga0224557_1004444_pt1 | contig 10220 bp, 8 predicted proteins | sample 714S31014metaG_FD_180677 | JGI IMG/M metagenome (GOLD analysis project Ga0224557, IMG submission 180677) | Peat soil microbial communities from Stordalen Mire, Sweden - 717 S3 10-14 | ecosystem: Environmental > Terrestrial > Soil > Wetlands > Peat | place: Sweden: Norrbotten County, Stordalen... | reverse complement strand
GTGAAGAGATGCGGATGACGGAGAAGGACACCTCCTCAGGCCGCGATATTCGGGAGTATGCGTGCGATGGCTGCGGCCACACGGACTGGGAGGAAAGCGGTCCGGCTTTGTGGCAGATTCTCTCCGACGACCGGAAAGAACTCGAAGCGGCGCAGGCCAACCGCGCGCTCGTTGCGGGTTCCGACGCGCGGCGGGAATCTCTGGAGCCTGGACGAAGCTCTGCAAAATCCTTGTGGAATCGCTTGTTTGCCTGCTTCAGCAAAGAACGATTGAAGGGCAAGAGTTGAGGCTGCAAACTTTCTTACGGTTTTGCGGCCAGCCTGGGCGGATCGGTGATGTACTCATCGCCGACGCGCGCCACGATTAGCTTGCGGCGATCGTCGAGCAGCTTCAATTGGCTGGTCAGGTCGATGAACTCCTGCTTTTGCTCTGTGGTGAGCGGCGTCGCGAGCGTGTTCAGTTTATTCAGTTCGTCCAATCTGGTTTGCAATCGCGGCATCTCGCGGTCTATCAGGACGGGGTGAATCACAGGCGTCTTTGTGTGGCCCGCAGCCAACTCGTTGCGATTGTTCTCGCCCCATGCGGGCAAAACGCCCACATGGCCCAGCTGGACGCGCACGCCTCCCGGTCCGTAGTCCTTGCGCACGGCGGAAAACAGGCCAATCATCGAGTCGCGCGGGTCGCCGTCCTTGTCCGGCATCAGCCCGTCCACATAACTGCGCGATTGGTTGGAGAGAAAATTGCCCAGCGAATAAAAGATGACCGTGTCGCGTCCGTCGGCGGTGCGATAAGTCTCGACCGGCTGCAGGACATGCGGATGGTGGCCCACGATCACCGAGGCTCCGGCATCGAGCATCCGGTGTGCCGTCACCACGTCTTCGGGCCGCGGCGCGGGGGCGTACTCGATGCCCCAGTGAATGGAGACCACCAGAAAGTCGCACTGCGCGCGTGCTTTCCTGATGGCCTCGAGCACTCCAGCCTCGTCCATTCCCGGCGCGCCGGGCGACTCGCCCGGATAGGGGAAGAAATTCACGTGGGGCTGGTCTTGAGAGTCGGGATTGCGATTGCCGTTGAGCCAGCGCGTCATTCCCAGCCAGCCCACCTTGATGCCGTTGGCCTCAACGATGACGGGTTGCCAGGCTGTCTGCGCCGTGTCGCCGGAGCCGGCAAAGAGCAACCCCTCGGCGCGCAGGTGTTCGCGGGTCTCGGCAAAGCCGGGCCAGCCCTGATCCATGACGTGGTTATTGGCGAAGGAGACGATCTTGATGCCGTTGGCCTTCAGCGCGTCAATCAATGCGACAGGCGCGTCGAACATGAAGGGCTTCGAGCCGTGCGTGTGCTCCGGAGCCACCGGCGTTTCAAGATTCACAAAGCCGAAGTCGGCCTTTTGGAAGACATCGTTCACATCGCTGAAGAGCGCGCCCCAGCCTTGCGCGCCATCTCCGGCCGCAGCCGCGGCTGCGCGGATGGCCTCATGCGGAATCACATCGCCAGCCACGGCAAAGCTCACCTGCGCCAACTCGTGCGGATAAGGCACAACGGCTGCCGCTGAACGGCTGGCGTGAACTCCGAGCGAGACCGCGCCAATCGCCGCCGCGACCAGAAGCAGGCCTGCCCCGGCTAGCCGCCAGTGCCTGCGCATCAACTTAACCATTGCCAGCGCCAATCCAGACCTCTTTCAGACCGCAAAGTGGAACGCACTCAGGATACAGGTTCGGCGCCTGGAAGCGTGCAATCTCGCAGGTTGACAGTTTCCGTGTTCCTTGTCGCTCTTATCATTCATCGGTTTCACCCATGCACTATCGAGGGCATAAAAAAGGGCACGTTTCCGTGCCCTTTAAACCCGAAGAAACATAAGAAACAAAGTCACTAAGAGTTTGAGGTAAGACCGGATGCCTTCTCCTTCCGGAAAAGGATAACTGCCAGACCGAACAGGCCGGTGCCGAGCAACAACAGGGATGTGGGTTCCGGAATTGGTGTTTCAGCGATGAACGTCTGCGGAATGTTGAGTTCGTATCCGTCAGGGGTGTAGATGGTGAAGTTTGCTGCGTTCACGCTGCCGTAATTTGTTCCAGCAAGCGCTAACTGTGCGGCTGCGGCTGGTGAGTCGTCTGCAAGCAACGAACTGCCCTCGGTGGCGAACAATGACCATGCGGCCAATTGGTCGGCAATATCATTTGCCGGAGTGGTAGCGGCATCTTCCAACAGCCACACAGCTTCCAACTCGTCCACGCTGGTAGGAGTGGACTCAGTTACAAACCACGATGGTTCGGTTATTTCGTTGTCAAAACTCAAGCACATCATGGCTACGGATGGTGCACCATTCACGCTGAGATAGTACGGATAGGTGTACACACTCTCGTTATACGGCGCTCCTACATAGACCGTATTGGAGCCCGGACCGTTGTACGTGAGTGTATCGGCCAAAGCAGCCGGAACAATCGCAATGGCCGTTGCCAATGCGAGCAAAGCTAACGAAAATTTCTTCACTGGTCTTTTCCTTTCTTTCTTTTCCTTAGCCCGTGGGGTGTGGGGGGGGAAGCGGCACTGCTCGGATGCCTGGCTGAGGATTTTCTAAGATTTGGGCAACTACCAAGAAGTCTATTAGGGGACTTCAACGAAAATGCAGAAGATTCTGCACGGGAACTCACGCCATAGTCACAAAAATTTGCGCCAAAGTTATCGCACTCAGCACCGAAGTATCCAGACAGGTAACCTGCCTTGGGCAGGATTTCCACTGTGCCCCTTCGGCTTCGCTCTGGATGACGGCTTTGTGATGAATGCGAGCGTCCTGGTTTCCCACACTAGCCACAAAAACCTGAGACGCGGCGAGTGTGGGGCACCCGGTGCTGGCATGGTCGATGGACGCAAAAAGAAGGGCACGTTTCCGTGCCCTTTAAACCCGAGGAAACATGAGAAACAAAGTCGCTAAGAGTTTGAGGTAAAGCCGGATGCCTTCTGTTTCCGGAAAAGGATAACTGCCAGACAGAACAGCCCGGTGCCGAGCAATAGCAGGGACGAGGGTTCCGGTGTAGCAGCGGTAGCGTTGAAGTCGCCGACGTCATCAATGTAGTCGCCAGCGTCGTTCCCGATAGGAGTGGTACCGTTATACTCGGCGATTGTGTAGCTATTGGGAGACCCGTTGCCCCAGATGTTGACCTCGGTGCCGTTGACCATAAAAAGCAGGCCGTAGTTGTCGAGTTCCTGGGTCGCGTCCGAGGGCGACATGTAGAGCAGGTTGTCTACGACGAACTCACTGCCCGGGGGGTTCGGGGAATAATATAGCGAGGGACCACCGGAGGATTCCCAGGAGGTGGCCTCCAGCAAGCTTGTAGTTGGGACAAGGCTTCCCGTTCCTGTTACATAGGTGCCTGCGTTGGTGCCACCTATGATGTCAATGGATCCACTGGTGATTTCATATACGCCAGGACTGACATAGACGGTGTCGAGGGAGCCAGAGACGATCCCGCCGCCGAAGACGCCGTTGGGGGGTGTGTTGCTGGTGAAAGAGAAATTGAACGAATCGGCCAACGCAGCCGGGGAAATCGCAAGGGCCGTTGCCAATGCGAGTAAAGCTAACGAAAATTTCTTCACTGGTCTTTTCCTTTCCTTCTTTTCCTTAGCCCGGGGGGTGTGTGGGGGGAAGCGGCACTGCTCGGATGCCTGACTGAGGATTTTCTAAGATTTGGGCAACTGCCAAGAAGTCTATTAGGGGACTTCAACAAAAATACAGAATATTCTGCGTGGGGACTCACGCCATAGTCACGAAAATTTGCGCCAAAGTCACCGCACTCAGCACCGAAGTATCCAGACAGGTAACCTATCCTGGGTAGGTTTTCATTGTTCCGTTGCGGTCAGTTGATGAAAAATCACATTTGCTTGAATTGAACCACGCGCGGACGAGGAAGCCGCTTTTCAGCGGTGAACCGCGCGCTCCCCAGTTGATTTTCGGGAGAGTCCTGGGTCCGACCCTAGTACTATGGCCGCGCGAAGATGTAATCTCCCAGACACCAAAATGCGGGATTTGGGGCATCCAAGTGGTCAGAATCGAGATTTCCGAATCACACGGTCGTAGTACCAGCCGCAAAAACAAAGGCGCGGCCAGGATGGGGCACCCTGCTCAACAAGTTATTCGGATGCAGGCCTGGTCTTGAAGCTGGTGAACTCCGTCCATGATCATCTATTGGGGCCCTGCGCTAAAGTCTCGCCGGAAGCTGCCCTCGAATCGAGGATGTTGACCAAAGACCAGGGAGTGCCGGTCAGATCGTAGTGAAACTCTCCCTTCTCATCGACCACGAGCTTGCTTGCCGGATACAGAAATCCTGTGCTCTTGGTGTTGTCGGTGTCATTCAGGTTGAATTGACCAACCGCCAGGTCGAAGGACTGGGACGGTGTGTCCGGGCTGGCGCCGCCGGCTTGAAGCGGGCGGTTGGTGATAAAGGTAATCTTCCGCCCGGTTGGCGTTAGAACCATTTGGATGAAGGCGACTTCATAGCTGAGAGCCCCTGAAATGGAGCAACGCCCGACCGCTTTTGTTTTGGAGAGCGCGAGGACCAATGCCTGATCCTGGCCTTCTTCAAATGCCTGTGAAAGAGTCTGCATATCCGCCAGGTTGGAGTAACCGTCAATGGTCAGCGTGACGCTGATCATTTTACCGTTTTGAGCGTAGGTGGCCTGGATTGTCTCAGGATTCGGGCCGGCGGAGAATGCCAGGGTGGTCGTCAGCGCGAATGTGCCCGCCAGCAGCAGGCAGGGGAGTTCCGACTTGCGCGCGAATCGAATTACGCTCGTGAGTAGTCCCATGTTATGAACCTCCAGGACACCCGCTTATGTCAGGCCCTTTTGGCGACGCAAAAACTCAAAGTCATGCGGCGACTTTGTGTTCGCCGGGCTTTTGGGCCTGAAGCAGCTCATCGAAGATAGCGCGGTATTCGATCATGGCGGTCCGGAGCTCTTCGGTGGTGGCTTCGATCTGGCCCGGCCGGACGGCAACGCCGTGCGCGCGGCGGTAGTTTTCCATCACGCGGGGGTAGGTGACGGAGACATCGTTGGCGCGCTGTTCGAAACCGGCTCTGGGATAGCCGCGCGCCTCAAGAACAGAGTTGACCAGATCATCGGCCTCCGTGACGGCGGCCTTGGGGTGGTCGACGAAGCGGGATTGGACTGCGTGCCACTCGGCTGCATAGCGTTCCCGCTCGGTGGCTTCGAGATCGCGAATCTTCAAAGCTTCCACGCGGGTTTCGCGGTCAGCCAGTTTGTTTTCGGCCTTTCGCGAGGAGCCATGGGTGGCAATGGCTCGGTCGTACTCGGTGCCGAAACGGGTGCGGAGGGCACGGGTTTTGGATTTGCGATATTCAAGGTAAGCGCCAACGGCGATGAGAACGACGACGACGAGCGCAATCGCGGCGATGATAAGCTGGGCATTCGTAAAGGGAAGATTCATAGGGTTCTCCTGTGCAGGGCTTCCTCCACGGGCGAGAGTGGATGGTGAGGAACCTGTACACAATCCACTTTGGGCGGAGAAGCGCCAGAATGATGGCCTGTATTGCACGGTATGAAATCAGCTTTTCACCCAAGCCCGACAGCTCCTTTGCCCATCGAGCGGTGTTTAAGAGTCAGGGCTAAAGCACTGACCGGCCAGCCGCGCCCTTCAAAACAGCCGCACTCGCCACCCTTGCGAGGTTTTCCGCGGCTTGTCCTGCCTTCCCGCTTTGAGCGGTGGTTGCTCCTTTCGCGTCTATCCGTTACGAGAAGAGCGGGCGGGAACTGGTACCCTGAATGCTGGGGAAATTTGCGGGGAATAGCCGGTGACAACTGAACCGGCGGGCAGAGGCATGGCGGAATTCGTAATCAAATTGGCCGACGAGCGCGGCCGCGTGCAGGAGCAGGTGCAGACGGCGGCCACTGCCGAGGAGCTGCGCGCGCGCTTTGTTCACGCCGGCTACCACGTCTTCTCCGTCAAATCCCGCAGCGGTTTTGGCGGAATCTCGAAGCGCAAGGTCAAGCTGGAGCCGTTTCTCATTTTCAACCAGCAGTTTCTCACGCTGATTCGCGCCGGGTTACCGATTCTGGGCTCGATTCAGATGCTGGCCAAGAACCAGAAAAACGCGCATTTTGCGGCGCAGTTGGACGACGTGGCCGCGCGGGTGAAGACCGGCGACGCACTTTCGGCGGCTTTTGAGGCGCAGAGCGGCTTTCCGGTGATGTACACCACTACGCTGCTGGCCGGCGAGCGCAGCGGCAATTTGCAGGAGGTGCTGGAGCGCTATGTGAGCTTCCAGCGCACCTCGCTCACCTTTCGTAAAAAGCTGGTGGCGTCGCTGATTTACCCTTGCGTGCTGATGACGCTGGTTACCTGTCTGATGTTTTTCATGTTCGTCTTTGTGATTCCGCAGTTTGCCACGCTGTATGACCAGATGGGCTCGAAGCTGCCGGCGATGACCATGGACCTGCTGGCTTTCGGCAAATTTCTGAACCACAATCTGCTGTGGATTCTGCTCATCTTCGCGGGCACGGGATTCGGCGGTTATCGCTTCTCGCAGACCGAAAAAGGCCGCGATTTCATCGACGGGTTCCGCATCAAGCTGCCCATCTTCGGCAAGATCTGGCTCAAGTACCAAGTAGCCCTGTTTGCGCGCACGCTGTCGACGCTGCTGACGGGCGGGCTGCCGCTGGTGCCGTCGCTGGAGACCGCGGCGCGCTCCATCAGCTCGCGACGGGTTTCGCGCGCGGTGACCAGCTCGATTACCACGGTCCGCGAGGGCCGCAGCCTGGCCGATGCGCTGATCCAGACAAAGATTTTTCCTGATCTGGCCGGCGAGATGATTTCGGTGGGCGAGCAGACCGGCGCGCTGCCGCAGATGCTCAACTCGGTATCAGAGTTTTTTGAGGAGGATGTGGCCACCGCTCTCACCGCGGCACTGGCGCTGATTGAGCCGGCCATCCTGGTCGTGATGGGCATTGTGGTGGTCTTCATTCTCATCTCGCTTTACCTGCCCATCTTCTCGCTGGGGCAGGGCACCGGAGGTCCGGGATAAATCATGGCTGACGCAACGCAACTTGCGATTCCACTTCCCGGCGGGCCGCTTCCTGGCAGCCCTGAGGAGCGCGCTCAGGCTGAATCCATGGCCGAGCGCTACCACGCAGAGTTTGTGGACCTGAAGAATTTCAAGATTCAGCACGAGCTGTTGCGCACCGTTCCGGTGGAGCTGATGTTCCGCTACAATTTTGTGCCCATCGAACAACAAAAGGATGCGCTGGTGATTGCGGTCAGCGATCCCTCGCAACTGATGGTGCTGGACGAGATTGCCGGGCTGCTCTCACATCGCATCATTCCGCGCGTGGCGACGCTCTCGCAGATTACCGAATTGCTGAAGAAGACCGAGCAGTCGCAGCGCGTGCTGGACGAAGCCAGCGAGGGGCTGACCTTCGATGTGCTGACGGGCGACGAGAACGCCGACGAAAATATTTCCATTGAAAAGCTGACGAGCGAAGAAGACATCAGCCCCATTATCCGGCTGGTGGACACGACCATCTTCACCGCACTGGAACGGCGAGCCTCCGACATACACATCGAAACCTACGATGATTCGGTGCATGTAAAGTACCGCATCGACGGTGTGTTGCAGGAGGCGATGGCGCCCATCGCGCGCGAGCATCACAGCACCATACTCGGCCGCATCAAGATCATGAGTGAGTTGGACATTGCCGAGCGGCGCGTGCCCCAGGACGGACGCTTTCGAGTTAGATACAAGAACCGGCTGATCGATTTCCGCGTCTCCATCATGCCGACGATTCACGGCGAAAATGCCGTGCTCCGCGTGCTGGACAAGGAGTCGATGAGCGAGAAGTTCCACCATCTGACGCTCGACGTGGTGGGCTTCAACGACGCGGACCTGAAGCGCTTCCGCGGCTACATTCGGGAGCCTTACGGGATGGTGCTGGTGACGGGGCCGACCGGGTCGGGAAAAACCACCACGCTCTACGCGGCGCTGAACGAGATCAAGAGCGACGAGGACAAGATCATCACCATCGAAGACCCGGTGGAGTACCAGATTCGCGGCATCACGCAGATTCCTGTGAACGAAAAAAAAGGGCTGACGTTTGCGCGCGGGCTGAGGTCCATTTTGCGGCATGATCCGGACAAGATACTGGTGGGCGAAATCCGCGACAACGAAACGGCGCAGATTGCCATCAACTCCGCGCTGACCGGGCATCTGGTGTTTACGACGGTTCACGCCAATAACGTGGTGGATGTGCTGGGCCGCTTTGTGAACATGGGCGTGGAGGTTTACAACTTTGTCTCCGCGCTGAACTGCATTCTGGCGCAGCGGCTGGTGCGCACCATCTGCGAGTACTGCGCGCGCCCCATCAGTTATGACGATGAGACGCTGCGGGCTAGCGGCATGGACCCGGCCGATTGGCGCGGGTTTGAATTCCGCGAGGGCCAGGGCTGCATCGAGTGCGGGGGCACGGGGTATCGCGGCAGGACGGCGATTCATGAACTGCTGGATCTGACCGATCCGATTCGCGAATTGATTTTGGCAAAGAAGCCCACTTCCGAAGTGCGCAAGCTGGCGCAGAAAGAGGGCATGAGCTTTTTGCGCGAGTCGGCGCTGGATCGTGTGCGGCGCGGCCTGACCACGCTCAAGGAGATCAACAAGGTTACATTTATCGAGGCGTCAAGATAGTGACTTCGATTCTCAGCAAAGCCAAACTCGGTTCCGCATCCGGAGCGCGTCCGCCGGTGGCAGTGGAGCTATCGCCACAGGGTGTGCTGGCAGCCGCCACGCCGGGGCCGGGCGAGGCGCCGGTTTACGCGTTTGAGCCGCTGCCGCAGGGCGTGATTGTGCCGGGCATCGGCGAAGAAAATCTGCGCGCGCCGGAGATTGTGGCTAACGCCATCCGCGCGGCCCTCGGCCAGGTTTCGCCGCGCACACACGCGGTTACGCTTGTGCTGCCCGACACGGTGGTTCGCGTCTTCGTTCTGGACTTCGATTCGCTGCCCAGCAAGGCGGCGGAAGTTGTTCCCGTGATCCGCTTCCGGTTGCGCAAGATGGTTCCATTCGACGTGGAGCAGGCCGGAGTGAGCTACCAGGTGCTGGTGGAGAACAAGACAGAATGCAAGGTGCTGGCGGCGGTGCTGCCGGGAGCGATTCTGGCGGAGTACGAGGGCGCCGTGCGCGCGGCGAGCTACGAGCCCGGAGCCGTGCTGCCCACAAGCCTGGCGTCGCTGGGGGCTATCGATTCGACTGAGCCGGTTTTGGCGGCCAACCTGGGCGCGCTGGCGCTGACCACATCGATTACTTACGGGCAGGATCTGCTGCTCTATCGCACGCTCGATCTGCCCGAAGAGCCAAGCCAGCGCCTCGATGAGGTGCAGCGCGGCATCGCCGTGGCCGCGGCTTACTTTGAAGACAAGGTGGGCGCTCGTCCGCGGGTGCTGCATTTTGCCGGGATTGGAGCCGGCATGGGCTTGGGCGGAGGCAGCGCCGCAGAGGACTTTGCCCGCTGGATATTCCCGCCCGGCGACTCTGGATTGACCGTCGTTGATCTGGCGCCGCGGCCCGAGACCGGAGCCGCGACACCGCTGGGAAACGTGTTGACACTGGCGGGTGTGGCCGGCGCGCTGGCGGGAGCGGCTTAATGAAGATAACTCTCAATCTCGCCGCCCGCCCCTACACCGATATAGGACCGGCGCTCAAGCGGCTTCGTATTGCCATTGCGGTGCTGGCGGTGATGGCCATCGGGCTCGGCCTGGGCCTGCGCGCCGTCCACCAGAAAGCCGACGAGGCTCGCGCAACCGAACAGCGCGTGCAGAGCAAGATAGACGCCATCAACCGGGAACGGGAGGGTTACCAGGAGATGATGCGCCAGCCCGCCAACGCACGATTGCTGAAAGAGGTGGGGATGCTCAACCAGCTCTTCGACCAGAAGACCTTCTCTTGGACGCTGGCGATGGAAGACCTGGAAAATGTAGTTCCGGGCGGCGTACAAGTGGCCACGCTGGAGCCGACGAGCGATGAGAAGACGGGCCGCACTACGGTGAAGTTGCGCGTGGTGGGACCACGCGACCGCGCTGACGATCTGGTGCAGAACCTGGAGCACTCGAAACACTTTTTGTTGCCGGGCATCGTGGGCGAAAGTTCCGAGGCGACAGGAGGCCAGGCCGACCGGCTGGAGCCGGTGAGCGCCTCGAATCGCTTTACCTTTGAACTGCA
>Ga0224557_1004438_pt1 | contig 10230 bp, 8 predicted proteins | sample 714S31014metaG_FD_180677 | JGI IMG/M metagenome (GOLD analysis project Ga0224557, IMG submission 180677) | Peat soil microbial communities from Stordalen Mire, Sweden - 717 S3 10-14 | ecosystem: Environmental > Terrestrial > Soil > Wetlands > Peat | place: Sweden: Norrbotten County, Stordalen... | reverse complement strand
ATGAATAAAAATCAAAATATTCAAGGAAAATGTACTAACATTATAAAACTATGCCAAACAATTGATTAATGTATTTGACTTCATTAAAAACAGAGTAATTTAGATCATTTACTTGTCCTTTTTTGATTATATTCATAGCTTCAATTCCTTTTAAAGTCTGATTAGCAGATCGAAAAGACTGAAATCCTAACATTGGATTAACGATTCGCTTTATAGATCTATGATCTTGTTCTATAATGTTATTCAAATACTTGATTTGTCGAATGCCTATGTTTTTAGGTAGTATTTTATCATTTTTCAGTTTACCTATAGCAGGTGGATAAGCTGGATTCTTATCAACGGTTATTAATCTTGGAATTTGATTATGATTAGAACTCAAATTAGAAAGAATTTTTTGCAACGGAACCATAATCTCAATCCAGTTTGAAGAAACTCTATTAAACAATAACGACTAATTCATAAAAGAATGCTGGGGAAGACAAAGCGCTATCTTGAGGTTACAAGAGTCCTTATAAAGTAGAACCTTATTCCGGAACTCTACCGGGACCTGCATACTGATTATATCTCAAATCCAGAGTGTACATGTGCTTTTGATATAGAGAGTAGGCAGATAGCAGTAAAACTCAGGCAGGCTTTCGAAGAACTCGGGCCGACGTTCATCAAAATGGGGCAGACTATGAGCAAGCGGCCTGACCTAGTACCCCAACCTTATGTTATAGAAATGGCAAACCTTCAGGACAAGGTTAAGCCAATCCCTTTTGAGGAAATGGCCGAATCCCTTGACCTTGCTTGCATTTGTGAATATGAGACTCGCGAAGAGCGCCAGCAGAAAAAAAGTAAAGAAGACCTGAAGGCGGAAAGGGAAAGGAGGGCAAAAGCTTTCATTGAAATTTTTGACAGCTTTGATCCAAATCCCATTGCTTCCGGCTCAATTGCACAGGTTTACAAAGGAGTTGTTGAAGGCAAATCGGTAGCTTTAAAGATTCTTCGCCCAAATCTCATTGATACTATTAATATTGATCTTTCTATCCTAAACGATTTTAAACTTATTATAAAAAAGGTACTAGGGATAGAAAAAAAATTCGATATTGATGCTTTTTTATTAGAGATCCGAGAGATGCTTACCCGGGAATTTGACCTCAGAATCGAAGCCGTTAACATGCGACGTTTTGAAGATAATTTTAAAAATGTGAAAAATGTTGTAGTGCCTAAAATTTATCCGGATTACTGTTCTGCCAATGTCCTTACAATGGAATTTATCCAGGGAATTCAGATCGCGAATTCTTCTCAGCATCAAATCATTCCATCTTCAAAGTTCTTGCATTTATGGCTACAATCACGGTACTCAGACTCATAAAAACTGCACCCATTGCAGGACTTAATAAAACTCCATATCCATAGAGCACCCCTGCTGCAAGAGGAATTGTAAAAATATTGTAACCGGTTGCCCAGATAAGATTCTGATACATCTTGGAATAAGTCTTCTTAGAAAGCCTGATGATATTCAGAACATCTCTTGGATCATTTTTGGTTCCGTTGCAAAAAATCTGGCTCCCTTGCAAAATCAGAAAAAACCTTCACAATTAGGATATTTGATTGATTTCATCACGGATAAAATAACACACAAAGGTAAAAATTATAGTCTCAAACTGAGGAAATATTATTTTTGCACCAGAACCGCATATTACTATCTTTGATTTTCTTTTTATTCGATTGTATCATTAGAAAGGATTTTTTGCAACGGAACCCGATTACTCATTAAAAATTGTTACTGATCGTAGAATTCGTGAGAATAAAAATCTGAAAATTCAATATTTTTATGTGAACCTCCGTGGATTGAATAAATCCACGAATTCATTTTTTTGGCCATTAATGAGATCGGCAATTACCATCGCAGCAGTTGTGCCATTGGTCATGCCCCAAAACCCAAATCCAGCTGCCACGTATATGTTTTCTTGAGATGTCATGCCTATAAGGGGCAGATCATCTTCAGTAGTGCTATCTTTATTGGACCACCGGTATCCAATAAACTTAACTTTAAGATGTTGGCGCGCGTAGGTTTCAAGCCTGCTATAGTAAATAATTTTATCAGCTACATCGACTGGACTATGTTCTCCAGCAACGATGATCAATTTCCCCTTATTTGTAGGTGTAGCCCGGTAGGTGTGTACAGGATTGAAGTCTATGAACATTCCATCCGGGAAATTTCCATCCATATATAATCCTAACACGTAGGATCTCTCAAAGTGCAAATGTTTGTAAAGTAAATCGGGGTCATATACTGGTTTATGTGTTGCAACTATGACTTTATCGGCCATTATTGAGCCCTGGTCGGTAATTACTTCTTTTATTTTTCCATTATTGACGGTTATGGCACTGGTTTTCTCAAAAATATAACTACCTTCGCCTACTATATCTTCTGAAAGAGCCAGGAGATACTTACGAGGATGGAATTGGGCCTGGTTCTCATATTTGATGGCTGGACCAGTTTTAAAAGGTAAAGGTGCCTTTTCGGTATAAGAAACTGGAAGCCCCAATTTTTTTGTAGCTTCAAATTCACTCTTAAGTTCATCAACTTTTTCATCAGACTCGTTATAAATGTAAAGAGGAAGACGGTGAAATTCACAGTCAATCTTCTGCTTTCTGATAATATCAGCTACCTTTTCAACTGCCTTAATGCTAGAATTAGCAAATTCTTGGGCTTTGGATTGACCTAAATTTGAAATGAGTTTATTGTAAATCAAATTGGGTCCCATGCTTATCTTAGCTGTGGTCCCAAGTGTTACTCCTTTTACAATCCGATCTTCTTCTATTACTGCTACAGCATGACCTGCCTCCTTTAACAGTTTTGCAGCGGTTATACCAACAATGCCACCTCCTAGTATCACCACATCGACTTTTAATCGTTTGTCAAGTTTAGGGAACTTTTTATAAGGGGACATTTCTAACCAGACTGGGAATTCCTCTCTATGACTTTTTTCTTCGTTTTCCATCCTCTAACCTCAATTGACTTGATATCATATTGGGTAATAAATTATTTTGGATCTTCCTTTCTAGATTAAACAGATTCTGGTTTACCTATAATTATTTTCTTCGCGGAAATACTATTAGAATCTGTCTCGCTCATTTCTACATCTTACCAAATTTATTCTGGTTGGTTATCTTTGATTTTGAAAATAGGTTTTTATTATCCTTAAAATAGTTTTTTATTCTTGATCTAATCAACTAATATCTAGTATAACAAAAACTGTACACAAAATTTTCAGATTAATTCTTTGAATAGTGGTGATAAAAATTTTTACCTGCTTTGAACATCTTCTAGTTGCTGCAGAACTCTTTACACGAAAGCTCTTTTTGAGCTGATCCTCTTGTTTTTAATATATAATTCATTACATGAGGATGTTCATTAGTTACTCTTTTTATTTTGTTATCATGACCTTTTGATTTTGCTCTGAAATCTAACCCAAAAAATATAGATACACTATATACTTGCGGAAATCTGCTCGAATAAATGTAGGGTTAAGAGAAGCATTGATAGATCATCAAAACTGTATAACCAAAATAGGGAACTTGATAGTATGTGGGGTATCGAAGCGCAGATGCTACTCTTGAAGGCCTCTAGCACGATATAATGAATTAGATACAATTTCCAAAGAATCAGTGGGAAAAAATAAGAACAACAAATCTAATAGGAGAGGTTAACAAGGAACCCAAAAAAATATGTATAGTGCTGGTGACATTCCATATGGATTCTTATAAAAAAATTTAGTATCCTCTAAGATTTGATGGATTTTTGATTACTTTTGCCCTCTATTATTTGTCAGATTTTATTTTTAAAATACAAGATCAATAGAATATCTTGCTTGGAAGTTGTATTGATAGTAACAATAACAAGGTTAAATCAAGTTTTTGGATGGGGCTCATCCACAAAAGCTAACTTTACAGAACTCCTTTATTTGTTAACCACGATAGTTTTTATATTCACAAATTGAGCCTATAGTGGGAAAGCTCCCGCCCAATTCCTGACTTCTTGACCCCGCCAAAAGGCAGTCTGGGATCAGATTTAACCATCCCATATATAGTCACAAATCCTGACCGAATCCTTTTTGCCACCTTTTTGATATTCAATATCATCCAGATCACCTTAGTTAGTTAAATAAAGTCGATGGAATTTCATTTTGAAAGAAAGTATTCATACTCTTTTTACAATAAATCTTGCAAAAAAAGCGTTAGAACACAAAGATACTCTAAATATATTTGGGCAAATACTGCATAGAAACGTTCTGAAATGCAATATATAGGCTTCAAAAAAGAGAAAATATTCGAATTCTCTTTTAAAGTACTATGAAGTGAAATATTCTTGTAATCAAAGACAATGAAGAAATCAATATTAATCTAACAAAAAGAAGAAGCCAAAGAGCTTTATGATAATGATCTAATACCGTTTAGAAAATCAGCCGTGAAACATGCCTTAAATTCGATTGATTTTTGTATTAACTTCAATCTGCTAATAAAAATGGCTGAACTTTTAGGATACAGCGAGTCTAATATGGGGTATTCGCTAAAGGAGTATAAAAGAATGATTGTTGTATATTATCACGATGATCTTGATGGTCAGTGCTCAGCAGCTCAGGTAAGGGAGTCGATGGAAGACATCACCGCCAACCCGATACGGTGCATTGCGGTGCAATACAATGGCACTATATGGAAAAAAGAAGAAATAGAAGAAGCTGATGAAGTCTACGTTCTTGATTTCACGTTTACTGATATGGGAACTCTTGCAGAAATAACAGGACAAAAACTCATATGGATAGATCACCACAAGACTGCAATGGAAGAAAATAAGGAATTGTGGGGTTCGAACATTCTTGGAAAACGGGATATCACAAAAGCTGCTTCCCAACTTACATGGGAATATCTTAGAAACGGTCACCCACTTCCTACAACAGTTGAGTACATTTCAAAGCGAGACGTATGGCAATTCGGGGACAAGAAAGAAGAAATTTCAGCTTTTACTGGAGCTTGCCAAATTCTTCTTCATTCCCCTGAAGATACAGACTGGAAAGATTTGTTGGCATTGTGTGATCATGAAAATGAAAAAGTTGAACTCTACCTGAGAGTTGGGCATGCACTCACATATGTCCGGAAAGTTAAAATTGAGAAAGCATTTGAAAGGGGCACAGATATAGACTTTCACGGACTGAGAGCGCGACTCATCAATACTACAACCGATGCTAGCGACATTGGAGAGTATGTTTACCAAAAACCAGAATATGATATAGCTGTTATGTGGCAGATGATGAATGATATGGTCCAGGTGTCGCTTAGATCAGACTCTACAGACTGTGCTGAGATAGCACAGAAATATGGTGGAGGAGGTCACAGAGGAGCAGCAGCCTTTATTATCAAAAGTGATGGAGAATTTTCGGTTAGACTGTTTTAAACAAAACAATAAAAAACCGTGGGAAAAAAGTATCCGATTCTGATAAAAATCAATTCTGAAGATTTTCTTGATGGGGGGGTTACAGTAGAAGACATGTTGAGCCTTTCATCGATGCTCGAACATGCTGGTATAGATGCAATCGAGATGTGCGGAGGCATATTAGTACCTATCGGCAAATTCATTCCTTCACGACAGGGTAGAATCAAAACCGAAAATGAAGGGGACTACCGCGATGCTGCAATGCGCTTCAACGAGAATATCAAAGTCCCCCTCATGCTTGTAGGAGGAATTCGATCTTATGATATATCCGAAAAACTTATCGAAGAAGGTATTGCCAATTACATATCACTCTGTCGTCCATTGGTCTGTGAACCTGATCTCATTAACAGATGGAAATCAGGTGATACTTATTCTGCTAGCTGCTTATCAGATAACCTGTGCTTAAAGTCCCTACTAGAAGGACATGAACTGCGTTGCGAGCTGGGGGGAAATAAGATTGGAGAGTGCTGATAAACAAATTATCTCGAACCTTACCGAATTCTCATAAGTGAATAAAAAGATATACTTTTTAAAAGTCATATTTTGTAGAATTTAACTAAGTAAGGGTATACATAATTAAAATATATAGATATGGGCAAGTTTCTATCTATTAAATGCCAAGTAAATGTAAAAAAACTAGTAAGAAGGTATAATTAAATTTAATAAATTCCTTTGCTGTCGCTTCTAATTAAATATTAGTGTATTGAAAGTTCTGTGAAAATGACTATTCTCCGCTCCTTTATTTCATTGCAAAAAAGAATTTCTTGGTTCCGCTGATGCGTAGGTTATATAGCAAAATCACTGCATTAAAATACTAGTTTTGTAAGTCCACTCATTGACTCTGGACTCTTTTTTTGCGGTGGAGAAAAAGGAGTGCAGAATCATTCAGAATTTACCAGTCAGAATTTTCGGTACACTGCCAATAACGGGCTTTGTGCAAAAAATAAAGATCAAACATCTTTTTTTCCATGTTTGGATATATACTGCTCAACAGCACTTTTTGAACTATACCATGTTTTTCCCATTTTTACTGCATCCAAAAGCCCCTGTCTGGCCCGCAGGCTGAGATATTCTTGCGAATAAGGAGTCTTAGGAGCAAGTTCGTTGAGGGATAGTAATTCATCGATCCCACCAGAGATCGAGAGATATAGAGTCAGGTTTTCACTCACGGCTTTTGCAATAAAATTGGCAAATGGAGCGAGGTTTCCCGCATCTGCAGTTTTAAGGGATTTATAATATTTCCCTCTTTCCTCTTTTTTGAGCACGACAGGCGGGTAATCTCTTGCTATCAAATATAGATTCATAAGGAGACGAGCTACTCTGCCGTTTCCGTCAGTGAAAGGATGAATCTCAACAAACCTGTGATGCAGGAATGAAGTTGTTTCAACGGGATGCCCTTTACTTTCAGCTATCTTCTCAATCAGTTCGTCCATCAGTTTCACTATTTTTGACCAATTCGGAGGAGCCTTTACTGCACCGGCTATCTTCATATTTCTGGTACGGTATCTTCCGGCATCATCAAGTATACCTTTGGTCACGATTTCATGGATTTCCTGAATTGTAATATGGTCTATTGAACGTTTTTTCTTCGCGAGCTCTTCCATTAGGTCAAAAGCTTTTGCGTTATTGCTTGCCTCAATATGCTCTCTTAGAGATTTTCCGCCAATGGTCAGTCCTTCTTCTAGAACAAGTTTTGTCTCCTGGAGTGTTAGTGTGTTCCCTTCGATAGCATTGGAGTGATAGGTATGTGCTAACCTAATTTCGTCATGCAGCTGCCCTAAAGCATCTGACGGAATGGGCCGTATAGAGTCCAGTCTCTTCATTTTTTCATCTATTCGTGCAAGAAGTTCTTTTTGAATCAAGGAAGTATCGGTATCTACCATAATTTAACATATCCGATGTATATCTTCTATTATATATCGGTATAGGCAATAGTTTAAGATATCCGATAGTCAATTTATTTGAAAAATCAAAGAAAAGAAAATGGTATTTATTCCATTGATAAATTTTCAGATCTAAACTTCCCTTTTTGGGATACTTTTTTCCGGTGATGAGCTTATTAATTTGTCCGGCACTGTACAGAAAGTTTTGGTCGGCAAAATATGTTGACCCTTTTTCCTTTTCTGTCACTGCAACAAAAAAATGCTGAGTCAACTGTTATACTAATAAAATTTTTGTTTTCATCACCCTATTGATGCATAGGGTTTCTCACAAAAGCTATGCATAAATGAATATCTAAAAACAGAAGCTATGTCAACAAAAATATAAACTGTATATTCTGTTATTTGATGAAGTAAAGTGATATAGAGCCAATTAAAATTTAAAGCTTCGAAATATTGTAATAAGAGCAGAGTTGACTTTAAAACCTGAATCTATTACAGGTATCTATACTAACTGGTTAGCAGGCCCATAACCACTGGTTAGCGCAGGAGTTCCACGGCCAATTACAGTTAGGGTAGTAGTTGGCCATGATATTAGTGGTGAATCCTGGCATCTATTTATACTTATCAGTTTAGCTATCATCTTCAAGATACTTCATAACCATTTCTATATCAGCCTTAGTAGCACCAGTTTCTCTATTAATGACCATTCCTTTTGCTGCTTTTATCTCTCCAGTTTCCTTATTAATAGCTACTCCCTTCGCAGCCTTTATTTCTCCATTTTCATTACCTATAGCCATTCCTTTTGCTGCTTTTATCTTTCCAGTTTCCTTATTAATAGCTACTCCCTTCGCAGCCTTTATTTCTCCATTTTCATTACCTATAGCCATTCCTTTTGCTGCTTTTATCTCTCCAGTTTCTTTATTAATAGCTACTCCCTTCACAGCCTTTACTTGTCCAGTTTCATTAGCCATCGCCACTATTTTCTTCTCTTTAACCACCACAGGTTCTGCACTTACTACTGCAGCTGTTACTGATACTACAAAAAAAACTACCAGCGAAATAGCCAACACTTTTTTCATGTCACTATATGATTTTTTCAGCATTCATTTCACTCCTTTTTTGTCAAGTTAGATGCAATTTTAATCCGGTTAGGACTTATGCAGTTAAATCAGAAAACATACTCTTGACGAAATTGTAATCGTCCTTTCACAGTTTGTTTATCTTCCACTCATTTATCCACATTAAGCTACTAGTATTTGATTTTCAGTTTAACCATATAAGTTCAGAATTAGTATTAAGGATCCTCACTATATATTAATTATTGTATATTAATAAGTATTTATAATTTGAAGGTGCCACATGTATTTTTATCTATGGAATGCTATATATACTGTACAGCATGAAAATAAAAAATTATATTTCAAAAGCAGAGTGATGTGGTGTCCCTAACTATAAACAGTAATGATATTCCAAATCCCACTACTCATTGGTATAAATGAATGCTGGATAACAGAAAACAAGTAGGCTAATTAGTTCCAAGTGTTTCAGGAGCTTCAGATGTTCTAAGAGTTCCATAAGCTCCATGAGTAATATATCAGGGATGTTTTCTTATTACTGATGGAATTTAGGAAATTCATAGATTTTATCACAAAAACTGGAACTAAAAAAGGAGTGCCAAGCCTGCATTTGGTAAAATAATCGCCAAGTGAACTTTATTTTTGGAAATTATTGGAAGTATTTTCCAAAAATATGATATTCAAAGACTCCTGTACCATTTCATCAGTTACATCAGAATGTTTGGATTTATATTCATCAATACTTTTTGCAAGTGCTTTTGCAAGATTATGAACGCTACCTTTAGGTTTACTGCCTACACTAAGCTGTCGAATATGAGCTACTGCTTCCGTAGTGGTAAGCTCTTTTTCACAGATGAAAAGAGCAACCTTTCTTATCAAATCTACATCTTCTAATCTGCCCAATTCAATGAGTATAGTTTTTTTGTAGGTATCAAAAACTGGCTTCATAACATTTACGGCGGAGATTATAAACGAAAATTCATCACTGTCTCCATCATCTAATGCAATTTGTGCAACCAGTGCATAATATTCATTCATCTTAGTTCTATCAGTTTTATTATAGTCCATCCGCTCCCATTCCACGAAATTTTTTATTGAAAACTTGCTAGGTTCTGTTGCAAAAATAATTTTACTGCCTTTTTAGGTTATAATTATTGCTTTTTGTATCATTATTGATCTGTTTATAGTAAATAAATATCCCACTTATGATATTTCCATTGTTTTTGTAAAATAGCCAGATTTTTTGCAACCGAACCCATAATCTATTTCCTTTCTCACGAACATTTAGTTCTGTATCAACTAATTAGGATGATCTTTCTGTTTTTTTCTTTTGCCACACAAAAAATAGGATTTATCGTTTTGTTGATGTGGATGTTTTCATACAAAACCCGCACATCTTAAGGTTAAGGTAATTCAAATTTTTTAACCAGAAATGTAGCGTAGTTCAATCATCTCATCGTGAAATCAAAAAGCTCATCGCATTTATGCTAGGGTACGAATCTTCACTGTCCCTTCGTTGCTCGGTCTCCTGCCCGATCTGCTTCTTTCTGACATACATAAGCTCCGCTCTTGGTATTTCCGTACCAACGTTGACCTTTGTAATGATAAACGCCTGATTGAAGATTAAGCCAAACAACGGTATCTGTTGGACAATGCTGTTTGGCTAATTGTTCGGTGCTGAATGTTTGCAGTCCTTTGTTGCTGGGATGGGGTGCATCCGCGCTTATTGCCGGAGCTGTCAATGTTGCTACAAAAAGGACGACTAGTAAAATAGCCAGTATCTGTTTTG
>Ga0224557_1004437_pt1 | contig 10231 bp, 7 predicted proteins | sample 714S31014metaG_FD_180677 | JGI IMG/M metagenome (GOLD analysis project Ga0224557, IMG submission 180677) | Peat soil microbial communities from Stordalen Mire, Sweden - 717 S3 10-14 | ecosystem: Environmental > Terrestrial > Soil > Wetlands > Peat | place: Sweden: Norrbotten County, Stordalen... | reverse complement strand
AGATGGGAGATTTTGCGTTCCAGCAGGCGCAGCGCCGTGCCGATGTAGCCACGGGTGTGCGACGGCGGAACCACCGCATCGACGTAGCCCCGTTCGGCGGCGACGTAGGGGTTGACCAACGTGTCCTCGTACTCCTGCTGCAACTGCAGCCGCAGCTCGTCTACGTTCTGGCCGTCCTTGGCGGCCTCCTTCAGCTGCTGGCGGTAGACGAAGCCGACAGCCCCAGAGGCGCCCATCACCGCGATCTGCGCGGTGGGCCAGGCGATGTTGACGTCGCAGCCCATGTCCTTGGAGCCCATCACGCAGTAGGCGCCGCCGTAGGCCTTGCGGGTGATGACGGTGATCTTGGGGACGGTCGCTTCGCCGTAGGCGAAGAGCAACTTGGCGCCGCGCCTGATGATGCCGTTGTATTCCTGTTCGGTGCCGGGCAAGAAGCCCGGAACGTCCACCAGCATGATGATCGGGATGTTGAAACAGTCGCAGGTTCGTACGAATCGGGCCGCCTTCTCGGAGGCGTTGATATCGAGGCAGCCCGCGAACTGTGTGGGCTGGTTGGCGACTATTCCGACCGGCCGGCCGTCGATCCGTCCGAATCCGACGATGATGTTGGTCGCGTAGCCGTTCTGGATCTCGAGGAATTCGTCGTCGTCGAGGATGCGGGTGATCACCTCGTGCATGTCGTACGGCTGGTTGGGGGAGTCCGGGATCAGCGTGTCCAACTCGATGTCTTCAGCGGTGAGGTTGTCCTCGATGGGGCCTGCCGGATGGGGCACGGCCAACCGTGGCGGGTCCGTGAAGTTATTGGGGGGCAGGTAGCTCAGAAGTTCGCGAACGTATTCGAAGGCGTCCTGCTCGCCTGATGCGACGTAGTGTGCGGTGCCCGACTTGGCCATGTGGGTGTGGGCGCCGCCCAGTTCCTCCATGGTGACGTCTTCGCCGGTGACGGTCTTGATGACGTCGGGTCCGGTGATGAACATCTGGCTGGTCTGGTCGACCATCACCACGAAATCGGTGAGGGCGGGGGAATACACGTGCCCGCCGGCCGCGGCACCCATGATCAGCGAGATCTGCGGGACGACACCGGAGGCCAGGATGTTGTTGCGGAAAATTCGGCTGTAGAGGCCCAGTGAGACGACGCCCTCCTGGATGCGCGCGCCCGCGCCGTCGTTGATGCCGATCAGCGGGCGGCCGGTCTTGACCGCCAGTTCCTGGACCTTGACGATCTTCTCGCCGTACACCTCGCCGAGGCTGCCGCCGAACACCGTGGCGTCCTGGCTGAAGATGCACACGTCGCGGCCGTCGATGGTGCCGTAGCCGGTGACCACGCCGTCGCCGACTGGGCGGTTTTCGCCGAGGCCGAAGTTGGTGCTTCGGTGTTTGGCCAGCGCGTCGAGTTCGACGAACGAGTCGTCGTCCAACAGCGCATAGATGCGCTCGCGGGCGGTCAGCTTGCCCTTGGCGTGCACCTTCTCAACGGCGGCTTCACCGACTGGATGCAGTGACTCTTGGGTCCGCTTGTGCAACTCGGCCAGTTTGCCCGCGGTGGTGTGGATGTCGATGGTGTGCTCGGCAGCGGGCTCGGCGGTGTGGTCGGTAACGCTTGTCATGGGAGTTGATGTTATCGGCAGTCCCAGCTCGACCCTTTTGAGGCCCTTAACAACTCCTTAAGTAGTCTCCGCTGATGGGTGCCTATCCGGTTGGGACTGTGGAAGTCGACTGGGCCGAAGAACACGATGTGTTGGTGGTCGGGTCCGGCGGCGGGGGTGTCACCGGCGCTTATACCGCCGCGCGCGAAGGTCTCGACGTGCTGCTGATCGAGGCGACCGACAGGTTCGGCGGCACCACCGCCTACTCCGGCGGTGGCGGGGTGTGGTTCCCCTGCAATCCGGTCCTGGTTCGCGCCGGCACCGACGACACCATCGAGGACGCGCTGACTTACTACCACGCTGTGGTCGGCGACCGTACCCCCCGCGAACTGCAGGAGGCCTTCGTCCGCGGCGGCGCCCCCCTGATCGAATACCTGGAGCAGGATCCCGACCTGAAATTCGTGCCATTGCCGTGGCCTGACTACTACGGGAAGGCGCCCAAGGCGCGCGTGGACGGTCAGCGTCACATTGCGGCGAAGCCGTTGAAAGTGGCTGCCGCACCCGAATTGCGGGACGCGATCCGCGGGCCACTCGACACCGACCGGCTCGGCGAAGAAACCCCGGCCGACTATTTCGTGGGCGGCCGCGCTTTGATCGCGCGATTCCTCAAGGCCATCGGGCAGTACCCCAGCGCGTCGCTGCGGCGTGACGCGGCGCTGGTCGAGCTCGTGGTGTCCGACGGTCCCGAAAACCGCGTTGTCGGCGCCATCGTCGAATGTGGGGGCAAGCGCACGGCCATCCGGACCCGACTGGGCGTGCTGCTGGCCGCCGGCGGCTTCGAACGCAACGACGAACTGCGCCGCCAACACGGCGTGCCCGGGGTCGCCCGGGACACCATGGGCGGTCCGGGCAGCCGTGGCCGGGCGTTGCAAGCCGGTATCGCGGTGGGCGCCGACACCGATCTGCTGGACCAGGCGTGGTGGTCGCCCGGCATGACGCACCCCGACGGCCGTTCGGCGTTCGCGCTGTGGTTCACCGGCGGCATCTTCGTGAACCAGGACGGCGACCGGTTCGTCAACGAGTCCATGGCCTACGACCGGGCCGGCCGTGAGATCATTGACCAGCTGGAAAAAGGGTCAATCACGTTGCCGTACTGGATGATCTACGACGACAAGGAGGGCGAGGTGCCGCCGGTCAAGGCCGCCAACGTGTCCATCGTCGCGACCGAGAAGTACGTCGCGGCCGGGCTGTGGCATACCGCCGACACCATTGCGGAACTGGCAGAGAAAATCGGCGTGCCCGGCGAGCGGCTGGCGGCAACGGTCGCGCGGTTCAACGAGTTTGCCGCCGCTGGAATCGACGGGGACTTCGGCCGTGGCGACGAGGCGTTCGATCGCGCGTTCTCCGCTGGTGCGTCGCCGCTGGTGTCCATCGACCGGCCGCCGTTTCATGCGGCCGCGTTCGGCATCTCCGATCTGGGCACCAAGGGCGGCCTGCGTACCGACAGCGCGGCACGGGTGCTCGACACGTCCGGCAGCCCCATTCCCGGCCTGTACGCGGCCGGCAACACGATGGCCGCGCCCAGCGGCACGGCCTATCCCGGTGGTGGCAATCCGATCGGGACCAGCATGCTGTTCAGCCATCTGGCGGTCCTGGACATCCTGAAAGCGCGTCGCGGAACAGGTGGGCGGTGATGGATCGGGAGCAATTGCGGCCGGCGCTGGACCCCGCCGCGTTGCGCGCCGCGCTGGTCGGGACCGGATTAGGTTGGCGACAACTCGATGTCGTCGCGCAGACCGGATCTACCAACGCCGACTTGCTGGCCCGGGCGGCATCGGGTGTGGACATCGACGGAGCGGTGCTGATCGCCGAGCACCAGACCGCCGGTCGCGGACGTCAGGGGCGCCGATGGGCGGCTTCCCCGCGGGCTCAGATCACCATGTCGGTCGGTGTGCGGGTCGCCGATATCCCGGCCTCGGCGTGGGGCTGGCTGTCGCTGGTCACCGGCGTGGCGGTAGTCGACACGGTGGCCCCGCTGGTTGAAGGGACCGGGGCCGACGTGGGCCTCAAATGGCCCAACGACGTCCTGGCCGGTCCGTCCGGCTCGCACGGCAAGTTGGCCGGGATCCTCGCCGAGGTCACGCGCCCGGTCGTGGTGATCGGTCTGGGGCTCAACGTAACCCAGGCCCCCGGGGAGGTCGACGAGCCCGGGGCCACCTCGCTGCTCGACCTCGGCGTGCCGGCGCCCGACCGCGACCAGCTGGTGCGCACGCTGTTGCGAGAGCTCGGTGGGCGCATCGTCGCCTGGCGGGCCGCGCGCGGCGCCGACTGGCAACTGGCGGCCGACTACCGGGCACGCAGCCTGACTATCGGCTCACGCGTGCGCGCGCACCTGCCCGGCGGCAAAGAAATCGTGGGGACCGCCACCGGCATCGATGACCAGGCCCGGCTGTGTCTGGACATCGGGGGTGAAACCGTGGTGGTTTCCGCCGGTGATGTGGTGCACTTGCGTTATTGACGTCCTCCCCACAGCTACTGTTCGCGACATGGGTTATCCGGACAGTGCTCTGGCCGCCGGCGAGCACGTCATTCTGCACCGTCATCCGCACTGGAAGGGTTTGATCTGGCCCGCGTTGGTTCTGATCCTGGCGACCGGGCTGGTCACGTTTGGTTCGGGATACGTCAACTCAACGCATTGGCAGCAGGTCGCCAAGAACGTGGTCTACGGGGTCATCTGGGGGATCTGGCTGGTGGTCGTCGGCTGGCTGACGCTGTGGCCGTTCCTGAACTGGCTGACCACTCATTTCGTCGTCACCACCCGGCGGGTCATGTACCGGTACGGATTGCTGACGCGCAGCGGGATCGATATCCCGTTGGCGCGGATCAACAGTGTGGAATTCCGGGACCGGGTTTTGGAACGGATGTTTCGCACCGGGACCCTGGTGATCGAGTCGGCCTCGCAAGATCCACTGGAGTTCCACGACATTCCGCGCCTGCGCCAAGTGCAAGCGCTGCTATATCACGAGGTTTTCGACCCCTTGGCACCGAGGAATCGCCCAGCTGAGGCTCCCCGCCTAAATCTTGGGCAATCAATTCCTGGCGGCGCGTCCGGTTGCGCCAGGCGCGCAGCAGCGTCACATTGCCACCCTCGAGGGTGTCCTCGAAAACTTCGGCAATACCGCCCGCGGTGAGCGCGGACTCCAGCGCCTTGTCGGGATCGCGGGCGATCTGTTCGGGAAACACCCAGCGCCGGAACGCCCAGAACCGGAAGGCCATCTGCATCAGGTTGCCGATGACGTAGGCCGAGACGAAGTCGGCGATGTTTTCCACGGTCAGCGACACCATTGGCTCCCGCAACTGCAGGATGTAGCTGGAGAACCAAAGCGGCGCCATGCTCAGCATCACCCCCACGCCGCTGAACGCGAAAAATAGCAATGCTTCGTGATGACGTTCGCGGCCGCCGCGGTCGCGGAAACTCCACTCGCGGTTTAATACATATGACGCTATTACCGCGACAATACCGGCGATGACCTTGGCCGTTACCGGCTTGGGCTCGAGAATCGTCAGCTTTAGGGTGTAGAAGATTGCTGAGTCGATGACGAACGTGGTGCCGCCGACAATGGCGAATTTGATCAGTTCATGGTGGCGCGCCGCATAGGGCTGAACGACCTGAGGCAGGCGCGCGATTGTGGCATCGGCAAAGGACACAACATGTGAGTGTACGGATGGACACGAAATTGGCGCAAAATGTTACATAACGATTGGGCTTCACCAGCGGTCCAACACGCCTTGAACGCAATCCTGTGTGTCGTGACACCATGATGGCCGTGCCCAGCACCCGCACGCCCCTTGTCGCGATGGTTGGTGGTGGCCAACTTGCCCGGATGACCCAGCAGGCCGCGATCGCGCTCGGGCAGAGCCTGCGGGTGTTGGCTACCGCCGCCGACGAACCTGCCGCGCAGGTCACCCCGGATTTAGTCATCGGTTCGCACACCGACCTTGAAGTCCTGCGCGAGGTTGCCGCTGGAGCCGACGCGCTGACGTTTGACCACGAGCACGTCCCGACCGAACTGCTGGAGAAGCTGGTCGCCGAAGGCGTCAATGTCGCGCCGCCGCCGCAGGCTCTGGTGCACGCTCAGGACAAGCTCGTCATGCGGCGGCGGTTGGAAGCGCTGGGCGCCGCGGTGCCCCGATACGCGGGTATCCAGAGCTTCGAAGACCTTGGCAAGCTGGATACTTTCGCCGCGCGGGTAGACGCGCCACTCGTGGTCAAGGCGGTCCGTGGCGGGTATGACGGACGCGGCGTGCGGATGGCCAGCGACTTGGCCGACGCCCGCGAGATCGCCAGCGCGTATCTGGCCGACGGTGTGCCGTTGCTGATCGAGGAGCGGGTGCAACTGCGACGCGAATTGTCGGCGATGGTGGCGCGCTCGCCGTTCGGCCAGGGCGCGGCCTGGCCGGTGGTCGAGACGGTGCAACGTGACGGCATCTGCGTGCTGGTGATCGCGCCCGCGCCGGCCCTGCCCGACGATGTGGCCCGTGCGGCACAGCAGCTGGCGTTTCGGTTGGCCGCCGAACTCGGTGTCGTCGGTGTGCTCGCGGTCGAGCTGTTCGAGACCACCGAAGGCGCCCTGGTGGTGAACGAACTCGCGATGCGGCCGCACAACTCCGGACACTGGACCATGGACGGCGCGCGCACCAGCCAGTTCGAACAACATCTGCGAGCCGTGCTGGACTATCCGCTCGGCGATACCGCCGCCATCGTTCCGGTGACGGTGATGGCCAACGTGCTGGGCGCCGCGCAGCCGCCGGCAATGACCGCCGACGAGCGGTTGCACCACCTGTTTGCGCGGATGCCCGACGCCCGGGTCCACCTGTACGGGAAGGCTGAGCGCCCCGGTCGCAAGGTGGGACATATCAACTTTCTCGGCACTGACGCAGACCTGAAAAACCCAGCCAAGCTGCGCGAGCGTGCAGAGCTGGCGGCACACTGGTTGTCACACGGGCAATGGACGGACGGATGGGATCCGCATCATGACTGAACAGCCCCGATCGGCTGATACGCCCCGGGTCGGGGTGATCATGGGCAGCGACAGCGACTGGTCGGTGATGCAGGATGCCGCCGAAGCGCTTGCAGAGTTCGACATCCCGGCCGAGGTTCGGGTGGTCTCTGCGCATCGCACCCCGGCTGTGATGTTCGACTACGCCCGGGGTGCGGCTGACCGCGGCATCGAGGTGATCATCGCGGGTGCCGGCGGCGCCGCCCACCTGCCCGGCATGGTCGCCGCCGCGACGCCGCTGCCGGTGATCGGGGTGCCGGTGCCGTTGGCCCGGTTGGACGGCCTCGATTCCCTGCTGTCGATCGTGCAGATGCCGGCGGGGGTTCCGGTGGCCACCGTCTCTATCGCCGGCGCCCGCAACGCCGGCTTGCTGGCCGTCCGCATTCTTGGATCGTCCGACCCGGAACTACGGGCGCGGATCGTCGCGTTCCAGGACCAGCTGGCCGACACCGTGCGCGCCAAGGACGCGGCGCTGCAGCGCGAGTATCAGGGTAAAGTTACCCACGAGTAGCAAGGAGGCCAAAGATGGCTGGATGGGCCGGAAACCCGTCGTTCGATGTGTTCAAGCTCCCCGAGGAGCACGATGAATTGCGGGCTGCGATCCGCGCGCTGGCGGAAAAAGAGATCGCGCCGCACGCCGCCGATGTGGATGAGAATTCGCGCTTCCCGCAGGAAGCCCTGGATGCACTGAATACGTCCGGCTTCAACGCGGTGCACGTGCCCGAGGAGTACGGCGGCCAGGGCGCGGATTCGGTGGCGGCGTGCATCGTCATCGAGGAGGTCGCCCGCGTCGACGCGTCGGCGTCGTTGATCCCCGCGGTCAACAAACTCGGCACCATGGGTCTGATCCTGCGCGGTTCCGAAGACTTGAAGAAGCAGGTTTTGCCGTCGATCGCCGACGGCGCCGCGATGGCCTCCTACGCCTTGAGTGAGCGCGAGGCGGGCTCGGACGCCGCGTCGATGCGGACCCGGGCCAAGGCTGACGGCGACGACTGGATTCTCAACGGCACGAAGTGCTGGATCACCAATGGCGGCAAGTCGACCTGGTACACGGTGATGGCGGTGACAGATCCGGACAAGGGCGCCAACGGGATTTCGTCGTTCATGGTGCACAAGGACGACGAAGGATTCACCGTCGGTCCGAAAGAAAAGAAACTCGGGATCAAAGGCTCACCGACCACCGAGCTGTACTTCGAGAACTGCCGCGTCCCAGGTGATCGGATCATCGGTGAGCCGGGTACCGGCTTCAAGACCGCCCTGGCGACGTTGGACCACACCCGTCCCACCATCGGCGCGCAGGCCGTGGGCATCGCCCAGGGCGCGGTGGATGCCGCCATCGCATATACCAAGGACCGCAAGCAGTTTGGCGAGTCGATAAGCAGCTTTCAGGGCGTGCAGTTCATGCTGGCCGACATGGCGATGAAGGTGGAGGCGGCGCGGCTGATGGTCTACAGCGCCGCTGCGCGCGCCGAACGCGGTGAAACGAATCTGGGCTTCATCTCGGCGGCGTCGAAATGCTTCGCCTCCGACGTGGCGATGGAGGTCACCACCGATGCCGTGCAGCTGTTCGGCGGTGCCGGCTACACCCGGGACTTTCCCGTCGAGCGGATGATGCGCGACGCCAAGATCACCCAGATCTATGAGGGCACCAATCAGATTCAGCGGGTGGTGATGTCGCGCGCGTTGCTGCGGTAACAGTTTTCGTGATCCAGCGAAAAGCTGATCCAGGCCGAATAGGATCGGGTATCGCGACAGTTCACGCGTACGGCGGCCATTCGGGGTGGTAGCGCCAGCGCGCGGGCTCGTGTGGGCGAACCTGCAGTGGGGCCGTAACGTCGGCACGTGAGCATAGGGACCAACGCGGCCAGGGGGTGTCAGGTGAAAGACCTACCTTCCTGGGCGCAGCACGCATGACTGGACCTATGCCTGTGCGTAGCTCAGTGACCCCGGCGGCGACGCAGTCGTTGTCGTTGCTACTGGTCGAGGATGACCGAGCCGACGCGTTGCTCGTCGAAGACCTGATCGCGGACTCGCTCACCGATATTCGCGTGGTGTGGGCACAGTCCATGGCGCATGCCGAGCGCGAGCTGGCGTCCGCCCGTCCCGATTGTGTACTGCTGGATCTGCATCTGCCGGACGCAAACGGCATGGACGCCCTCGACCGCATCGCCAAACGCGACGCCACCGTCCCGATCGTTGTGCTGACCGGGCTGAACGACGAGTACTTCGGGGCCTCAGCGGTCGCGGCCGGCGCGCAGGACTACCTGGTCAAGGGTCGTGTCGAACCCGAGATGCTGCGGCGCGCACTGCTGTATGCGATCGAGCGCAAACGTGTCGAGCTCATTGCCGCGGACCTGTATGCAAGCCAACTCCGGGCTCGCGAGAACGCGTTGCTGGAACGCGGTCTGCTGCCCTCCCCGCTGCTGCTCGACAACCCGGGCGTCGAGATTGTCGCCCGGTACCGGCCGAGCCGCGAGGATGCCTTGCTGTGCGGGGATTTTTACGACGTCGTCCAGACGCCCGACCGCGTCGTTCACGTCCTGATCGGTGACGTCGCGGGGCACGGGCCGGACGAGGCCGCGTTGGGCGCGGCATTGCGGATCGCCTGGCGGACGCTAACCTTCGCCGGCATTCACGGCGTTGACCGGATGCGGCAGCTCGAGCGGATGCTGCACGCCGAGCGCACCGATAGCGGGATCTTCGCGACGGTGCTCAGCCTGGCTATCCCTTGTGGCCCTTCGGGCGGGGCCGACGGCACCCGCATCACCGCGATCCGCGCCGGCCATCCCGGCATGCTGCTGCAACGCAGCGGTACCGTGGAATGGATCGAGCCGCCGGCCGGCCCGGCGCTGGGCCTCAATTGCGACGACTGGCCCCAGCATGAGCTGGAATGGCCGGTGGGACAAGCGCTGCTGCTGCTCACCGACGGACTCTTCGAGGGATATTCCGGAACCGGCAACGAAAGGCTCGGCGAGGACGGTTTGCTTGCGCTGGCTCGGTCGCACGCGACCCTGCCCGGTCCGGCGTTCGTCGACGCACTGATCGACGGCGCCCAGCAACGCGCTCAGCCGCGCGGCGGGCTCACCGATGACATAGCTGTACTTCGCGTCGAACGGACCAGCAGGTGAACACAAATCAGCCGCGGCTCACCGTGCGGGGATGGTTGGCCCTCGTGCTGTTGGTCATGGGCGTGCTGGTGCTTGCGGGTGCGGCGGTCGGAATGGCGCTGCTAAATCGCGCCGACGAGGTGTCGCGCGGGCTGATCGACGACATTCAGCCGGCGCGGTTATCGGCATCCCAGTTGCAGGTGGCGTTGGGCGACCAGGAGACGGGCCTGCGTGGCTACCTGATTTCCGCCGAGCGGCAGTTCCTCGACCCGTACTACGAAGGGCAGCACGCCGAACAGGCAGCGAACGAAGACATCCGGCAGCGACTCAGCTCACGCCCCGACCTGATCGCCGATCTGGACACGATCGAGAGGGCCGCCGCCGCCTGGCGGGCAAACTATGCTGAGCCCCTCATCGCGAGTGTCGCCCCGTACTCTCCAAATCTCATAACCGGTGCCACGGCGGAGCGTGGTAAGGC
>Ga0224557_1004430_pt1 | contig 10242 bp, 3 predicted proteins | sample 714S31014metaG_FD_180677 | JGI IMG/M metagenome (GOLD analysis project Ga0224557, IMG submission 180677) | Peat soil microbial communities from Stordalen Mire, Sweden - 717 S3 10-14 | ecosystem: Environmental > Terrestrial > Soil > Wetlands > Peat | place: Sweden: Norrbotten County, Stordalen... | reverse complement strand
GTCCGCTTCCCCGGCCATAAGGCAGGGGGCGGTTTCAGGCGAATGCGCGGAGAGCCGTGGATCGGACATAGGCTTCCTCAGGGGATATATCCCCCACCCGATGCTTCCGCACTGGGGGCTGTTCCTCGTTAGTATAAAGGAATAGGGGTCAGATGTCAGGAGTCAGGGTTCAGGGGACAAAGATCAGGGATCAGGGAACCATGAGGCGGGACAGGGAAATGTATCAGAAACCGGGGGCAGAGAGTATGAATCAAGAGAGACGGACTGCTGCCTATAATCTCCAATTTCCGCCTCCTGATCTCTTTGGGGAAATATGATTTTGAAGGCAAAGCCAGGGTCTTCATCGCCGGGTGGAAAGCCGGGGTCCCCAGCGACAGGTCTTCGTCGCTGGGGCAATAAGCTGGCGTGGCGCAGCGGGCGGCCGCTGGGGCCTGGCATTCTGCTGGCCTGCTTGCTCGCCTTCGGTCTGGCGGGCGAAATCGGCGGCTGGAGCCAAGGTCCGGTGAATGGTGCCAGTGCGGGAGTGGATCAGGCGGCGCAGTCCTCCCTCGATGCTCTATCCCGTTGGGAGGGTTTGCCGGTACAAAGCATTTCCTTCGACGGGGTCTCAGCCGCTCGTCTGGCCCCGCTGCCCGGCCATCTGGCCCAGGCCGTGGGAGAGCCCCTGAGCCGCGAGAATTTGAGGATGAGTCTGCGCCAGCTCTTCTCGACCGGCCTGTTTGAGACTCTGGCGGTGGAGGGCAAACGCGAAGCGCATGGCGTGGCCCTCAGCTTTAGCGGGCAGCCGCGCAGTTTCATCGGCACGGTCAACGTGGAGGGCGTCAAGGGCGCCACGATCGATACGCAGCTTGAGCAAGCCAGCCAGTTGGCGCCGGGCGCCCGCTTTACGCCGGCCAGTCTGAGTCAGGCTCACGCTCAGATGCGCGCGCTGCTGTCCCAGGACGGCTTCCATGAGCCGGTGATTACGCAAACCCTGACGGCCCACCCCCAGGAGCAGCTCGTCGACATTGCGTTTCATGTGGTCAGCGGCCCGCAGGCGCAGGTGGGCGCCGTCGCGGTAACTGGCGACACGGGCATGAGCGTGGAGGATTTTCGCCGTTATGCGCGTCTCAAAGCCGGCACGCGCGTGGGCCGCGATAGCGTCAGCCGGGCCTTGGCCGGAGTTCTGAAGGTCTACCGGCGCGAGCAGCGGCTGGAGGCGGAGATCAAGCTCGAGTCCCAGCAGTACGACGCCAGGAGCCACGAGGTCAACTTCCGCTTTTCCGCCAACCGGGGCCCGGTCGTCAAACTGCTGGTCGAGGGCGCCAGCATCAGCCCGGCTCGGCTCAAGCGGCTGATTCCCATCTTCGAGGAGGGCTCCGTGGACGAGGACCTGCTCAACGAGGGCAATCGCCGGCTGCGCGACTACTACCAGCGGATGGGCTACTTCAACGTGAAGGTCGAGCACGAGCTGCAATCGGCGACAGACGGTCAGGTGACGATCCACTATGAGGTACGGCTGGGAGCACGGCGGCGCGTCGAGCGGGTCGCCGTCGAGGGCAACCGCTACTTCGACTCCGCCACACTCAAGGATTTGCTCAGTGTTCATGCCGCCGACGCCTTCGATCACCACGGCATCTACAGTCAGGCTCTGGTGACGGCAGACGTCAGCGCCCTGCAGGCCGTTTATCAGAACAACGGCTTCTCCAAGATCAGGGTCACCCCCCAGATCAGCACTGATGGAGCCCAAAAAACGGACTCGCAGCCTGTTCCCGAAGGCTCTGCCAACAGGTCTTCGCCGCCAGAGGGGAGCCCCGAAGCCGCCAGCGGCAAATCTTCGCCGCCCGGAGGGAAGACAGCTCCACTCACGGTGGTCTACCGCATTGACGAGGGCCCGCAACTGCGGGTGGGCACGGTGCGCATCCAGGGAAACGAGCACGTGGACGCCGCCAAACTCGCGCCGCAACTGAATACAGCAGCCGGGCAGCCGCTTTCGCCCCAGAATCTGGCCCGGGACCGGGACACGCTGCTGACCTATTACCTGAGCCAAGGCTTCGACCAGGTGCGCATGGAGGTCGCCCAGCAGATTGAGCCGGCCGGTGCAAACAGGGTGGACGTGGTCTTCCACATCACCGAGGGGCGGCAGATTTTTGTGCGCAAAGTGCTTTTGAGCGGCCTCCATTACACGCATCCGGCCACGGTAGCCAAGGCCATCACGCTGCATCCCGGCGACCCGCTCAGCGAGACGGCGCTCGATGAGACGCAGCGCAACCTCTACGACTTTGCCCTCTTCAGCGAGATCGATACGGCCATCGAGAACCCCTCCGGCAGCGAGGCCTACAAAAATGTTCTCCTTCAGGCCGTGGAGGCGCGGCGCTGGGCGCTGACCTACGGCTTTGGTCTCGAGGCCCAGACTGGAACGCCGCAGTACAACTGCGGCGGCATCATCGCCAGCGGCGCCAAATGCAGCCCGAACGGCAAGACAGGCGTGAGCCCCCGCGTCCTCGCCGACATTACCCGCAACAATCTTTTCGGCCGGGAGCAATCGGTTTCGCTGCGCGGCAACTACGGCCTGCTGGAGCAGAAAATCAACCTGCTCTTCCAGAATCCGCGCTTCGAGGGCAGCAGAAACTTCGGCCTCACCTTCTCCGGCGGCTACGCCAACAGCCTGGACGTGAGCACCTACGTGGCCTCCAAACTGGAGGGCGGTGTACGCTGGACCGAGCACTTCAATTCGCCGGGGTCGCGCATCTCCAGGGCCAACACCTTCATCTATGAATTCGACCTGCGCCGTGTGAAGGTGCAGGCAAACAGCCTGCAGGTCTATCCCGGCGAGATCGAGCAGTTAGCCACGGCGGTGCGCGTAGGCGGGCCGGCGCTGACCTGGATTCGCGATACCCGCGACTCACCCCTGGATGCGCACCACGGCACCTACACCAGCTTTCAGGAGTTCATCTCCGACAAAGCCTTTGGCGCCCAGGCCAACTTCAATCGTCTCGACCTGTCGAATTCGAGCTACTACAGCTTCGGCAAGGGCCGCTTCGTGCTGGCGCGCAACACGCGCTACGGCCAGGAGCGCTCCTTCCGCACTCCCGCAGAGGAGCTGATCCCCCTACCCGAGCGGCTCTACGCCGGCGGGGCCACCTCGCTGCGGGGCTTCGGTTCGAACTCGGCCGGGCCACGCGATCCTGAGACGGGCTACCCCATCGGCGGAGCGGGCGCGCTGATCAACAGCACCGAGTTGCGCCTGCCGCCGCCCACGCTGCCCTGGTTCGGCAACACGCTCAGCTTCGTGCTCTTTCACGATATGGGCAATGTCTTCACCAACGCCTCCGACGCCTGGATCAGCGCACTGCGCATTCACCAGCCGGACCGCAACACGTGCAAGATTGTCGCCTCAACCACAGACCCCAATAGTTACATTCCCGCCGGTCCCTTAACCTCTACAGGCCGGCAGGGAATGTGCAGCTTCAATTACTTTTCCCATACTCCGGGGCTGGGTTTGCGTTACCATACCCCGGTCGGGCCGATCCGGTTTGATTTCAGCTACAACCTGAATCCGCCCATCTATCCGGTGAATTACAACTACTCGCTCACGCATCCTGGGTCTGCTCCGCACGTGGGCGAGGCCAGCCACTTCAACTTCTTCTTCAGCCTGGGACAGACCTTCTGATGAGCAATCGGTCCCCAATTCGGTTCAAAAGCAAGTCGGGCCTAGCCTGCGTGGGTACGATGGCGGTGTGGCTGGCCGCGGGAGCAGCTTCGGGACAGGCTCGGAATTCCACCCCAGCGGCGCAGGATTTGGTCCCGGCCGTTCAGGGTTCAGTTCCATCGGCTCAAAATTCAATCCAGACGGTTCAGAATTCTGCTCAGGTGGTTCAGGATTCGGCCCAGGCAGATCAACCGGCCAGCGGCATGGCGCTCGACAGCGTGGCAGCCGTGGTCAGCAACCAGACCATCCTGGCCAGCGACGTGGAGGATGAGGTGCGGCTGGCGGTACTGGACCCCGGCCAAGGCGGCCTCGGCGTCCTCAGCCGGCAGCGCGCCCTCGACCAGTTGATCAGCCGCACGCTCATCCAGCAGCAGATTCGCCAGGAAGACGCGCAGGCCACCGAACCTTCGCAGACCGAGGTTGACGCTCGCCTGGCGGAGATTCGTCAGCAATTGCCCGCCTGCGTTCGCCTCAACTGCGCCACGGACCAGGGGTGGAAGGCCTTTCTGGCCGCGCACGGGCTGACGCCAGGGCAGGTTGAGAGCTATCTTCGCAACCGGATTCAGGTTTTGCGCTTCATCGAAATGCGCTTCCGGCAGGGAATTCTCATCTCCCCGGAGGAGATTGAAACTTATTACCGCGAAACACTGCTGCCCCAGTACGCGCCGGGCGAGGCGATTCCCCCACTGGACACGGTGGCCCCGCGCATCCAGGAGATTCTGCTGGAGCGGCAGGTGACTGTCCTGTTCGACGACTGGCTCCAGAACCTGCGCAAGCAGGGCGACGTGGAGGTGCTCGACCCGTCGCTCGAAACCCCCGAAGCCACCGGCAAAACAGGAAAAGGAGGCGCATGAGCGATCCTGAATCCACGCCATCCACGCCGTCCACGCCTCCCGAGCCGAACAGAAGCGCTGAGCTTCCGGATGGAGCGTCTGCGCCAAAAGAAATTTCTGAGCCGGTCGCCCCACAACCCCGCCGCGCCCCATTCTTCCGCCGGCTTTTCAAGAAAATATCTGACGAACAGGCGGAAAACCAGGAACCCGGCTCTTCGCCCACTTCTTCCGAGCTGGCAGCACCTGAGCCCGTCGCGCCTGAGCTGGGCAAAGCAGCCAAGCCCGCCCAACCGCCCCGGCCAAGCCGCCTGCGCCGCTTCTTCCTGCGCCATCTTCCTCTCACGCTGGCCGGCGTGATGGTTTTGCTGGCCGTAGCCGTTACAAGCCTTTATTTTTTAGCCAGTTCCGCCGGTTTTGAGAACTTTGTCCGCCGGGAAATGGTGCGCAAAATCGAGGCTGCCACCGGCGGACGGGTGGAAATCGCCTTTTTTCACTGGCGTCTGCTCCATCTGGAGGCCGAGGCGGACGGGCTGGTCATCCACGGCCTGGAAGCTCCGGGCGAAGCCCCGTACGCCCAGGTTGGCCGCCTGCGCATGCGGCTGAGCGTGCTGGGCTTCCTGAGCCCGCGCCTGTTGCTGAGCGAACTGGAAATCTCCCAGCCCCGGCTGCACCTGATCGTCTACCCCGACGGCTCGACCAACCAGCCGCAACCCCGCAGGCCCCAAAAACCCGGCAAGCCCGCGATCGACAGGCTTTTCGACGCCAAGGCCGGCTACGTCGCCGTCGAGCAAGGCGCGCTGGACTACGACAACCGCGCCGCCGCCTTCGATTTCCAGAACCGGTACATCCCGCTCGACTTTACCGCCAGCGACCTCTCCCTGCGCATGACCTACATTCCGGGCGCCCTGTCCGCGCGCGGCCTTTCTTCCCCGCCCGAGGGCACGGCGTCCGCGCCCTCGGGCTCCCGGTCCAGCCGGTCCAGCGCCAGCGTGGGAAGTCTGGAGGAGTCCTATCGCATCGAAATCGGAGCCCGCAATTTGAATTTCTCGCGGGGCGCTCCGGCCAAAGCGGCAGTCGCTGGCAAAGCGCAAAAGCCGCCGGTTCAGGGATTTTTTCAAGCCACAATAGAGCTGACGCGCAAGGCAGCCATTCTGGATTCGCTGCGCATTACCGCCCGCGGCCACGGCTTCTGGAATCGCGCCGGCCGGGACCGCACGCTGGAAATCTCCGGCGCACTCTACGATTTTGCCCATCCGCGCTGGCAAGCCAAGGCCACCGGCGAACTCGACATGCGCCTGCTCGATCCCATCACGGGCTACCCGTTTGCGCCCGAGGGCATTGCCCGTCTTAATCTCGCCGGAGCCGGCCAGGCGGGGATTTTTCGCGCAGATGGCGGCATTCACGTCGATGGCGGCTCTTACATCGGAACCGGCGTCGTCGCCACCGGCGTAGAGCTCGACGCGCGCGTTCACGCCGACCCCGAACAGTTGCTGATTAGCTCCATTGTCGCCCGCCTGCGCCAAGGCGGAGAACTGAAAGGCGAAATTGCGCTCCACCCCTGGCTGCCGTACCTCCCCGGAGCAGCGGTTTTGCAGCGGCCAAGCCAGGCCAGCGTGCACGCCACCGGCCCAAGATCCAAAACCGCCGCCATTCCACTCCATCCAGCGCCGGTCACCATCCCGGTCATCGGCAAGGTGACCGCGGAGTTCAACGGCGTTTCTCTGGACACGTTACTGGAGATGGTCTCCCCGCCGTCCTTTCAGCATCTCGGCTTCAACACGCGCCTCAACGGCCCCGCCACGGCGCTCTGGACCAACGGCGACGTGCGCACCCTCACCGTGAACGCTTTGCTGAAGCTCACTCCACCGGCGCAGACCGCCCCGGCGAAATCCGCCTTCTCCGGCGACAAATCTTCGCCGCAGGGGTGGGAGACGCCCGCCAGCGGCCTGATCGACGCCACTTATACGCAGCAGAACGGCGCGGTCGATCTGCGCAAGCTGGAGTTGCGCACGCCCGCCAGTCAGATTGAGGCGCACGGCCAGTTGGGAGCTTATCCGCTCACCAGCCCCATGGCGCTGGCCGTTGACTTCCATTCCGGCAAGCTGGAAGAGTTCGACGCCGTTCTGCGCGACCTGGGCCTGAGCCGCAACGGAAAATCCGGGACTTCCGCCTTGCCCATCGCACTCTTTGGCCAAGCCGATTTTCACGGCAGATGGTCCGGCTCGCTGCTCAATCCCAGCCTTGCCGGTACCGTAAAGGCCACCCAGCTGGCCGTCGAACTTCCCGCCATTCCCAGTGCCGGACCGGCTCCAAAGCAGCCCGCGCCGCCCCAATTCATTCGCCTGGATGCGGTTGAAGCCACCGGCAGTTACTCGCCGACCCGCATTGATCTGGCCCATGCTCTGCTGCGCCGCGGCAATGGCGGAGTCGTCCTCAGCGGCAGCCTGGCCGCGCCTGCCGGAGCCACGGCGCGCCATCCGGCAGCCCTTCCGCTCTTCGACGCCAACGCCCTGCTACATCTGCGCCTGCGCGCCAGCCAGGTTGCTATGGACGATCTGCAGCCCTTCACCGGCCGGAAGTTGCCCGTGGCGGGTGAGCTCGATGCACAGCTTCAAGCCAATGGCCCCATTCACGCTCTGGGCGGCTCCGGATGGGTCGAGCTGAACAAGGGCAGCATATACGGAGAACCGCTGACGCGCGTCCATGCACAGGGCAGCATCGCCAACCAGGTCATCACGCTGAGTCCGATTACCTTGAGCGAGGCGGCTGGCAGGGTTGCGGCCACCGGCAGCTTCGATCTCCGCTCGCACCGCTTCCAGATGGAGGCCAATGGCGCGGGCATCGACGTTGCCCGCCTTGAATCGTTGCGCCGCAAGGGCCTGGCGGTAAGCGGCAAGCTGGGATTTACCGTGACCGGCTCGGGTACGCTCGACGATCCGCGATTTGAAGCTCACGCTGCGCTGGCTGGCCTCGCCCTGAGCGGGGAGCGGCTGGGCGCGCTGGAGATGGTCGCGCACACCGCCAACCACGTCGTCACGTACGATTTATTCACCCGGCAGGACACCACCGAACTCACCGCGCACGGCCAGACAGCGCTCACTGGCGACTATTCCACCCAGATCAAGCTCGGATTTTCGCACTACAACATTGGCGCCCTCTTCAAACTGGCTCACATGCCGGAGTTCAGCAGCGAATCTGCACTGGCTGGAACCGTCTACATCGAGGGGCCTTTGGCGCGGCCCGAGGCGCTGCGCGGCGAAGCTCACCTCGACCAGTTGGCAGTCACCGTGGCCGGCGTTCACCTGGAAAGCAAGGGCAGCGTCCACGCCACCCTCGCCGATTCACTCATTCGCCTCGACCCCTTGCACGTGACCGGCGAAGAGACTGATTTGTACGTCCAGGGCAGCCTTTCGCTCAAGGACAAGCAGCAACTGGACCTGTCCGCTAAGGGGGCCATCAATCTGAAGGTGGCCGAGACGCTGGACCCCGACCTGACCGCCAGCGGCAACGCCAACTTCCAGGTGGAGGCGCACGGTCCGCTGATGAACCCCGGCCTGAGGGGGCGCATCGACTTCCAGAATGGAGCGCTTTCTCTGGAAGACCTGCCCAATGGCCTGAGCCAGTTGCACGGAACGCTGGAGTTCAACCAGAACCGGCTGGAGGTCAAATCGTTGACGGCCATGAGCGGCGGCGGCCTGCTGAGCCTGGGCGGCTACCTGGCCTATCAGCATGGCCTCTTTGCCGACCTGACGGCCACCGGCAGCGGTGTGCGCATCCGCTACCCGCAAGGGCTCAGCTCCCTGGCCGACGCCTCGCTTCGCCTGCAAGGCCCACAGAACAACCTGCTGCTCTCAGGCAATGTGCTCATTACCCGCTTCACGGCCAGCCCCGATCTGGACATTGCGGCGCTGGCCGCGCAGGCCAACGCCGTTCAGGCCATCGCCCCCCCTGGCGCTCCTTCCAACCACATCCGCCTGGACGTGCACATCGCCAGCACGCCGCAATTGAACTTCCAGAACGCCTACGCCAAGCTGGCCGGCAACGTCGATCTCCACCTGCTCGGCACCGTCGCTTCGCCGTCGCTGCTGGGCCGCGTCTCCATCACCGAGGGCAACGGCCTGATCGCCGGAACCCGCTACGAATTGCAGCGCGGCGAGATCAACTTCACCAACCCGGTGCGCATTCAGCCCTCCATCGACCTGATCGCCACGGCCCGCGTCGAGGACTACGACATCACCCTCGGCCTGCACGGCACACCGGAAAAACTGGCGGTCACCTATCGCTCCGATCCTCCGCTGCCGGAGGCCGACGTAGTAGCCCTGCTGGCCCTGGGCCGCACCGGAAACCAGCAGCGCCTCTACACCCAGCAGCAGGAGAGCGCCGGCGCCAATCCCACCACCGACGCGCTGCTTGGCGGCGCCCTCAACGCCACCGTCAGCAACCGCGTGCAGAGGCTCTTCGGCGCGGGCAGCGTCAAAGTGGACCCCAACTACCTCGGCGCCCTGGGCAACTCCACCTCCCGCGTCATCGTCGAGGAGCAGGTGGGCCGCAACCTCACCCTCACTTACGCCACCAACGTGAACACCACCAGCCAGCAGTTGATCCAGGCGGAAATCGCCATCAACCACCACGTCTCCCTGCAGGTGGCCCGCGACGAATCCGGCGTCTTCTCGGTGGTCCTCAAGGCCACCCGCCGCTACCGGTAAGGGAGCAGAGGCCAGGGGCAGGGATAAAACGCTCCGTGCCCTTCCCTGGCCCTGAGTTGACCTCCTCCGCCAATCCCCGTAACCTTTTCTCCAGAAACTCTGTCTGTTAAAAAGGGACGCAGTCGGCCCTTGCGCGCCAAGATAGGCGGTTGGAAGAGAAGTTAGCGGCTGGCAGAGAGATTAGGGGCTGAAAGATTAGGGACCGATCGAGAGATTGGCGGCTGCTTCAGGCCATCGTCTTCAATCCCCGTGAAGGAGCAAAAAATGACTTGGACCATGCAAAGTTCCCGCGCCGCGCTAGGAGCGGCAACGCTTGCCGGAGCACTTCTCGGCCTTCCCTCGGTTTGCCCGGCGGCGGGGCAATCCTCATCTCCGGCCACGGAAGCCAGCGCCGCCGCTCGGGCTGGCAATCCGGCGGCCACCGATGCGGCGGCGCGGCTGGATAAAAAGCAATTTCGCAATGTGAAGGTCAGCGTGGACCAGGGCGTCGCCACCCTGACCGGCAGCGTGGACCTCTACCAGGACAAGGCCGACGCCGGGAAGCGTGTGCGCAAGGCCAGGGGCGTCTCCTCGGTGCGCAACCTGATCGAGGTCGCCGGCCCCACTCTGCCCGACGAAAAACTGGCGAGCAAGCTCCAGGAAAAGCTGGCTTATGACCGCGTCTTCTACGGCAACGCCTTCAACGCCATCACCGTCAGCGTGGAAAACGGCCGGGTCACCCTCGGCGGTCACGCCCGCACCGACGTGGACAAGGACTCCGCCCTGGCCCTGGTCTCGACCTATCCCGGCGTCAAGGACATGGTGGACGAGATCGCGGTTGATCCCGTCTCCATCTTCGATAACCGCATCCGGCGCCAGGTCTTCGACGCCGTCTACGGCTATCCGTCGCTGAAACGCTACGCCATCGACCCCGCCAAGCCCATCCGCATCTCGGTGCAGAACGGCAATGTGGAGCTGTATGGAACCGTGGACTCGCAGGCCGACAAGGACACCGCCTTCATCCGCGCCAACG
>Ga0224557_1004429_pt1 | contig 10245 bp, 14 predicted proteins | sample 714S31014metaG_FD_180677 | JGI IMG/M metagenome (GOLD analysis project Ga0224557, IMG submission 180677) | Peat soil microbial communities from Stordalen Mire, Sweden - 717 S3 10-14 | ecosystem: Environmental > Terrestrial > Soil > Wetlands > Peat | place: Sweden: Norrbotten County, Stordalen... | reverse complement strand
CAACTTCCCGGACGCCCTGACTTCGCGTTTCGCAAGGAGAAGGTGGCGGTCTTTGTTGACGGCTGCTTCTGGCATTTCTGTTCTCGCTGCGCCAAGCTACCTGAAAACAATGCGGAGTTCTGGCGGAAGAAGTTACTTGGGAACAAAGAGCGTGACCGCGCTGTTTCAAAGCAAATACGTGAAAAGGGTTGGATTTCAGTTCGTGTGTGGGAACACGAACTCCAAAACCATAGTGCCGTATTGAAAAGGCTCAGACGCGCTCTTGCGAGAACAGGGGGCGCTGATGTCGCCTAGCACTCCGCCGCTGAAAAGCATCTTTCGCAGACTTGGTGAGTTGGGTTGTGATGATGCGTATGTCAAGGTTCTTGCCAAGAATGACAACACCAAAAACCAACCCTACCTGAGCAAGAGTTTCGAGGGGCTGCACCTGTTGCCGCATGGTGAGCTACGCTCAGAGAGAACGGACAAAGGTGTTATTTACAAAGCAGACATAAGCCTGTCATGGCTTGATGAGAATCTACGTTTTGCGCTGGCACCAGAATCAAAGCTAATCCTCTATCCCCAATACCCGGAGGTACGCCTGTCCGGTTTTCTGCGTGGCTGCGAAACTGCACCAAGTGAACTGATGCGCCCGAGGAAGACAGGCTACACCATTCCAAACCGCGTCATGATTTTGGGAGTCAGCACTTCGACGGGTCATGTATACGGATACCTCGCGGCAGAGCAGAGTGCTGCCTACCAGCAGCTTGTTCCTAGACTGGAGGACTTCGAGAAACGAGGAGTCCTGTTCGATGTGGGTTCACTGCTCCCCATGGTGGGTGGTGACACCAAAAAACAATTACTCGACAAGCTTTATGAGATTCACCTGCATGACTGGATAGTCTCGAAGCGTTTGGACAAGGGAGGCAACCTGCTCCCGTGTCTCTCTCCCAATTGCGGCGGCTATACCTTGGAAGCTGAACTTGATATTCGCCCAAATAGCCGCTCAGAGCCTGACTTTTTAGGTTGGGAAGTAAAGCAACACGCTGTGCCCACTTTCGAGAACCTCGAAAAGCGGCTGTTGAACAAGGGGACTGCCGTGACGCTCATGACTCCCGAGCCAACAGGCGGCTATTATGCTGAGGCAGGAGTCGAACGATTCATTCGTGACTACGGATATGCGGACCGGACTGGACGGGAAGACCGCCTCAATTTTGGGGGCAAGTACGTTTTCAATGTACCCTCACCCCTGACGCGAGTGCGGTTGTTGACCACAGGTTTTGAGGCCAAGAGTGGGAAGATGGACGGCACTGGGAGCATCGTGCTCATCCGCGAGAAGGAAACTCATCCTGCTGCGGTGTGGCAATTCTCCGACCTCCTCAAGCATTGGAGCCGGAAACACGCGAAGGCCGTGTATGTTCCTTCGATGTGTCGCCATCAAGATAGCCTAGCGTACCGATTTGCGAACGTGGTACGCCTCGGGGAGGGGACGGATTTCATCAGGTTCTTGAGAGCAGTCCACGGAGGGTTTGTTTACTACGACCCCGGCATCAAGCTGGAACACGCATCGGGGAAGCCTGTGATAAAGAGGAGGAGCCAATTCCGCATTCTTTCAGGGGACATCCCTTGCCTGTACAGCAAAATGACCACTCAGGGTCTCAAGTAGGTTGCCTGATTGTAGCTCCAGTAGCCTGTCACTCAACAAGATTGCCCGTGGCATCCCAAATGCGCCCGCTGTATGAAATGTGCCCCACGAGAAGCTTGTCGGCGTTATATATATTGCCACATTCAGCCAGCATTGCAGAGGCTCCGAATCCGTACTTGTCGCGATACGCACAGAACACTTTGGATGCGTGGTCGGCAAAATGAACTGGGACTATCAGCCTCGGTGCTTCGACGGCCTCTAGGTGGATGTAATGAGGTTGAGTCATGCGCGTTATTCATCTCCATCGTTCCACTTTTTTGGGACACCCGTGGGCTTTGGCGGCAGCTTGAGCATCTTCAGGAACGCAACGGTATTAGAAAGGACTAGCCAGTCGGAAAGCGGTGTGACAGTGGTTGTCTTCTTGCTGTAAATTGTGCTGACTACGCGAAATCTTCCTGCCTTCACCTGTGTTCCAATGCTGGCATCATTCAGCCTAGAACGAGCGTCAAGCGTGGCCGCTTGCAATTCTCCGATTCCGTTTGCAACAGCCCACTGCGTAATTTTCTCTGCAACTGACATTTCTCTCCATTCCACCGGCTGCTTACTGATTACTCCCAATGCGGTTTCGAGCGAACTCCTCTGCACTCGGCCAGTCAGGTGAAACGTATAGTTCTTCCGATTTGCCAGCGTTGGTCTCAACGACGACGAAAAATGAACTCAAGGTTGGGGACTGGCGAACGTCTTCAATGGCACCTTCACAAATCTCGTCCCAAAGGAAGTCCTCGTAGTCGGCGGCGTCGGGGGTCGGAATGTCTGAAGCCTCATACTTCTCTGTAAGGCTCAGTGTTGCCGCGAGAGCCTCCAGCGCCTCAGGGCTCATGCCCCGGAAGGCCTCTTGGGCGTATGACCTGTCGTAGGTCTTGATGACCTCGACTTCAACGCCATTTGCCTTTTCCACCAAAAACGTCTCTTGCCTCGGCAATTCAAATCTCCTGTTTCGGGGGTGTTCGGCTCCCCTAAACTGCGCCGGTCGTTGTCTCACCTGCCGCAACGGACGCGCCTCTAATCGCCTCAACGATGGCGGCAATATCCTGACTGTCGCTCGGGCACTTGGTTTCCAAGGACGACTCAATCTCTCCATCGGCATTGACTACGGATGCACCCCAGTTGAAGTCCGCGGTGCCCCAGACGATTTCACCGCCGCCCTTGCGCTCCAATACGACACAGCAGATGCCGCCACCCGTGTCCTGCGAACTTGCCGAGAAGCCAATGGCGGTCAGGGCATCGGCCACCAATTCGGCAATTTCTTCCTCGGTCTTTTCATTTTCAATGTCCATAGCCCCTCCTGCTTGACTTCTCACGTCTGCGCTCAACGTTGCCGTCAGTTGAAGTATACCGAGTGCAGTCTCATTTTGGCTATTGGTTTCCAGTTCTCTGGCCACGCTTCTTCTTACCCCTCGTCTCTTTCGTCCGTCCATCCACGCCGCCCTTATCCCAGTGGGTGCCAAGCCATAAATCGTAAATATATTCCCAAAAACTAGCCAAAACTTTTGACTGCTAGGTATACTTCCTCTGTGTACTAAAAATCCTCCCGTTTCCGACCTCTTCTGCGTCGAAATCAAACGCCACGAAGGCGACCTCGGCCTCAGCGTCGTCCTCCAAGCCACCTGCGAACTGATGGCACGGTGCGAGTTTCTGCGACTTTTCCCGGAATTTAGGCACCGCGTCGTTGCGGTACAGGTTTACCTCGCCCGATACGTCGAACTTGATTGGGATAGTGGCCGCAGCATCGTAGCCAAGCAGCGGCGGCAACCTCAGATTCCCGCGTGTGTTGCAGCAGAAGACAAGCCTAAACGCTCAAAGCTACCACGACTAGACGATGAAGGGAGCGTCCAATGACCAAGATATGGGAACGCCTTTTCATTGGTGGCCTTGCCGACGCCGAAGAACTTGCAACTGGGAACCCCTTCATCATCACGACGGTTATCTCGCTGTGCGAACTGCCGGTAGAAAACAAGCGCCGGGGCATCAACTATCTGCACATCCCGATTGACGACGACGAGCCGGTGCCCGTGCATCAGTTCGATGCCATAATTAACGCCCTTAGCGAGAACCTCCGCTGGGGTACGGTACTCCTGCATTGTGCTCAGGGTTGTTCACGCGCTCCGAGCCTTGCTGCGGCGTACATGGATGTTGTCGGCTACAAGAGCATCGACGCCGCTATTGCTGAGATTCGAAAAGTTCGCCCGTATATCCACCCATCAAGCACTCTAATCAAAAGCCTGAAGGAGAATTTGCGATGAAGAAGTGCGCGATTTACGCCCGAGTATCCACGCCCGACCAACGGGTGGATAACCAGCTTTTCGACCTTCGGCTGTTCGCCGTCCAGCGTGGCCTCGAAGTGGCTTGCGAATACACCGACGTTGGCATCAGCGGCTCCAAGGCTCGTCGCCCCGGCCTCGACGCCATGCTGAAGGATGCACGGAAGCGGAAGTTCTCCGTGGTCATCGTCGCAGCCTTCGACCGGCTTGCCCGGAGCACAAAGCACTTTCTCACGGTCGTGGATGAATTGGATAGTCTCGGGGTTGAGTTCATTTCGAGGCGAGAGAACATCGCCACGGACGGGGCGATGGGGAGGCTCTTCATCACGTTAATCAGCAGCATCGCCGAACTCGAAGCCGACCTCATCAAGGAAAGGGTGAGAGCCGGAATCCGTCGCCGGAAACTCGAAGGTCTGCCGGTGGGGAGGCAACCTCTCGATGTTGACCACGCAAGCCTCGTAGCTGCACGGCTTGGCGGCATGAGCCTGACCGACGTTGCAAAGCGTTATAGTGTGAGCCGTGCCAGCGTCGTTCGTTGGGTACGCGAGGCTAAGAAGTCGAATTCGGTGTTGACCACTTCTTACCAACCGATTCACCAGTTCGAGGAGAAGGTTGCGGCCTAAATAATGGACAAGGTGGTCTCTCGATACAATGTGTTCTAACAGCCTTCATGGCTCACAATTCCCACACGCGGAAGGAGATGGGTTCCCATGGCAGAAACTGTCGTTGCCGAAGTCTTAGTGCCTCGCAAGCCTGTAGTGTCAGAGGGCGACGACGCCCAATCAATTCCTCTTACATTGGTTGTCTCCGACCGCGAGACTGTTGCAGAGTTGCTTCAGAGAAGCGACGGTCGAGAGCGCGATGAGTATGCTCTTGCAGCCCTCAGGATCGGCGTTCTTGCCCTCAAGCACGCCCGTGGGCAGGTTGATGCCGACGCCGTGAGGCGAGAGGGCGAGAAGCTGCTGAAAGACCTACAGAGCGCATTGGACGGCTCCCGCAATGAAATCCACAGCAATCTCACTAATGCTCTCAAGGAATACTTCGACCCACATGACGGCAGGTTCCAAGAGCGCATCGAGCGCCTGGTAAAGCAGGACGGCGAACTTGAACAGGTGTTGCAACGTCAGGTCGGCGGCACTGGCTCCGTGCTGGCAGATACCCTCGCCGAGCACATCGGCAAGAACAGCCCGTTGATGAAGCTGCTGAATCCTGATGAGGCCAATGGACTCGTTTCCTCTGTTCGCTCCGCCATCTCCTCCGTGATTGATGAAGAGCAGAAGCGCATCCTCGGCGAGTTCTCACTGGATAATGACCAAGGCGCACTCAAACGCCTCGTCAATGAGTTGACGCAAGCCAATGGCAAGTTGAAAACAGACCTTGCAAACGAAGTCGGTGCCGTTGTGCAAGAGTTCTCCTTGGACAAGGAAGACTCGGCTCTGAGTCGGCTCGTGAAACGGGTAGAAACAGCACAGGAAACTATCACCAAGGAATTCTCGCTTGATGAAGAAGGCTCCGCCCTTTCCCGGCTCTCCACAGTCATCAACGACGCGAAGGGTTCCATAGATGCCAACCTGACGCTCGACAATGAAGGCTCTGCTCTTTATCGCCTGAAGCGGGAACTGGTGGATATTCTTCATGACCATGAACAGAAGGTTCAGACATTCCAAGTGGATGTCAAAGCTGCATTGGAAGGGATGAAAGCCCAGCGCAAAGAGAACGCTCGTTCAACACAGCATGGCAATGACTTTGAAGTCACGGCCTGTGAGTTCATTGAAAAGGAAGCGCAGAAGTCCGGGGATGTCGCCTCTCGGGTGGGAGCAACGACCGGCCTGATAAAAAACAGCAAAGTTGGCGACCTCGTGGTTGAGCTAGGGGCAGACTGCGTGGCGGCGGGAGAGAAGTTTGTTGTCGAGGCAAAAGAGGATGCGGGGTACTCCTTGGTGAAGGCACTCATCGAGATTGACACGGCTCGAAAGAATCGGGGTGCCAGCATTGGACTCTTCCTCTTCTCTGCACTGACCGCCCCGCAGGGGATGGATATGCTCACCCGCAATGGCGATGATGTCCTTGTCGTATGGGACGCTCAGAGGATTGAGTCGGATGTCATCCTCCGTGCAGGACTCTCCCTCGCGAAAGCACTTTGCGTCCGCAAGCAAAGGGAGCGCGACAAGAACGACAGCAACTGGGAAGAGGTTGATGCTGCCGTCTTGGCCGTTGAGAAAGAAGTCAACCGCATTGGACAGATGAAAACGTGGACGGAGACCATCCAGTTACACAGCGGAAAACTGTTGGAAGAATTTCGCAAAATGACCAACAATCTTGAGGTTCAGATTGCGGTGCTACGCGAGAGCGTGGAAACGCTGAAGCTTTCGTAGGGTTGAGGGATCGCACATGGACTTTCCACCGCCAGACTGCCACAGTGACCAGTCATCCTGCACGGATGCTGACTGGGTGCAGTGTGCAGAGTGTGCTCGGCTCGTCTGCCCTGTGCATGAAGAGGTCGCCCGTGTCAGACATGCTGGCAAGTACGCCGCCAGCACGGACAGTGTTTGCGCCCCCTGCGCTCAGATGCTGTACGAGCGTGGGGAGGTCTCTGCGATACGCAACGGCTTCCAGTATGTCAACCGGCGTTGACTCAGGAGCTACGGCGGCGGCGATGGGGTGGTACCGGCTCCAACTTTTCGTAGACGCCCTCGGCATCCAGACGCTGCACCAGCTTGCTCATCGACAATTCGAAAATTTCGCAGATTCTGAGCAAGGTCGTCGCGGTAACGGGGCGACCGGCCTCGACCTGCTGCCAGTGCCGGGTAGAGAAGCCAAAGCTGAGCATATCCTCCTGAGTGAAGCCCCGCTTCTTACGGAGCGCCTTCACTCGGGTTCCCAAAGCACGAAAAAACTGGTCTTGATTTGCCACGCCTTCAGGTGTAATGATTTACGAGCAGAAACACCACGTGCAGATTAGCGTGTTTTAGGAGGATTCATGCAAGTTCCTTCAGCGGCTGACGAGTCTGTCACATCCAAGTGCATCAACTGCGGTGCGGCCATCACTCCGACCGCGAAGTTCTGCTCAGTCTGTGGTGCGACTCAGGCCGTACCGCCTGAGCAGGTTGGAGAGGACTTGCCAGATTTAGGAGCTAGCCGCAAGATGCAGAAGGCTCTAAGAGGGAAATTTCGGACTCTAGCCTTTTGTTGGTTGGCGTATGTCGCCCTGAATATCGTCATACTGTGGCGTTACTATGAAAGTTGGGATTACTGCCCCGCAAATATCCGTTTCATCTTTAACCTTGGCATATTCGCAGAGTGGGCATTTGTTTTATCGGGTCTGATTGCGGCAATCGGGCTGTTAACCCGGCAAATGCGGGGTAGGACGGCGTCCATTATTGCGTCATTTCTGAATATAGTCCAGTTCCCGGTCGGTACTGCAATTGGAATTTGGACGTTCGTCTTGTTTCGGAATGCTCAGAAATCAGCAGCATACCAAGACTACTGCGGTGGGAAAATGCAAGTTTCTTCGCCGCTAGGGTCAACTGGAAGCGGCTACAACGCCTCTTCAACGCAAAAGAAAAGGGTCACTCCCAATGCCAGATGGGCAATTATGGGTTGTGCCGTCATCTTTGGCTCCGTGACGATTCTCGGAATTTTAATTCATTACGCTGGGCAAAACGCTCAAACAGAGGCGACAGAACATTATAACCACGCAGCGAACCTAGTCGGCGCAGGAGACTTGACGGGCGGAAAGCTGGAGTATCAAGCGTCTATAGCGGTGTGCTCGCAATGTCCAGAGGCAAAAAATGCGAAAGAGCAGTTGAAGTGGATTGAACCTGCAATAGCCGCCGGATGGACGCCTCAATATGAAGAATCAAAACGTGAGCAAGACCCGGCGTATGGCGAACATATTAACTACACCGCATTCTTTGCAAAAGCTCATACAGGTCTTCCAATCGGGAAGCGATATAGGTTCGACGCAATACTCAGTCAAAGCCTTTGCATCAAGTCCAACCGCACATATAATTCGCAGCTATTGTGCGGCACAAGAGCAGATTTTGACAATCGGTTGCAATATGAGCTCCTGTTAAGTGGACCTGACAATGTGTCGGGAACGATTGTTGCCTCAATGGCAGCCGACGGAACAATCGACATTCATAGCTTTCGTTGAGCCTCAACAAGCAGATTGCGTGTTTTTCGATGGGAGGGAAGAATGAAGAATTTCAAATCAAGCATCGTACTTTTCGCTAGTTTAGCAATTGCGCTCACCCTTCAGGGGTGTGAGGGGTGCAAGAAGCCTAGCGGCCAGACGTCTATCGCAAGCGCAGTTCAGGCAGCGCCGAAGCCAACGAGAATTCTCAATAAGCTTCCGAACATAATTATTGGAGAACCGTATGCGGGAAACGGCGATGACTTAGTCCAATCGTATAGTCCTCAATATACTGCGGCATTTCAGTCGATTAAAGCAAAGACGAATAGTATTGCTGACCCACAGTTGCGTGAGATGGCGATTTCTGATGCGTGGAAACAATATGACGACAAGGCACGCGCCTCTTGGCGAGACGAGGCGATAGCTAATTTCAAACAGGAACAATCGAAGTTCTGGTCGGATAACAAAGATAAGCTATTTGAGATTGGCGGTATAGAACCAATAACTGGGGAGGGTCTCGACTGTGACCCAGATTTTCAAAAAGGCTTTACATGGGTTAATGATGAGGGAGATAACCGCCTTCTCGAATTATGCCGCACTAGAGAATCACTATTTCTCCATCCCCACATCGCTCTTAAGATTTCACTTCCTGACCTTGACAGTATCTTGAGCCGATTCGATTCCCTCTCAACCGCCGGTGTAGAGGCTTGTGTCGATGCACTCTATGCCCGAAACAGAGATTTGGTTGAAAAAGAGATTGCAGAGTCCGGTATGCCGCGAGACGAAGCAATGGCACAAGCAAGGGCGGAGGGGCGAAAGGATTGTCTTCAAGTCGCTCACGAGAACCTAAGAGTATTGGCGCAGGGCGATTACTTGCACAAGACAATCTCGAAGGTCTTCGTCATGAATTATGAGACTGAAGACGTGCTGGCTGAATTTCCACCGACCAACATAGTTGGGCTGGATGACGCGGGACATATCTTGGCGAAGCCAGCAATAGAGTGAAGTTGCAAAATGTGTGAGCCAGTGGCTCAGAATTGCGAATAGCACAAGGAGCGAGTGACAATGAACAAGCAGAAATACTTTGGTCTTATCGCCGGAGTGGTAGTCGGCATGGCAATCGGATTCAATTGTGTCGGTGGAACAGGTGTGCAAGATGGGGTGTTATCCCAACTCCCAGTCTCGCTTGGAATGATTGGCTATGCTGTCGGAGCCCTGTTTGGCACCAATACCGCAACGTCGGGGGACAAGAACTGAATCGTACAAAAACACCACGGCTAGTTTGGCGTATTTTCGATGAGAGAGGACTTTCACAATGAGAACGCGGTTTATCGTCGCAGCCCTTGCGGCATTTTCGTTCGTCTTTCTGGCCGGGAATAGCTCGACCCCTTCAGCCTTCGCCGCCGAGAATTCGGCTCTAAAGGCAGAGATTTCGAGTTCACTAAATGGGACTGTGCTGGTCTCCAAGGTCACGTTGGGAGGTCGGGCAATTGCCAGCGGGTATCAGACTGACTGGCCGGTAATCACGATTGTCAATGCCGAAACTGGCGCTGTTACCTATCGGGTCGAATCGGGCTTCGTAAGATTTGATGTGGGACAAAGGGAAATGCGCCAGCACTTCGCGCCGGGTAGCAGGTTCCACGTATCAAGTATTGACCTGAAAGACGACCGGCTAGAACTCATGCTGGACGGTGGAAACGGTATCTCTGCGAAAGTGAGGCTGGTGCTCGGTCAAGGCTGGCAATCGAGCATGAACGCTGACGCCGTGGTGCACAGTTTGCAGAAGGTGCTTGCCACTGGCCAACAACCGCAGGATACAGACACTCAGGCTGGCAACGTTAGGACTCCAGTCATTTCCCCTCCTGCGAGGAGCGATATATCCGCCGAAGATGTAGGTCTGATAGTGATTAACGCGGTTTCAGCACGGCCCATCGAGAATGCTGAAATTCAATTATGCCAGCCGGTTTGTCAGACCATGACACGAACAAATCAAGAAGGGAAAGCAGTGCTCAAGTCCATTCCCGATGGCACGGTCAGCCTAGCAGTTGTGAAGGAAGGCTTTCAGAGTTTTACGGCCACGCCGAATGTAGCCACTAATCAGCGTTTATTCTCAATAAAATTAGAAGAGAAACACGAACCAAAACCATGTAACTCCGCTACATGGT
>Ga0224557_1004427_pt1 | contig 10249 bp, 9 predicted proteins | sample 714S31014metaG_FD_180677 | JGI IMG/M metagenome (GOLD analysis project Ga0224557, IMG submission 180677) | Peat soil microbial communities from Stordalen Mire, Sweden - 717 S3 10-14 | ecosystem: Environmental > Terrestrial > Soil > Wetlands > Peat | place: Sweden: Norrbotten County, Stordalen... | reverse complement strand
ATTCCTGCCCTGCCGGCACTGGCGGACGTTATGTCCGCATCGCGCTCACCGGCCTTCCCCCCAATACTCCGCCGCAGATCAGCGAAGTGCGGATGATCGGCACTGTGCGGCCCCGGTAAGAGTCTCCTTTCAAACCGGTCTCTCCCTTTCACGGCGGAAAACCAAACGACATCTTGACCACTGAGTACTCCGGATGAACCCGCCCCTCCGCGGTCCGAATCACCAGCGGTGATTCCATCCACGGTTCCCGCCGCGCGCTCGTAGGAACGTCGCTCATCCCAACCATGCAAAACAGTCCCAGCAGCGGCGGTTCCGGTTCGCGCAGCGTCACTGGGCGCCAGCGGATGATTCCCAGTCCCGCTCCCGCCGCCGCGGCCTCGACCCTGATCTTCTGCGCGGACGGCGCCACTGGAAAAACGCACGCGAAAATGCCGCCCCGATTCAGGCGCGGAGCCGCGGCGGCGCAGTAATCGCCGATATCACCGCGCATCTCGAAACGGCAGGCGATTTTCTGCGGATGATCCCCTTCAACGCCGCTGCCAGGCGGGAAATACGGCGGGCTGCCGAGGATCAGATCGAATTTCTCTTCCAGGGGCAAAATCGACTTGTCTCGAAAGTCTCCCTCACGGATTTCGTAGCGATCCTCCAGCCCGTTCCAACGCGCCGACTTCCGGGCCAGGCGCGCGCTTTCCGCCTGCGCTTCCACCGTGACAAACCTCGCCCCCGGCAGCCGCCAGGCGGCGATCATCCCCACCGTCCCCAGCCCGCTCCCAAGATCAAGGACCCTTCGGGCCGTCGGACAACACATTGTGCCATACCAGGCCGTCAGAACATCATCCGTCGAAAAACGATGGCCTTTGGCCAGTTGAAACAGCCGAAAGTAGCCGCTAATCGCGTCCAGCGTCTCCCCCTCTTCCAGGGTGGGACCGCCGCCCAAAGCTCCGGGCGGGACTGGTCCCGGCTTGGCCCATCCCTTAAACACAGGTTCAGCGTAATCGTCGCGCAAGTCTCCAAGCTCAACAATTGCCCGCAAAAGCGCAAATCCAAATTGCGGGGCGCAGCTCAGGTTTTGTAGCGCAGACTACCAAGTCTGCTGTGCCGCGGGCTTCCAAGCCCGCTCCGGCGATGACTTTGCGCGGCGCGCCGATTTGGAAATCGGCGACACAGCAGACTTGGAAGTCTGCGCTACGGCTAAAGGCCTCGACAGAAGATGATTTGCGCCCCCCAATTGCGCTCTCCTTGACGCTGGCGGCGCTCCCCGGCAAAATAGGGCGCATGGCCATCATCGGCAAACGCAACCTCCTCGCTGTCGTCAGAGCCTCGGCGCCGGGCCTCTACCTGGACGGCGGGGAATTGGGCGAAATACTTTTGCCGGGCCGCTATGTTCCGGCGGACCTGCGGCCCAAGGACAAAGTGGATGTCTTTGTCTATCGCGATTCCGAGGACCGCCTCGTGGCCACCACGGAGAAGCCGCTGGCGACCGTCGGCGAGTTCGCCTGTTTGAAGGTCGTCAGCGTCAATCCGAACATTGGCGCTTTCCTGGACTGGGGGCTGGCCAAGGATTTGTTGCTGCCCTTCCGCGAACAGGAATCTCCCGCCCGTGTTGGACATAGCGTGATTGTCCATGTCTTTCTGGACCAGAAGACAAACCGAATCGTGGCCACCACGCGCTTGAACCGTCACCTCAGCCGGGAGACGCCTCCTTATCACAACGGGCAACAGGTCAGCCTCCTCATCATTGGCCGGACGCCCCTGGGCTACAACGCCATCGTCGAAAACGCGCACCGGGGCCTGCTTTACCACGACAACCTTGCCGCCCCGCTCCAGACCGGCCAGGCGTTGAAAGGCTTCGTCCGCGCCGTCCGCGCCAACGGGAAGATCGATCTGAGCCTCGACGCGTCGGGATACAAACGAGTGGCCCCCCTTGGGGACCAGATCATCCAAGCCCTCCTACACAACGGCGGCAACCTGGCCTTCGACGACGACAGCTCGCCCCAGGCAATTCGCCTGGAATTTGGCGTCAGTAAAAACGCCTTCAAGCAAGCCCTCGGCAAGCTCTACAAAGAGCGGCGCATCTGTTTTCAGCACCCCGGAATCAAGTTGCTCGACACCCCCCCATCTCCACCGGGAAGTCGGTGAAAAAAGTTATTCACCCACCTGATTCCCCTGGCTATTAAGGTGCACAAGGGTGCACAAGCCTGCATAAACCGAGGGCGATCTGCCCTTCTCGCCGTCAATTTAAACCGTAAATAGGCGTAATTTACCGTAATTTCCGTAACCATCGACCTCCGCCCCGTGAGGGAAACCCTCACCGCCGTCCATTTAAGCCGCAACTAGGCGCAAACAGGCGCAATTTGGTGCAAAAAACAACACCCCTGCCCAACAACCCTGAAAAAATGGCTTGCGGCGCACAGCGGGCGTGGCGGTTCACGCCACGCGCGCCGCGCCCGGTGCAGAACGGGCCGCGCCAACAGCCTTTCAAAGAACAAGCCTGCTTATGAAATGTAACATGGAAGATGGAGGCCGCAAGAGATTTTTTGCCCGCGGAACACTCGGAATAACGCAGATTAAGAAATGGCTGGTCCAACTTCTGCGTGCTCAGCGTGATCCGCGGGGAAAAAACATTCGGCATTTGGCGTTGACTGGGAGAGGGCAGGAGAGCCAAAATCCCTCCCATGAACAGACCCTTATGCCGGGGGAACGGACTCCGTGAGCGCAGCAGTCCGGCGTTTGAACGGGCGCGCCGCGAAGATGCCTGCTCCATTTGCGGCGCTCCAGTGCTGAAGAATGCTGTCGAGACAAACAAATGTTGAATGTGTAACCACGTCCCCAACGATCCCACAACGAGATTCACCGGGGGGCGGATGAGGCCAAGAAGACGAGGGCGAGGGGCGCGGCAGATGGTTTCCGTCTGCTGAAAAGCGATGGCGAGAAAATCGTGCGGTTGGAAGCAGAACTGAAGCCGATGTTCAAGGATGCAGTTCTCGATCACGATCTTTCTGACTTGCGTCATGTCGCGCACGCTATTGCGGCAGAAGTGCCCTTTTTTGTCACCAGGGATGCTCGGGTGCTTTCTTGGAGCGAAACGATTTTTGAAAAATACGGGCTTAGAATTCTTCACCCCACAGATTTAATCAATCACTTGGACACGCTCAGACGCGAGGCGGAATATCGCCCGTCTAGTCTGGAAGGCTCCCGCTGGCGTGAACGGTTGGTCACGAAGGATGACGTCAAGAGAATCGTGGCTGAGTTTAAGCACCCCAGTAAGGATCGAGTCGGCGACTTCGAGCGAACCGTTCGCCACTATCTTGCGCACCCTGATAAATGGGACAGCCGGCTCATTTTGGACAACGAAAACGCCGTCGTCGTTTACCTCGTCCGGTCCAACGGCGATCCAGAACAAGTTGAAATTCACTTGATTCGTCATTCTGACCATCCGCTGGCACCGACGCTCTTGCGCCACATCTTTCACGCGCTGAACCGCAGTTGTGGCCAGACCGGGGATCGTATCACGTCCGTTTCGGACCCGGAAATGAGCGGCCCATCCAAGAGCGCCCTCGCGGACATTGGGTTTTTCGCTGATGGCGACAAATGGTGGAAATTGTCCGTCGAGGGAATTCTGACGCGCCAGGAACTCGCAGCGAAAATCAGCAGTAGCAAGCTTCCAGCGCCTTTGAAAGACAAACTCTCGACGGCGGGGTCGTTCGATGAGGCCGCCGGTGTCGACATCGCGAGATCAGAGCTTGAGCGAGCATTTAGTCCGGCCAAAATCGTCAGTCCCGGAACGCCCTGCTTCGTGGTCAGCATCCGCCCTGAGTGGGCAGCGCATTTCTTTGACATCCCTGTTGGCGGCCAGACATTGATGGACTTGAAAGAGGAGCTTTATCTCGGAATTGAAGGCGTGTACTATTGTTCCGCAAAAAATACATTCCTCCAAGCGCCGGGCAGGGTTCTCTGGTACGTGAGCAAGGGTCCTAAACAAGACGGTTCAATGACGCTTAAAGCATGCTCCCATCTGGAGGAGGTGGTTTCTGGCACACCGAAACAGCTTTTCCCCAAATTTCGTCACTTGGGCGTTTTTGGATGGAAACATGTGTTGGCGGCCGCGCACGGGAAGCTGGAAAACAATCTGATTGCGTTCCGGTTCAACAGGACGGAGCGTTTTATTCGCGAAGTCCCCATGAGTGAGCTTGGCGAACTCGGAATTGCCCAGCCAGTGAACCCGCGCCGAATTACGGATGCCCAATTCGCAACACTTTATCAACGTGGAATGAACATGAATCACAAATGAGTAAACACTCTCTTCTGCTCTCAATACGACCCCGTTTCGCTCAGATGATCTTTGCCGGCACAAAAACGGTTGAACTCAGGCGCGTGCGCCCGACCTTAAAAGCTGGGGATCTCGTGTTGGTTTACGTGACGTCCCCCACCAAGGAATTACAAGGCGCATTTAAAGTCAGCCAAACCGTCACCAGCAGTCCCGCGTCCATATGGAAAAAGTTTGGCAAAAAAACCGGTGTAACCCGCGCGGAATTTGACACATACTTTAGTGGGAAGAATCAGGCGCACGCCCTGATCATCGAAGAGGCATGGACGCTTCCGAAGCCCGTGCGGCTGGCCTGCCTCCGCGAGGAAAAGCAAGGATTCCGACCGCCGCAGAGTTTTCACTACATCCGCGGAGGGGGTTTTGCCTCCTCGTTCGGAGTGCCGCTGCCAAACTAATCCTCCCCTATGAACTTGACTTTTTTCGAGAGAATCGGCCTGCTCATGATGGCCGCCCGCCCGCCAAAGCGAACATTCATTGATGGAAAAAATCAGGAGTCCATTTTCATCACGACCAGATTCATGGTGGCGGAACGAACCCGGTAAAAGACAATATGCTTATTGGGAGTGACCGCGTAAAAGATCAACCAGCGCGGGAATCCACGCACGCGCCAGGAACGGATGCCAGCCGGGGACAAATCCTTTCGCTCGCGTCCAACACAAGGGTTCTTCTGGATGAACTGAAGCGTGGCCAACAGGGCGTCATACCAGCGTTGCGCCACCTCCGCCCCGGCCTTGTCGTTGAGCCAGGTCAACTCCTCAGCCAGGTCCAGCAGGAAGCGCGGGCGTTTGGCGGCGCTCACCTCCCGCCTCTTAACACCCGGTCGCGAATGGCCTCCATATCCTTTTTGGTCAAGGGCGTCTCCGGCCCGCTGGCAATGGCCTCATCAATCCACTTCTGATCTCGCTTGGTCGTCAGCGCGGCGTCGATCTGGAAGGTCCGTTCCAGGCGGCTCATGGCTTCCTGGGTGAGGCTGCGGAAATTGGCGGCGGCTTCGTTTTTCAACTGCGCGTGCAGTTCCATCGGGATGTCTTTTAAAGTCAGGCTTGCCATACATCGCAACCCTAATGGCACCACTCTGGTATCGCAAGCGGAATCTGTCGTTGACCATCACCCATTTGAAAACCGGGCGGGCGGGTTACGGGGCGACGATTTCGAAGGGGATGGCGGGGAGGACGCCGACGGCGACGCGCGACTGGGGGGGCTGCGGCTTGCCCGGGGCGACCTGCGGCCTGCGAGGCAGGATATCGACGATGAGATTGCCTTTGACGCCGGGTTTGATCTTCGCGGCGTCGCCGCGCAGCGTGATTTCGGTTTGTGTGCCGGCGGCGGAAACGGCGGCAATCGAAATGCCGTCGGGAGGGGCGTCGAGTTCGAGTTGAAAGTTGTTGGTGAACGAGCTGCCCGGCGTCCGGATTCGCACTCCGGCGTTTCCACCGGAGGGGATTTTGACGGAGCCTGATTGGAGAAGCTGGAAAGGCATCTTGAACTGCGGCCGGTCCACGAGGGAAACTTCCAGTTCTTTGGAGGGCACCAGATGGCGGTAGAGGAAGGCTTGCATCATGTCTTCAGCCGGAACGCCCGGGCGGACGACTTCATGGCCCTGAATGAGGGCGTGTCCTTCCACGGAGAGGTTGAAGACTTCCTTGCCCACCAGCGCCGGAGCCGTGAGGGTCAGACGCGCCTGGTCCTGATTGGCCGGAACGACGCCGCCGCTGAGTGCGAAGCCGGCGGGGGCGTCTTTCAATGACAGGGTGATGTCGTTGGTGAACCCATCCTTGCGCAGGGCATAGACTGTCAATGTGGCGGACATGCCGCCGCGGACGGCGATGCTGGAGGGGACGATGCGCAGCGCGAAGTCGGGCCGGGGCGGGCTGAGGCGCAGGCGGTAGGCGTATTCGGGGCCGCCCTGATGTTGGGCGTCGCCGACAAAGAGGAAGAAGGGGCCGCCGGAGGGCAGCTTGACGCGGAAATAGGAGTCGGCGTTTTGGGTTTGGAGTCCGGCGCCCTTGTCATCGAAATCGTCATTGAAGGCCAGTTGTTTTCCGGCGGCATCGGTGAGCCGGATGACGGAGTCGAGCGGGGAATCCAGCCGGCGGGCGATCACTTCGGCGACGAGTTCGTCACCGGCGCGGCCGTTGAAGCGGAAGACGTCCCATTGGCCCGGCGTCTCAATGCGCCCGTTGACGATGATGGGCAGGGTGACGGTTTGGGCGGTGTATTGCGAATGATTTCCCGGCTGGGAGGAACATTCCGGCAACGAATCGACGGCGAAGGGGCGGCGGTTGGAAACCCATTTATCCGCGCGCACGGCCAGGGGATAAACGCCCGGCGCGGTGTCGGTGTCGTCCTCGGTCTGAGCGGCGGCGGGAAGATTCCAGCCGGCAACCTGGACGGTGGTTTTGGCACCGGCCGGACCGCCCAAGGGGAAGATGCCGGTGAGGAAGGGAAGTTCGCCCGCGCTGATGCGATAAACAAAATCGTCGCGGCCGCGATAAATGGAGTCCCTGATCTGGATCACGTATTGTCCGTCGGCGGGGACTTCATAAAAGAGGACCGGGTCGGGCTGGAAACGGAAGTGGTCGGCGAAGGCAACTTCATGTCCGCGCGGGTCGTAAATGGAGAGGGCGGCCTGGAACCAGCCGGGAACGGCGTCGGCGAGATAGGGGATGAGTTCGCGGGCGGTGACGGCGATAACCAACCGCTGGCCTTTGCGGGCCTCGAAGCGGTAACGGTCCACGCCGCCGGGCATGATCTGGCCATTGACGACGCAAGGCAGGATGACGCGCGATTCCACTGGCTCGACGGCTTTCTGCGCGGCGGGATTGGGGCGATTGGCGGCCGGGGAATCGGTGTCGTCGGGAGGGGCGGGCTTGATGAATTCGGGCAGTTGACCGACGCAAAACATCAGAGGCTGGGACAACGCGCCGGGAGTTCCCAGGCGCAGTTCCCGTTCGCCCGGTTCAGCGTCCGGCGCGATGGTGACATTGAGGATGACGATGTCGGCGATGGCGGGATTGACCATGAGCTTTTGGGACTTGGCGATTTTGTCGCGGATTTCGGCGGCCATTCTCCGTTCCTCGGCGGACAAGGCGGGGTGGGGCTGCCCCGCGGCGGATGTGCCGCCATTGGTGGGAGCCTGGGCTGCGGCTCGTTTGTCCTGAAGAACTTTGAGCTTCTCGCGCAAATCCTTGAGTTCTTGCGGGGCGAGCGGTTTGATGCACTCGACCACGGTTGCTTGCACGCCGGGGCCGGAAATGTAGGCGTTGGTGACGTTGGCCAGATATTGCCCGCCAACCCTCACCTGGATCGCGGCGCCCTGGCGACCGCCGGCGGGGAAGACGTAGCCGATATGGGGGTTGGTTTGCTGCTGCCCGTGCGCGACCGCGGCCGCGGCCAGCAGGCCCGCGAGAATCAACAGGAATTTATTTCGGAACAGGGTTGTCATTTGGGCCGGGGGCCGCTCACATTATTTCGGTTAATCGCCCGCCCGTTTTCAGCCCCTCCGCGGGGCAGGGGGCGACGCGGACATCCAAACCGGCGGGGTGGGGCAACTTGGCGTTGGGATCGATTCCGAGCAGTTCATACATGCTGCCCAGAAGGTCGCACGGATAGACAGGCCGGGTCTGGACCGCCTCGCCTTTGGCATCGGAAGAGCCGACGATGTGGCCACCTTTAAAGCCGCCGCCGGCGAGGACGGCGGAAAAGACCTCGCCATGATGTCCGCGGCCGCCGTTCCAAGGGGCTTCCCACATGACTTTTGGGGTTCGACCGAACTCGCCGCCCCACCAGACGATGGTTTTGTCCAGCAGGCCGTGATCGGTCAAATCCTGGAGCAGGGTGGACATGCCTTTGTCCATTTCCGGGAGGCGGCGGCGCATGGTTTGGAAATTCTCCTTGTGGGTGTCCCAGCCGCCTTTGTAGTTGATGGTGACGTAGGGAACGCCGCGTTCGACCAGACGGCGGGCCACCAGGCAGGATTGTCCGAAAGTGTTGCGCCCGTAACGATCTCGCAGATCGTCCTTTTCCTGCGTCAAATCGAAGACCTTGCCCGCGTCGCCCAGGATGAGGTCGTAGGCCTCCTTTTCACATTGGGCGGAGGCGGCCAGTTCGGAGTTGGCCGGCAGGACGCGGGGCAGACAGTCCAACTTGTGGAGCAGCTCGCGGCGCCCTTTTTGGCGGTTCTCGGTGATGCTGGCGCTGACGACGCCCTCGACGGCGAAGGGAGTTTTCGCCGGATCGCCGCCGGTGGCGAAGGGTTGGTAGCGCGAACCCAAAAAGCCTTCCTCGGAAAAGCGTCCCTGCGGTTCGGTGAGGACGATGTAAGGCGGGATCAAGCCGTGATAGCCGGCATTGTAGCCCTTGAAGAGAGAAACGACGGCGCCAGCGCATGGATAGACATCCCGGCCCCCCGAAGCGCGGGCGGTCTGCACCATGTAAGAAGCGGTTTCGTGGCCGTTGACGCCGTGGGTCATGCTGCGGATGATGGAGTATTTGTCGGCCTGCTTGGCGAGCAGGGGCATGAGTTCGCAGATTCTTATGCCGTCCACGTTGGTGGCAATCGGCTTGTTGAGCGGGCCGCAATAATCGGAGCCGGCCTCCGGCTTCGGATCGAAAGTATCCAGGTGGGGCGGTCCGCCCCACATCCAGATTTGGATGACGGCCTTGGCTTTGGCCTGGGGCGATGGGGCAGCCTCGAGCGCGCGCAGACTCAGGTGGTGGCCCAACAGCAGGCCGCCCGCGCCCAGGAGGGCGCGCCGCACCGCTTCGCGCCGGGTGATCGCGGTGTCGCGCAGGCGGGTAATGAGCGCGTCCGAATACGGTTTAAACGGTTCGCCATCGGCGTTCAGTTGATATCTCATATTATTACTTTGCCTTTCCTTGGAATTCTTCCAGTGACGCACTCAATGCCGGTAAAGGAACTCCGCGCTGTTGATCAACGCCCAGGCCACGTCCACGGCCGCCTGGCGTTTGTTGACACTGCCGGACTGGAAATAGCCTTCGGTGATCTTCAATTCGTCCTCCGTTGGGAGCCGGGAAAGTATCACCATGTACATCGCGGCGGCCATCTGGCGCGTTGTTCTGTTGGATTGCATCAGATTCTGGATCATGTGGCTCTGCTCAATCTTATTCTGGACGTGGCTCGAATTGAGCAGATGGAGGCGCTGGTCGGCCGTCGGGCGGTTGTTGCGCTCCGATTCAAGCCCGGTGTCGCGCGGCGGCCGTCCGAACATGTCCAGGAACGCGCTGCCGATGCTGCCGTCGGGCAGCGCGATGGAGCGGACGTCGCCGGGGATGAAGGTGTACGGCTCGGGGATGGCGCTGGAATAGTTCTCGGAGGTCCCCGTGATCTGGTCGAGGGCGTCAATCAAAACTTCCGCCTCCAGGCGGCGCAACGGATAAGAGGCGAAGTGAGCCGCGGCTTCCGGTGTGGCCGCGGCCGGGACGGACGAAAGCTGGTAGGTTTTGGAGTTGAGGATCAGGCGGAAGAGGCGCTTGAGATCATAATGGGAGTCGATCAACTCCTTCTCCAACAGCGCCAGGAGCTGGGGATCGGAGGGCGGGTTGTCCGCGCGGAAGTCGTCCGGCTCCTGAATGATGCCGCGGCCAAGGAGCCAGGACCAGACGCGGTTGGCGATGTTTTGGGTGAACCAGGGGTTTTTCGGGTCAATCAGCCAGTCCGCGAAGACCTCGCGCGGATCGCGTTCCGGCGAAAGCCGAACCGGGGCGCCGTCGGGAAAGGCGGCCGCCTGGGCCAGGCGGTTGGTCGTCTTGGCCATGTCGAACAGCACAATTTCCTCCTTCCACTCCGCAGTGGGCTTGTAGCCGATTTCCGAAAAGAACGCCGCCATGCCGTCCAATTGGCCGGCTGGCCACTTCTCCGCCCGCGTTCCCATGAACGTCAAGGCGACAGCCTTGGCGATG
>Ga0224557_1004425_pt1 | contig 10253 bp, 5 predicted proteins | sample 714S31014metaG_FD_180677 | JGI IMG/M metagenome (GOLD analysis project Ga0224557, IMG submission 180677) | Peat soil microbial communities from Stordalen Mire, Sweden - 717 S3 10-14 | ecosystem: Environmental > Terrestrial > Soil > Wetlands > Peat | place: Sweden: Norrbotten County, Stordalen... | reverse complement strand
GGCGTGCCAGCTCCGCTTCCGGCCGATCATGATGACGACGATGGCGGCGCTGCTGGCGGGGATTCCGCTGGCGTTCGGCAGCGGCATGGGGTCTGAGCTGCGGCGTCCGCTGGGCATCACCATGGTGGGCGGACTGCTGGTGAGCCAGGTGCTGACGCTGTATACCACGCCGGTGATCTATATCTTCTTCGACAACCTTGGGCAGCGCTTCTCGCGCAAGAAAGGGAATGTCGGACAGGGAACAGTCACCCCAGCGAGCCAAGATCGCTCGCCGGGGACCCCGACAGGGAACAGCGGAGGCCTCGCGCAAGCGGGCGATGGGGCGCACGCGGCGGGTCAGCCGTGAATATCTCCGCGCCATTCGTTCATCGGCCGGTGGCCACGACGCTGCTGACGGTGGCGGTGGCGATTGCGGGGGCGATCGCGTTCACGGTGCTTCCGGTGTCTCCGCTGCCGCAGGTGGATTTTCCGACGATCAACGTGGGCGCGGGGCTTCCGGGGGCGAGCGCGGAGATCATGGCGTCGAGCGTGGCGACTCCGCTGGAGCGGCAGTTTGGGCACATCGCGGGGGTGACGGAGATGACCTCGTCGAGCGGGCTGGGCTCGACCAACATCACCATTCAGTTCGATCTGAGCCGCGACATCGACGGAGCGGCGAGGGACGTGCAGGCGGCGATCAACGCGGCGCGGACGTATCTTCCGGCCAACCTGCCGGGGAACCCGACCTATCGCAAGGTGAATCCGGCGGACGCTCCGATCATGATTCTGGGGCTGACGAGCGACGTGTATGGGCCGGACAAGCTGTATGACATAGCCTCCACCGTGATGGTGCAGAAGATCTCGCAGATCCAGGGTGTGGGACAGGTGGGCACTGGCGGCGGCGCGTTGCCGTCGGTGCGGGTGGAGGTGAACCCCAACAAGCTGGCCAGTTACGGCATGACGATGGCGAGCTTGCAGTCGATGCTGCGGCTGGAGAACTCAAACCTGGCGCGGGGGCAGATCACCAATGGCGAGGTGAGCGCGGACATCGTGATGAACGGGCAGATCTCGCACGCCGCGGACTACCAGCCGCTGATCGTGGGCTATCACAACGGGCAGGCGGTGCGGTTGTCGGATGTGGCGGACGTTGTGGACTCGGTGCAGAACCTGCGCGCGGGGGGCTACCTGAACGGCAAGCGGGCGGTGGTGCTGACCATCAGCCGGCAGCCCAACGCCAACATCATCGACACCGTTACTCGCATCTACGCGCAGTTGCCGTCGCTGGTGGCGTCGATCCCCAAGGGCATCAACGCCACCGTGGTGATGGACCGCACCACAACGATCAAGGCGTCGGTGTATAACGTGGAACGCACGCTGCTGATCTCGATCGTGCTGGTGATCCTGGTAGTGTTCGTGTTCCTGCGCAGCCCGCGCGCGGTGCTGATTCCGGCGGTGGCGGTTCCGACATCGCTGGTGGCGACCTTTGCGGTGATGTACCTGTGCGGGTACAGCCTGGACAACCTGTCGCTGATGGCGCTGACGATTTCGACAGGGTTTGTGGTGGACGACGCGATCGTGGTGATGGAGAACATCACGCGGCACATCGAGGACGGGATGGAGCCGTTTGCGGCGACGCTGCTGGGCGCGCGCGAGATCGGGTTTACCGTGATGACGATCAGCATGTCTCTGATCGCGGTGTTCATCCCGCTGCTGTTGATGGGGGGGATCGTGGGGCGGCTGTTCCGCGAGTTCGCGGTGACGCTGTCGACGGCGATTGTGGTGTCGATGGCGATCAGCCTGACGACGACGCCGATGATGTGCGCCTACCTGCTGAAGAGCGAGAAGGATGTGCAGCATGGCCGCATGTACAAGGGGTTCGACCGGGTATTTCAGTGGGTGCTGGGGCTGTACCGGAGGAGCCTGCGCTGGGTGCTGGAGAATCCGGGGCTGATTCTGACGGTGCTGGTGCTGATCATCGCGCTGAATGTGGTGATCGCGTACAAGATTCCCAAAGGCTTCTTCCCGCAGCAGGACACGGGAACGCTGGGGGGCCAGATTCGCGGGCCGCAGGATGCATCGTTCCCGGCGATGAACGCGACGCTGCAGCAGGTGGAGAAGGTGATCGGGGCCGATCCGGCGGTGGCGAACGTGATCGGGTTCACGGGAGGCGGGGCCACGAACACGGGAATGGTGAATGTCGTCCTGAAGCCGGTGGAGAAGAGAGATACCAACGCTGCTGGAGTGATCAACCGGCTTCGCCCGAAGCTGAACCGGATTACGGGGGCATCGACGTTCCTGCAGGCGTCGCAGGACATCCGGGTGGGCGGACGCGGGGCGAATGCGATGTATCAGTACACGATCCAATCGGACAGCGTGGACGATTTGCAGGTGTGGGGGCCGAAGCTGCTGGCTGCGATCACGCGGCTGCCCGGCTTCCAGGACGTGAGCAGCGACCAGCAGAACGGGGGGCTGGACCAGCGGCTGACCTTCGACCGCGTGACGGCGGCGCGACTGGGGCAGACGGCGAGTTCGCTGGATTCGGCGCTTTACTCGGAGTTCGGCCAGTCGCAGGTGTCTCTGATCTACACGCAACTGAACCAGTACTACGTTGTGCTGGAGGTTGCGCCCGAGTACTGGGCGACGCCGGACGGGCTGAAGAGCGTGTACCTGCATCCTTCGGCGAGGAACTCGACGGTGGGCGGAAACACGCCGCTGTTCAGCATGGCCAAGGCGCAGGCCAATACGACGCCGCTGTCGCTGAGCCACACGGGGCTGTTCCCGTCGGTTACGGTGTCGTTCAACCTGGCGCCGACGATGTCGCTGAGCGACGCGACGCTGGCCATCGACCAGATGCAGCAGCAGCTGAACGTTCCCGACACGGTGCGCTGCTTCTTCGCGGGGACGGTGCAGGCGTACCAACAGTCGCTGAACAGCGAGCCGATGCTGATTGTGACGGCGCTGGGGGCGGTGTTCATCGTGCTGGGGATTTTGTACGAGAGCCTGGTGCATCCGCTGACGATCATATCGACGCTGCCCTCGGCGAGCGTTGGCGCGATGCTGGCGCTGATGATCTTCCACCAGGACCTGAATGTGATCTCGATCATCGGCATCATACTGCTGATCGGGATTGTGAAGAAGAACGCGATCATGATGATCGACTTCGCGCTGCAGGCGGAGCGGGAGCGGGGGATGAACCCGGAGGAGGCGATCTTCGAGGCATGCATGCTGCGGTTCCGGCCGATCATGATGACGACCATGGCGGCGCTGTTCGGCGCGCTTCCGCTGGCCTTCGGGACAGGGACGGGATCGGAGCTGCGGCGTCCGCTGGGGATCACGATCGTGGGCGGGCTGGTGATGAGCCAGATGCTGACGCTGTATACCACCCCGGTGGTGTACCTGACCTTTGACCGGATCCGGTTGTGGGTTGCGGCACGGCGACATCCGGGGCTGGAACCCGCGGGAGGGCCGATTGCGGCGACTTCGGATTAAACTGGATGTACTGAAAGTAAAACTATGAGCAGAATGATTCTTCGCGCAGCAATCTCGACGGCACTGGCGGCGCTGCTATTGAGCGGATGCCTGGTGGGGCCGAAGTACCAGAAGCCGCCAGCGATGACACAGGCGCCACCGGCGGCTTACAAGGAATCGCCGGGCGCGGCACAGCCGGGGGGCGGGACGACGGCGGGCGGGACTGCGGCCAGCGGGACGGCGGCGGGCACGGCGCAAACCAACGCGGCTGCGACCGGAACAACGGGGGCGCAGGCGGCGGATGCGGGCGAGTGGAAGGTGGCGCAGCCGCAGGACGCGATGCTGAAGGGCAAGTGGTGGGAGATCTACCAGGATGCGGAGCTGAACGCTCTGGAAGAGAAGCTGACGATCGACAACCAGACGATCAAGCAGTACTTTGCGAACTTCATGGAGGCGCGCACGCTGGTGGCGGAGGCGCGGGCGCAACTGTATCCCACGGTGGGCACGTCGCCGTCGTACACGCGGTCGCAGGCTTCGGCGAACGTGGGGAGTGGGGGCGCGGGCGCAAACAATGGGCAGACCAACCTGACCAACCTGCCGGTGGACGCGTCGTGGGAGCCGGACCTGTGGGGACGGGTGCGCAACCAGATCCGCGCGCAGCAGTACAACGCGCAGGTGAGCGCGGCGGACCTGGAAGGCGAACGGCTGACCGAACAGGCCAGCCTGGCGGAGTACTTCTTCGAGATACGCGGGCAGGACGCGCTGGCTGCGATCTACCAGCAGACGGTGGCGGACGACCAGAAGGCTGTGGAGTTGACGCGGTCGCAGTATGAGACCGGGGTGGGAACGGAGATTTCGGTGGTGGAGGCGCAGAATACTTTGCAGAATGCGCAGGCGGCGCTGACCAACCTGGGGGTGGCGCGGGCGCAGTACGAGCACGCGATCGCGGTGCTGACGGGGAGCGATCCTTCGGCGTTCTCGATTGCGGTGAAGGCGCTGAGCGCCGTGCCGCCGGCGGTGCCGATCGGCGTGCCGTCGCAGTTGCTGGAACGCAGGCCGGACATTGCGGCGTCTGAGCGCATGATGGCCGAGGCGAACGCGGAGATCGGAGTTGCGCAGGCGGCGTTCTATCCGACGCTGACGCTGAGCGCGGGCGGGGGGCTGGAGAGCTCGACGCTGAAACACCTGTTCGACTGGCCGAGCCGGTTCTGGTCGGTGGGGCCGGCGGTGTCGGAGACGATCTACGACGGCGGGCTGCGGCGGGCGGCGGTGCGCCAGTACACGGCGATCTACAACAGCGACGTGGCAGGCTACCGGCAGACCGTGCTGACCGCGTTCCAGCAGGTGGAGGACGCGCTGGCGGCGGAGCGGATCCTGTCGCGGCAGATCGGGCAGCAGGAGATGGCGGCGCAGTCGGCGCAGAAGGTGCTGGATTTGGAGACGGCGCGCTACGAGACGGGGGTGGACCCGTACATCGACGTGGTGACGGCGCAGAACACGCTGCTGGCCGACCGGCAGACGCTGGCGACGCTGCATACCCAGGAGATGACCGCGTCAGTGCAACTGATCGAGGCGCTGGGCGGAGGATGGGACAGCACGCAGTTGGCGACGCCGGAACAGGTGTCGAAGAAGCTGGGGGCGGGGGAGATCGAGATTCAGCGGTGAGGGGGGGTGGATAACTGACCTCAGTGGCTAAAGCCCCGTTGATCAATGGCTGCTTGCGGCACGGCTGAAGCCGTGCCCTTAAGCAAGACAAGACAAATACGGAGATTCTGGCTGCGCCAGAATGACGAGCAAGAACAGACAAAGACCAATACGGAGATTCTGGCTACGCCAGAATGACGACTTTCTATGACTTCGCCAGAATGACCACGGGAAGGATTGTTTCCGGGGCTGTGAATCCCACTCATGCGCATAGAACGCGCATGAATGGGGCACCCGGCATCCGTAAACCCACCCATTCCGCAAAGGACGCGGAATGGATGGGGCACCCGAATTGTTGTTTGGAACGGATGGGCTGCGCGGAGGGGTTAGTCTTCCGCGGGGGCCTTGGGGTGCTGGGGCATGGCGGCGGCGATGCCGTTGGCGAGGGCGACGCGAGTGGGAGTGAAGACGATCTGCGCGGACTTGAGGCCGTCGCGTTTGGCGGTGACGGTGATGGGGCCGGGAGCGGGATCGGTGGTGCGGATGAGTTTGGAGCGGACGGCGACGCGGTTGATGCCGCACTCGGTGTTGAGGTACGTGTTGTTGGTGGAATCGAGGATGCCGCTGTTGTATCCGCCGCGCCAGATGGCGGGGCCGGTGCAGGTGAAGTCGACGCGGGCGTAGTCGGTGGGGCAACGCTCTCCCTTGGCGTCGATGACTTCGAAGTCGATGAGGGCGATGTCTTCTCCGTCGGCCTGGAGGCCATGCGGGCCGAGGGTGGGGGTGAGGCGGATGGCGACCGCCGGGCCTGCCGTCGTTATCTCTTGCTGGGCGACGATTTTGTCACCATTCTTGCCGATGGCCTTGATGCTGCCGGGGGCGAAGGCGACCGCGGGGAAGGCGAAGATCCAGTTGTTGTCGGGCTTGGAGTTGACGCCGAGGGACTTTCCGTTGACGAAGAGCTCGACCGACTGGGTGTTGGCGATGACGTAGACGGTCTTGACGGTTGCGGAGCCATCGGGCTGGGTGGCGGGGTAGGTCCAGTGGCCGAGGATGTGCAGGTCGGGCTGGGGGTTCTGGATGACGCGGTGGGCGAAGTAGATCTCCTTGGGCAGGCGCATGGCGTCCACCTTGCCGCTGACGCGGGAGACCTCGGTGGAGTCCTGGCGGCCGTCGGCGTCCTCGTCGGTGAAGTAGATGGAGCAGTAGGCGGACCAGCGGGAGTGGGCGGGGTCTGGGTTGGAGATGCGGTTGATCCAGTAGGCGTAGTACTGCTTGATGCCGTCGAGGGTGAAGTCCTCGGAGTTGTAGAGGAAGCCGTCGCGCTTCCAGGTGTCGTTGGGGCCCTTTTTGGCCTTGTAGAAGGGCGGGGAGAAGGCGTCCCACATGCGGCGCGAGCCTTCGTTGCGGAAGTCCTCGGTCTCGATGATGGGGGCGCGGTCGCGGCGCTCGGCGGAGTAGGCGCGGAAGATGTCCTTGGGGCCGGGAAGGTTCTCCACGCCGGTGTCCTGGGCCATCATGACGCCGTAGAACTCGGCGATGGGGGTGGTGGCGGTGTTGGCGGCGTTGTTGGAGTCGCCGCGAGAGCCGATGACGCGTCCGCCGTCGGGGTCGTACTGCTTGCGCAGATCGACCATCTGCTTCATCTGCTCGGGGGTGACGACGGTGTTTCCCGCCTCCCAGAAGAAGATGCCGGGGTTGTTGCGGAAGTAGACGATGGTGTCGCGCATGGCCTCGACGCGCTGGTCCCACTGGCGGCCGAAGACATCGCGCTCCTTGTCGCCGGCGGGACAGACCTGGACGATGCCGTAGCGGGTGTAGGAGTCGGCGTCCACCTTCTGCGGGGCGACGTGCATCCAGCGCATGTAGTTGCCGTGGCAGTCGCGGATGAGCTTGGCGGTGTAGTCGTGCATCCAGACGGGATAGCCCGCGCCGACGCCGGCCCACTCGTCGGCGGAGCGCTCGGAGAAGCCCTTGAGGTAGACGAATTTCTCGTTGATGTAGAGGCCGCCGGTTCCCGCGCCGCCCTTGAACTCGGCCTTGCGGAAGCCGGTCTCGATGCGGTTGACATCGACGACCTTATTGCCGACTTTGAGGATGGTGTAGACATCGTAGAGGTAGGGGTCTTCGACGCTCCAGAAGCGGGCGCTGGCGAGCGGGCCGGAGGCTGAGATGACGGACTTCTCGCCGTCCACCATGTCTACGGGGTCGCCCTCGAACTGGGCGCGGACGCGGCCGTTGAAGTCGACGATGACGGCGGAGAGGCCGACCGTGGCGCGTTCGCCGGAGGCGTTGTGGACCTCGGCGTCGATGGTGACGTCGGCGGTCTTCTTGGCGATGTTGAAGTTGTTGGCGTGGATGTAGACGCCCTGGCTCTCCAGGCCGTAGTAGAGCGGGAGGGTCTGGTGGATGGGGCCGGTGACGTGCAGCCAGACCGCGCGGTTGATGCCTCCGTGGTTGGGGTTGAAGTCGTTGGCGTTCCACTCGAAGGGCGAGCCGGCGCAGGGGGTTCCGTCGGCGTTCTTGGGGTTGGCGGCGCAGAAGGCACGCTCGCGGTAGTTGCCGGAGTTGTCGACCTTGACGGCGAGGACGTTCTCCTGGCCGGCGGCGAGCAGGGCGTCGGTGATGTCGATGCCGTAGGCGGTGACTCCGTTCTCGTAGAGGCCGACCGGATGGCCGTTGAGGAAGATGTCACCGGCCTGGCGCATGCCCTCGAACTCGATGAAGACGCGATGGCCGGCGGCGAGGACGGGGAGCCGGAAGTGCTTGCGATACCAGGAGAGGCCCTTGTAGGTTCCAGTGTCGCCGCCGCTGTGGACGATGAGCTTGCGGAAGCTGTCGACGTCGTTGAAGCTGTGCGGGGTGGCGACGGAGTCCCATGCGGCGTCGTCGAAGGCGGGGGCCTCGGCGCCGGGGACGTCCTGGCGGATGAAGCGCCAGTCGAGGTTGAAGTTGAGCGTGGTGCGCGGGGAGCGGGGCGGCGCGTAGGCGGAGGCGGGCGCGGCAAAGAGAGGATAGGAGCGGCCCAGAACGACAGGAAGTCCCAGGGCGATGAAGCTGGAGGCGCTGACAAATTCGCGGCGTGTTACTTTTTTGGATGACATGGGATCGGGCTGCCTTTCAGTGGGTGGAGTGGGGACCGGGTGAGCGGGCGCGGGTGGGGCGCGGCGTAATCACGATACTGCATTGACGGATGAAGAGTCGAATTGGACGCGGGGGGGGGTGACGCGCATGCAAAGGAGGACAAATACAGAGATTCTGGCTGCGCCAGAATGACGACGGGAGGGGCTGCGCCAGAATGACGGCGGGAGGGGCTGCGCCAGGGTGACGGGCTTCCGTGAAGGGCGCGTGCTTCAGGCGGGGCCGCAGCCGTGGCTGTAGACCTGGGGATTGCGCCATTGGGCGTCGGTGGCGAAGAGGATGCAGGCGTCTCCGGACTGGGTGTTGACGCGCCAGGTGATGTCTCCCTGGCGGTAGAGTTGATACTTTCCCGTGCCGGCGAAGACCATTCCGTTGGGGGGAATGCGGGGGATGGAGTCGGCGGAGGGAGGGGTGAGCGCGGCGGCGGCGGCGGGAGGGGCGGACGAGTTGAGGGCGGCGGGCGCGGCAGGCTGGGACGTCTGGCCCGCGGGGGCCTGTGGTTTGGAGTTGCCGGCGGCCTGGTTGCGCATGGCGACCGCGCCCCTGTTGCTGGCGCGCGTTCTGGCCCTGTGGGTGAGCCAGACGAGGCCAAAGATGGCCACAAACACGATCATGAGAATCCAGAAGATCTGCTTCATGCCCTCTCCTTGAGCCGGGGGGGCAGAGCGGCCCGGCGCATGGCTTCTGGTCTTCTATTCTGAGGCTGGGGCGGATGGCCCGTCGAGGCAAAAACGGCGGGTGGCGCGAATTGCGTACCTCGGGTGGTTCCCCGCGAGGCGGTGAATCCCACCCATTCCGCAGAGGACGCGGAATGGATGGGGCACCCGTAAACCCACTCATGCGATAAAGCCGCATGAATGGGGCACCCGATTTGTTGGGCGTATCATCAAGGAGTGCCGAAATACTCCATTGTTGTCCCGTTCCACAACGAAGAAGAGAACGTGACCACGCTCTACGACCGGGTGAAGCTGGTGATGGAGCATGTGGGCGAGAGCTTCGAGATGGTGTTTGTGGACGATGGATCGAACGACCGGACCTGCCGGCTGCTGGAGGAGATTGCGGCAGTGGACAGCCGGGTTCTGGTGATCAAGCTGCGGCGGAACTTTGGGCAGACGTCGGCGCTGGCGGCGGGGTTCGACCACGCGCAGGGGGAGATGCTGGTGTCGATGGACGGCGACCTGCAACACGCGCCGGAGGAGATTCCGGGGTTTCTGGCGAAGCTGGAGGAGGGGTACGACGTGGTGAGCGGATGGCGGACGCAGCGCGTGGACAATTTGCTGCTGCGGCGGATTCCGTCGCACTGCGCCAACTGGATCATGGCGCGCATCAGCGGGGTGGGGATCCACGACTTTGGGACGACGTTCAAGGCGTACCGGCGGGAGGTGATCCAGAACATTCCGCTGTACGGGGAGATGCACCGGTTCATTCCGGCGCTGGCGAGCTGGTACGGGGCGAGCATCTGCGAGGTGCCGATCACGAACCCGCGGCGGCAGCACGGGCAGAGCCACTACGGGCTGTCGCGGACGGTGCGGGTGTGCTTCGACCTGCTGACGATCCGGTTCCTGCTGCGCTATATGACGCGGCCGCTGCACTTCTTCGGGTCGATCGGGGCAGTGGCCATGATGGCGGGCGGCGGACTGGCGGCATGGCTGCTGGCCCTGAAGCTGATGACCGGCGAGAGCCTGATGCTGGCGCATGGGCCGATCTTCGTGATTGCGGGAGTGCTGATCCTGGCGGGGGTCCAGATGCTGGGGATCGGGCTGCTGGGGGAGCTCGAGGTGCGGCACTTCCACACGACGAGCCAGCGCGCTCCGTATGCCGTGGAGCGGATTGTGCGGCTGAGTTCGAGCGCAGCGAGACAGATGCGGTAGGGGGGCGGGGCGGTGGGCGTTATCCATCGACTAACAATCAGTGTCCTGAGTCTGAAGTTCATTGAAGTATAGGACGGGCTTTCAGCCCTCAGCTTTGTGGCGAAATGTACCCTGGGGCTGCGCCCCAGGCTTGTATAGATCGGGCCTTTG
>Ga0224557_1004420_pt1 | contig 10259 bp, 9 predicted proteins | sample 714S31014metaG_FD_180677 | JGI IMG/M metagenome (GOLD analysis project Ga0224557, IMG submission 180677) | Peat soil microbial communities from Stordalen Mire, Sweden - 717 S3 10-14 | ecosystem: Environmental > Terrestrial > Soil > Wetlands > Peat | place: Sweden: Norrbotten County, Stordalen... | reverse complement strand
CTCCGGCCGAGTTGAAGCCTCTCTCAAACGAGCCTCTGACGCTGCATATGCAGGAAGACGCCAAGGTGGTCTACCAGGCGATCGGCAAGGCAGCGGGAGTAAATGTTCTCTTCGATCCGGATTTCACCGCCAAGCGGATTCAGGTTGACCTGAACAACGTGTCTCTGCTGGACGCGCTGCGCATTGTGGGCACCATCTCCAACACCTTCTGGCGGCCGGTGACCGACAACACGATCTTTGTGGCCGCCAACACCCGCGCCAAGCGCACCGAACTGGATGAGCAGGCGGTGCAGACATTCTATCTATCCAACGCCTGGCAGCAGACTGACCTGACCGACGTTTCCACGGCGCTTCGCAATGTGCTGGGTACGAATGCCAAGGCCTACCCGGTTCCCAGCCAGAACGCCATCGTGATACGGGGCACGCCGGACGAGTTGCTGCTGGCGCAAAAGCTGATCAACGACCTGGACAAGGCGCGGCCAGAGGTAGTGGTGGACATCGCGATCCTGGAGGTCAGCAAGAACTGGGAGAAGACGCTGGGCATTGCCTGGCCCAGCAACGTGGGGATAGCGCTCAATCCGCCCACCAGCGGCACATCCACTACATCCTCCACGACCACCACCACTGGAACGACCGGAACGACCAGCACCGGCACCAGCCCTACGCTCTACGATCTGGCGCACTTGAAGGCCTACGATTTCGCCGTAACCGTCGGCTCGGCCACTGCCAATATGCTACTGTCTGATTCGAATACCAAGATTCTGCAGAATCCCCGCCTCCGCTCCACCGACGGGCAAAAGGCGACGATGAAGATCGGCGAAAAAATCCCCATTGCGACCGGCTCCTATGGGGGTGGCGGCTTGGGCGGCGTGGGCGGCGTGGGCGGAATCGGCATCGGGGTACAGACCCAGTTCTCGTACCAGGACGTCGGTGTGACGATCGAGATTACGCCCACCATTCATTTCAATCGCGACGTGACGTTGAAGATTAAAATCGAGGACACCTCGCAGAACGGCTCGGTAACGATCAGCCAAGTGACAGAGCCGATCATCGCGCAGAAGACAATCGAGCAGGTGATTCGCCTGCGCGAGGGCGAAGCCAGCATCCTGGGCGGAATTCAAGACAAGCAGGAGGTTGTGAGCTGGAGCGGGATTCCGGGGTTGAGTTCGATTCCCGTGTTGAAGTACCTCTTCGGCTCCAGGGACCACACCATCAACGACGACGAGTTGGTCTTTCTGGTGGTGCCGCACGTGGTTCGTTCGCAATCCCTGGAGGAGATGAATCTGCGCACCGTCGATACCGGAGAGGGTCAGTCGATTGAGATTCGCCACGTTCCCAGCGAAGCCCCTGGCGGCGCGAATCCAGTTTCGAATCCTGACTCAACTCCCGCTCCTGTAATTCAACCGCCGGCCCATGGGCGGCCCAATGTGGGCACGGTTCCGGGCCAGAGCGCGATGGCGGCAGCCCCGGCTGCGCTGGCTCAGTTGAACGATGCCGCACAGACCAATGGGAACACGCCCGTAAAGCCATCTCCTCCAATTCCGCCGCAACCGGCAAGGGTGAGCTTCATGCTTGCGCCGCAATCCGGCCCAGTGGCCATGGGAGCAACCTTCAAGGTTCCGGTGGTACTGAATGGAGGAGCGGACATTGCTTCCGTTCCCTTGCAGATTTCTTACGATCCAGCCAAACTTTCGCTGGTCAATGTGGATAGCGGAGACTTTCTGAGCCGGGATGGACAAGCCGTGGTGCTCACTCACCGCGACGACGGTCCGGGCTTGATTCTGATCAACGCCTCGCGTCCGCCGGGAGCGGCCGGGGTGAATGGCACGGGCGTGGTTTGCATTCTCAGTTTCCAGGCCAAGACCGCCGGAGTGAGCGACGTTGTCCTCACCCGGCCGGGGGCGGTCAGCAGCAAGCAGCAGCAGTTGCCGGCCCAGGGCGGGCGGGTCAGCATTCAGGTAAAGTGATCCGATGAAGCCAAGCCGGATGGCCAACAGATGATGGGTACCCCACCCTCGCCGTGTTCTTGTTTTTGCGGCGGAGCCTGCCCTGAGCGCAGTCGAAGGGGTGGGAAACCTCGACCCTCAATTTGCCCCGTTCCATGGAGGCTCGAATCGATGAATGCACTCCCGTCAATCCGGATCGTACGCCCGGGCGAGCGCGGGCTTACGCTGGTCGAGTTGATTGTGACCATCACGATTCTTGCGATTCTTGCCTCGGCCGCGGTGCCCATGGCGCGCTTCCAGGCCAAGCGCCTGAACGAGCGTATTCTGCGCTACGACCTGTGGACGATGCGCGACGCCATCGACCACTACAAGGACGCGGCCGACAAGAATGCCTTCCCGATCAAGTTGGACAGCCAGGGCTATCCGCCTGATCTGGAGACGCTGGTCAAAGGCGTGGAAGTGCAGACCAAGAAGGTGAAGTTTTTACGCCACATTCCGGTGGACCCGATGACCGGCAAGGCGGAGTGGGGATTGCGCTCGATGCAGGACGATCCGACATCGGACTCCTTCGGCGGGCAGAGCGTCTTCGACGTGTATTCCAAATCCACGGGCACGGCGCTGGACGGAACTAAGTATTCTGACTGGTAGAGCGGTTAGCGGTGTTAGAGGGGTAGCGGGGTTAGCGGAGTTAGTGGGGTTTTACAGCGCTAACACGCGCGCAGCGCGGCTAACGCCGCTAACTCCGCTCTAACGGCAGGCAAGAGGATCACGTGAGCAGGATTCGCAAACAAGACGCGGGCTTTACGCTGATGGAGCTGATGATCGTGATGATGATCATCGGCATCCTCATGTTGATCGCCGTGCCGCGCTTTACCGGCGCCATCAAGATGGCTCGGGAGGCGGTGCTCAAAGAAGACCTGCACGTAATGCGCACGGCCATCGATTCCTATACGATAGACAAGCAGAAGGCGCCGCAGACGCTCGACGACTTGATTACGGATGGCTACCTGAGAGAAGTACCGGTGGACCCGTTCACCCAGACCAAGGACAGTTGGGTGACCGAGACAGGCGACGCGCTGCACTCGATGGATCAGACCGAACCCGGCATCGACGACGTTCACTCCGGCTCGCAGGAGCTGGGCTCCGACGGCCAACCCTACTCCACCTGGTAAGCGCAGAGGGATTATGCTTCGACTCACACATCGTATGTTCATTCTTCTCGTGTGCATGGCCGCGTTCTGCGGCTTATTGTGCGCGCAAACCGGGAAGACCATCACCGTCCGCATGCTGGACGGCAAGACCGGGAAGCTGATCACAACCTCGACTTTCCTGGTTCGCGTGGATCACGAACCAACCGTCCATGCCAATTGGGTGGCGCCGAAGGAAGACGGCACAGGCACGCTGACCGTGCCCAGAAGCGCTTCTCTGCTTTCGATTCGAGGGACGTACGACAGTTCCATGACGATCTATGTCAACTGCGACTCGGCAAGCGAGAAGACGAACCCCATTGACCGCTGGTACCCGATCGCGGAGATTCTCAGCTTGGGCGTTGCGGCTCCCAACAGTTGCGTAAAACCCGCGGAAGCCGTCAAATTCAAGCCCCTTGCCAAACTCAAGCCCGTCGCCATACCCACACCCGCCGCCAAACCTGGAGAGTTTGTCTTCTTTGTCCGCAAACAAAACTGGCGGGAACAGATGCAGGAAGATGAATCGCCGCGCTGAGCCGGTGCGGCAAATTGGATAGCGGAGGAGACACTCTGTTGGCGGTTGATCCCATCCAGGCGGAAGGCTTTGCCCTTCAGGTTGAACGGCTCTATGCGGGCCTGATGTCCACCGTGGACTGGGTGCCCCAGGTCTCGCTTTTGAGACCTGGGATTTCCGCGGACGTGTGTGCCCCAGCTCTCGCTTCTGAGACCTGGGAATCAGAGCCCTGCCTGGGCGGCAAACTTCTTTACACCGGAGAACTCAACAAGGAAGCCCGCGCGCTGCTGGTGGCGGCCAACATTGCCGGCGCCGCCTCGCTGGCCGCCTCCGCCGATGCGGCCGCGCGCAAGCAATTCATGCGCGACGGCGTCGTGGATTTTTTGGTGACCTCGCTCGACGAAGCTCTGCGCATCCTGAAAAACGAGATTCGCAAGCGCGAGACAGTCGCGGTCTGCGTGGCGCTGGAGCCGGAGACCGTGGAGCAGGAGATGCTCGAGCGCGGCGTTGCGCCCGATCTACCGCGGCCGGGCGCGGAGGATTCGCCGAAGGGTCAGACGTTGCTCTGCTGGCGCGTTGCTTCGTCGCCTTCCATCTGGCTGCCGAAATTGGACGCCATCGCCCTCGATTGCCTGGAAGAATATATGGGTGCCCCAGAGCCTGCCCTGAGCTTGCCGAAGGGTCTCGATTCTGAGACCTGGGATTCAGCGCGCCGCTGGCTGCGCCTCGCTCCGCGCTATCTGGGCCGAATGGCGCAGGATGTTCGTGTGTTGCGTTGCGGCGAAAGCGCCGCGGCACACTTCCTCGAACGAGTGCGCGATGAGGTGGAAAGCGGAGAGATCGGCGTGAGAGTCGAGCTCAAGCTAGGCCGCGAGGGGCAGTCAGAGCAGTACAGTTTCGCGCCGCCATCCTGCTAATTTCGCCGACAATGCTTACATTGCTTACAATCTTTAGCCTGCCCCGCCGCCTTCCGCTTCGATACGCGCCCACAGTTCCTTCACTCCGTAGCCGGTCTTCGCGGAGACGGGGAGCAGCTCGTCCAGTTCCAGGCCCTTCTTGAGCGCCAGCAGATTCCTTGTTCGCTCGTTGCCGCTGAGGCGGTCGATCTTGGTGGCAACCACGGCGAAGTCGCGGCCGGCGGCGCGCAGCCAATCGATCAATTGGCGGTCGCTCTCTTGCGCCGGCACGTTCGAGTCCACCAGGCAGACGCACAGCTTGAGCGTCGAGCGGATGGCGAGATAAGGCTCGATGAACGTCGGCCAGCCAGCGCTGATGGACTTGGAAATCTTGGCGTAGCCGTAGCCGGGCAGGTCGGCAAAAACGAATCTGCGCCGCTGGCTCTGATCGAGCAGCGCAAAGAAATTGATGGCGCGCGTGCGCCCCGGCGTGGAAGAGACTTTAGCCGGCTTCTCGCCTGTGAGTATGTTCAGCAGGCTCGATTTGCCCACATTCGAGCGGCCCAGAAAGGCGATCTCCGGCGCATCCGGCGCGGGGAACTGTTCCGCGGCCATCGCCGAAAGCAGAAATTGTGTCGTATAGCGCATCTACCTTGAGGATACAGGACAGCGCGGCAAGCCTATCGACTTACACACCATTGCCGGGATGCATCCGTTCTCAGTGAGAGAGAATGTTGTGGTGTGCGACAGCGAACCTGACGTAGCGGCCGCGCAGCCATCGAAATGAACTCCAGTGGGAAACCTTTCACAAAGACAAGCTCCCCAGCTCGGAATCCAGCTATCGAATCAGCCGGCGGCGGAGAGTTCCCGCAAGTCCTGCCATGCCGCTCAGCAATAACAACAGGCTCGATGGCTCCGGCACTGGACTCGCGCCTCCAACGTTTCCAACGGTGATCGTGAAATCCTGGTCAGCCAGCAAATCAGAGGCGCCCGGGTCATTTCCGCCGAACACCTGGTATTCACCCACGTATGTGCCAGCCGCGGTTCCCGGAAGCACCGTCACGTCGATAAACGCACCGTCATAAGAACTCCCCAGCCCTCCTCCGGCAGGAATTAATGGCCAAGGAATGTTCCCAAACGCGGTGTCGTCCCAGGTCAACGACGCGTCGAGATTAGCAACATTGTCGCTGTTGAGGTATAGGCTGTTGTCCGGATCAAGATTGATGATGGTTGCATCTAATTCGACTATATCCCCAGCAACGGCGCTTTGATCCGGATTGGTAAAAATGAACGTGTACGAGTCCGCCTTTGCGGCCGAAGCGCTCAGCAAGAGACCCGCACTCGCGAGTGCAAGTAACAAGAAATATTTCAAGTCCTTCATGAATTCCTCCAAAAGTCATTAGAAAAAATGAGACAATTCCAGCCTACGGAAGTGTAGCATGAGCACTTCCCCCCGCGCTTCCCCCGGTGTACGTCAGCGACATCTTCTCGATCACCGCCGCTCCGTTAGCGCCCGCGCTGCCCGGGAAGTTCACCGTGACGGTGGCAAATCCACCCCCGGCAGCAAGAGTTCCCAGCGTCCGCGGTAGGGGCGTGCCCGAAACGGACCCCAGTGTGGCTCCGGTCAGTGTCACGTTCGAGGCAGTTCCCGTGCCGTTGTTTGTTACCTTGACGGTCGCTGTATAACCCATGCTGGCCGACCCGGACAGCGGAGCCGTCCAGGTGAGCAAGATGGTGGGTGCCGCGACCACGTTAAGCGTTCCAGGGACAAACGCGTAGGTGTAGTTCGCATCCGTTATCCCACCCTGCGCGGCCGTAATCGGATACGTTCCCACTGGGCTGGAGGTGGTCGCCGTGGTAGACAAGGCAGGCGATCCGCCCAGAACAGCCGTGGTGTCTCCATTGACGAAGACGCTGCAACTGGCCGTGAAAGCCGGATTCGCCGTTCCAACGATCTTGCTGATGTTCACCGCCGTCACCGTCAGCAGCGCGGGGTTGACCGTCAGTGTCACTGACCCGGAGGCCGTGGTGTAGTCCGTCTTATCCGTGGGAGTGAAGATGACCGAAAGGGTGTGCGTTCCAGCAGTCAGCACAGTGCTCGCAAGAGGCGAATAGGCGAAGGTACCAGCTACGGTCGAACTGGCATTCAGCTGCGTTGCGCTCAACGCCGTGCCGTAGGCAATAGCTGCCGGTGTTGTCCATGTGATGGACGGCGCGGCCTGATTCACCGAAACTGTCAGAGGCGTGCTGGTTGTCCGGCCATACGCGTTGGTGGAGTTCAATGTATAGGTCTGGGTTGCCGTGGGGTTGATGGTCACGCTGCCGCTGCCCGCCGTAACCGGGCCGATCATGTCGATGAAATCGTAAGAGTCTCCGCTTACACTGTAATTGAAAGTGACAGGGGAGCCCGAGCCAACGGTCGAAGCCGAGGCCGTGTAGCTATTGATCACCGGCACGGGCCCTGTAGGCGCGGTCGCGGAATTGTAACCGGGAAATTCCGGGGTCGCCTGCACAACCTCGAAGTTCGATGATGCGACGGTCTTCAAATTATCCAGGTCGTTGTCGTCCCAGCGCGGGTCGGCCACTCCCTGGAAATAGAAGTGGCCGCCATTGTCCGCCAGGATCATCCCATACTGCTTCATCGCCGTCAGGATGATCTGATTGACCACTGAGAATCCGGAGATGTCAAAGCTGGCCTTCAACCGGATGCGCATCCCCATCACGTTGGAGACGTCCGAGCTATTGCCCGCGGCGTGCGAGGCCGGATAGACGAAGTACCCTTCGGAGTTCGTCATGGTAAAGCGTATGGCGTGGTTGATCGCTCCCGTAGCGATTTCGTCGTAGCGCACGAGGCCGGGGAAGATGGGCAATCCGGCGGCATCAGCCGAGGTCCAGCCCCAGGGCCGCGTTTCATAGTTGGTCATGTCCCAGATCGTCTCGCTCGAAGCATTGTAAAGCCCATTGCAGCGATGCGTGTTGTAGGTCTCATAGAGAAAGCATTTGGCGCGGTCCAGCACCAGCACATGAGAATCGCCGACATAGGTGTCCGGCCAGCCGGTGCAGTCGGCGGGATAGCCTTCGATGGGGGCGGAGGCTGGATAGGGCGCGACCACCACATCGCTCTCACTTGCGTAGTCAATTACATTGATGGGCACGGAGGGAGTGATCGTGGAATCCACTACGACATAAGGCATACCATAGTTAGACCAAAAATCTGGATGCAGGTTCCAGCCGGCAAAGCTGGACGCACTGGTGATCGCATCCGAATTCGGGTCAACGGGAGTCGAGGCTATGTTTGTGTTCCATACATTGGTGGAAGGAAACGGAACGAATCCATTGAGGCTTGCATTGTTGCCCAGCGACATTCCCGAGCAGGTTTGCGCAACAGCAACGCCAGTTGCGCACAGCATCACAAGCGCGGGCATCGCCATGCGAAGTGCGCATAAACGCCTCAGATTAAACAGAAACCGTGCTGTTGCCATGATTCTCCTCCTGGATGATTTGAGCCGTATCAGAGCTTCCGGCGGGGAATGCGAACCTGTTTTGGTTGTAGCACATCCCCGCAACTTTTGTCCGCGAGAATTATAGTATTCCTGATTTTGCCTTGATTGTATGGCTTTGACCGGACGGCAGACTAGGAGAATTCCCCGACGATGGCGAAGTTGGCCGCCACTCGCCCTTCGGTTGAACGCAAACAACCCATCTAAAGATGGAGACATCCTCCAGCCATTGTGTCGATGACCGCACGATCTCACTCCGCTATGGTTCTCATACCACGTAAGAAACTTTGAGGAGGTCAAGGTGATATTTCGCAGAAAAATTGTGCAAGTTGCATTCCCCGCAACTTTGTGCCTGCTTGCGGCCATAGGCTGTGTACAAAAAACTGCGGCGCAAGGATGCGTCGTCGCGCACTCGGTCGGTGAGGTTGGAGGCCCGGAGTCGGATGGCGGCTATCTGGCTCCCAAGCACTGGCAATTCACGCTCGATTACCGGCACTTGTACTCCTTCCGCCACTTTGTTGGATCAGTGGCGCAGGAGTACCGGCAGCAAGGAAATTCAGAGGTCCGCAATCGCATTAACCTGATTGATGCTGGAATCACCTACCAGGTCACGCCGCGCTTCAGCGTGATCGGAATCGTGCCGGTGGAGTTTGCCAGCCGGCGCTACTTCATCGCCGCGGGTAGCATCAATGGCGCACCCGCAACCGACCTGATCGGGAATTGGGGTATCTCCGGAATGGGAGACATCAGTCTAATGGGGCAGGGATGGATTTGGGATCCAACCAGGAATCCGAAGCACAACATTCAGATCGGCTTCGGCTTTCAAGCTCCTTCCGGACGGGACAACATCCAGAACAGTCTGGTGGAGATTCCAGGGCAGCCCGCAGTCAACGCGACGGCGGACTACTCGATCCAGCCGGGAATTGGCGTATGGGCGATTCCTGTCAGTGTCGAGTCTTTTCAAGCAATCAACAGCGCGATGCAGGTGTACTTCAACGGTAGCTACCTGGTCACGCCTTCAGAGGGCAACGGCGTGGCGAACAGCTCACCGCCTGGATTTCCCGCGCCCGCAGCGCAGAACTCATTTGTCTCGGCGGCCGACGAGTATCTGCTGCAAGCCGGCGTTGGCTATATGTTCGCCAAGGTGCATGGGCTGACGGTGACCGGCGGATTGCGCAAAGAGGGCGTGCCCGCGCACGATCTGATCGGCGGCAACCTGGGCTTCCGGCGGCCAGGCTATGCGATTTCGCTCGAGCCGGGAGTGATCTACTCGATGCACGGCGGGCATGATCTGATTACCGCCAACATCGATCGCGCGGTCTTCCGCAACAGAATTGCCAGCGAACCGGATTTGCAGTTGGGGCAGCATGGCGATGCCGCCTTTGCCGACTGGCTTTGGCTGGCCAGCTTCCAGCACCGCTTCTGAGCGTGTGACTCGCAATTGCAACAAGGTCGGGCCTGCACATTCCCCGTGAGGGCCTGACCTTTCTTTGTGATTTCAAGGAGCAAATAAAATGCGTCGAAGTATCTTCTGTTTGATTGCCGTGATGATGCTGAGCATCGCTGTCGCAGGAGAGAGCGCGGAGAAGCCTGCCGCGCTCACGCTCAAGGACATGCAGGGTAGGAAGGCAACGCTGCGTGATTTGCGCGGGAAGATTGTGGTGCTCAACTTCTGGGCCACGTGGTGCGGTCCGTGCAACGCCGAGATGCCGATGCTGGTGAGCGCGGCGAATTCCTACGACGCGCAGCGTGTGGCGTTTGTTGGAACATCCGTCGATTCGCCCGAGACGCAGAACAAGATTGCGGAGTATGTGCGCATGCTGCGGATCGCCTATCCGATCTGGGTGGGCGCAACCGACGATGACATGAAGCGACTGCGGTTGGGCAACTCAGTGCCCTGCACGGCATTTCTCGATGCGAATGGAATTGTACGCGCGCGCATCCTCGGCCAGATGAGGCCCGGTGAGATTCAAGAGCGCGTTGATTGGCTGTTGCGCGATCGTGCGGGAAATGCCCCATCTGCGATCATCAAGCACCTTGATGAGAATTAAGTGCCTTACTGCGGCGCGGGCAGATCCACCCTGAGTTCACCGGCTGTCACAGCAAACTCAACGACGTTGCGACCGTTCTTCAATGGGATCTGGAAACAAAAGGTGACAGACTGATTCTTTCTTTTGTATAGTGACCCCATCGAAGAACGGTCGCAACGTCGTTGA
>Ga0224557_1004419_pt1 | contig 10262 bp, 6 predicted proteins | sample 714S31014metaG_FD_180677 | JGI IMG/M metagenome (GOLD analysis project Ga0224557, IMG submission 180677) | Peat soil microbial communities from Stordalen Mire, Sweden - 717 S3 10-14 | ecosystem: Environmental > Terrestrial > Soil > Wetlands > Peat | place: Sweden: Norrbotten County, Stordalen... | reverse complement strand
CCCCCGGGTGCGGCGCAAAATTATGCGCTCGCGGGTGGTCAACGCGGTAGGGTTGCTCTCCACCGGCGCGGTGTTGTTCGTTGTGCTGCTCACTAAATTCCTTGCCGGGGCATGGATCGCCATCGTCGCGATGAGCGGGCTGTTCCTCGTGATGAAGCTGATCCGCAAGCACTACGACACCGTCAACCGGGAACTGGCAGAGCAGGCCGCCGCGCAACACGACGTGGTGTTGCCAAGCCGTAATCACGCATTAGTGCTGGTGTCCAAGCTACATCTGCCGACCCTGCGCGCACTGGCCTACGCGCGCGCGACGCGTCCGGACTCGCTCGAGGCCCTTACGGTCAGCGTGGACGACGGGGAAACCCGTGGGCTCGTGCGCGCCTGGGAGGACAGCAATATCAGCGTGCCTCTCAAGGTCATCGCCTCGCCGTACCGCGAAATCACCCGCCCGATACTGGATTACGTGAGGCGGGTCAGCAGGGAGTCGCCGCGGACCGTGGTCACGGTGTTCATCCCGGAGTACGTCGTCGGCCATTGGTGGGAACAGATCCTGCACAACCAAAGCGCACTGCGGCTCAAGGGCCGATTGCTGTTCATGCCCGGTGTGATGGTGACTTCGGTTCCCTGGCAGTTGAGTTCATCGGAGCGAGTCAACACGCTGGAGGCGCACGCCGCCCCCGGTGACGCCCGTCGCGGAATCTTCGATTGATCCAGGAATCGAACCCCGAGTCGGCTTGCCGGGAACTGACATTGGTCGCCGGTGCCCCGGCGAACGGCGGCAGCTGCGTCGCACACCACGAAGGGCGGGTGGTGTTCGTTCGCTACGCGCTGCCCGGCGAACGGGTGCGGGTGCGCGTCACGGCCGACCGCGGATCCTATTGCCACGCAGAAGTCGTTGAGGTGATCGAGCCGTCGGCCGACCGGACGGCGTCACTGTGCCCGATCGCCGGCGCGGATGGTGCCGGGTGTTGTGACCTAGCGTTTGCTGTTCCCGAGGCGGCAAGGGCGCTGAAGGCCGAAGTCGTGGCCAATCAGCTGGAACGGCTGGGCGGGCACCAGTGGAGTGGCCAAGAAGCGGGGGCTGAGCCGCTCTCGGCCGCGGGCTCTACTGGTTGGCGCACCCGGGTCCGGCTCGAGGTAGGGGCCGATCGACGTCCGGGCTTTCACCGCTACCACAGCGACGAGCTGGTGACCGACCTGCGCTGCGCTCAGCTGCCGCCCGGAATGATGGACGGACTGGGTGAGGGCGACTGGCCGCCGGGGGCCCAGCTGCACGTGGCACTTGACGACAACGACAAGCGCCATGTGGTGCGCAGCGTGCGACAGGGCAAGCGGACCACAACCAAGGTGCTGGAAGGCGATTACCACGCGGTGCAGCGGGTGGGCCCGCGCAGCTGGCAGGTGCCGGTGACGGCTTTCTGGCAGGCGCACCGGGATGCGGCAGGGTTCTACAGCCGTCTGGTTGCCGATTGGGCACAGCCCGGCGCCGGCATGACGGCGTGGGATCTCTACGGCGGCGCGGGGGTTTTCGCCGCTGTGCTGGGCGAAGCGGTAGGGGAGTCGGGACGGGTGCTGACGGTCGACACCTCGCGGGCGGCGTCGCGGGCCGCTGAGGCGGCCTTGGCCGATTTGCCGCAGGTGAACGTCATCGCCGATTCGGTGCGCCGAGCGCTGACGGGGCAGCGTGTGAGCGCCGATGTGGCGGTGCTCGATCCACCGCGGTCGGGCGCTGGACGCGAAGTCATCGACCTGCTGGCCGCCGCCGAGGTTCCGCGGGTGGTGCACATCGGCTGCGAGGCGGCATCGTTTGCCCGCGATGTCGGCCTGTATCGCGCTCACGGCTACACCGTCGAAGAGATCAGGGTCTTCGACGCGTTCCCCCTGACCCATCACACCGAGTGCGTGGCGCTGTTGACCCGTAGGATCTGACTGCTCGTTGAGATTGTGCGAAGTCGCCACGTGTGGTCCGACTGGTCGCTAGATTCTTGTGGGGCCCGCGCCGCCGGCGTGTCTGGTGGTGCACATGGTCAGCGGAGAAGGGAGACGCGTGGCGAGTTTTTCTGTGTTGCCGCCGGAAATTAATTCTTGGCGAATGTTTGGCGGGGCGGGGTCGGGTCCGATGCTGGCCGCAGCGGCAGCGTGGGACGGCCTGGCGGGCGAGTTGGGCTCGGCGGCCGCCTCGTTCGGGTCGGTGACCTCGGCGCTGGTTGGGGCATCGTGGCAGGGGCCGGCCTCGGTGGCGATGGCGGGCGCCGCGGCGCCCTACATCGGGTGGCTGCACGCGGCAGCGAACCGGGCAGCGGGGTCGGCGGCACAGGCCCAGGCGGTGGTGAGTGCGTTCGAGGCTGCACAAGCGGCGACGGTGCACCCGCTGGCGGTGGCGGCCAATCGGTCTGACCTGGTGTCGTTTGTGCGATTAAACGTGTTCGGGCAAAACGCCCCGGCCATTGCGGCCGCGGAAGCCGAGTACGAGCAGATGTGGGCCCAGGATGTGGCCGCGATGTCGGGTTATCACGCCGGTGCGTCGACGGCGGCGGCACAACTGTCCTCGTGGCAGGGCTCGCTGCAAAGCGTGCCGGGCCAGTTGGCCAGCGCCTTCACCGGCAACGTGCTTCCCGGAAACACCGGCAATTCCAACGTGGGTGGCGGCAACACCGGCAACGGCAATTGGGGCAGCGGAAACGTCGGTAATGCGAACGTGGGCGGCGGAAACAGCGGCGACGACAACTTGGGCAGCGGAAACGTCGGTGTTTCCAACAAGGGCAGCGGAAACAACGGAAATTCCAATTGGGGCAGCGGAAACAACGGCAACAACAATTTCGGCTTGGGCAACGGGGGCCTAGGCGTCACGGGCAAGGGCAGCGACAACATCGGCAGCGGAAATCTGGGCAGTGGAAACCACGGCAACGGAAACGTCGGCAGCGACAACACCGGCTCGGGTAACAACGGCAGCAACAACTTCGGCTACGGCAATATCGGCAGCGGCAACTATGGTTTGGCGAACATTGGCGACGGCAATATCGGCTTCGCGAACTCCGGCAACGGGGACATCGGCATCGGGTTGGTCGGCGACCACCAGATGGGTATCAACTTCGCCGGGCTGCTGAATTCGGGTTCGGGGAACTTCGGGTTGTTCAACTCCGGGAACGGCAACATCGGCTTCTTCAACTCTGGTGACGGCAACTTCGGCATCGGGAATTCGGGCAGCGTCGACACCGGCTTATTCAACTCGGGCAACTTCGACACGGGCTTTTGGAACTCGGGCGGCTCCGACACGGGCATTGCGAACGCAGGCAGATCCCCGTTCGCCGGTGGCGGCCTCAACGCGGGCATCGGAAACAGTGGCTACTGGAATGCCGGCCTCGGGAACGCGGGAAGCCAGAACGCAGGCTTCTTCAACTCGGGCAGCGAGAACTTCGGCAGCTTCAACTCGGGCGACCTGGAAACGGGCGGCTTCAACAACGGCTACGGCAACACGGGTTACGGGAACTCAGGCTCGACCAATACGGGCTTCTTCAGCTCGGGCAACTGGAACACCGGCTTCGGCAGCTCGGCCGACCTGTCCGGGATTGTCGACAACTCGGGCTTTGGCAACTCGGGCTTTGGCAACTCGGGCTTCTTCAACTCGGGAGACGGCGGTGGCAACTCCGGCTTCTTCAACTCGGGTATCGGCGGCAACAACGCGGGCTTCTTCAACTCCGGCAGCGGGGGCCTCAATACTGGCGTCTACAACGTGGGCAACGGCGGCAATAGCACCGGCTGGTTCAATTCCGGTGACGGCGGCTACAACGTCGGGTTCTTCAACCTTGGCGAGGGCGGCCACAACTCGGGTGCGTTCAACTACGGCGACGGCGGGGGCAACTCCGGCTTCTTCAACGGGGGCGAGGGCGGGAACACCGGCCTTCTCAACTGGGGTGGCGGGCTGTCGGGCTTCTTGGACATCGGGGTGCTGCTCCGGATCATCGATCCGTCGTCGTAGTTCGATCCGTCCTAGCTGTGGGCTTCGTCGCTCCGCTTTACCAGTAGTGCTCCGGCGTTCGCTGCGTAGACTGGCCTGATGCTCGAACAGATCCGCGGACCCGCTGACCTGCAGTACCTTTCCCAGCAGCAGCTACGCCACCTCGCTTCCGAGATTCGCGAGTTCCTGATCCACAAGGTTGCTGCGACCGGGGGGCACTTGGGACCGAACCTCGGCGTCGTCGAGCTCACGCTGGCGCTGCACCGGGTGTTCGACTCGCCGCACGATCCGATCATCTTCGACACCGGTCACCAGGCGTACGTCCACAAGATGTTGACCGGACGGTGCCCGGATTTCGAAAGCCTGCGCACGAAGGGCGGCCTGTCCGGGTACCCGTCGCGCGCCGAGAGCGAACACGACTGGGTGGAGTCCAGCCACGCCAGCGCGGCGTTGTCCTACGCCGACGGCCTGGCCAAGGCGTTCGAGTTGACCGGGCACCGGAACCGGCACGTGGTCGCGGTGGTCGGCGATGGCGCGCTCACCGGCGGTATGTGCTGGGAGGCGCTGAACAATATCGCCGCCTGCCACCGGCCGGTGATCATCGTGGTCAACGACAACGGCCGTAGCTACGCGCCGACGATCGGAGGCGTCGCCAACCATCTGGCCACCTTGCGCCTGCAGCCGGCCTACGAACAGGTGCTGGAGAAGGGCCGCGACATGGTGCGTGCTGTGCCGATGGTGGGCGAGGCCTGCTACCACTTCATGCACAGCGTTAAAGCCGGCATCAAGGACTCCCTGGCGCCGCAGCTGATGTTCACCGATCTCGGACTGAAGTACGTCGGTCCGGTCGATGGACACGACGAACGCGCGGTGGAGGTTGCGCTGCGCAGCGCCCGTGGCTTCGGCGGTCCGGTGATCGTGCACGTCGTCACCCGCAAGGGGATGGGCTACGCGCCGGCTGAGGCCGACGAGGCTGAGCAGATGCACTCCACCGCCCCGATCGACCCGGCCACCGGGCGGATCACCAAGGTCGCGGGCCCGGGCTGGACCGCCGCCTTTTCCGAGGCGCTTATCGGCTACGGCAAAAGGCGCCGCGACATCGTCGCAATCACCGCGGCAATGCCCGGCCCCACCGGGCTGACGGCGTTCGGGCAGGAGTTTCCGGATCGCCTGTTCGACGTCGGCATCGCCGAACAGCACGCGATGACATCGGCGGCGGGGCTGGCGATGGGCGGCATGCACCCGGTGGTGGCCATCTATTCGACGTTCCTCAACCGGGCGTTCGATCAGATCATGATGGATGTGGCGCTGCACAGGCTGCCCGTCACCTTGGTGCTCGACCGGGCAGGGGTCACCGGTTCGGACGGCCCCAGCCACAATGGCATGTGGGATCTGTCGATGCTGAATATCGTGCCCGGCATCCGGGTGGCCGCACCCAGGGACGCCGCGCGGTTGCGTGAGGAACTCGGCGAGGCGCTTGACGTCGACGACGGCCCGACGGCGTTGCGTTTCCCCAAAGGCGATGTAGGCGAAGATATTCCGGCATTGGAACGGCGCTCGGGCGTGGATGTGCTGGCGGTGCCGGCCGGTGAGTTGAACCGCGACGTGCTGCTGGTGGCGGTGGGAGCATTCGCGCCGATGGCGTTGGCGGTAGCCAAGCGGTTGCACAACCAGGGAATCGGCGTGACGGTGATTGACCCGCGTTGGGTGTTGCCGGTGTCCGACGGTGTGCTCGAACTGGCGGTCCAGCACAAATTGCTTGTCACGCTTGAGGACAACGGGGTCAACGGCGGCGTGGGTTCGGCCGTGTCTGCCGCGCTGCGGCGCGCGGAGATCGACGTTGCATGCCGCGACGTCGGACTGCCGCAAGAGTTCTACGACCACGCGTCGCGCGGTGAAGTGCTGTCCGATCTGGGGCTCACCGACCAGGACGTCGCCCGCCGGGTCACCGGTTGGGTGGCGGCACTGGAGCAGAAGTCCGGCGACGAAGCGGGCGGATATGCCCGACCTCGGGGCACCTCCCGCATAGCGGGGGAAAGCCGAACACTCGGGCATGCCGAATAGCTTCGACGTACATGGGCGGTTGCTGGCAGAAGATGAGCTCCCCGCCTGGCTGGCTGAACATAGCCTGGGGAATCGGTTCGGTCTGGCCGTCCGGGGCACGGATCCGGCTCACGGGCGCACGGCCCCAAAGGCATTAGCCCTTGCGATCGTCGCCGCTGACGGCGAGGGTCGCTATATCGACACCGCCACGTTGACCGAAGGCGACGAGGCGGCGTTGGCGTCGTGGCTTGGCGACCCCGGTCCGCCCAAGGCGGTGCACGACGCAAAACTGGTGACACATGCGTTGGCGCGGTGCGGCTGGGCGCTGCGCGGTGTTACCTCTGATACCGCGTCGGCGGCCTATTTGTTGCATCCCGAAAAGCCGGATTTGTCTCTCAATGAACTGTTGGTGCACCACATGCGCTGCGCGTTGCCCACAGAAGATACAGGCGGTACAGAAGATATGGAAGATGCTGAGCAGGCCGTGGGCACGCTCATCCTGCATGCCTGCGCGGTGCTGGATCTCGCCGACGTACTCGACGAGGAATTGGCGCGAATCGATTCCTCGTCGCTGTTTAGTCGGATAGAGCTGCCTGTGGTGCGAGCGTTGTCCGAGATGGAGATCGCCGGCATCGCGGTGGACCGTGCGAGGTTGACCGGCATCCTGAATGGGTTCGAGGACGAAGTAGCTTCTGATGGGCGCATCCATCGCACCTTCCGCCGGACCGAGGCAGCGCCCTACGGCACCCCGAACCTCCGGGACGCGTTCGTGGCGGGGGATGGTTACGTCGAGTTGATGACGGCTCGCTACGGGGAGATTGAAGCGCGTGTCATCGCCCACCTGTCCGACGACTCGGGCCTTATCGGTGCTCTCAACGCCGGAGAGGATCCTTACCGCGCCTTGGCATCCCACGCGTTCCCAGTGTCTGTCGACGAGGCGACATCGCAGTTTCGGCGCCGGGTAGAGCTGATGTTCTACGAGCCGACCGCCCCGATCGCGGCCGAAGATCACGACTTATGGCGAGATCTCAGCGAGCATTTGCGGGGTGTCGTCGACGATGCCCGCGGGATCGGTTACTGCTCAACGTTGTTGGGCCGCCGCCGCTACCTGCCCGACTTGGATAGCGGCAACCGTCACGTCCGCGAGGCCGCCGAGCGGGCGGCTCTCAGCGTGCTCATCGGGGGTAGCGCCGCGGACATCATGAAGGTGGCGATGATCAACATCCATCGGATGATCACGGACGCCGGATTGAAGTCACGAATGTTGTTGCAAGTGGGCAGCGAGCTGGTACTCGAGGTGGCTGACGGGGAGCGCGAAACGTTGGCGGCGCACCTCGGCGAGCAGATGCGCGGCGCGTACCCGCTGCGCGCGCCGCTCGAGGTTCTGATCGGTTACGGCAGTAACTGGGGCATCGCCACCAACGGCTAGTCGGCCGGCGGCTGTACCGCCCGGGCAAGAACGGTTACCGCCAGTTCACGCTGCCACCGCCGCGCTTGGCCCGTGCGCAGAAAATCCTCGACAGCCTCAACGGGATCGGCGGCGGGCTCCCAGTACCAGCACAGCCGTCGCACCAGGTCGGGCGAGATCAGGTTCTCCGCCGGAATCCCCACTCGCTCAGACACTTCCGACAGCGCCGCCCGGGCTGCTTCCAGTCGCACTGCGGCTTCGGGTTTCCGCCTGCTCCACCGCGCCGGCGGCGGCGGTGCGTTCGGCGGCTCGGCGTCGTCGGGCGGATTTCGGTTCTCCCGCGCCGCTTCCAAGGCTGCGAACCACATCGCGGCGCTGCGACGCTGGTGGCGGCCACCGAACACCGGCAGCGCGATGAGGTCGTCTACCGTTTTCGGGTTTGCGGTGGCTGCGTCGATGATGGCCGCATCCGGCAGGATGCGGCGCGGAGCGATGTCGCGGCGCTGGGCGACGGAGTCGCGCGTCAACCACAGTTCACGAACCGCCGCCAGACCTCGCGGGTCTCGCACTTTGTGGATCCCCGACGTTCGCCGCCAGCGGTCGCGTCGCACCGCCGCAACATCGTTCATCGCGTCTCCCGATTTGAAGGTCCGCAGATAGTCGAATTCCTGTGCGGCCCAATCGGTTTTGCCTTGATCGGCAAGTGTAGCCGCGATGGCGGTGCGGAGTTCGATGAGGACTTCCACGTCGAGTGCGGCGTAGTTGAGCCATTCCATGGGGAGTGGGCGTTTGGACCAGTCAGCCGCGCCATGCCCCTTGACCAGCCCGAGGCCTAATAGCCGCTGGACCATACTCGCCAGGTTCACCCGGTCGAATCCGGCCAGCCGTGCGGCAAGCTCGGTGTCGTAGAGCGCGGGCGGTCGCATGCCTACCTCGGCCAGACAGGGCAGGTCCTGATCGGCGGCGTGCAAGATCCACTCGTCTGTGCCGAGCACCTGCGCGATCGGGCTAAGCGCGGTGAGTGGGTCAGCGCCGTGGCTGACCGGGTCGATCAACACGGTGCCGGCGTCGGCCCTGCGGATCTGAATGAGGTAGGCCCGGTTGGAGTAACGGAATCCCGACGCCCGCTCGGCGTCCACCGCGAACGGTCCGCGCCCGCCGTCCAGGAGTTCCGCGGCGGCGGCGATCTGACCGACGGTCACCGAGAGATTCGGCAGCCCGTCGGCCGGGTGCAGCAACGGGGTGGGTTCGGGTTCGTTGCTCGCGGGTGCAGTGCTCTCGGGCCCTTCGGGCCCCTGGGCCTCCGGTTCGGACATTTCAGGCGCGTGAGCGCGAGCCGAGGTCGGTGACCCCAGTCGGCGGTAGGCCCGCGGCGTGCTCGAGCACCTCGCAGAACGCCTCGACGTGGACGCCGACCTCTGGGGTGGTCGCCGTCCATGACGCCCTCAGCTCCAGCTGGTGGCCGCGCGGCGGGCCGGAGATGTCGCCGTAGCGCACCGATGTGGTGGCGGTGACAGTGCCGCCGAGGGCAATGACGTGCTCGGTGCGAGACTCCAGCGCGTCGACCAGCCAGCTCCACGCCACCTCGGGCAGCAGGGGGTCGATGGCCTCGTGCGAGTCGAGGTCGGCTTGGACGTATGCGACCAGGCGAATGGTGCCGTCCCAGGCATCGGCGCCGTCAGGGTCGTACAGCAGAATCAGCCGGCCGAATGCGTCTCCGTCGGACCCCTCGGGAATAACATCGACTTCGGGATGTTTGACCTCGGCTCCCAGCGCGTAGCTGTACGGCGCCAGGCGCTGCGGCGGTCGGATGGGGCCCAGCTCGATCTCCGGCCGCGCGGTGACAGCGCTCATGGCCGCTACCGCCTCGCGGAATGGGGCCGGTTCGGCTGACGTCACGAGCGCCGCTCCTCCTCATCGCTGCGCTCTGCATCGTCGTCGGCGCGGGTCACAACATTCGACGGTAGACCTTTCCCAGGACACGCCGCGACAGGCGCGCCGTGTCCTGGAATGGGCCGGCGCACGGCCTCAGGTGTCGGCGCCAGTACCAAATTGCGCGGGGCGTTTCTCACGATGCGCCGCGAGCCCTTCTTGGACATCGGGGCCGCCGAACCCGAGGAATTCCAGGCCGAGCGACGTCTCAAATGCCGGCGCGAACATGCGGTACCAGTGGTTGAGGCTGTGTTTGGTCCAACGGATCGCGTCTTGCGCACCCCGCGCCAGGTCCTCGGCGAGCCGGGTCGCGGTCGGGACGACGTCGTCGTCATCGACGCAGGTCGAGACCAGTCCGATGCGCTCGGCCTCTTCGCCGAGCAGCGTGTCGCAGGTGAGCAGGTAGTACTTGGCCTTGGCCATGCCGACCAGCAGCGGCCAGCAGATCGCCGCGTGGTCACCCGCGGCGACCCCCAGTTTGGTGTGTCCGTCGATGATCTTCGCGGTCCGGCCTGCCACCGAGATGTCGGCCAGCAACGCCACCACCAGGCCGGCCCCGACGGCGGGACCGCGGATCGCTGAGACCACGGGCTTGTCGAAATTGACCAGGTTGAGCACCAGGTCGCGCGCCTCGCGCATGATGCGGATCCGGCTTTGATAGGCGCCGATGGTCTCGGCGATCAGGTCGAAGCTGCCACCGGACGAGAACGCTTTGCCTTCGCCGCGGACCAGTACGACGCGCACGGCAGGATCGCGATCGATCACCGGCCAGATGTCGGCCAGGTCGCGGTGCATCTGCGGCCCGACCGAATTGAGCCCGGGCGCGTCGAGGACCAGCGTGAGGACGCCGTTTTCGTCGGTTTCGCAGCGCAGGCTGGGGAATTCGTCGTAGGTGACCGGCATCGGATTGATGTTACGCAC
>Ga0224557_1004418_pt1 | contig 10262 bp, 11 predicted proteins | sample 714S31014metaG_FD_180677 | JGI IMG/M metagenome (GOLD analysis project Ga0224557, IMG submission 180677) | Peat soil microbial communities from Stordalen Mire, Sweden - 717 S3 10-14 | ecosystem: Environmental > Terrestrial > Soil > Wetlands > Peat | place: Sweden: Norrbotten County, Stordalen... | reverse complement strand
CTGGTAGATAGACCGGGTTGAGGCTGGCATGACGCTGAAGAAACGCAGCGTTCCCAGCAAACTCGGTAAGTTTGGGCAATTGCGGTTCAGCACTGCGGCCGAACCCGCGGACGTCGACGCGCGTGGCGATCAGCTTGGCGGTGTTGACGAGCTGAGATTGTGGCGGCCACCCCATGTCATTCGAGAAAGACGTCAAGGCATCCTGCTCTTCCTCAGTGAACTCCACCTCTAGCGTCGCCGAAGCCTTTTTCGCCTCCCTTGGCGTTGGGAGGCTGCCGGCCCAAAGCCCAATGATGGCCGCCAAAAGCTTGGACTTGCCGGTGCCGTTGGGCCCAGCGAAGGCCACCAATGGTGCGTCAGGAAGCTCAATCCGTTGATCAACCAGGCCGCCGATGTTCACGACGGCGATCGCCTTTAACCGCATGAGCGCTCACCCTATAGTCCGCGTGTTGGCGCCTCCCCACTGGCGATTGACGCAATTAGGGGGTGCCCATCCGGCGCGCTCAAAGTACCGGCGGATATTCGCCGTAGACCCCTACCAGCTCGTCGCCGGCCAGGACGGCGGCGTGTTGCCGGTCGGCCCGGGCGCAGATGTCGGCTTCGCTGCGGCGCCGTGTCGCCGCGGTGTCGTCGCGGTGCGCCAACCACTTGCCGAGCGCCCATCCGACCGCGGCAGTCGCGGCCACGGCGCCCACGAGCCATGCGAACTTGAACACCACCGCCGCCACGATCAGCAACAGAATCAACGGCATCGCGATCAGATCCTCTCAGCCAACCGGTATCAGGCCATCGCCTTGGTACGTGGCCTGCGCGATGGCGCTCTCGCAATAGTTGTATGTGCGGCCGGTCTGTTGTTCGCACACCACCACCCAGGGGTAGGACCCGGCTTGGTCGGGAACCCGTCCGCCACCGATTGTCGGCCACGCCACCGGTCCGGGTGTGCGCGACCAAAAGGCGGTCATGGGCATCTCCGGGAATAAGGCGCAGTAGACAGGTACGCCGTCTGGGTCAACTGTCGGTGTGCTCCAGAGTCGACAGGATGATCCTTCGATGGCAACTGGCAACGCCGGTTTCGTTGCCGTAGGAAGCGCAGCGATGGGTGGTGAGGACGCCGGCACTACGACGACCTGGGACGAGGGCTGTTGCGCGATCACAGTGGTGACAATCGGCGCAGTGCTGGGCGCAGCATGATCGTTAGTTGGGGAGTTGTGAGCGTCGTACAACAGCACCAGCAGCAAAACAATCGCAGTCACTGGTAACAGGACGGCAGCGGCCACCGCCGCCCATCGCAGGCGATCACGCCAGGTCGGTCCCTTATTCAGATATGTGCCGACACGTTGACATGTCGTTGGAAGAGCGTATCCACCAATTCGGACTTTGAGTCGCTTTTTCTTCCGCTATGCGTCGGCGGGGGTCTTTTGACCCTAATGCGCTCCCGGCTCGCGGGTTACCGTCGGGCTGAGGTTTCGGCCGCCCAAGGTCGATTCCCACCTTCGGGGAGGACAAGACGCTATGGGTGCTGAGGATAAGGCGAAGAACAAGATCGACGAGATTGGCGGCAAGGTCAAGGAAACGGTCGGCAAGGTCACTGGCGACAAGAGCACTGAAAATGAGGGCAAGCGCGACCAGACGAAGTCGAACCTCAAAGACGCCGGCGAGAAGGTCAAGGACGCCTTCAAGCAGAAGTAAATAACCGCGTGTCCGCACGCCCCTTATAGCTTCCATCCGGCTGACCTGCGGTCACATGTGATGACTATCGCGCGAACAGAGGAGAGAACATGTACATCGGCATTGGCACAGTCGTGCTGGTACTCGTCATCATATTGGTGGTCTTCCTGATACGCCGTTAGGCATCTGGACCGACCGTTTGGGCTTCCCTCACAACGTTTCTGCACAGCTGTGACGACCAGCGTCCGCCAGTTGAGTGACCTTCGACCCTAGTGGGTCGAAGGAGGCACGCAATCGGCCCGATCTCGCTGACCGCTTTCCCGCTGTGCTCCTGTAAGTGCGCCAGGGTGCTCAGGACGTGGCAGATGTAGCGCGGTGATCGGCCGGCGCCGCGCATCTGAATCTCAAAAGCTTCCAACGGCGGCAGGCCACCGTCGCCGTCATCGTCGCGGACCAGCCGCAGCACCGCGGTCACCACGCGCTCGCTGCCGCTGCGCGGATCTCGTCATCGTCCACCGCGGTGTACCGCTCAGTGGAGAGAACTGATTCGTGGCCGAGGAGCCGCTGCACGGCTCTCAGGTTGCGGCTGCCACGGTAGGCGCGGCTGGCGAATCGGTGGCGCAGGGTATGAGCGGTCCAGTCGCCCGGCAGGGCATCCGCGATCAATCTGCCGACACGATCCGCTGTCAGATGCCCAGCCACGCCGTTGGGGAACAACCAACCGGCGCCTCTCTCGCGAATCAGATAGACGAGGTGGTCGCTGATGGGAACGATCCGTTGTTTTCCGCCCTTGCCGTGTATCAGGATTTGCCTGCTATCGCCGTCTAGGTGGCTCGAATGAACTTGAGCGATCTCGGCGCGACGTAGCCCGGCCTCAGCTGCTAATCGCAGCATCAATTCTGTCCGCCGATCGGCGTTCGCTAGCGCGGCCTGCCATGCGTCGTCGCTGGCGGGTCGCGGCTGCGCTTTGGGTACTCGCACCCGTGGGAGCGCGTCGCCAAGGTAGACCGGGATCCGGCCACAGCCGTACATCCAGGAGAAGAACCCGCGCAGCGTGCTGCGGTAGCCGTGGCGGGCCTCCGGTGATAGGTGTTGTTGCCGGCCAAGCCAGTCCAGCAGCTTCTCGGCGGTGACCTGCGGGGGTGGGCATTGCAGCCCCCGCCCGGCCATGCACAGGATGCTGTGCCGGTGTCGGATGGTCGCTTCTCGCTGGCCAGCCGCGGACAAGGTAAGCAGGTAGTCGCTGACATCGCGCCGCCACGACTCGGGTGGGCGTGTGCTTCTGGCCGGCCCTGGCGGTCGCGGCTTTATCCGCTCGATCATGTAGGCATCGACGACGCCCAGCGGCCCCAGAGACAGGGTGACGTCGTCCGCGTCGCGAAGGGTGAACACGGTGCCGCGTTGTGTCAGTTGCAGGCCGAGGCGCTGCGCGCGTTTCCGGGCGATCCGCGCGCGGTTGGCCGTGTTCATCGCAGCCGGTCCAACTCGTCGGCCATGCGGGTAGCCGTCGACGCGAGCGCACGAAGCTCAACGGACGTGAACTCGGTGCCGTTGGAGTAGAGGTGGACATACCGCTCCACAGTGCCGTCCTCGCGTTGCACACCTTCGACGCCGATATCAAGCCGGTTCCAGTGCGGATCCTTCGACCCGGCGCGCTCAATGACTGCGCTCGTTCCGCCGAATTGCCGCGTCCAATTTCCGTCGCCGTCGTCGTCCCAGTGAAAGACTTTTTCCGCACCGGCCGGCTTGGGGAGATGCCCGAACCGCTCGGCGTCGACCTTGTTCTGTCGGACGTGGTCGCGCGCGGTTTCCAGAAGATGCTCGGCGACCGCCGCGGGATCGCCGAGGGCGACCTTCTCGAAATTGAGCATGAAGCCGAGCTGATCGAACGTCAGGTCATCGGCTAAGTCTCGCCAGGTGGTCGCGTTGTCGTCGTGGGTGGTGGTCATGGGGCCCCTCTCTCGGTTTGGCCGGAGAGCGCCCGTGGTGGACCGCCCTACTTCGCCGGCTTTGTGGTTGCTCCGTGTCGGAACTCGACCACATCACCGTCGGCCATCACGTAGTCCTTGCCCTCGATCCGGACCTTGCCTGCAGCTTTGGCCGCTGCCATGGACCCGGCGGCGATCAGGTCGTCGTAGGACACGATCTCGGCTTTGATGAAGCCCTTCTCGAAGTCGGTGTGGATAACGCCGGCGGCCTTGGGCGCGGTATCGCCTTGATGAATGGTCCACGCCCGCGCTTCTTTCGGGCCGGCCGTCAGGTAGGTCTGCAGCTTGAGGGTGTGGAAACCCGCGCGTGCCAGCGCATCCAGCCCGGGTTCGGTCTGGCCGATCGACTCGAGCAACTCGGCGGCCGATTCGTCATCGAGTTCGGCCAACTCGGACTCGATGGCGGCGTCCAGAAACACCGCATCCGCGGGCGCGACGAGCTGGCGCAGCTCGGCGATCCGTGCGGCGTCGGTCAGCACCGCCTCGTCGGCATTGAACGCGTAGAGAAACGGCTTGGTGGTCAGGAGGTTCAGCTCGCGCAGAACGGCGCTGTCGGAGCCTTCGACGCCGGCGCCGAACAGGGTCGTCCCGCCGTCCAGCACCTGCTGAGCGTTCAGCGCCGCGTCGTAGACCGGCTTGCGTTCCTTGTTGGTGCGGGCCTCCTTCTCCAACCTCGGCAGCGCACGCTCCAAGGTCTGCAGGTCGGCCAGGATCAACTCGGTTTCGACGATCTCGATATCGGACTTGGGATCCACCTGTCCGGTGACGTGTGTCACGTCGTCGTCGGAGAACACCCGGACCACCTGGCAGATGGCGTCGCATTCGCGGATGTGGGCCAGAAACTTGTTGCCCAACCCGGCGCCCTCGGACGCGCCCTTGACCAAGCCGGCGATGTCGACGAAGGTCACCGGCGCCGCCACGATGCGCTCCGATGCGAAAAGCTCCGCCAGCTTGGCCAATCGCGGATCAGGCAGCGCGACGACACCCTCGTTCGGTTCGATCGTCGCGAATGGGTAGTTGGCCGCCAACACATTGTTTTGGGTCAGCGCGTTGAACAGAGTCGACTTGCCGACATTGGGCAGACCGACGATTCCCAGGCTCAGGCTCACGAGGAGACAAGTCTAGGGCTCGACGGCCCGCGTGCGAATTGCACGGCATTCGCGGCGACGCCACAAGGTATTTACAAGCCTTTCGGCTCATTCCCGGTACGGTCTACATGTGTCAACACAGCGGGGAAGGTCGGCGGTAGAGCCGACCCATCGCTCGATCCACCCCAATATCCCGGGCGTGCCCTGGTGGACGGCGCTGCTCATCGCCGTGACTGCGACCGCCATCGGGTATGGGATCGACGCCGGCCACAAGGAGCTGACGCACGTCTTCTCCGGCCTCTATATAGCCGGCTGCGTGGCTGCGGTGCTGGCCGTGCAGCAGTCGGGCGTGTTCACCGCGGTCATCCAGCCGCCGCTGATACTTTTCTGCGCAGTTCCTGGCGCCTACTGGTTGTTCCACGGAGCCAAGGTCGGCAATGTCAAAGACCTCCTGATCAACTGCGGTTATCCGCTGATCGAGCGCTTCCCGCTGATGCTGGGCACCGCCGGCGGCGTGCTGCTGATCGGCCTGGTCAGATGGTTTTTCGGTGGTTCGCAGCGAACGACCCTGGCAGCGAACGGGGCGGACGACCCGGCCGCAGCGACCACCGCCGCGGGGAAGTCCTTCTTCGGCGGTATCGCAACGAAACTGAACTCGGTGCTGGGCATCGGCTCACACGGCGACAACGATCTGGCCGCCGAGGGTGGCCCCACCGGCTCGCCCCGGAAACCCGCCCGCGCGCCGCGCAGCAGTCGCCCCACCGCGCGCACCGCTTCCCGGCATACTCGGCCACCGCTGGACGATCAGTACGAACCCCCAGGTGACCGCCCGCGGCGCAGGCGCCCGCCACCTCCGCGGGACTTCGACCCTGCCGAGCCGCCCCGTCGGCCGCGCCGCCCCCGGCCCGATGCTGACCCGGACTTGCGCGCCCCCCTGCCTCGGGAAATGCGTCAGGACCCGCGCGCGCGCCGTAGCCCTTACGAACGACCGACTCGCGGGAGCCGGTACGAGCCAGTGGCGCCTGACCATTTCAACCCGCATGAGGCCTATGAGCCGCCGCGCCGCCGCGCCACGCCGAACGGATCGAACGGGTCGAACGGGTCGAACGGCGCCAACCCGACCCACAACCCGATCTCGCGGGTCCGCTACCGCGAGTCAGACCCCCGAGACGAGCAGCGCTCGGAACGCGGCGGCCGAACTCGGGCTCCCGGCCGGCCCCAGGGCCGACCCCCGGCAGAATCTCGGGAGTACGACGGCTAGGAGTTGACCCGTAATTGTCGGATGGCTATTTAATGGCTTGTGCGGCTTTCGTTTTGATGTTCCGTAGTCCGGCGACGATGTGAAGGCTGTGGTTGATAGCCTGGCCGTGGCGGCGGCATTGCCGCAGGATCTGCCAATCCGTGAGCCTGGCGATGACGTGTTCGACGCGGGCACGGATGCGGCGGTGTTTTCGGTTGTGGTCTTCGCCGATGATGCGCCCGGTGTGGTCACGGGCGGGTGTGGTGATGGTGTCGATGCCGCGATAACCGCCGTCACCGAGGATGACACGCTCACCGGTGAGCAGGTGCGCGATGGTTTCACGGGCGACCATGACGTCGTGACGGTTGCCGGGCCAGCAGTCGCCGACCGCCGCCACAGCGCGACTGGTTGAGCAGATGATGATCTGGGTGTTGGTGCTGCGCCGATAGTTTTTCGACGGGCCGTGATGGACTGGTCGTGCACCGGAATCAGGGTGGCGTCGATGATCCACGGTGTGGCGTGGGCGCCGTGTTGCGGTCGAAGCGCTGCGCCCTGTATCGGTACCAGGTGGCCGATGATCCGATCGGCCCCGATTGGCTGGTGGCGAACAGGACGGCCAGCGCGCGGGTGGTCAGGTTGGTGCGCAGATGGACCAGCACCAGCAGCACCCGTACCGCCAGCGGCAGACCCACGGGCGCCCGGGCAGTCCGGGCTGGTCTGGCAGCAGCCGCCGTGCGGCCAGGTAGACGGTGTGGACCTGGCTGGCAGAAAGTCCGGTCAACGGAGCCAGGCGACGGTATCGGGGGCGGCAGTGGGTCGATGTCGGTGGGTGGTGTTTTCATGAAGCCATGGCATCCGCGCCCACCCATATCACCGCCGCGATCAGCGGTGATATGGGTGTGGTGATGCGTCGTCGTGGTAAGTCGAAGGCCCCCAACTTCAAATATGAGGGGCCGGTGGCGGTGATCCGACTGGAGCTCGATGCCGCTGATGACCTGATGCGCCGGCGCCTGGAAAAGCATTGGGAAGCGGTGTTCCGGTTGCGGCGTGCGCTGCAGCGTGATGCCGCCGATCGCTGTCGCGCGTACTCGGCGGCGCGTCACGAACGTCAACGCGACCAGAAGAAGATCAGGGAACGTCTCGGGCTTACTCGTAAGGGTTTGGAGGCGGCGGCCAAGAAGCATATCGAGGCCAGCGGCTGGATGGGCGATCATCTGACCAAGGCGACCGGTTTGCATGTGGCCGCCGAGGTGTGGGAAACCGCTGACCGGCACCTGTTCGCCGACAAATCGGGGCGCCGGCACGGACCACCACGGGTCGGCTCGTGGTGGGACTTCGCCCGTATTCCCGGACGGGCGCGCTCGCACACCAAACCGAGACCGACGTGGGAGACCTATCGGCTGGTCGGCAGCCTGGACGGGCACCTGAACACCTACCGCCATCCTGGGCTGCCGGCGTCGATCACCTGCGCCGGCGACACCGCGGGCCAGCCGGGCGGGTCGTCGATCCTGATGGCGCCCAGTCGGTTGCCGACACCAGCGCGGCCGGCGAGTGGTTCCTGGTGGAAACACGACGGCGCCCTGGCGGTGGTGTTCACTGGGCTGCCAGCCGGAGACCTGGTGGTGCCGGTGCGGTTGCTGTGCGGTGCCGGGCAGTGGGCACACCTGCGTCATTTCCTGGCCGACCCGCACGTGTGGCACAAGATCGACCTGGTGCGGGTAGCTGATCACCAGGCACCGGGTGGCTGGCGCTATTACGCCCACCTGCTGACCCACCAAGCCGGATACCAGTCGGCGTCAACAACGGCGCGGCGCGCCGGGATCCCCGTCGGCCGTCGCGGCGGGGTGGACGCCAACGTGTCTAACCTGTCGGTGGCGTCGTTTCCCGCCGACGGTCCCGACGACGGGCTGGTGACCGATCAAATCATCTGCACCCCCGAGCAGCAGAACGCGGCCGCCCGGGCGGCGGTGAAAACCCGTGCCCGTCAGCGTGCTTTGGATCGCTCGCGGCGCAACACCAACCGTGAGCAATACGGCCCCTCGGTCCGGCAGGCGACGCGGGCGGAACGCCGTTGCCAGGCCGGGCTGGCGACCAAACAGATCAGCGACCCGGGTGGGCCCCGGGCGGCCCGTGCCGATGGTGTCCCGTTGCGCGCTTACCGCCGCGACACGCTGTCGACCCGCTACCGCAAGACCCGTTGGGATCACCGGGATGACGCCCGAAAGACCTGTCAAGCCAAACAGGCCAGAGCCGCCGACATCGCCGCGCGGATCGTGGCCGCCCACGGTAACACCCTCACCGTGGAGGACTGCCGGATCTCGACCTGGGCGAAGCTGTGGGGTAAGCGGATCGCGTTGTTCAGTCCCGGCATGCTGGTGTCCGCGCTGGAACGCGAATGCGCCGCCACCGGCGGCCGGCTGTATCGGGCCGGCACTAGCTCGACCGCGATGAGTCAGCACTGTCTGTGGGGGCAGCGGGTCGCCAAGACTCTCGACCAGCGCATACACGACTGCCAGCGCTGCGGGCTGCACGCTGAACGTGACGTGGTGTCGGCGATGTTGGCTGCCTGCGTCGATTTCACTGATCCAGAAGACCCGCGCACCGCGCGGGTCGACTACACACTCGCCCACGTCCTGCGGACGTGGCTTGCACCCCAGCAAGAGTGGGGTGGTTCAGTCAACCGGCACCAGCCACCAGCACCATCAGGTGCTGAACCGGCCAGGACCGGCAGCCACCACCCGGTGGCCTCTGCTGAATACGCGGCACTCGGCCCACCCCCGAACAGACCAGACCACAAGTCCGGACGTCGCGGGAGCAGCCGAAAAAAACAGCCCCCAAAACTGTTTGGCACTGCATGACCCATTACGGGTCAACTCTTAGTTAGGTCGGGGTTTCCTGATCTCCCGGGGCAATGCGAAGACCAGTGTCTCCTGAGCCGTCGTCACCGGCTGGACCACGCCATAACCGCAGTCGGCCAGCCGCTCCAAGACGCCCTGTACCAGAATTTCGGGAACGGACGCGCCCGAGGTGACGCCTACCGTGGTGACGCCGTCCAACCACGCGGGATCGATATCGTCTGCCCAGTCCACCAGGTGCGCGGCGTTAGCGCCGCCGCCCAGCGCCACCTCGACCAGCCGCACCGAGTTCGACGAATTGCGCGACCCGACGACGACGACCAGCTCGCACTCGGGCGCCATCGCCTTGACGGCGACCTGACGGTTCTGGGTCGCGTAGCAGATGTCGTCGCTGGGCGGGTCCTGCAGCTTCGGGAAGCGCCGCCGCAGCCGATGGACGATCTCCATGGTCTCGTCGACCGACAGCGTGGTCTGGGACAGCCAGACCACCTTGTTCTCGTCGCGGATGGTCACGTTGTCCACCGAGGCGAGCCCGTCGACCAGCTGCACGTGGTCGGGCGCCTCCCCGGCAGTTCCGACGACCTCCTCGTGGCCCTCATGACCGATCAGCAGGATGTCGTAGTCGTCACGGGCGAATCGCCTGGCCTCGTTGTGCACCTTGGTCACCAGCGGGCAGGTGGCGTCGATGGTGCGCAAGTTGCGTTCGGCGGCCTCGGCGTACACGGTTGGTGCGACCCCGTGCGCCGAGAACACCACGATGGCGCCCTCTGGTACCTGGTCGGTCTCCTCGACGAAGACCGCGCCCGCCTTGACCAGGGTGTCAACCACGTGCCGGTTGTGCACGATCTCATGCCGCACGTACACGGGAGCCCCATGCTTTTCCAGCGCGCGTTCGACCGTCTCCACGGCCCGATCGACGCCCGCGCAGTAGCCGCGCGGCTCCGCCAGCAACACTCGTTTGCGCGTTGGGTCGTCGGCTGCCGACTTCCCCGGGCCTACAGCACCGGGGAAACCCATGTTGATTGTCGGCGGCATGATATTCAGCCTACTTTCTGCCGGCCTAGACAGCACATAACGTCGTCCAGCTTGGCGTTAGCCGTCGCTTGAGGCAGTCTTGGAATCATGGCTAACGCTCCATATGGATTTCGGCTGCTGGTCGGTGCGACGGCGCTCGCCGTCGAGGAAACCATCAAGCTGCCGCACACCATCCTGATGTATCCGATGACGTTAGTCAGTCAAGCAGCCCACCTCGTGATGCGTTTTCAACAGAACCTGGCGGAACTGGCCATCAAGGGCGACAGCACTTTAGAGTCCATTTTTCCGCCCAAGGACGAGAACCCGGAGTGGGCGACATTCGACGAAGACCTGCCCGACGCCATCGAAGGGGCCCACGGAGCTCCCCATGTGTTGGCCGACGGCCTCG
>Ga0224557_1004417_pt1 | contig 10264 bp, 10 predicted proteins | sample 714S31014metaG_FD_180677 | JGI IMG/M metagenome (GOLD analysis project Ga0224557, IMG submission 180677) | Peat soil microbial communities from Stordalen Mire, Sweden - 717 S3 10-14 | ecosystem: Environmental > Terrestrial > Soil > Wetlands > Peat | place: Sweden: Norrbotten County, Stordalen... | reverse complement strand
CTTTTCCTTTCAACGCCTCGCGCACGCGCGAGTTGACGCGATGCACTTCGCCCCAAGTTTGCGACACGACAACTGCCGAAGCGTTTTGCTCCGCGAGACGGATATATTCGTCGGCGAGCTTGTCGGCTTGTTCGCCAATGCCACACGCGACAATCGCGCCCATTTTGTCGAGCCGTTCAAACGAATCATCCAACATGCCGGCCGCAGCCGATTCAACGGCCTTGCGATACATCCTGTAAGCGATGGTCTGGTTGGGCCAGTCAATGTCCTCCGCCTTGAGATTTGCGATGTCGGTTTGAGAACCGCCAAGATGCCAGCACAGTTCGTAGAACCTGCGCCGCTCCGGGTTCTTTTCCCGCCCAATGATGAGCTGATGTTCTTCACTGGTGATGGCACGCCTTTCCTTGAAGCGCACTTCTGGCCAGAGTCGCTTGGGAATAATCGGCCACGGCAGCCAGTTCATTGAAAGGCAGAAGTTGTGAAGTTTCCGCAAGTGGACATTCGTGCTGACTGTGCCAGCCTTGAGACAGGCGAGCAGATGCTCGCCTTGCGTTTCAAGAATGACGCGATGGCGAATAAGGTCCAACGCGGCTTGTTTGGCTGCCTGCCGCCACCGATCCTGGGTTGCACCGCTTTTGGTCTCGATGATGGCGTCAAGGGCTTGCTGCCATGTCCGGGTCGCGACGCCTGAATCCGTTCCGGCCAGGTATGCCTTGGCAATCTGGAGATTCAGATGCGGCTGGCGGATGGATTCATTGCGGGCGTTGAGCAGCGACGTGGCCTCGGCGCGATTCCGCGTGCCCGTGCTTTCCTGCTTCCGGGTTTCGGTGTCTTCGATGTAGAACATGCCGCCGCGTTTGCGACGGTAGAGAATGTAACGACGTTTCATAAGTTCAGACTTTTTGTCCGAAGCTTATGAGACTGAACGCGGCTTTGGGTGCATCAGCTACACCAAACGGGCAGCGAAGCCCGTCGTCGCGAGTGATTGCCGGGTATTAGCGGGGTAATGGTTGAGTAGTAGCCCGGTAATGATTTCACTGGCACTTTCACTGGCACTGGCCTCCTCTGGCATCTGCAACCCGTTGCAAAAGTGCAACTTGGAGTTGGAGGCGAGGGTCGGAATCGGCCATATTTTCCCGCCGTTGCACCTCAAATATGCCTGATTTCATTGGGTATTCAAGCAAAATCGGTTTTATCCGACCGTATCGTTTTTAATCCGTTTGGTGTCCGTTTTGGTGTCCGCTTTATCAACCCGGCCCAATGGGAAAAGTGGCGTTCGGAACTCCCCGCCATTGGCTGGAAAATGACCGGCACGCGCTTCAGAATTGCCGGGCGAGCAGCCGCCGGAGTCGCAAGCGATTGTAGCGCTGGGCGAGGATGCAGGGAATGTTTGCCATCACGGCGTAGCCCACCATGACCAAGTCTGCCCACCACGGGTTCCAGAGGAAGAACACCGGAACACAGCCGAGAGCGAACCAGTGGCAGAGTTCACCGCGCCAAGTCTCGCGGATGAAACGGCGCAGGTAAGCAGGATCAAGTCCGGCCAGCGAGCCTTTGGCAAAACCGCCGTCGAACCAGCGGGCAGCATCGGGCAGCCGATCTTTCCAGCGCTTGATGCCGAAGATGCGTTCGTAGAAACGCCCGCCTTGCTCCCACGGGTGCGCGTCATCTGGTTCGAACCAAGTTACAGGCATCAATGTGAACAGCCACGCGAGGCCGAATTGAATGACGGGCCAACCGACCACGTTCAGCACCACAATCCAGCCGATGGGCAGTTCAATCAGCACGAATTTTGCGTCCTTTCCAACTCACCGTTTTGCCTGAGCGAAAAACTGAACGGGTAAAAACGGCGAAGAAAAATAAAACCAGCACCGGATAAAAAATTGCGGCGCTCCAATGGAACGTCCCCGCGCGACGCAATAGCCACGCCACTTGCACCACGCAAAGGCCATAGACCGCCAACCACAGCAGCGGCACGCCCGTCGTGACGACACCAATTGGCGCAAAGAAAAGTCCGCCCAGCCAGACAATGGTGAGCAGCAGTATCGGCAACGGTGTCTGGCCTGCGCCGGAAGCGAAACCTTTCGTCCAGCCTTCCACGAGCTGCCGCCAGCCTTCAGAATACATGCGAAAGGAAAACACGCCGCGCCCGCTGCGGTAGTGGATCGGCACGTTCGCGGTTCGCAACTGTTTCGAGAACCAGAAATTTTCGAGGATGCGGCCCTTCACGGCTTCGTGGCCGCCAGCCCGCTGGTAGGCCGCGCGGTCAATCAGCAGAAACTGGCCGAGCAAACCACGCTGTGGATACCGGTCGCCGAACACTGTAAAAGCTCCCGTGCCGGCCAGCATCACCAAGTTGAAGAAGGCGGAGAACTGCTCGTGAAAATCGCGGACCGCATGATACGGCGCAACGGAGAGAGCGCCACCGCCGGCCTGAAATTCTGCGAGCACGCGCGACAGCCCATCCGGCTCGAACCAAGTGTCTGCATCAAGAAACAATAATTTTTGCCCCGCTGCGGCCTGTGCGCCTTGATGACAAGCCCACGTCTTACCGCGCCATCCCTCCGGTAGCGGCAGCGAACGGAAGACGCGAGCACCTAATTCACGAGCGACTTCGGCGGTGCGGTCGGTGGAGGCGTCATCCACGACGATGATTTCACCTGGGTGGACAGATTGGGCGGCAAGCGAGCGAAGCAGCGTGGGAAGATTTTCTTCCTCGTTTCGCGCGGGAATGATGATGGAGAGACCTTCGACGGAGGCGGATTCCCACACCGCCGCGCTGACACACTGACGGAGACGGCCCAAGACCAGAAAGCCTGCCGCCCATTGCGCCAGTGTGACCAGAAGCAAAATCATTTGTCCCACGCCACAATTTTTTTGGCGACGTTCTGGCCGCACAGCACGACCATCGGCATGCCGCCGCCGGGATTCACCGAGCCGCCGACGAAAAACAAATTCGGGTAAAGCGTGCTTTGCTTCGGCGCTTTGAACGCCAGATTTTTCCAGCGGTCGCTCACGACGCCATAAATCGAGCCTTTGTTGGAATTGTATTGCGCGCGGATGTCGAGCGGCGTCCAAACATGCTCGAAGACGACGTGCTTGCGAAGATCCTTCAAGCCCATGCGCTCCAGCTTGTCAATGATGCGATCCTTGAATTTCAAATAATCTTCGCGCGTCAGCGGATGCTCGTTATCAATATAAGGAATGTGCGGCAAGATTTTCAGGCAGTCGCAGCCAGCGGGCGCTACGGTCGGATCCGTCTTGGAAGCGGCGACGAGATAAATCGTCGGGTCATCCGGCAGTTCGCGCTTTTGAAAAACGGTTTGAAAATGTTCGCGCTGGTGGCCGCTGAAAAAGAAATTGTGGTGCGCAAGCTGCGGATACTGGCAGTCGAGGCCGAGGTCCAGCACCAGCCCGGAGCAGGCGGGTTCGTATTTTTTTTCCAGCGACGCGATGAACGACTTATCCTCCCGCAGCAATTTTTCGTAAGCGGGAATCACTTCCATGTTCGATACGATAATGTCGGCGGCGTGAAAAGTTCCATTCGCCACCAGACCGGTGACGCGCGCACCGTCGCGGCGGACCTCGCTGACCTCGGCGTTGAGATTGATTTTGATGCCGAGTTCATCCATCAACCGGCGCAAGCCGAGGGCGATGTTGTAAAGCCCGCCGTCCACATACCAAAGGTCGTAACGGAACTGGATGGTCGGCAGTGAATTCATAAACGCCGGCGCGCGATACGCCGAGGAGCCGACGTATTTGATAAAAAAATCAAAGATGTCGCGGAAGTAGCGCGTCTGGAGATGCGCCGCCACGCCCTGGTGCATCGAGCGGAAAAGGTCGAACTGGAAAAACTTGAACAAGCCATAGTGCCGGGCGAAACCACGCCAGTCATCCAAGCCCTGCTCGAAATAACCATCGTTCGTCAGGTCATAAAGGCCGGCGGAGTATTTGAGAAACCGTTCAATGTTCTCCGATGTTTCACCAACCTTGCGCGCCTCGGCGGCCATTTTTTCCGGTTCAGGATACAAATCGAGCGTCACGCCATCCTCGAAAAAATTCCGCCAGTGTGGCCGCAGGGGACGGATGGAAAAGTAATCGCCCATTTTTTTGCCTGACCGCTCGAACAGCCGCTCGAAAATATGCGGCAGCGTGAGAATGGACGGCCCCAAATCAAAAGTATAGCCGCAGTCGGTAAGCACATTCAGCTTGCCGCCAATCTGTGCGTTCTTTTCAAACACCTCGACATCATAGCCCGCTTGTTTCAGAGAGATGGCGGCGGACAAGCCGCCCAAGCCCGCGCCGATGACAATGATTTTTTTGTTGCTCATTTTATATCTTTCGTGACTCGCTTGAGTCCTGCCTGCGCGAGGCCGTCCTGCGGGTGCATCGCCAGCGCCTTGCGGAAATAATCTTCCGCTTCCGCGCGCTGTCCCAGTTTTTCGTAGGAGGAACCGATGAAGGTCAGGCAACTGTCGTGGCCCCAGCGCGGTTCCAGCGGGGCTGCTGGTGTTTTGGCTTCAGCCTCAAAAAGTTTTTCTGCCGTGAGCAAGTTTGTCAGCGCTTCCCGCCGGGAAGCATTTCGCATCGCCGTGTAGAACTGGCTCATACCCAGCAAATATTTCACGCGCGGATTTTTTGCGCCGGTGGCGAGCGCGAGTTCCTGTTCCTTCAGCACGCGGGGACCAAGCCAAACGGTGCGGAGGATATTGTCGCTGATCTTCATGCCATAAAGCGTGCCCAGCAAGGCGTGGGCTTCGGCATGGCTTGCGTCAAGTTTAACTGCCTGCGTCAGAGCGACCACCGCCGCATCGAGCGCGGCCCCAGCGGCGAGTTTGTTGGTCTGGCTTTCCGGCAGACCCAGCAATTGAAGCATCCGATGAAACTCGGCTGTTCCCAGCCAATAAAAATTGGTTGCGGTAGCCGTCGCGTTGGTGCTGGCCTGCCGAAAAAGTTCCACCGCCGCGCCAAACCGCGCGCCATCCCACGCCTGGTAGGCCGCTGTGAACTCCGCGATGCCAGCCATCGTGAGTTTGTCCGCTGCCGAATCCGCCCGCGCGACCGGCGCGGCCAGCAGCAGCAGAATGGTTAAAACACGAATCATCGCTTGACGAAGTTATACCAGCGGGCAAGCCTGAACCAAGTTGTTTATGGAATTTGCCGTCATCGTCCAGCGCCAACGCGCATTTTTTCAAACTGGCGCTACCCGGCCAATCGAATTCCGGCGGGCGCAGCTCGAAAAATTATCCGCCGCGCTGGCGTGCCACGAAGCCACACTGCTCGCCGCGCTGCACACCGACCTGCGCAAATCTCCCGGCCAGGCCTACACTTCGGAAATCGGATTTCTTCAGGCGGAAATCCGTTGCGCGGTGAAAAATCTGCGCCGGTGGACCGCGCCGGCACGCTGCAAAACGCCGTGGTTTGTCGCGCCGGCACGCGGCTGGACGCAGCCCGAACCGTTCGGCGTAGCGATCATCCTCGGCCCGTGGAATTATCCCGTGCAACTGCTGCTCACGCCGCTGGTGAGTGCCGTCGCGGCGGGGAATTGCGTCATGTTGAAACCCTCCGAACTCGTGCCGCGCACGGCGGAAGCCATCGCGGCGTTGGTGAGGGAAACATTTGCGGAGGAATATATTTCCGTCGCCACCGGCGACGCGAATGTGGCGGAGGCATTGCTTGCCGAGCGGTTCGACAAAATCTTTTTCACCGGCAGCACTCGCGTAGGGCGAGTGGTGTTGGCGGCGGCGGCGAAACATCTTACGCCAGTGACGCTGGAACTCGGCGGAAAGTGTCCGGCCATCGTGTGCGCGGACGCCGCCATCAAGCAGGCGGCGAAGCGGATCGCCTGGGGAAAATTCATGAACGCCGGCCAGACGTGTGTCGCGCCGGATTTCGTGCTGGTGCAGCGCGGGGTGCGCGAGGCGTTCGTGATCGCGCTGAAAAAATCACTGCGGGAATTTTACGGGGAGGATGCCAGCGCAAGCGCGGATTACGGGCGCATCGTGAACGCGCAGCATTTCGCGCGGCTGGTGAATTATTTGCGCGACGGCAAAATCATCCACGGCGGCGAACAGGATGCAAAAGATTTGTTTCTCGCGCCAACGGTTTTATCCGAAGTTTTGCCGGAGTCGCCGGTGATGCAGGAGGAAATTTTTGGGCCGATTTTGCCGGTGCTGGAATTTGATAATTTGGACGACGCACTCGCGCGGTTGCGCGACCGGCCGACGCCGCTGGCGTTTTATTTGTTCACCAGCAACCGCGCGACCGAAGCGCGGGTTCTGGCAGAGACGCGTTCCGGCGGCGCGTGCGTCAACGATGTGGTGTCGCACATGATCGGCACCAGCCTCCCGTTCGGCGGATTGGGCGAGAGCGGGATGGGCGCGTATCACGGACGCGCGGGCTTCGACGCGTTTTCGCATCAGCGCGCGGTGTTGCGGCGGGCGACCTGGCTGGACACGCCCTTCCGTTATCCGCCGGAGCGGCTTTCGCTAAGAAGTTTGAAACGGGCGATGCGCTTTCTTTTGGGCGACTAACCTTGCTCCAATTGCAGATTTTGTTTAACCATTGAGCATGTCGCGTCGCGTCATCATCATCGGAGCAGGCCCGGGCGGGTTGGCTTCGGCCATGTTGCTCGCCAAGGCCGGGGCGGAAGTCACCGTTTTGGAAAAGCAGCCGCGCGTTGGCGGCCGCACCTCGCTGATTGAGAACGACGGTTATCGTTTCGATCTCGGCCCGACGTTTTTTCTTTATCCGCAAATTCTGCAGGAAATTTTCCATGAAGTCGGGCGCGACATGTTCAAGGAAATTCCGATGACCAAGCTCGACCCGCAATACCGCATCACCTTCGGCGCGGACGGGGAGCTGAACGCGACGCCGGACCTCGAACGCATGGTGGCGGAGATCGCGAAACTGTCGCCGGTGGACGCGCAAGGCTTCCGGCGGTTCATGGCATACAACCGGGTGAAGCTGGAGAAGTTCGCGCCGTGTTTGCAGACGCCATTTCCCGGCTGGACGAGCCTGATCAACCTGCGGCTGCTGGCAGTGCTGCCGTTTCTGAAACCGTGGAAATCGCTGCACGCGGAATTGGCGGGTTATTTCAAAGACCCGCGCCTACAGCTCGCGTTCACGTTTCAGTCAAAGTATCTCGGCATGTCGCCGTTCCAATGTCCGAGCCTGTTTTCCATCCTGTCTTTCCTCGAATACGAGCACGGCATCTGGCATCCCACGGGCGGCTGCAATGCCATCACGAGCAACATGGCGCGCGTGGCGCAGGAACTCGGCGTGAAAATCCAGCTCAACACCGCCGTGGAGGAAATCCTGTTTCAAGGCCGCCGCGCCGTGGGCGTGCGCACGGCGCAGGGCGAACAGCGCGCCGATGCGGTGATGCTGAACGCCGATTTTGCCGGCGCCATCACGAAACTCGTGCCGAACAATCTGCGCCGCCGCTGGAGCGATGCGAAGGTGGCGAAGAAGGATTTTTCCTGCTCGACGTTCATGCTGTATCTCGGCGTGGAGGGGAAATTCGACCACCTCGCGCATCACAACATTTACGTTGCGAAAGATTATCGCCGCAACCTTGACGAAATCGAGCGGCAGCACGTTTTGTCCGAAGACCCGTCGTTCTACGTGGAGAACCCGGTGCGCACAGACGCCACGATGGCACCGCCCGGCCACAGTGCATTGTATGTGCTGCTGCCGGTGACACATCAGCATCCGAACGTGGACTGGAACCAGGAGCGGGCGCGGTATCGCGGCGTGGCGCTGCGCCAGCTCGAAAAACTTGGCGTCACGGACATTGAGAAGCGCATCCGTTTCGAGCGCGTGGTGACGCCGGCGGATTGGGAGGGCAAGCTGGACATTTATCGCGGCGCGACCTTCAACCTCGCGCACAGCTTCGCGCAGATGCTGCATCTGCGCCCGCAGAACCGCTTCGAGGAATTCGACCGCATGTATCTCGTCGGCGGCGGCACGCATCCGGGCAGCGGCCTGCCGGTCATCTTCGAGTCGGCGCGCATCAGCTCAAAGCTGTTGCTGGAAGATTTGAATTGAAGTTGCAACTCTGACGAGCGCAGCGCAACTAATTTTCCTGAATTTTCCTGAATCACCATGCGCGTCCGCGAATTTTCCACCGAACTCTGGCTGCCGCTGCCGCCAGCCGAGTTGTTCCCGTTCTTTGCCGCTGCCGCCAACCTCGACGCCCTCACGCCGCCGTGGCTGAATTTTCACATCGTCACGCCGTCGCCTATTCCGATGTGCGAAGGCGCACTGATAGATTACCGCCTCCGCGTGCATGGCGTGCCGTTGCGCTGGCGCACGCGCATCAACGTCTGGCAGCCGCCGCATCGCTTCGTGGACGAGCAGTTGCGCGGGCCGTATCGGCAGTGGATTCACGAGCACACCTTCGAGGCGCGCGACGGCGGCACGCTCGCTCGCGACGTGGTGCATTACGCCGTGCCCTTGGATTTTCTTGTGCATCGCTGGCTGGTGCAGCCCGACATTGAAAAAATCTTTGCGTTCCGCACGCAGGAATTGCGCAAACGATTTTCGGCACGGCAGGATTAACGCCACCGCCCGCGTCGGCGGCAATTTATTCGTGCGCCTTCTTTGTTCGCCAGCCAGCCGGGGCTGGGTTAAACTGACTTGGTGAAGCGCATGATTATTACCTTTTTCATTTTAGCAGTGGCGGTGGCTTTGATTCTCGTGGGCTGTCGGACAACGCGCGCGGGTTACGAATCCGCGCCCTGCCAAGTGGTGCGTTCCAGCGGCAATTTCGCAGTGCGGGATTACCCGGCGCTGATGGTCGTGGAGACACCCATGACACGCACTGGGAAAGATGCCGACGGAAGTTTCATGCGCCTGTTCCGGTTCATCACCGGCAAGAACGAGGCTAAACAAAAAATTGCCATGACGACGCCGGTGTTCATGTCCGGCAGCGGCTCGAATGCAACGATGGCGTTTGTGCTGCCCGCGAAATTACCGGCTGGCGAAGTGCCTAAACCCACGGACGGTGCGGTGACGGTGCGGGAGTTGCCGGCAGGACGTTTCGCGGTGCTGCGCTTCCGGGGCGGGCGCAACGCGAAGAACGAGGCGGAGTCCCTGGCCAAGCTGAAGGCGTGGATGGAGAAGCAGGGGTTGAGTGTCCTTTCACCGCCGGTGTATGGCTATTTTGATCCGCCATGGACGCCGCCTTTTCTGCGTCGCAACGAGGTGATGCTGCGGACGGAATCGGGGAAATGAGACAAAGGCGGCCGGATGCGCGTTCACGAATTCCAATCCGAACTCTGACTGCCCCTGCCGCCGGAGGAATTGTTTCATTTCTTCGCTGATGCCGCCAACCTCGACGCCCTGACGCCGCCGTGGCTGAATTTTCGCGTTGTCACGCCACTGCCCATTGCGATGCGCGAGGGCGTGCTGGTTGATTACCTCCTCCGCGTGCGTGGTGTGCCGTTGCGCTGGCGCACGCTCGCGCGCGACCACGTCCGCTATGCCGTGCCGCTGGATTTTCTCGTGCATCGCTTGCTCGTGCGGCCCGATGTGGAGAAAATTTTCGCGTTCCGGCAGGAAAGGCTACTGGTGCTATTTATGTGAGCCGGCACCCGGCATAAAGCACGACCGCCTTGTCATTCGCGAATATGCGTGGCAGTTTGGAGGCCAGTGTATTTGCCAATAAAGGCGATTACAGAAAAAAATAACGACTATGCAACTGAAATTCGATTGGCTGATCGTGTTGGAAAACCTGCGGCGTGGAATCATGGTCACCGACACGACGCTTGAGGGTCCGGCGGGGCCGCGCATCATTTACGTGAACCACGCCTGGCTGAAGATGACCGGTTACGGGCGCGACGAAATTGCCGGCAAGACCCCGCGCATTCTTCAAGGCAAACACACCGACCACGCCGTCGTCAGCTCGTTGAAACAAAAGCTGCTGAACCGGGAAGTCTTCCACGGCCAGACGTGGAACTACCGCAAGGGCGGTGAGCCGTTTCTCATGAACTGGTATTGCTATGCCATCTACGGCGAGCGGCCCAAACCGATTTACTACGTGGCCGAACAGGAGGATGTTACGGAGCTTGAAACACTGCGCATGAAACAAAGGCTTCTCGCCAACCCGAATGACACGGACGCCCTGAGTTTCTTCTCCGTGTTGAAATAATTGTAAATCCACGCAAGACGGTGGCTGAACTGCTAAATCCAGACCACAATTCTCACCCGCATGTCAAGTCGCCATGGCCTCAACCAAACTCATTCTGGTCACGGGCGCAAC
>Ga0224557_1004416_pt1 | contig 10269 bp, 7 predicted proteins | sample 714S31014metaG_FD_180677 | JGI IMG/M metagenome (GOLD analysis project Ga0224557, IMG submission 180677) | Peat soil microbial communities from Stordalen Mire, Sweden - 717 S3 10-14 | ecosystem: Environmental > Terrestrial > Soil > Wetlands > Peat | place: Sweden: Norrbotten County, Stordalen... | reverse complement strand
TTGATAGTTCGCAGCTGGCGCTGGGCGTTTTTTTGGGATGGCCATCGCGGGCCCGAGACGGACCGCCACCCCCGCGGCTCTCGTTGCACCACACGCCGTCGCGTGAGCACGAAGCACATCGCGAACAGCTTCGAGCACAGGGGTGCGGGCGCTGTTGGAGTGGGGACAAGGCCAATCCCGGGACCGTCTACGACCCGGAGCAGTTCTGACGGGCAATCCTGCCAAGACTTAGAAGTGTGAGGCTTTCCGAGATCGTCGAGGTGGCTGGGTGCTCCGAGCCGCCCGCGTACGACTACCGGCGTGGGAAGCGGACGACGCAGGTTTCGACGTGGCGGGCGCTGGCGAAGCTCGCGGGCACCAGCACCCGCTCGGCGTGGGGTCGCTCGGCAGGCAGGACCAGTGCAGTCAGGCCGGCCTTTGAAGAGATGCTGACGAGGGCCCACTCGCCTCGCAGCCGCATGCAAGCCTTGGCCGAGCCGCGCGGGTCGTCTTCGCCAAGATCTGAGAGGTCCTAGAAGTCGGAGCCACGGGAAGCCGCCATGTTGCCCGAACGGCACGATCACCCGCGGCACGAACCCAGCTAGCTCTTCGAGCCAGACCCACGTTAGCGGTCTACAACGCAGCCTCATAGTGCAGACATTTGACATGTTATGTTAACGATCTCAGAATGGATCGGACTGCACAGTCGAGTGGGTTGAACCGGTGTCGCCGACTGCGTGAAGGGAGGTGACCAGGCGTGGCGAGTGTGAATGACCTTGGCGTCGAGACTCCGGGGGGCCGGCACGGCACTGCGGTCAATCAAGCAACCGACTCGTCTCCCCGGGCGAGTTCCCGGAGCTCCAGATCGGCGCGTCGGCAACCGGCTATGGCAGACGTGGCCAGGCTCGCCGGTGTCTCCACCCAGACGGTCTCTCGTGCGCTGAACGAAAGTGCCAGCGTCAGCCCGTTCACAAGGACCCGGGTGCTCGCCGCCATCGAGGAGCTTGGGTACCGTGTCAACACCGCCGCCCGGACCTTGGCTACCGGGCACTCCAAGATAATTGGGGTGGTCACCCTCGACGGCACGTTTTTCGGCCCCGTGTCCACCCTGCACGGCGTTGAACAGGCCGCCCGCTTCGCCGGCTACTTCACAAGCGTGGCGAGCTTGCGTGCCCTTGATCACCGGTCTGTGGTTAGCGCTGTGGACCGCCTGAACGACCAGGTGGTGGAGGGCATCGTCGTGATTTCTCCCCTCACGTCGGCCGCGGAGGCATTGAATGACCTGCCCACCGACATGCCAGTCGTGGTGGTAGAGGGCGACCCTCGTGTCGGCTTGGCCACAGTCACCGTCGACCAGGTCGGAGGGGCTCGGGCGGTCACCACCTACCTCCTCTCAACCGGACACCAGACTGTCTTTCATGTGTCGGGGCCTCCGGACTGGCAAGAAGCCCAAGCGCGGCTTGCGGGGTGGCGCTCAACGCTGGAGGAAGCGGGCGCCGAGGTCGTGTCGCCGTTGTCCGGCGACTGGACCGCCCGGTCCGGTTACGAGGCCGGCCAGGTGTTGGCAAGGATTCCCGAGGCCACTGCCATATTCGCGGCGAATGACCAGATGGCCCTCGGCGTGCTCCTGGCTTTGCATGAGCACAACCGCCGGGTGCCCGAGGACGTGAGCGTCGTTGGCTTCGACAACATGCCGGAGTCGGCTTTTTTCATTCCTCCCCTGACCACGGTTTGCCAGGACTTCGAACAAGTGGGGCGGACCGCTTTGAAGTTGCTCTTGAACCAGATCAACTCGCGGACTCGCAGCGTCGACCGAGTGGAGATCCAGCCCGAGCTGCTGGTCCGCCGGAGCACGATAGGCCCTTCGGGACAATAGTGTCTGGCGACTGCTCATCACGTGGGGTCCCAAAATGAACCCTAACAATTCACGGTCCAGCGTGTTACATTTGCACCACGACTGTGAACGCTAACATCGCGGTGGCCAGCACACACTCCTCGGACCCTCAAGGCATCCGCTACGTAGGAAGCTCGATCACTAAGTCCTTCGACGGGGCGACCGTGTTGTCCCAGGTCAGCATCACCTTCGAAGCTGGCGAGATCCACTCGGTCGTGGGGGAGAACGGGGCCGGTAAGTCCACCCTGGTCAAGATCATGGCCGGCATCTACCAGCCCGACTCAGGAGAGCTTCTGCTCGGCCAGGACCGCCTGGTTGGGCTGAGCCCCCGTTCTGCGCAGCACCGGGGGATCTACCTGGTGCCCCAGGAGCCGGCGTTGATGCAGTCGCTGTCCATCACCGAGAACCTTTTTGTCGGCATCCTCCGGCGGGGCCGGCTGCGGTTCAACGTCGACTGGAGGTCCATGAAGCGGGAGGCGTCGGCGCACCTCGACCGGGTGGGCTTGGACATAGACCCCGAGATGAAAGCGGAGGAGCTGAGCGTCGCCCAGCAGCAGCTCGTAGAGTGCGCTCGTGCCCTAGTCCACCGCTGTGTAGTGATCTACTTCGACGAGCCGACCTCCCCGCTCACTGGCAAAGAGGCCGGGACGCTGTTCGAGGTGATGGGGAGCCTGCGCGCCGACGGCTACACGCTGGGCTTCATCAGCCACCGGCTGGACGAGGTGCTCGCCATCAGCGACCGGGTCACGGTCCTGCGGGACGGCGCCAAGGTGCTGAGTGCGCCTCGCTCGGAGATCGACAGGGCGGGGCTCGTAAAGGCGATGGTCGGGCGCGAGCTGACCACGAGGGAGCGGGTGCGCCCTCATGTCGACGCTGCGGGCCGCACGGAGATGCTGGCGGTAGAGGACCTGACCTCCTTGCCTCATTTCGAAGGTGTGAGCTTTAGTGTGCGGGCGGGGGAGATCGTCGGCCTGGCCGGTCTGGTGGGCAGCGGGCGTACGGAGATCGCCGAGACGATCGTCGGCCTCCGGCCGGCGGACCGGGGCACGGTACGAGTGGAGGGCAAGCTCCTGGAGCACCGCACTCCCAGGGCCTGCATCGACGTCGGCTTGGTGTACCTCCCTGAGGACCGCGGTCGCCACGGCATTTTCGCCGAGGTGGAGGTGACGCGCAATGTCACGGCGGGGGTCATCCCCCGGCTCGAGCGGTTCGGGCCTCTTATAAGGCCTGCTGCCGAGCGCCTGATAGCGAAGCAGGCGACCGAGAAGACCGCAGTGCGGATGGCATCGTTGGACACCTTGATGAAGGCACTGTCTGGCGGCAACCAGCAGCGGGCAATGCTCGCGCGCTGGCTGCTGGCAGGCCCCCGGGTGGCGATCTTCGACGAACCGACGAGGGGCGTGGACGTCGGTGCCAAGGACGACATCTACCAGCTGGTGGCGCAGCTGGCGGAGGAAGGCCTGGCCTGCGTCCTCATATCCTCCGAGCTCAGTGAGCTCACCATAATTTGCGACCGGGTCCTTGCCATGTACGAGGGCCACGTCGTGGGCGAACTTTCTGGCGCTGAGATCGCCGACACGAGCCTCGGCGCCCTCGTAGTGGGAGCACACGTCAAATGACCACCCTGTCCACGCCACCTGCTCGGTCTGCCTCAGCCCAAGCGACCGGACCTGTCGCGTCTGCAGGGGGGCTCGGCAGCGCCGCCCTCGACCTGTTGCGACGCCGGGAGGTCCAGCTCCTGCTGGCCATCCTGGGGCTCTTTGCAATCTGCACGGCGATGCACCCGCAGTTTGGTGCGTCGAGCAACATCGCGTTCATACTGGCGGACTCCGTGACGATCATGATCGTCGCAGTCGGCCAGACGATGGTGGTGCTCGGGCGCGGGATCGACCTGTCTGTGTCCCCGATGCTCGGGATAGCCGCTGTCTGTGTCGGCTTCCCGGCCTCGAACAACAACCTCAACATCTGGCTCGCCCTGCTGTTCGTCTTGCTCATTGGCACCGCCCTCGGGATTGGCAATGGCTTTTTGGTGGCCGTGATCGGGATACCGCCGATCATCGCCACCCTGGCGACGCTGACCATCTACGGCGGCTTGCAGTTCATCATCTGCGGCGGCTTGTCGGTGATCAATATTCCCGCCGTTTACACCAACTTCGGGGCCGCGAACCTGCTGCCCGGCGTGCCGTGGCTGATAGTCATCGGCGTTGGTGTCGTGGTGCTCGCCTACCTGTTCCTGACCAGGACCGTCACCGGCAGGTCGGTGTACGCCGTCGGCAACAACGCCGAAGGCGCTTTCCGGGCGGGGGTACCGGTCCGGCGCGTCCTCTTCACGACCTACGTCATCTCCGGGTTCCTCGCGGGGCTGGCCGGGCTGATGTACCTCTGCCAAATTGGTTCGGCCACTTCTACTTCTGGGAGCGACGGCAATACCAACCTGATGTCGATAGCGGCCACCCTGATCGGCGGCACTACGCTGCTTGGCGGCCGGGGCGGGCCCATCGGTAGTGCCTTGGGGGCGGTGTTCTTGTCCGAGGCGTTGCAGGCGATGATCAGCTTCCGGATCAACGAGATCTGGGATCCGGCTGGCGTGGGGGTGCTCATCCTGATCGCCGTCGTCGCCGATCGCAAGGGCGCGCCCGTCCGCCAGCTGTTCCGTCAGCCCTTCCGTCCTCAACCTGCGAGGGCAGTTAAATGAGCGCTATCGCCACCAGCCCAGCCGCTCAGCGTGCCCGGGCGCAAACGGCTGGGCGCCAGGAGACGGTCTGGGTGGTCGCCGTCGCAGTCCTGCTGGTCGCCCTGCTTGCCTACTTCTGCTTGGCTGTCCCGAACTTCAGGGAGTTGGGCGTTTCGGGGATATTCGCCCTCCCCGAGCAGTTCCTCTTCATCGGGCTGATTGCCTTGGGCGAGGCGATGGTGATCTTCGCCGGGGAGATCGACCTCTCCACCGGCGCCATGGCGAGCCTCTCGGGCATCGTGATGGCCACGCTTTGGCAACACGGCCTCAACATTTGGCTGGCGGTTGTGGTGGCGCTGCTCGCCGCCGCCCTCGGCGGCGCAATAAACGGGCTGCTCGTGACCAGGTTCGGCATCTACTCCCTGCTGGTGACGCTGGGTACCCAGTTCATCTTCGGCAGTGTGGCGACAGCCGTGGGAGGCAACACGCCGCCCTACAACTTTCCCAATTCGTTCGTCGACTTCGCCGGCACCGGCACCGTCGGGCCGATCCCGGACCAGCTGATCATCTACGCAGTAATCGCCGCCTTCGTCTGGTTGCTCGTAACCCGGACCCGCTACGGGCGAGGGCTCGTGCTCATCGGCTACAACCGGGCGGCCTCGCGCTACGCCGGGGTGAACGTGCAGCGCACCCTCTTCACCGCGTTCGTCGCCAGCGGCCTGCTGGCAGGGATGGCGGGGATCTTCGTGTCCGGCTTTTACAATGCCGCCCGCGACGACATCGGCGACTCGCTCTTGCTCCCTGCGATCACCGTGGTCGTGCTCGGAGGCATCGACATCTTCGGGGGGAAGGGGCGGATGAGCGGGGTCATCATCGCCGCCTTCCTGCTCGGCTTCCTCAACCAGGGCCTGCTGATCGCTGGTCAAAGCTCTCTCACGGCCACCATGATCGAAGGCATCGTGCTGGTGCTCTGTTTGGTCATGAAGATCGCTCTCGACCACCGGGCGGGTGTGCACCTGAAGGAGCTCCTGCGACGCCGCTTCGGCAGCGCGCAACAGATCCCGGAGGTACCAGGTGCTTAGCCGGGGTGGGTCCAGCAAGTTCTCGGGTTGTTGGCCTGCAGTTCGTCGCGTCGCGGGCTTTGCCGGCGACGCCAGGTTGGCGGGAATCAACCGCTTCGTACAGAGGGATAAACAAAGGAGGAAAGCACAATAGAGCTGGAATTAACCGCCTCGTATAGAGGGATAAACAAAGGAGAAGAGCACAACATGAAGCCAATTAAGACCATCCAGCGGAGGCTGGTTTGGAAGATAGGCGCCGCAGCCGCCTGTGTCGCGATGGGTGCGACAATGGCCCTGACCGCCGCGTCTTCCTCGGCTGGTGCCGCCGCCACGACCTTGCCCACGATCAAGGTTTCAATGGTCCCGAAACTGCTCGGCTTGGCAGTCTTCGAGGCCAATGACCAGGGCGCGGCGCAGGTCGCGAAGAAGCTCGGGATCGACTTGACGTACACGGCGCCTGCGACCGCGTCGGCCGAGGGACAGGTATCGATCTTCGATGCCGAGATCGCACAGCACTACAACGTCATCACGATGTCATCAGACGACCCGACCGTGCCGGCGCCAGTGCTAAAGAAGGCCATGAAGGCCGGCATCCAGGTAATCACCTACGACTCCGACGTGCCGTCCGCTCGTGACTTTTTCATTCAGGACACCGCGTACAGCTCGATCGGCCAAGCCCTGATCAACGCTGTGGTCGGGTTCACCGGGCCGAAGGCGGAGATCGCCATCATGTCGTCCACTACTGACGCCACCATCCAGCTGGCCTGGATCGGGGCCATGAAGGCCTACATCGCCGCCAAGTACCCCGGCTTGAAGCTCGACACCATTGGTTACGGCCTGTCCATCCAATCGACTTCCCTGTCTGTGGCCGAGGGCATCATCCACTCCTACGCGAACGTCAAGTCCATCATCTGCATCGACAGCGCCGCCTGCGTCGGCACCGCCGAGGCGATTGCAGACCTGCACGAGTCGGGCAAGATCGGCGACTTCGGCATCGGCCCCCCGAAGGAGAACAGGACGTACTTCGCCAACAAGTCCATGCAGGCCCTGTTCCTCTGGGACGAGATCGGCCAGGGCAAGCTGGACATGCTGATGGCCAGGCTCGCCTACGAGGGCGCACACGGGGCGCCGGAGTGCACGGCAAAGACACCGCCCGCCAACCCGACGCCATCGCAGTGGTGCGGAATCAAGACCAACTACGGCAGTCCGCAGAGCTTCAACGGCGCCGTCGCTGGTCTCCCTGGCTTGGTGCCGGGTACAGGCGTCTACACGGTGGCCGCGGCACCCAGCAAGGTGACCGGCGCGACGCGCAACACGGTCATCTTCTCGGCGCCGTTGGAGTTCACCAAGGCCAACTACCTGAAATACAACTTCTAACCGTTTCTTGTTTTTGAAGGAGCAGCCCGGGCGCCCGCCCGGGCTGCTCCCGCGTTAATCCCAATACCTGTAGGGTGCAAGCACAGGATTCTGGCTCTGAGCTGGGCTTCTCGTGTATGACAGGATTGCCAGGATGGGCACTCCGATCACCTTCCTGCTCATTCGAAAGCTGCTCCTGCTCCTCGGGATCGGTCCGACGTCCGACGAGAAGGACGTCGAGATCGCCGTCCTTCGTCACCAGCTCTCAGTGATGCACCGCCAGGTGGCGCGACCGCGCTTCTCCCCCACCGATCGCGCCGTGCTCGCGACGCTCGCGAAACTGCTTCCACGGAACGCTGGGGAGCATTCCTCGTCACACCCGCGACGCTGCTGCGTTGGCATCGCGAGCTCGTGGCTCGGCACTGGACGTTCCCTCGCGTCGGCGGCGGTGCCCACAACGCACTCGATGACGAGGTCGTTGAGCTCATCGTTCGTCTCGCGAGAACCCGCGGTGGGGCTATCTCCGCATCGTTGGCGAATGTCGAAAGCTCGGCGTCTCCGTCTCTGCGACGAGTGTCCGGAACGTGCTTCGACGTCATCGCCTCAAACCGGCACCACGCCGAACGGGTCCGACGTGGACAGAGTTCCTTCGCGCCCAAGCTGCCGGCACGCTCGCGTGCGACTTCTTCTCCGTCGACACCGTGAGCCTTCGACAGATCTATGTCTTGTTCTTCATCGATCTCGAGGGACGCAAGGTCTTCCTCGCTGGTGTGACCGAGCACCCGATCGGGAGCTGGGTCACCCAACACGCGCGCAACCTCGCAACCGTGCTCGAGGACGAGCGTCGCGCCGTCAAGTTCTTGATTCCAGACCTCCTTACACGTCCAAAGCAATTGCGCCCCTGAGCTGGTGAGTATCCACTACCTGTGGTCCTGTAGCTGACATAATGAATGCAGAGGAAGTTGCACTCAGGAGGAGCCGTGGGACGCAAGCCGGTAGCGGGAAGACTGACATGGATGCAGCCGCTCCCACTCGTGCCGCCCGGTTCGATCGCCGTCGCCGAGGGTGTCGCCTTCTTGGAGGACGATGCTGGAACCGGCACGGTCTTTGTCTGGGGGCAGGCGTGCTTCACATGGGACGCCACTGACCCTGGTGCCCGCCGCCTCGCTGCAGTCCAGCTCGTGACCACCCGGGCTGCCTCCCAGCGCCAGGTGGCACGTGCGTTCTCGGTGAACGAGACGACGTTGTGGCGCTGGCGTTCGGACTACTCAGAAGGAGGGCTGTCGGCTCTCTTACCCGAGCCACTCGGTCCAAAGCGCCCTTCCAAGTTGACCTCGGAGAAGATCGCCGAGATCAGAAAGCTGCGTGCGACCGGGGCGAGTCTCCTCGAAGTCGCACGGGCCACCGGCGTCTCCACCGCCAGCGTGGCGCGTGCCACTGCCAGTATCGCCCCGCTCGTCCCTCTCGCAGCGAAGATGAAAGAGCACAAGCTCGTCCCGCTCGCCAAGCCCGCAGACCGCTCGGCCGAACGCGAGGCGGCACGGCGGGGCCTGCTCGAAGAGGCAGCACCGGTGATTTGTGAGGGTTCGTCGCTTGCCTTCGTGGGTGCGCTCGTGATCCTGCCGGCACTCGCGCTCACCGGCCTGCTTGACACTGCCGTGGCGGTCTATGGTGCCGGGCGGAAAGTAAAGGGCGCGACGCGCGCTGCCTTCTACGGGATCAGGTCGTTGTTGTTGTCGATCTGTTTTGCCTGTCTTTTGGGCGAGCCGCGCGCTGAGGGCATGACCCGCCTCGACCCGGTCGCCGTCGGCCGCCTCCTCGGCCTCGACCGGGCACCCGAGGTCCGACGCCTGAGAGCACGCATGGCCGAGCTGGCGAACGAGAAGCGCTCCGACGAGCTCGTGATGTCACTTGCCCGCGCGCATCTTGATGCGCGGCCCGAGGCGGCAGGTCTGTTCTACCTCGACGGGCACGTGCGCGCCTACCACGGCAAAGCCGACATCTCCAAGGCGCACCTCGCCCGCATGCGCATCGCCATGCCCGGCGAGGTTGACACCTACGTCTGTGACCGCTTCGGTGACGGGCTGCTCGTGTGGCAGTCCCCGCCGGGAGCCTCGCTCGCCGGAGAGCTCGCACGAGTCGCGCACTCGATCCGTTCCCTTGTCGGTAACGACGCTCGCCCGACGATCTGCTTCGACCGGGGTGGCTGGTCGCCCAAGGCCTTCGCCGAGCTCGTCGATGCTGGCTTTGACGTCCTCGCCTACAGAAAGGGTGCTTCGAGACCCGTCCCCCGCTCGTTGTTCAAAGGACACGTCTTTACAGACGAGGCGGGCCATGAGCATCACTACCTGCTGGCCGACCAGCGCGTCCGCATCCCCTATAACGCAGGCAGGCGCCGGTTCTCGTGCCGCCAGGTCACTCGCCTCGACGAGAAGACGGGCCATGAGACCGCCATCGTCACCACGCGCAGCGATCCAGACCCCGGCCTTGTCGCTCATGCGATGTTCTCCCGCTGGCGCCAGGAGAACTTCTTCAGATACGCCCGCCAGCGTTTCGGCCTCGACGCACTCGACTCTTATGAGACAGAACCTGACGATCCCAACCGGCTCGTGAAGAACCCCGCCCGGCGCGACGCCGACAAGAAGGTCCGCGAGGCCAAGGAGTCGATCGAGAAAGCAGAGGCCGAAGAAGGCCGCTCGGCGACTGCGGGCTACAGCACCGAGGCAGAGGTCGCCGACGCTTTCGCCGGGGCACGCGCCGAGTTGAAAGCACGCGAGGACAACAAAGCGGCGATCCCCGTAAAGCTCCCGCTCGGCCAAGTCCGCCCCGAGGCGGCCCGGGTCGACGTCGAGCGCAAGCGCATCCACGACGCGGTCCGCATGGCAACCTACAACGCCGAGTCAGGCCTCGCCCGGCTGATCGCCCCTCACTACGCCCGTGCAGAGGACGAAGCACGGAGCCTGCTGCGCGAGATCTATACGTCAGCGGGCGACCTCGAGGTGGTCGGCAACGAGCTCCACGTGCGGATCACACCGCTGTCGGCACCTAGGCGCACCCGAGCTCTTGCTGGCCTGTGCGCGAATCTCACCGAGACCGAGACGCTCTACCCGGGGACCGACCTCAGGCTCGTCTACTCGGTGAGGGAGCCGTGAGCTTGCAGGGATTCCGCGTATAGGTCGTCGGGTCGCCGGGGGCATTTCAGCCCCCGGCTCCCACGGATCCCGGCGTGACAGTCTCCCGTCACCGGGCTCTTGTCACCTTGATCACCAGAACGCAGTTGTCCACGCCCACTGGACGAACAGCCC
>Ga0224557_1004415_pt1 | contig 10272 bp, 9 predicted proteins | sample 714S31014metaG_FD_180677 | JGI IMG/M metagenome (GOLD analysis project Ga0224557, IMG submission 180677) | Peat soil microbial communities from Stordalen Mire, Sweden - 717 S3 10-14 | ecosystem: Environmental > Terrestrial > Soil > Wetlands > Peat | place: Sweden: Norrbotten County, Stordalen... | reverse complement strand
CCTCATTCTTTCAAAATGTACGTAATCAAGGAATCTTCGATGGGAACTTCTGAGTCATCAGCAAATTCAATCCGCCCAAATTGGTTGGGGAAAGCTATCGTGAAAAGTTTGGGCAATCTGGCGCTCAAATCCTGCCTTCTAAGCTGTCTGGCGCTCTCCGCCGCCTTGTGGGGCCAAACCGCCGATTCGAACCAGCCCAGCGCCGGACCCGATAATGCTGCATCCACCGCCTCTTCGCCACAACCTGATTCGGCCGCCAAAAGCACTCAGGCCGACGCTACCTATATCATCGGCGACGAAGACGTTCTGTCGATCAGTGTATGGAAAGACCAGGACTTGACTCGAGTGGTCCCTGTCCGATCAGACGGGAGAATCTCACTGCCGTTGGTTGGAGAAATGCAGGCGGCCGGCCGAACACCATCACAACTTGAAGAAGACCTGAAGGCCGCCCTTCGCGGATTCATCACTGATCCGCAAGTGACCGTGATCGTGCAGGAGATCAAGAGCCGGAACTTCAACGTCCTCGGGCAGGTGACAAAACCCGGCTCCTACCCGCTCACCGCCGATACAACGATCGTTGACGCGATTGCTTTGGCCGGCGGATTCAAGGACTTCGCAAAAAAGAAGGGCGTTTACGTCATCCGCCAGGATCCCAACGGAACTGAGATTCGGATCGCCTTCAACTATCAGAATTTCCTCAAGGGAAAGAACACGGCCCAAAACATCCAACTTAAGCCACATGACACAATCGTCGTGCCGTAAATGGCGCCTATGCTTGCACGAACTTATCTCCTATTTGCATTTCTGCTGGCTGTTCCCGCCTGGTCTCAAGTGGAGCCCGAGGCAGAGGGTGGCCCGCCTCCAGTGGATGAAACTCAAATGATGACGCCGCCGCCCGTGAGCGGAATGCTGTTCGCGAATACGGCCGGCGCTGACGTTCGCCACGATTACGTCTCTGCCGCACTCACTGTAAATGCGGCTTATATGGACAATGTTCTCCCCAACGTTTTTTCCAAGCCGGTCAGCGACACGGTGTTCTTGATCCTTCCGAGTTTCACTCTTGATCGGTCCACAACGCGGCAGCAGGTAAGCCTCAAATACAGCCCGGATTTCTCCTTCTATGTCCCAACCAACGTGCTGAATACCGCGGACAATGAATACACCTCGACCAGCGTGCTTGACGCGGTCGACGATGACGCGTCGTTTCTCTATCAGGGCCGAATAAGTCCCCATGCAACCGTCTACGTCGAGGACAGTTTTCTGAAAACATCCGATGTGTTTAACGTGGGCTACCCGTTCGCTGGTGGAGGAATAACCGGTACGACCCAGGCTCCGGCTCCGGCCGTGATCGCGCCATTCGCCCAGCAGTTGAGAAACACAGTGGACGCCGGTTTCAGCTACCAATTCGCCGCCAACGGCATGGTTGGAGCTGGAGGCAGCTATTCAAACTACGATTTCACCAATCCCACGGCGACCGGTCTCTATGATTCGAACGGCGGCGACATTTCGGCGTTCTACAACCGGCGCATGTCGCGCAAGCAGTATGCAGGTTTCGAGTACGACTACTCCCGAACTCTGGCGCACCCCCCCAGCTCCGAGGTCGCCACGCAGGTCAACACCCTGCTTCCCTTTTATACGCTCTATTTCAATCGTGCCTTTTCGCTTTCTGTCTCTGCGGGCGCGCAACAGGTTAGCGTCGGTCTGACCCAAATGCCGGCATTCACCTCATGGTCGCCTACGGCTGTGGTAAGCCTGGGATGGCAAAACGACCGTGGAGACGTCGCGATTAGCTATCTCCGCACAGACATTGCCGGCCAGGGCTTGCTGACAGCGTATTCTTCGAACTCTGTCAATGCTTCGGGTGGATGGACGTTTAATCGAACATGGATCGCCGGAGGCGCGTTCTCCTACGCAACCATTAGCCCCGTGACGTCCATTCCCGGCCTGATCAATCAAGGCGCGGGAAATGAATCCACAGTGGAAGCCACTCTAACGCACTCGATCGGAGAGCAGTTCACCGTCGCAGGTGGGTACGACCGCCTTGACGAGAATTACACTGGAATTCCCGCCATTACTCCCAACAGCGATCGAGTGTTTGTTACCGTCAGTTATGAATTTAGAAGGGATCTGGGGAGGTGACCATGCCGGAAAACATTGAAAATCCGGAAACGAAACATTTCGACGTCAACCGCCTCGTTGACATCGTTCGCCGTCGCCATCTCCAATTCTTGCTCCCATTGCTGATTGGCTGGTTGGTCGTCTGGGGCGCCAGCTGGATCGTGTCGCCGCGCTATAAGTCCAGCACGCTCATTCTGGTCGAGCAGCCCAGCATGCCGGAGAACTATGTAACGCCAAATATAAGCGACGATCTGCAAGCCCGGTTGCAGAGCATCACCACGCAGATTACGAGCCGCACCCGCCTGCTCCTCATTATCGATCGCCTGCACTTGTACGGCGGCACGGAGAATGCGGCCACTGCGGACGATAGAGTCAACCGGATGCGCAAGGATGTCGACGTCGAGCTGGTGCGCGATCCGCAGAAGCAAGATGTTTCGGCATTCAGGATCTCCTACACCTCTAAGGATCCTCACATTGCGCAGGAGGTAACCGGCGAACTTACAGACCAGTTCATTAACGAGAACTCGAAAGTGCGCGAGCAGGAGTCCCAGAGCACGACGAGCTTCCTCGAACAGCAACTGGAACAAGCGCGGCAGAACCTGGCTGACCAGGAGGCAAAAGTCAGGGAGTTCGAAAGCGAGCATGAGGGGGCTTTGCCGACGCAGCAGGCGAGCAACTTGCAAATCCTCGCGGGCCTGCAGCAGGAGCTTCAAAACGAACAGGATGCCCTCAACACCGCTAAACAGCAGCGAGTCTACCTTCAGGCGCTGCTGGAACAGGAGCGCGCCGCCGAGACCAAGGTTCGCCCGGCCGGACCTGCAGGCACGGGTGCACCGACTGATTTAGCGACTGTCGACGATCAGCTCGAGAAAATGAGAGGTCAACTGGCGGAACTCAGCTCGCAATATACAGACAATTATCCCGATGTCCAAAGTCTAAAGAAGCGGATCGCCCAAACAGAAGCGATGCGAGCTAACCTTGTTGCAGCTCAGAAACGCAGAAGCCAGGAGCCGAAGCCGGCAGATGGTGAACTCGATCCAACGTTGGCCGGGCCGGCGCTGCAAACGCAAGGGAATCTGAAAGCCAATGAGCTCGAGATCGCGAATCGCGAGAGCGCCATTCAGAACCTGGAGTCCAGGATCAACCAGTATCAGGGCCGTCTGAATGCAGAACCGGGTACTGAGGAAGCACTTGCCGATCTGAACCGCGGCTACGATCAATCCAAGGCGAATTACGATGACCTGCTGAAAAAGAAAGACGAATCCAAAATGGCCACGAGCATGGAACAGCTGCAGCAGGGCGAGCGATTCACCATACTTGATCCCCCCAGCTATTCGGCCAAACCGGATTTTCCCAACCGGCTCAAATTCTGCGCTATGGGCTTGGGGGCGGGCTTGGCCTTGGGTCTCGCTATAGCAGGCACGTTTGAGTTCATGGACGATCGCTTGCACAGTGAGCATGAAATCAAATCCCTCCTGTCCATGGCCGTTATCTCCGAGATCCCGATAGTCGCGAATCCGCTCGACAAAGCCAAGACGAAGAGGCAGATGGCATTGGGATGGGCCACAACATTAGTTGTCTTTGTCGCTATCCTGGCCGGTTCTGTTTTTAGCTTCCTCCACCACTAAACTGTCTCATCCGAATGTACAAAGCCTACTTTCACCTCAAGCGTAACCCGTTCGATCTGACCCCGGACCCTCACTGCTTCGTGCCCACTCCGCGGCATAATGAGGCGCTGGCGGCGCTCTACTACGGTGTGCGGCGGCACAAGGGTTTCGTGGTTGTTACCGGCGAGGTGGGCACAGGCAAGACGCTGCTGCTTCGCTGCCTCCTTCGCCTCCTTGAGAACAGCAAGGATATCGCCTACGCGTACCTCTTCAATAGCCGGCTCGAGCCGACGGACTTCCTGCAGTACGTCCTTTCCGACTTCGGACTGCCGGCCTCGGGAAAGAACAAATGCGAACTCCTGCTGGATCTAAGTAAGTTCCTTGTCACGCGGGGTTCGAAGCAATTGACCAGCGTCATCATTGTCGACGAGGCGCATGATTTATCCGCAGACACACTCGAAGAGGTTCGTCTCCTATCGAACCTGGAGACCTCTGAAGACAAACTGGTGCAGATCATATTGGCAGGACAGCCTGAGCTGGATAAGAAGCTGGATTCAGTCGAGTTGAGACAGCTGAAGCAGCGGATTGCGCTCCGAACCCAACTTGGAGCGCTCAACGCCAAGCAGACGCAGGAGTATATTGAGCAGCGCCTGCGGATTGCCGGCGTTGATTCAAGCCAGCCTCCGATCTTTTCTGCGCAAGCGATTGACCATGTGTACTCCTATTCCCGCGGCTTTCCACGCCTCATCAACACCATCTGCGAAAACGCGCTGATCAGCGCCTATGCCAGGCAGACGCCGACGGTAACCGCGCGGATCATTGAGGATGTGGCCACCGAATTCCGTCTCGAAGCGTTTGTGCCTGTGCAGCAGAATTCATAGGCGGCTCGACCCACAGTACGGCTGTGAAAGGGAACCATCGTGAGCCAGATTTTTGATGCATTACAGCGGCAGGAAAGTGAGCGGTCCGGAGACGATTCCTCTGCGCTGTCACAGGGACCCGACCTGCTGCGGCGCGCAGAACGCCGGGCTGCGGCGAGATGGGAAGCATCCGGTCCCCTTTCGGAACTCGACGTGCCGAACAATATTGAAGAGGATGGGCTCGGTGAAATCGAAGTTGCGCCTCCGCCCGCGGCCGTCGAGTCGGCCAAGGGTGTTGCGCATGGTCCGTCCACGGCCAGCCGTTCGGAAGTTCTGGAAAAACTCCCGTCGCTCGAGATTTCGCTTTCCTTGCAAAGCCGGCTAGTGTGCCTCACCGATAAGGAAACTCCGACGGCCGAAGCGATTCGGCTGCTGGGAGTCCGCTTGAAAAATCTCCGTCGCAGCCGGCCTCTGAAGAAAGTGCTCATTACGAGCACGATTCCACAAGAAGGCAAGAGCACGATTTCTGCCAATCTTGCATGCGCCCTCGCCCAGTCATCCGACGAAAAGACATTGCTTATTGAAGGGGATTTGCGACGCCCTTCGCTGCTGAAAATGTTTGGGATCGAAAAGGTCCGGGGTATCTCTGAATGCGTTAGGGACGAAGGGCGAGTGCTTTCCGGCATTTACCGTCTCGAGAATGCGGGCTGCTGGATCCTGCCTGCGGGACAATCTCCTAGCAACCCGCTCGAGCTTCTGCAATCGCAAAGACTGCACGTGCTTATGGACCGGCTTACTGAATACTTTGATTGGATTATCATTGACTCTCCTCCCGTACTTCCTCTGGCGGATACAAGCATCTGGATGCGCATGGCCGATGGAGTTCTTCTCGTTACACGCCAGGGAACAACACAGAAACACCAGTTGCAAAAGGGACTTGAAGCGCTGGATCAGCAAAAGCTTCTCGGTGCGCTTCTTAACGGCGCCATGGCCTCAGCCTACAGCGGTTACTACGAAACTCCGTCGATTTCCACCTAGCAAATCCCTTTGACCGCGAGGAGATTATCCGATTTGGCGGTCTCCGCTTCTCCGTCACGTTCGTCGCGGAACCGTCCCTGCAACAACCCAATACCTGAGCAACCTGTGCGTCCCCACCCCGATCGCGAATCCTTTGTGGCCGGGATTAGTCATGGGATTGACGCGCATGGAAATTTCACCCGTCACATCGGCAAGCAGGAACACACCCGTTAATGGCACGAGAGGAGTCTGTCGTGACACGATTGCATCAACCTAAACCATCGAATTCCCCTGATCCGCTGCTGGAGGGTGCGCCTGCAATTAATCGCGCGCCTCTCGACGAGACGACCTTCCAGCGCATGATTGCGATCGAACGCAAGCGCACGGAGCGCTCCAAGGCTCCATTTATCCTCATGTTGCTCGAAGCGGTCAGCGATCGCGGCCAAAAGAGCAGCGGTGTTACACTCCGGCGCGTTGCAACCGCTTTGCTTCAATCCAGCAGAGACACGGACTTGGTCGGCTGGTACAAGGACAACGCCATCGTTGGCACAATGTTCACGGGCCTCATCGTGAATGACAAACGGGCCCTCCTCGACACATTTCTTGCCAAAGTCAGCGCCACGCTCCAGGAGGAGCTGACCGCCGACGAGTTCAATCAGGTGCGCATATCCTTTCACCTGTTCCCGGATGATTGGGATCATGAAAAGCCCGGCCGGCCGACCAATGCAGCTCTGTATCCCGACCTGGTGAGCGATGACAAAGGGCGCCGCACGGTGCTCATCGTCAAACGCGGATTTGACATTTTCGGAAGCGCAACGATGCTTATCCTGTTGGCGCCCCTCTTTCTCTTCATCGCTCTGGCTATCAAACTTACTTCCAGGGGCCCGGTGTTCTATCGCCAGCAAAGAGTCGGGCGTTACGGTCAGACCTTCACGTTCCTGAAATTCCGCTCCATGTTTGCAAACAACGACAGCAACGTGCATAAGGAGTATGTCACGCGGCTCATCGCCAGCAATCCTTGTGAAGCAAAGCAAAGCGAATGTGGCGGCAGCGTCTACAAACTTACCAACGACAAAAGAATCACGCGCGTGGGCGAGGTTCTGCGCAGAACGAGTCTCGACGAGCTTCCTCAGTTTCTCAATGTGCTCAAGGGAGAGATGTCGCTTGTCGGCCCGCGTCCTCCCATTCCGTATGAGCTTGCCGCTTATCAAACATGGCACCGGCAACGGCTGTTGGCAGTGAAGCCGGGAATTACAGGCCTTTGGCAGGTTATGGGCCGAAGCAGTGTCCGGTTCGATGAAATGGTGCGGCTCGACCTGCGTTATGCATCCACGTGGACCCCATGGCTGGACCTGAAGATCCTGCTGCGCACTCCGGGGGCGGTTATTAAAGGTTCCGGAGCGTATTGAACTCAGAATCCTGCAATCTTCCCCGGCCGCGCGCTTGGGGAGTCAATGCGGCGCTCTTTTGTAGCTGTCGCTTCGGCGGGACCCCATCGACGAGATGCTCTCGAGCACTCGTTCACTCACAAACAAGACTTTCGCGACGTGACTCTGGCTGCACTCAGAGCGGGAACAATTCCTGCGCCCGCAGGATGAGTCTGGCTGCGCGGATCGCTGGGTAGGAGAGAAGAACTTATGGACTTCGGCGTAATCGGATACGGCTACTGGGGTCCGAACATTGTCAGAAATCTTACCGGCCTTGAAGGCGCCGTGGTGCGCGCCATCTCGGACCTGAGTCCCGCGGCGCAGGCGCGCGCCCGCAAGGCTTATCCCGGTGTGACCGTGACAGACAACGCGATGGAAGTGATCACCTCGCCTCACATCGATGCTGTGGCAATCGTTTCGCCTGTCTGGACTCATTACGAATTGACCAAAGCTGCGCTGAAAAATGGAAAACACGTCTTTGTCGAGAAGCCGTTTACCAGCACGGTCGCTCAAGGAGAGGAACTCGTCAACCTCGCAGAGCAGAAAAATCTGAAATTGATGGTTGACCATACCTTTCTTTTCACGGGCGCGGTCAGACGGATCGCCCAGCTCATCGAAGAAGGCGCGTTGGGACATCTGTATTACTACGACTCAACTCGCGTAAACCTTGGTCTCTTTCAACATGACGTCAATGTGCTTTGGGATCTGGCCCCGCACGATCTTTCCATCATGGACCATCTCATCAAGGCCAGTCCTGAAGCTGTTTCGGCGACGGGGCAAGGTCATTTGAATGGGCATGAAGATGTGGCCTTCATGACGCTCTACTTTCCCGACAAAGTCATCGCCCACATCAATGTGAACTGGTTGTCCCCGGTCAAGGTCAGGACGACGCTGATTGGCGGCGAGAAGCGAATGATCGTCTGGAACGATCTTGAGGCCGACGAAAAAGTGAAGGTCTATGACAAGGGAGTCAAGATCACCAGCCGGGAGGGCGTTTACGATCTCCTGGTCAGTTACCGATCGGGAGATATGTGGTCTCCGCAACTGGAGCAAGTCGAAGCCCTGCGCCAGGAGCTCGGCTACTTCGTGGAGTGCATTACCACCGGCAAGGAGCCGTTCAATAACGGGCACGCGGGCCTGCGCGTCGTCAGGATGCTTGAAGCTGCCAGCGAGTCCTTGAACAAGAAGGGAGCGTTTGTCCGCTTATGAGCGAATTCAATTCTGTCGCGGCAGACGTGAAGCTCGGAGTCAACGTGAAGCTGTCGAAGTTTGTCAATCTCTACGGATGCGAGATCGGAGATGAGACCAAGATCGGGGCATTTGTCGAGGTCCAGAAGAATGCCCGGATTGGAAAGCGTTGCAAGGTCTCGAGCCACTCGTTCATCTGTGAAGGCGTGGCTATCGAGGACAACGTCTTTATCGGGCATGGAGTGACGTTTACCAATGACACCTACCCGCGCTCCACGAACAGCGATGGAACGCTGCAAAACGGCGCGGACTGGGAAGTCAGGCCCACGATCGTGCGCAAGGGCGCGTCGATCGGCTCCGGTGCCACTCTTCTCTGCAATCTAAGCGTCGGTGAAAACGCGATTGTAGGCGCCGGGAGCGTTGTAACCAAAGATGTTCCACCCAACACCATCGTGGCTGGAAATCCGGCCCGGGTACTGCGATCGATTGAAGCACGAACCGAGGAGTCCAATGTCAGAGACCAACAAAATACCATTTCTTGATCTCATTACGCCGCATGCGGAACTCGAGCAACAGCTTACGGAAGTCTTTCACCGTGCCCTGCGCACCGCCGGATTCATCGGCGGCCCGATGGTGGTGGAATTCGAGGCCTCTTTCGCGGAATTCTGTGCCGCGGAGCATGCCGTGGCCGTCAGCAGCGGAACCGACGCGCTTCGCTTCGCTTTGATCGCTTGCGGCGTCGGATCCGGCGATGTCGTCGTGACTGTGCCCAATACATTCATCGCTACCACAGAGGCAATATCGCAGGCCCGCGCGATACCGGAGTTTGTGGATGTCGATGAACAAACCTACAACCTCTCCGTCGAAATGCTCGAACGGTTCCTGGAAAAGCGGTGCGTCAGAAATAATGCAGGCAAGCTCATCAGCCTGCGCAGTGGAAGGCCGGTCAAGGCAATCGTCCCCGTGCATCTCTACGGCCAGATGGCCGACATGGATCCGATCCTTGCATTGGCCGACCGCTTCGGGCTTGTCGTAGTTGAAGATGCCTGTCAGGCGCACGGTGCGGAATATTTCTCCAAGCGGCACAACCGCTGGATAAAGGCCGGCACCATGGGCCGCGCAGCTGCATTCAGCTTTTACCCGGGCAAGAACCTCGGGGCATGTGGCGAGGGCGGAGCGGTCACTACGGATGACAGGGAAGTGGCCGAAAAGGTCAGGATGCTTCGCGATCACGGTCAGGAAAGGAAATACATTCACGGTCTGGAGGGATACAACGGGCGCCTGGACGCGATCCAGGCGGGCATCTTGCAGGTTAAACTCTCTCATCTCGATCGATGGAATTCCCAACGAAGAGAGCGGGCGGGGATCTATAACCGGCTTCTCGCGGATAACGATGCCGTTATTCGGCCGCATGAGCCTTCCTCGTCCCGGGCCGTATATCACCTCTATGTTGTCCGCACAAGCGATCGCGAAGGCTTGATGGATCATCTTACACACGCCGGCATTGGAACTGGAATTCATTATCCGATCCCGCTTCATCTGCAAAAGGCATATGCGCACTTGAATTACAGCCAGGGAGATTTTCCGGTCGCGGAAAGGGTGGCGACAGAGATTGTTTCCTTGCCAATGTATCCGCAACTTACAGAAGGTCAACAGGCGATCGTGGCCAGGGGACTGCTAACATTCCTGCAGGATTTTGCCTCGGCGCCAGGTCCCGTGGACGAGAACTTACTCGTGCCGCAAAAGAGCTCGATATAGTTGCCGCATAACTGAATGTCTCTCCTATTCTGCGAATAACTGCTTGTAAAGCTGGCCACTCCCCGCTATCGAGTGCCCGCCGCAAGCACCCTTATTGATCTTCCCATGACAAACTCCACTAGATATGTACTCATTACACCGGCGCGGAACGAAGCCGACTACATCGGCCTAACGCTGAAGTCAATGGCCGCGCAGACGCTTCGCCCGCTGAAGTGGGTTATCGTAAGTGACGGCTCAACCGATGGAACGGATGAAATCGTGCGCGGCTACACGGCTGACTACCCGTGGATTGAGTTA
>Ga0224557_1004414_pt1 | contig 10273 bp, 10 predicted proteins | sample 714S31014metaG_FD_180677 | JGI IMG/M metagenome (GOLD analysis project Ga0224557, IMG submission 180677) | Peat soil microbial communities from Stordalen Mire, Sweden - 717 S3 10-14 | ecosystem: Environmental > Terrestrial > Soil > Wetlands > Peat | place: Sweden: Norrbotten County, Stordalen... | reverse complement strand
AGCCGGTGCACGAGCTGATGCGCAACGCGATGGCCCGGCTCGAAGATCCCGCGTCGAGCGGCGGCATGTGGATGACATTCCTCGACTGGCTCATCGACCAGATGGCCGCTCACGGCAGGCTTCTCCTGCTGTACCAGCGCAACGCAGCCGCCCTTGGGGCGGTGGGCCGGAAGGACCACCGCAGCCCGGAGATCGAACCCGAGCAACTCTTCCTCCGGAAGCTCCGCGACCCGGCGCTCAGCCTCGACGACCGCGTGCGGATGGCCGGCTCGCTGGCCGTCATCGTCGCGGGTGCGGCGCTGGCGATGCAGCCGGGCGCCAGGGCCGGGGATCCGGCGGAGCTCGCCGGCGTGCTCCGCGTCGCGGTGCGCGACCTGCTCCGGGTGGACCCGCCCCCACCCCCGGCCCCGCCCCCGCCGCCCCCGCCCCCTGCCTCTCCCTCTCCCCCCGCCCCTCCCTCACCCCCTCCGGCCTAGGGTGCGCGGCGGGGCCAGGGCCGCCGGTGTGTCGCCGGGGATGGCCGATGGAGAGCCCAAGCCGTGACGGAACGACCCTGCAGAGCGGACCGCCCGCTGATGCCGACCGCCGACGCCAATGGCATCCGCATCCACTACGAGGTGCACGGCGAGGGCAGGCCGCTGCTCCTGATCCTCGGGCTCGGTGCCGATGTCTCCGAGTACACCGCCCTCATCGATCAGCTCGCCGCGCGCTCGCGGGTCATCGCCTTCGACAATCGCGGCGCGGGGCGGAGCGACAAGCCCGATGCGCCGTATTCCATCGAGCTGATGGCAGCCGACGCCCTGGGCGTCATGGACGCTCTCGGCGTCACCCGCGCCGGCGTGCTGGGGATCTCCCTGGGGGGCCGCATCGCCCTGGCGCTCGCCCTCGGCCACCCCGAGCGCATCGAGAGGCTGATCCTCGTCTCCACCTCGGCCCGGGTCGTCCCGAGCTTGCGCCGCAGGCGGCTCTACCCCATCCTCTCGGGGATGCCGCTCTTCCGGAGCCGTCACCCGCAGCCGCGCTACGCCTTCGTCCGCCAGATGGAGGCGTCGACCGGGTACGACGCCGGCCCGCGCCTGCACGAGCTGACCATGCCCACGGTGGTGCTGCACGGGCGCAGCGACCGGACGGCGCCGCTCGCCATGGCGGAGGAGCTGCACCACGGCATCGCCGGCTCGCGGCTGCAGACCTTCACGGGCGGCCACCTCTTTTTCCTGATCCGGGAGCGGCAGCGCTTCGTCGACGCCGTGGCCGACTTCGTGGGTCAGGGTTGATGGCGGCGCCCGAGCGGATCGATCTCGACGGCGGGCTGGTGCTCCGGCGGTGGCGCCCGGCCGATGCTGAGGCGCTGAACCTGGCGATCGACGAGAGTCTCGAGCACCTGCGGCCATTCATGCCATGGGCGGTCCCGGCCAGCGTGGAGGAGCGCCGAGCCATCCTGGCGAGCTGGGAGCAGGAGTGGGACGCGGGCGGTGACCTCATCTACGGCCTCTTCCTCGGTCCGGTCGCCGCCGGCTCCTTCGGGCTCCATCGCCGCATCGGTCCCGACGGGCTGGAGATCGGGTACTGGGTGCACGCGGCGCACACCCGGCAGGGCTACGCCAGCGCCGCGGTCGCCGCGCTGACCTCGGTGGCCTTCACGCTTCCCGGGATCGAGGTGGTGGAGATCCACCTTGACCGGGCCAACCTCGCCAGTGAGGGTGTGCCCCGCAAGCTCGGCTTCACGCTGGTCGCGGAGCATCCGAGGCCGTCGCGGTTGCCGCCGTCGCCCGCGGAGTCCGGCATCTTCCGGGCCTGGCGGATGACCCGCGACCGCTGGAGGCCCCCGGTGACTCCTCTGCCGCCTCCCTCACCCTGATCAATCGCCCAAGAGCAGCGTGCTCCCGGTGCTCAGTGAGGTGCTTCGACCGGCTCCGACCTGCCACCTCGGCGCCAGTCGGGGAGGGCGATGATCGGCCGGGCGCGACGCTGGATGGTCGCCGCGATGGCGTCCAAGATCTCCCCATTGGCGCCTCGATCCCGAAGGTCCTGGGCGACCGGCCCGGCGTCATCGGCGAGGGCTTCGGCCAGGCGAGCCATGCGGCGCCGGAGCGCCATGGTGTCGAGGTCGCACTCGGCCAGCAGCTGCGCCCAATGCCTCGGGGTCACCTGGTCGGCCTGGTACTGGTCACCGATGGCCATCGCGAGAGTGCCGGAGATGCCCGGGTACACCGCCGTGCAGATCAGGTCGTAGGCGGGTGCCAGCCGCACCGTGCCGTGCTCCAGGAGGAGGCTGCAGTTCTTCGCGTGGGCGTCGGCGTTGCCGATGGTGATGGCAAGGACCAGGCGGTCGATGAACGCAAGGACATCCTGCGCCGCTCGTGCGGAGCGAGTCCGGAGCAGGCGAATCACATCGGCTGCGGACGGTCCCCCGTCCGCCTGGTACTTCCGCTGAGGGTCGATCCCCAGGGCCTGGCAGACGTCCTCCTGATGGAGACGCAGCACCCGACCCCCCTCCGTGCGCCGGTCGAAGCGCTCCACGACGAGGATCTCCTCGGTGCCCACCCGACGGAGCGCGGGCGCCGCCGCCTCGATCCCGCATCGCCGTGCGAGGGTGAGGCAGAAGGCCTCGTTGACGACGAGGTCCGGGAACGCCGGTCGGCCGCCTCTGGTCCGCAGGGACGGGCTCGGCTTGAGAATGTGCGTGCTCGGGGTATCGCCGCGGGGCAGCCCGACCCTCCCGTCCTGACCGATGACCACCACCAGCTTCTCCTGGGCCCCGGCCAGGCTGATGCGTATCCCCTGCTCGGGCTCGTCGCCCAAGGGTCGGATGGGCAGCTCGTCGAGCAGGTGTTCCAGCTCGGACTCGTCGAGCCAGCGGACGCTCTCCCCTTCCCCGGCCGTCACCATCTCCTCGGGGACGAAGGCAACTGCGCCTGCACAGTCGCCGCCTGCGATCGTCAGCAGACCAAAGACGTCGTTCTCAGCCAGCCTCCAGCGGCGGGCCAGGGCACTCCGGACAGCACCCTCCGGGAGCAGGCCAGACAGGAATGGATTCGTCTCGTCGGCGCTGTAGGGCTCACGCCGCACCGGAAGCGACAGCGAGAGGAGTGGCAGGTCGTGAGAGCGCTCAACGACCTCGGGCAGGTACTCGATCGTGCCGCGCCCGTCTCCCGACGACGTCAGGACCCCCACGGGCTCGCCGCTCAGGAGGACGATCAGCCGGTCAGTGGCCACCGGCGTCCATCTCCCTCTCGACGAGGTCGACGTCCAGCGAGAGGGCGGAGAGGATCGCCAGGACCCCGGCGACGGTGACGTCTCCGCGCCCGGTCTCGAGTTTCTGGAGGACCCCACGGCCGACGCCCGCGGCCGCTGCCAGATCGGCCTGGGTGAGGCTCCGAGCTCGCCGCCGCTCGCGCACCAGCCGGCCGAGTTCTCGACGGTCCGTCACGCTGCTGCTCATGATCGTGAGCATACCACGGAGTTCACGGAGGCAATCCCGCTTCTGCCCATGATCATGAGCAAAGCGTGGACAAACCTACGGAAACAGCCGGAGTGCTCACCATCGTGAGCCTGCCGTACTTGGCCCTGTGCTCAGAGAGGGGAGATGATCAGCCCGGTCGGGACCTTGGGGTAGAAGTAGGTCGACTTCTGGGGCATGTTCTCGCGGGCGTCGGCCACCGCCATGACCTCCTGGCTGGTGCACGGGGACACGAGGAACGCCAGGCCCGCCCGCCCGTCCCGCACCGCCGCGACCGCGTCGGCGGGATCGCGGGTGTAGTCGAGCGCGCTCTCCCGCAGCTCAGCCTCCCCGATCCCGCACCCGCTGATGACCTCCGACTGGAGAACGGAGACGTCGAGGGCGTCACGGCGCGAGCCCGTGTCGCGCCGGGGCCGGCGGAGCACAGCGGTGCCATCGGGCGCCACCAGCACGTAGGCGTGCTCCGTAGCCCGTCGCTCCCCCAGGCGGGCGAGGGAGGCGACCGGGTCGGCCACCGGTTCCAGCTCCCAGGTCCCGCCCAGCCGGGCCAGCAGCTCCTCCCGGCTGATCGGCAGCCCGGGGCGCGGGCGCACCAGGCGGTGGATGGGGAGGACCACCAGGGCGGTGTCCTCGGCGGCGCTCGCGTAGACGAGGGCGAACTGGCTGTCGGCGTCCGCGCCGTCCCCGGCTGCACGCCGCTCGGCCGCGTACGCAGCCATGGTCTCGAAGCGGTGGTGGCCGTCGGCGATGTAGAGGGTGGAGGGGTCGAGCAGGGCGCCGATCTCGGCCAGGACGGCCCGGTCGCTGACCTGCCAGACCAGCACCTTCTCCGGGCCCATCTCGCCGTCGAACCGCCCTCCGAGGAGAGCCCGACCCTGAGCGATCTCCGCGAGCCTCGTGACCAGCCCTGGAGCGCGGTCCCAGAGCAGCCAGACCGGGGACGTCTGGGCGCCTGTGGCGCGCATCAGCGCGAGCCGGTCCTGCTTGGGCCCGCGCAGGGTCAGCTCATGGGGGCGCACCTCGGAGCGCTCCCAGGGAAGCGCCGGGACCCTTCCGACCAGACCGAGGCGGCGCTGCGAGGTGCCGTCGGGGGCCACGAACTCGTGAACCACCAGGTAGAGGCCGGGATGCTCGTCGCGGACCAGGATGCCCAGCTCCAGCCAGCTCCGGAGATGCGCCGCCGCTCGCGTGTACACATCGCTCCGCTCGGCCACGTCGTCCGGGTAGGGGAGGCCGAAGTCGACGCGCACGACGTTGCGCAGGTCGCGGCCGTACAGCTCCTCCCGCTGCGCCGGGCTGATCACGTCGTAGGGCGGCGCCAGGGCTCCCCCCAAGCTGACGTGCTCGGGGTTGTACCTGACCCCCCGGAGGGGACGCAGCCAGGCCAACTAGCAGCTAGAGGGTGACGACCCGGAGCGACTCCAGGTCGGCCACCGCTTGGAGGGCGAGCTGCAGCTCGGGGCCCACCGGGTCGTCGACCTGGATCAGCATCACCGCACGTCCGCGCGGGCGGTCGCGGCCCAGCTCGATGCCCGCGATGTTGATGTCACTGCTGGCCAGAAGTCCGGACACCTTGGCCACGACCCCGGGGCGGTCGTTGTGCTGGACCACCAAGAAGAGGCCGTTGGGATCCATGTCGACCCGGAAGTCGTCGATCCGGGTGATCCGTGGCTGGCCTTCGAACTGAGTGCCCACCAGCGTCAGCCGGGTCCCGCCGATGACCTCCACCAGCAGGGCATCCGCGTGGTCGAGGTCGCGCGTGGTGGTGCGCTCCTCCACCGCGACGCCATGGTCCTTGGCCACGAGCTTGGCGTTGATGGCGTTGACCCGGGTCTCGGTGAAATGGCTGAAGAGCCCGCGCAGCACCTCGGCCGTGAGCGGGCTCGGCTCGACCTTGCTCAGCTCTCCGGCGTAGCTGCAGACCACCCGGCTCACCTTCTCTCCGGCGAGCTGGGCCGCCAGCGATCCCATCTTCTCGGCGAGGACGAGGTAGGGCTGGAGGCGGGCCATCTCCTCGGGCTGGATGGACGGCAGGTTCACCGCGTAACGCGGGCCGACCCCACCCAGGTACTGGACGATCTGGTCGGCGACGTCGGTCGCCACATTGACCTGGGCTTCGGTGGTGCTGGCGCCGAGGTGGGGGGTGAGCACCAGCTCGGGCACCGACAGGAGCGGATTCTCGGGGAGTATCGGCTCCTTGGTGAAGACGTCGATGGCGGCGCCCCCGATGTGGCCCTCCCGGACGGCGTCGGCCAGGGCCTGCTCGTCGATGATGCCGCCGCGGGCGACGTTGATCAGCCGGGCACCCTTCTTCATCCGGGCCAGCTCGGCCGCCCCGATGACCCCACGGGTCTTGTCGTTGAGGGGGACGTGGACGGTCAGGAAATCGGACTGAGTCAGGAGGGTCTCGAAGTCGACCAGCTCCGCACCCGCCTGCTCGGCTCGCTCCGCGGTCACCAGCGGGTCGTCCGCGATGACCCGCATCTTGAGCCCCTGGGAGGCGATCCGCGCCACCTCGAATCCGATCTTGCCGAGTCCGAGCAACCCCAGGGTCTTCTCCCGGAGCTCCGTGCCCATGAAGGCCTTGCGATCCCACCGTCCTGCGTGCATCGACGCGTCAGCCCGCGAGATGTTGCGGGCCAGCACGAGCATCATCCCGACGGTGTGCTCCGCCGCCGCGATGGTGTTGCCGGTCGGAGCGTTCAGGACCAGCACCCCGTGCCGCGTCGCAGCGTCGAGATCGATGTTGTCCACCCCGACCCCGGCTCGTCCGACGACCCGGAGCCGCGGCGCCGCATCGAACACCTCGGCGGTCACCTTGGTCTCGCTGCGGACCACCAGCGCGTCGACGTCGGCGATCCTGGTCTTCAGTTCCTCCAGGGACAGCCCGGTCGCGACCACGACCTCGCCGGCAGCGCGCAGCCGCTCCACCCCGTCGGCCGCGATGGGGTCGGCGACCAGGATGCGGACGGTGGCGGCCCCCGCCGTGGCCGCGGCGGACATCAGTGCACCCCCGCCGTCTCTGCGCTCGCGACTCCCTCGCGGGCGATCGCCTGGGCGGCGGGCACCATCAGACCGACCCGGCTGAGCAGACCCAGCTCACTGAGGGCCAGCTCCAGGTAGGCGAGGATCACGAAGACGTCGCCGATGTCGACGGCTCCGAGGTGGCCGATCCGGAAGATCTTCCCCTTGAGATCGCCCTGCCCGCCGGCGAGCACCAGACCGTGCTTGGTGCGCAGCAGGGTGAGCAGCTTCGAGAGCTCCTCCGGGGTCCCCGCCGGGTTGTGGATCGGGGTCACGGTGTTGCTGCGGTACGGCTTGGCGGCAAAGAGGCGCAGCCCCGCGGCCTCCACACCGCCGCGGATCATCGAGCCGACCAGGGCGTGGCGCGCCCAGACGTTCTCGACGCCCTCCTCGAGGATCATGTGGAGCCCCTCCTGGACCGCGTACATGACGCTGACCGGGGGGGTGGTGTAGGTCTGATTCCGCTCCTGGAACTTCTTCTCGCGGGCGAAGTCGAAGTACCAGCGGGGCAGCTTGGCGCGCTCGGCGGCGGCGTATGCGTCCTTGGAGACGGCGATCATGGCGAGGCCGGGAGGTGCCATCCAGCCCTTCTGCGAGCCGGTGACGACCACGTCCAGCCCGAGCCCGTCGGTGTCGAGCGGCAGGCAGCTGGCGCCGCTCACCGAGTCCACCGCGATCAGCTTGCCCCGGCCCTTGACCACCGCCGCGATCGGCGGCATGTCGTTGGTGACCCCGGTGGAGGTCTCGTTGTGGGTGACGAAGACCTTCTCGATGGTCGGGTTCTCAGCGAGGAGACGCTCGACATCCTCCGGGTCGATCGCCTCTCCCTCGGGCATCTTGAGCCGGACCACGTCGACCCCATAGGCGGTGGCGATGTCGGCCCAGCGATCGCCGAACGAGCCGACGGAGCAGAAGAGCGCCTTCTCGCCGGGGCTCAGCAGGTTGGCGACGGCGGCCTCGAGGCCGCCCGTCCCGCTGGAGGGGAAGAGGAGCACGTCGTTGTGGGTGCGCAGGACCTCCTGGATGCCGCCGCAGACCTCCGCCATCAGCGCCGCGAATTCAGGGCCCCGATGATTGATCATGGGCCGCGACTGGGAGCGCACCACGCGCTCGGGAAGGGGGGTCGGACCGGGTACGCGAAGCTGCTGCTCGAGGGCCATGGCCACTCCTCGTGGGGCACGGGCGGGCACTGCCCGTGAGTGTACCAATCACCCTGCGACGAGCCCAGGGCCGGAGGCCCTCAGGGCGGCCGGGCCGGGGCTGGAGGCTCAGAGCGGGAGCTCGTCCAGCGACGGCCGGCGCACCGGCTTCACGGGCCGACCGCGCACCTCGAAGGACGCCGAGAGCAGATGCTCCGGCAGCGCGCCATGGCCGGTCGGCAGGGCTCGGTCCCAGACGCCCCGGCTCTCCGAGAAGGGATCGTCATACGCGGGGCGTCCGCGTGTGTCGGCTCCGCCGGCCGCGGTGAGCCCACGCTCACGGGTCAGCCGCCGTCGTCGCCGCAGGGTCCAGTGGTGGAGGCCGCTGTCGCGGGACCACGTCGAAGCGAGGGCCAGGCCGGAGCCGGCCAGGCCGATCAGGCGGCGCCGGTGGCGGATCGCGAGCAGGACCGCCGCCAGGAGCATCAGCACCTCGAAGACCCTCAGCACCGCGGGGGCGCCCCCGGTGGCCGCGGCCGGCACCGTGCGGGCCGCCGCCCGGCCGCTGCCGATGGGTGCGAGCACGCTCTTGCCGGCCGCCGTGGGCGGGGCGACGGCGGGTGGAGCGCTCGCCGCGGCGCCGGCGCCCTGGGGCACCGATGCCGCCGCATGGAGGTCCTGCATCCGCTGGAGTATCCCGGGGAGATAGTTCTCGACGCCGTTCCGGAGCGCCTCGGCGAGCCCCTGGCGGAAGCTGGCCTTGGTGAGCAGAGCGGCATCATGGGGATTGCTGATGAAGAGGCTCTCGACCGTCGCCACGGGCATGGTCGGCTGGAGCCACCAGTCGTTGCGCAGCACGATCCCGCCGTCACTGTCGCCGTCCGGGCTGATGTAGTTCGTCACGGCCTGGCTGATGTCGGTGGCGAACGGGATGTCCTGCGCGTAGGGATAGAGGACGACGGACCCGTCGGGGACGGGCGTGGTCCAGGAGTTGAAGTAGATGGGGAGGAAGACGTCGGCGTGGGCCGCGTTGGCGATGTCCGAGCGTTCCTGGATGCTCACGCTGGCGTCGGTTGTCCTGGTCATCACCACCGTGACCCCATCGGCGCGCAGGAGCGCCGCCACGCGGTTCGAGACGTCGAGGGTGAGGTTCTTCTCGACCAGGCCGTCCAGCCCGAGCGCACCCGGGTCGCTGCCCCCGTGGCCGGGGTCGATGGCCACGACGTAGGGCGGTGGGATGGTCGCGGCTCCGACGGCAGCCGACGACAGCGCTGGAGCGACCGTCAGAACGACGGCGACCGGGGCGCTGGCAAGGACGTGGAGAAGACGAGCCCGGCGCATGGGTACGTGACCTTGGCCGGAGTATAGGTCACGCTTTCCGCGGTGGGGTGATCCGGTGCCGTCCACTGGTGCCGGCACCGCAGCACCGCGGGGAGATCACGGCCCTGGTCGCGCCCCCGGGGATCGGCATCATCACCACCCCCGGAGGCGTGGCCTCAGCGCAGATCCGCGGTGTAGGGCAGGAGCGCTATGTGCCGGGCCCGCTTCAGGGCGACCGTGAGCCGGCGCTGGTGGCGGGAGCAGACCCCCGTCATCCGGCGGGGGAGGATCTTGCCCCGATCGGAGAGGTAGCGCCGCAGGCGGGCGACCTCCTTGTAGTCGATGACGTCCTGGTGCTCCAGGCAGAAGCTGCACACCTTGCGGCGGCGGCGGTCGAAATCAGGCATGGGAATCTGTCAGACCTCAGAAGGGGATGTCGTCGGGGTCGATATCGCCGGCCACCTCAGGGCTGCCGCCTGCCGGGGCCGCATTCGGGGAGCTCTCCGCGGGGGCGCCTCCGTCCTGGCGGCTGTCGAGGAACTGCACGTCGTTGGCGTTGACCTCGGTCTTATAGCGCTTCTGACCAGACTGGGCGTCGTCCCAGGAGCGCGTCTGCATGCGGCCCTCCACGTAGACCAGGCGGCCCTTCTGGAGGTACTGGCTGCAGAGCTCGGCGAGCTTGCGGTTGCCCTGGTTCCACACCACGACGTCGTGGTAGTCGGTGTACTCCTTCCGCTCACCGCTCGGGTCGGTCCCGTAGCGATTGGTGGCGAGGGCGAGGTTGCAGACCGCGGTGCCGCTCGGCGTGTAGCGCAGCTCCGGGTCACGGGTGAGCCTTCCGATCAGCATGACCCTGTTGAGGGAACCGGCCATGGCTACTCCTCATTCCCCTCGGCGATCTCCGCCGGGGGTGCGTTGTCGTCCTCGCCGGCTGCCTCGTCGGCTGCCTCGTCAGCGGCGTCGTCAGCCGCGTCGTCCTCGCTGCCGGGCAGTCCGGCTTCCGCGACGGGGAGCCCGTCGCCGGACTCCGGCTCGGCGCCCTCCTCGGCCGCCGGCACGGTCTCGTCGCCGCGGACCAGGAGATGGCGAAAGACGGTGTCGTGGATCTGGAGCGCGCGCTCCAGGTCGGTCACCCGGGCCCCGTCGAGCTGGAGCAGGGTGATCACGTAGTGGCCGTCGCGGAGACGGGCGACCTCGTAGGCGAGCCGCCGCTTGCCCCACATGGTCGTCTTGCCGACCGTGCCCCCCAGGCCGCGGATCAGGGTGTCCACCGACTCGGTGGCGGTCCGGAGCGCCTCGTCGTCGAGTTCGGGCCGGACGATGTACATGA
>Ga0224557_1004411_pt1 | contig 10280 bp, 4 predicted proteins | sample 714S31014metaG_FD_180677 | JGI IMG/M metagenome (GOLD analysis project Ga0224557, IMG submission 180677) | Peat soil microbial communities from Stordalen Mire, Sweden - 717 S3 10-14 | ecosystem: Environmental > Terrestrial > Soil > Wetlands > Peat | place: Sweden: Norrbotten County, Stordalen... | reverse complement strand
AGGACAGGATGCTTGTGAGGGTGTTGTAGCTGCACCAGCACCAGCCTAGTTCCGGTCCGCCTTCGTTCTGATTTTCCGTGTCGCCGATGTAGTGGCCAAGGATCGCCCACTTGTCGTTGACGTTGTGATCGATACGGACGATGTCGTCGCGCACCACGAACGGGAGCGAGACACTGGCGTGGTTCTGGCCGTTCGGCAAATTCGGCGGGGGAAGAATGCCCGCGTTGAGGTAGGTGACCGCGTTGGGATCGAACAGCGTATGGGGAATGGTATTAGCCGGGAAGGGCGCCCCGGGAGTCAGTGCCAATCCCAACAAGTGGTTCTTATAGTAATCCGAGGTGAGCGCAACGTTCGGAACCACCAGGGCGGTGGTCGCCGCGAACGAGGGCGCTTGGTAAGCGAGATTCGTGCCTGCCACGGGCAAATCCGACGGATTGATGGTGTTGTTGGTGCTGGAGGCGAGGTTGACGGTCTTGCGCCATTCTTCGTCCCAGAAGAAGAAGGTCTTCTGCTTGCTGGTGTTGTAGGCGCCGGGAATGTAGAGCGGGCCGCCGATGTTGAAGCCATAGATGTTGTAATGCACCGTAGGCCTGGCGCCCTTGCTGAGGTTGTTGAAGTAGGAGTTGGCGTCATAGTCGGTGTTGCGGTTTTCTTCCCAGGCTTCGCCATGGAACTTCTTCGTGCCGGACTTCAGCGAAAGGCTGATGGTGGCGCCGGAGGAGATGCCGTAGTCGGGAGGATAGTTGGAACTCATCACCTGGAATTCGGCGATGGCGTCCTGAGCGGGCTGGATCTGCATGCCGCCGGCGCCGCCGCGGTCATCCGACTCGCCGCCGTCGATCAGCCAGATATTGTGGCTTTGGCGCAGGCCGTTGATGCTGATGGTGAAGTTGGATCCCACAGAGCCGGGCGTGTTGCTGTCTGGCAGAGCCGAGCTTACGCCCAGGCCCAATGCAGCCAGAGCCGCAAAGTTGTGGTTCTCAGTGGCGATTTCGCTGATCTCTTCGGAGCTGATCAGGGTGGTGACCACGTTGGAGTCAGCCTGCACAGTCAAGGCATCGGCCGAGACGGTGATCGTCTGGCTTTCGGCGCCGACGGTCAGCTTGACGTCAACACGGAAGGTGTTGGAAACGTTGATCACGATTCCGTTCTGCACGAAGGACTCGAAGTTCTTGGCAGAAACCTTCAGATTGTAGTTGCCGGGGTTCAAACCGGCGATGTCATACAAGCCGGTGTTGCTGCTGTTGGTGGCGTGTTCAGTGCCGGTAGCCTGATCGGTGAGCGTGATCGTCGCGTCAGCGACGACGGCTCCCGTCTGGTCTGTGACGATGCCGGTGAGATCGGAGTTGGCCTGCGCAAATGCTCCCACGCACGCCAAAACGAAAATCAGCGGCAACACAAGGAACCTGTATCTCGCTTGTCTCATGTGACCTTCCTTTTCAAGTTTGGTTTCAGTTGAAATTACGTACAACGTTCGCTTCTCCACTGCTGCTTTGGTATGAAGCCGGTAAAAATGAATCACAAAACGCCGTTTCACGACTCTCTGCCCCGCCCTGAAAGACTCCCGCAATGACGCCGGAAAGCCGCGATTTTCTCCGTTAAATGGGAGGGGAAAAATCGCCTTTCTCCGTATTATGGAAATTTCCGCTTAAACGCTTGAATTACGGTAATCAAACGATTAAGCACACGTCGAGAGAAACCGCTATTCGCGAGCCGGGGCCATTACACGCCAATCAGCATCCTGTTGTCAAGTGCGATTTTACGTGCCAGCGAAAAAAACTTTATATGATTTCATAAAATCCTATATATCAATAAGATAGACAACTCCGTACTGCGCGATTCAGGCACGTTTTTCACATGGAAATGAGCATTTTTCGCGCTTCGTCTTCCGGATCGGAAGTTGACCGGGGTCTCAGCGTGTACAGCGAGGTCCGTTCGATCCGGTCGCCGGCGTTGATCCCCTGCAAAGGACCCAAAGCCTCCAATTCGACGTACGGAAGAGGGTCTGGATTGGTGTAAATCTCGGTGACGCATCCGCCATCGGGGTACTCTCCCGGCCCGGCCTCCGCGTCGATGCGCAGCGCGCAGCGGGCTCCCACCCAAACCAAGCAGCTTCCATCCGTTCCGATCTTGACCTGCTCGCTTGTGTGGCGTCCTAGCCACAATAGCCGCCCGTCGATCTTCAACTCGGCCGGCTGGACCGGGAGCAAACGAAGATTGCCGGCCGGAAACTTCGAGTTTTCCGCGAGGAGGATGGCAACGCGCTCCGGTTCCCGCAACTGGGTGATGGTCCAGATGCCAACCCGAAGAGCGCCGCCGAGGAGCTTGCGATACTCGGTGCGGATGCGCAGGACAGGCTGCCCGGCGTCCAGTTCCACATGGCGCACCATCTGGATGCCGAAACCCGGATCGACGGGCGAGGTCATCGTTACGCCGAATTCGGTGGCAGCGGCCTGCGTGGGCCACGAATCGAAGGCCGCGGGCGGCGGCCACTCCCGGCCCTGCTGCCGGGGCCATGCGGATTGCGGAGCGGGCCAGCACTTGTCTCCGCCAAAGTTGACCCACTCGTCAGAGGCATCGTGCAATTGGCCATCCAGCGCCCGGTTCTCCCAGAAGGGCCCCTCCGCCTCACCCGCCAGACGCAACTGCATTACGCGGCCAATGGCGGGCACGACGACGGCTTCCACGCGTCCGTTCAAGAGAAGATAGCAATCGGGCCAGCCATGATAAGTGATGCGTTCGACAATTACCGCTTCCAGGTTCGCAGGCGTGTCCAGAACAGCAGCGGTTACGGCGCGGAGATTCAACTTACCAGGCCTTTCTGGTTGGTGCCGCAGTTTGTATGCAACAGCTTCTAGCTACTAGCCTCTAGCTTCTAGCAGTTCATCCGGCGGCGTCGACTTGGATGGCAACGGAAAGAGCTAGAGGCTAGAAGCTCAGTCACGGTTCAAGGCAGCTTCCTTGTCCGTCTCCACCTCGCGCTCGTTCAAATGGTCGTACCAGGTGAACTTGAGAATCAGCGAGGTAATCAGAATCACGCTCAGGGCAATAGCGGCGCGGTCAAACTCCTGAATCACGATGTACAGGGGTAGCGCCACCAGGGAGATCTGCCAGACGATGCCGACGGCGATATTGAAGATATCGCGGAAGAAGTCCGTATTGCGCTGGAAGCCGGGATCTTCGGCCAGGACCTTCTTCAAGACCGGCCCCCAGAAGCCCCATGGGCGCACGCGGCGGTAGAAGTCCATGAGCACTTCGTCGGATTCGGGCTTGGTAAGGTAGGTGCCGAGCAGGCAGCCGATCAGCGAGATACACACTACCAGCGGGAAGATGATCACGACTTCCATGTTGATCGAATACGTGTCCAGAAGGCGCTGCACGGCAGGCAGGAGGGGAACGATTCTCGGCATCGCCAGCGCGGCGGCAATGCCTGTGACCATGCCCCAGAAGTAGCCCCAGCCATTGAATCGCCACCAGTACCACTTCAGAACGTTGGACGCCATGTAGCCGCCCCACAATCCGGAGACGATCCAAACCACCACCGTGTTGACTGAGTCCACGTTCCACCCGATGAGGACGCCGATCACCACCACCGCAAAGGAGGCCAGATAACTCAGGCGGACATACGTCTTGGGCGAAGCGTTGGGGTTGATGAAGCGCTTGTAGATGTCATTGACAAAATACGGAGGCGCGGCATTGACGGTGGCCGCGAAGTTCGACATGAAAGCCGCCAGCAGGCCGGCGATCAAAAAGCCCAGCAGGCCGACCGGGACGAAGCGTCCCAGCGCGTAAGGCAGCACCAGCTCGAAGTCCATGTTGGTTCCCATGGCGCGGAGGTTGGGGCCATAGAATGCGGCGGCCAGCACCGTGAGCCCGATGACGAGAAAGTAGCGCGGAGGGGTGAGCACGATGTTCACCCATGCGCTCATCATCGAGGCCTCGCGCGGATTCTTGGCAGAAAGCACGCGCTGCATGTCGTAGTTCGGCGCCGGTCCTGCGGCCGAGATTGGAATGCCCTTGAAGAGCAGCATGATCACGAAGAAGCCGAAGAGGCCATAGCCATCCTGATGAATCTTCTCGGTGGCGGCGGGAAGCAGCGTGCTCCAGTCCAGGCCTAAATGCCATCCGAAGAAGATATTGTCCCAGCCGGCGGGCACCACCCGGTGCAGCATCTCCGGCGCCACCTTGCGCATGGCGATGATGCCCACGGCAAAGGATGCGATCGACAGAATGAAGAACTGCACAACCTCGGTGATGACCACGCTGATCATGCCGCCCTTGATCACGTAGATAGCTGTAATGGCAATAAGAATCAGCGCGTATTCATTGGCGGAAAGATGCCAGGGCAGAAAGGTCTGGGCAAACTTGCCGATGCCCTTGAAGGCGTAGCTGAAGAATCCGATGATGCTGACAAAGGCGTAAATCACAACGATCATATGCGAGAATTGCGCGCCCATCCCGGTGCCGAAGCGCGTCTTGATCCACTCTGCGCCGGTCATCACCTTGGAGCGGCGCAGCCATGCGGAGAGATAGACCATCAGGAAGATCTGGTTGAAGGTCGGCCAGAGCCATGGAATCCATACGCTCTTCAGGCCGTAGACAAACATCCAGGAGACCAGCAGCATGGTGCCGCTGATGTCAAACATTCCCGAGGCGTTGGAGATGCCCAGCATATACCAGGGCATGGCATTGCCGCCGAGAAAGTAATTCTGCATGCTGTGCGATGCGCGTTTTGAGACCCAGTAGCCTATGAATACTGTGCTCAGCAGGTAGGCCACGATGATGGCGATGTCAATGAAGTGAAGCTGCAGCATTTGACTCCTCAAACTTTCGTTTCACCGCTCTCCGCGGAAAACACTAACTCTTCTCATTCTCTCCGGCCGCTTTTATTGATCCGGCCCGTAAAAACTGACGCTCCGTGCCCCATCCTTGCGCCTTTTAGCTCCACCCCAGCGCACAAAGTTCGTGCGCTGGGGACCCCGGTCTGGCGCAAGGGTGGGAAACCTTTAGGGACCTCTGAACAAGTCTGCAATGCAGTCCAACATTCCCTCAGGGGCTAAAGCCCGCGTTGATTTTGCGGCCATTGCGGCACGACTAAAGTCGTGCCCTTTCAAAACATCGACTTAATCAGAGCTTCCTTAACACTATTGATTGGCCGGATCAATAAAACACTTATTTCATCTCGCCGGCCAGCAGGAAGACCAGCGACGCCTGCCAGTTGATGCAAATCTCGTTGCTTGCATAGGATTCCCATCGATCGGCATAGACCTTGGCCGGCGGCAAATCCTTCGGCAGCGCCGCTAGCACCTGGTCTTCGCGGTCCTTGTTTGGCCCTCCGGAGAGCAGCCCCGGCCAGGGATCCGGCTGCGTGCCTGGTCCGCTAGGCCGGTGATGCGGATGCTGGTAAGGGTGCTCCCCAACCCGCGTCACCCACGACAGAGAAAACGTGTTGCGCCCCAGCAGATAGTGCAGATTGTCTTGCGCGGCATTCACAAAAGCCGCATCCGGCTGGAAGAGATTCGCTACCAGCAGGTATGTTCCGTATTCTGCCGCCACGCCATTCGATCCCCAGACAAAGTCCCTGGGTTGAAGGCTCACATGGTACGGATTGGCGCGGGTTCGTTCGACGAGTTTGCGCGCCGCCGTGACCGTCCGCTCGCGGATTGCGGCAACCGCCTTGGCGTCTCCGCCCTTGCGCGGAGACAGAGCATAGGCCCAAAGCGCCATTGAGCCGAGAATATTGAATTTCTCTCCGGGAGGCGTATCCAGGCCGGGAAGAACTGCCGAATCATTGCCTGTAAAGTAGTCGTTGTATTGCGCCTCGCCGGTCGTGCGCCATAGTTCAGTCGCAGCCCATAGCCGTTCGGCCATGCAGCTATCATTGCCGTACTCGCCAGTGTTGATTCCCGGCGGATTCTTGAAGGTCACGTTTGGGTATTTCTCGGTCCAGGCCCAGGCCCGCCGCGCCGCCTCCAGCGCCCGCTCGGCAAACTTTGCGTCATAAGGCTGGTAGACTCGCGCCGCAATCGCCCCCACCACCGCTAGATCCGCCGTTGCGCAAGTGCTTTTATAAGGCGCCGCGCCGGTCCCAATCACCTCGCTGGGCAGCTTGTCGTCCTGTGGTGCAATGAAGCCCGGAAAGTTTTTACTGGTCTGCTTGTGCCAGACGCCGCCGTCCTCATCCTGCATCTTGAGCATCCACTCCAGATTCCAGCGCGCTTCATTCAAAATGTCCGGCGTACCGTTGCCCGACTCGGGAATATTGAGCGAGATCTTCTTGATCTTTTCGCCGTAAATCTCCCAGGTCCAGAGCAGAGTTCCGGTGGTGATGCCGGAGTTGGTCATGTAGCGGCCATAATCGCCCGCGTCGTGCCAACCGCCGATATTGTCGCGCGACCCCGATCTCCCTGAGGTAGGGCTGAACTCGCCGTGCAGGTGGCAAGCGGGATGCGAAAAGCCGGGGAACTCCGGCCCCATATCGACCGCCGTACCGCAGCGCTGCCCATAAAAGCCGCGCATCGCCATATAGTAGGTATGCTCGAAGACCTTTGCGCCGACTTCAAAATCCCAACTGCGCCCCACGCCCGGAATCTCGATATAGTAGCGCCCCGCTTGCTTCAGCGCGGAAAAATCCGCCGCCTGCACCTGATCGCCGGTGTTAGGGTCGGCCTCAGCAGGTCCCAGCTTTCCTTGAAAAACCACCTTATTGTTGCTGGAGCGCCGCACTTCAAAGGTTGCCGCGGAAGTGCTGACCAGCGCCACCTTGGGGCCATCCAGCGGATAGCCCACCTGGTCCACCTTGATGGCCAACTGCGCGGTTTCCGCGGCTTTGCCTGTTGCTCCGTCCCCGGAAGCGGCTAGAGCCGTGGCGGCAGGGACAGTGAAAAGGACGGTCAGGAGAAAGGAGGCCGGCAATACAACCGATTGCGCGGCAATCAAGGATGTGAACAAAAGACTATACCTTTCTGCGGATTCGTCGCGCGGCTGCGACAGAAATGATTTCAATTCGGGAATCCTCTCACATCGGACTGAAATCTGGCAACGATACCCGGCACAACACCAGGCCCGTCCCAATCATGGGCGAAAAAAACCAAGCCCGGCACCGGGTCAAGTATAATCGTTTTCGTCTTCCAAAGTAATGCAAATCGCTCTGGAAAAACGTTTAACTGAATTGAAGGTCCGTGAGCCGGGCAGACGGCGGCTCCGCGGCTGAAGGAGCATTCACCATGAAGTATGGAAGTTTCGACGATAAAAACCGCGAATACGTGATAACGCAACCAGATACACCCCTGCCGTGGATCAACTACCTGGGCTGTCAGGCGTATTTTGGCATCATCTCCAACACCGCCGGGGGCTACTCGTTCTATCGCGATGCCCGCCTGCGCCGCCTCACCCGCTATCGCTACAACAACGTGCCCTTCGACTTCGGCGGGCGCTACGTCTACCTGCGCGACGATGAATCCAAAGAGTTTTGGTCGCCTTCCTGGCAGCCCACACGCCACGACCTCAAGGACTACTCCTGCCGCCACGGCATGGGCTATACCACCATCGGCTCGGAGTACGCCGGCATTGAGGCCCACACCCGCTACTTCGTGCCCCTGGACGAGAACCTGGAAATCTGGCAGCTCACCATCACCAACAAGCGCGCCGTCAAGGCCTCCATCTCCGCCTTCTCCTCGATCGAGTTCTGCCTGTGGGACGCTCAGGACGACGCCACCAACTTCCAGCGCAACTTCAACACCGGACAGGTGGAAGTCGAGTACGGCGTGATCTATCACAAGACCGAGTACCGCGAGCGGCGCAATCACTTTGCCTACTTCGCCTGCTCAGAGCCCCTGGCCGGCTTCGATACTCAGCGCGAGGCCTTCCTGGGCCGCTATCGCGGGTGGGATTCACCGGCCGCTGTTGAAGCCGGCCAGCTCACCAACTCCATCGCCCACGGCTGGTCGCCCATCGGCGCGCATCAGGTCAAGCTGGAATTGGCTCCCGGCGAGACGAAGCAGATCGTCTTCCTGCTCGGCTACCATGAAAATCCGGTTGCAGAGAAGTTTGACCCGCCCGGCACACAGACCATCAATAAGAAAACGGTCAAGCCGGTCATTGCAAAATACCTCGACCCCAAGGCTGCCGACGCGGCCTTCGAGCAGTTGCGCCAGTACTGGGAGAGTCTGCTCGGCGTCTTCCAGGTCGCGACGCCCGATGTGCATACCAACCGCATGGTCAATATCTGGAACGCCTATCAGTGCATGGCGACCTTTAATATGAGCCGCTCGGCGTCGTTCTATGAATCCGGCATCGGGCGCGGACTCGGCTTCCGCGACTCCAATCAAGATTTGTTGGGCTTTGTGCACATGGCCCCGGCGCGCGCCCGCGAGCGCATCCTCGATCTGGCCGCCACGCAACTGCCCACCGGCGGCGCTTATCACCAGTACCAACCGCTCACCAAGCGCGGCAACAACGACATCGGCGGCGGCTTCAACGATGATCCGCACTGGCTCATCATCGGCGTCTCGGCCTACCTCAAGGAGACTGGCGACTGGAGCATTTTGGACGAACCCGTCCAGTACGACAACGAGCCCGGAAGTGAGCAGCCGCTCTACGAGCACATGCAGCGCAGCTTCAACTACACGCTGAGCCGCCTGGGGCCGCACGGGTTGCCGCTGATTGGGCGCGCCGACTGGAACGACTGCCTCAACCTTAATTGCTTCTCCGATACTCCCGGCCAGAGCTTCCAGACCACCACCAACAAGGAGGGCAAGGTCGCCGAATCGGTCTTTATCGCCGGCCTCTTTGTCCATGCCGGCCGTGAACTGGCTGCGATTGCCAGCCGCCGCTCTCTGTCAGCCGAAGCCGCATCCTATCTCGCCGAAGCGGACAAGATGGTCTCGGTGATCCTGGAGCATGGCTGGGACGGCGAGTGGTTCCTGAGAGCCTACAACGACTTCGGCGGAAAAATCGGCTCGAAAGAGTGCGCGGAAGGCAAGATATTCATCGAGTCCAACGGCTACTGCACGCTGGCCGGCATCGGCCTGGAAGACGGCAAGGCCGCCAGCGCTCTGGCTGCCGTGGGCGAGCATCTGGCCACCAAACACGGCATCGTGGTGCAGCAGCCGGCTTACACCCACTATTACATCGAGATGGGCGAAATTTCCTCTTATCCACCGGGATACAAGGAGAACGCGGGCGTCTTCTGCCACGTCAATCCCTGGATCATGATCGGCGAAGCCCGCCTGGGCCACGGCGATCTGGCGCACGACTACTACAGCCGCATCAACCCTTCGGCGCGCGAGGCGATCAGCGACCTGCATCGCTGCGAACCCTATGTCTACGCGCAGATGATCGCGGGCAAAGACGCGCCCACCTTTGGCGAGGCCAAGAACTCCTGGCTCACCGGCACGGCGGCATGGAACTACTACGCCATCGTGCAGTGGATCCTGGGCGTCCGCACCACGCTCGACGGGCTCGAGATCGCTCCGGTGATTCCTAAAAACTGGCCCGGCTTCACGGCTACGCGCGTCTTCCGCGGAGTGACGTACAAAATCTCCATCGAGCGCCAGGGCGAGGGTAATGCGATCTCTCTCATCGTGGACGGCGCGCCGATCGAGGGCAATGTTGTAACTCCTCCCACGGACGGAAGGAAGGAAGTTACGATCAAGGGGATTCTGACGTAAGGAACCAATGCTGGGTGCCCCAGGTCTGGATTTTCAGACCTGGGAATCTGCAAACCCCGATCAGTTGGGTGCCCCATCCTTTCCGCATCTCTTCGCGGAAAGGATGGGATACCTCGAACTCAACCGGCTTCGTTCCTCAGGAGCATCCCAGTGCTAGAGTTATGGAAAAAGGCGGAAGTTGAGTTACGCTCCAACATTCTTCCCTTCTGGCTCCAGCACGCCATCGACGAAGAGTACGGCGGCTTTCGCGGCCAGATCGCGAACGACCTGACCGTCGATCCGCGCGCCGCCAAGGGATTGATCCTGAACACGCGCATTCTGTGGACCTTCTCGAAGGCCTTCAGCGTTTATCGCGCCCCGGTCTTTCTTGCTGCGGCGCGCCGCGCCTATGAATATCTCATCCGTTTCTTCCGGGATGCTGAGTTTGGCGGCTTCTACTGGATGGTCGATTTTGAGGGCCGTCCCCTCGACACGAAGAAGCGCATTTACGGGCAGGCGTTTACCGTCTACGCGCTGGCCGAGTATTACCATGCAACCGGCGACGCCGAAATACTCGCGCGGGCCTTGCGCCTGGTCGAGAAGATCGAAGCCGCGGGCCACGATGCCGCG
>Ga0224557_1004409_pt1 | contig 10281 bp, 10 predicted proteins | sample 714S31014metaG_FD_180677 | JGI IMG/M metagenome (GOLD analysis project Ga0224557, IMG submission 180677) | Peat soil microbial communities from Stordalen Mire, Sweden - 717 S3 10-14 | ecosystem: Environmental > Terrestrial > Soil > Wetlands > Peat | place: Sweden: Norrbotten County, Stordalen... | reverse complement strand
CGGCGAGCGCCTCGGCGCGGCCGAGGGTGCGGTTGAACAGCCTGATCTCGCGGGCGCCGGCGTCGATCAGCCCGGCGACGATGGCGCGGGCGCCGCCGCCGGCGCCGAGCACCACGGCGGGCGCGGCGTCGGCCCGCCAGCGCGGCGCCGCCGCGCGCAGCGAGGCGGTGAAGCCGAAGCCGTCGTAATTGCGGCCGGTCAGCGAGCCGTCCGCCTCGACCACGACGCAATTGATCGCGCCGATGCGCGCGGCCGCCGGATCGAGCCCGTCGACCAGCTTCATTGCCGCCTCCTTATGCGGGATGGTCAGATTGCAGCCTGAAAAACCCAGAGGCCCCAGCGCCCGCAGCGCCGCGCCGAGCTTGCCGGGCTCGATCGCCAAAGGCGCGTAGAAGCCCTCAAGCCCGTGCAATTTTAGCCAGTAATTATGAATCTTAGGCGATCGCGAATGAGCGATGGGCCAGCCCATCACCCCGGCGAGGAAAAAGCGATGGTGGATGTGCATTTGGCCTCCTCGGTGCGGCCCGCGAGCGCCGCGAAAAGCGCGTCGTCCTCGTTCACGCCGGCGTTGCCGGTGGTCAGCAATTTTTCGCCGTAAAAGATCGAATTCGCGCCGGCGACGAGACAAAGAATCTGCGCCTCGCGCGACAGGAGGGAGCGGCCCGCCGACAGCCGCACGCGCGACTTCGGCATGACGATGCGCGTCGTCGCGATCATGCGAACGAGATCGAGCGAATCGAGCGGCGGCCGGCCCGCCAGCGGCGTGCCCTCGACCGCGACCAGCGTGTTGATCGGCACGCTCTCGGGGTGCGGGTCGAAGCCGGCGAGCACGGCCAGCATGCCTGCGCGGTCCTTGACGCTCTCGCCCATGCCGATGATGCCGCCGCAGCACATCTCCAGCCCCGCGCCGCGCACGGCCTTCAGCGTCTCCAGCCGGTCCTCGTAGGTGCGGGTGGTGATGATCTCTCCGTAAAACTCCGGCCCCGTGTCGAGATTGTGGTTGTATGCCGTCAGCCCGGCCTCGGCGAGGCTCTTGGCCTGCTCGGCGTCAACCATGCCGAGCGTGACGCAGGCCTCCATGCCGAGCGCGCGCACGCCGCGCACCATCTCAACCACGGCGTCGAAGCGCGGCCCGCGCGGCGCCGAGCGCCAGGCCGCGCCCATGCAGAAGCGGTCGGCCCCGGCCTCGCGCGCGGTCCTGGCGGCGCCGAGCACCTCCTCGACGCCGAGAAGATCGACGCGATCGAGCTTGACCTCGCGGTGATGCGCCGATTGCGGGCAATAGGAGCAATCCTCCGGGCAGCCGCCGGTCTTGATCGACAGCAGCGCCGCCTTTTGCACGTCGCTGGGATCGAAATGGCGCCGGTGGACGGCGTTCGCCCGCGCGACCAGATCGAGCAGGGGCGAATCATGGATCGCTACGATTTCGTCGACGCTCCAGTCGTGGCGCAGGTCAAACTCCGCGGGAGCGTTCATTGCGCGTTGCCTCTTCTGGTTTTGCGGTTGTCTTGCGCGATGCCGGCCCGCGCCTTGGTCTTGGCGCGTTGCAGGATCGCATAAACGGCGTAAAGCGCCAGCGCCACGTCGAAACCGGCGTTGGCCAGCGCGAATGACCCCGGCGTGAACACGGCGCCCGAACCGTTGTAATGAAACACGACCGCCCAAAGCGGATGCAGCGCGAGGCCGACCACGAGAAACCAGGGCGAGAAGATGATCGACATATAAGCCAGCGAGCCGAAGATCGCGACGCCGGTCATCTCCACCGCGACCCAGCTATTGGGGTCCAGCGAGCGAAAGGCGAAGCCGACGTAAAGAAAAGCGACGGCGATCAGCGCGTAGGCGGAGACGCGCAAGGGGTTCTGTTTGCCCCACAAGGCCAGGAACAGCAGCCCGGCCGCGAAAGCGACGCCAAGCGCCGTGAATATGCCGATTTCCGTTGTGTCTAACATGTCCGAACCGTTTTTCCCTCGCGCCGCCGCACTGGTCTATATGACGGAGCCGCGATGCGAACAAGGGCGACGCCGACGCTCCTCTCCCGCGTCGACGGAAAAGAAGGGATTACTGCCTTGGCGACGCGCATGTATCGGGGTAAACAGTGAACATTGTTTCTTCTCACTGCTTCGCGCCGGGACTTTGTGAAGGGCCGAATCCGTCCCCTCTCCCGCGAAGCGGGGGAGGGTTAGGGTCCTGATGACCGTTGCTCCAAAAGCCCTGCTCACGCGTCGGGCGCGGGCGATGCGCCGAGAGATGACGAACGCCGAGCGCAAGGTCTGGGCGGCGTTGCGCGGTCATCGCCTCGAAGGATTGCAGTTTCGCCGGCAGCAGCCTTGCGGTCCCTATATCGCGGATTTTTTGTGTTACGCCGCGCGACTCGTCGTCGAGGTCGACGGGGCGACGCATTCAACGCCGGAGGAACTCGCCCGCGACGCGCGGCGCGATGCTTGGTTCGCCGACAATGGTTTCGAGGTTTTACGCGTGACCAACGCCGAGGTTTATGGCGAGTTCGACGGGGTAGTGGAGACGATCAGACGTCGCGCCATGGAGCTGGCGCCCCCACCCCGACCCTCCCCCGCTGACGCGGGAGAGGGGGTGGACTCGGCCCTTCACAAGGCGTCCGCCAACCTTACTCGATGATGCTGGCGACCACGCCGGCTCCAACCGTCCTGCCGCCTTCGCGGATGGCGAAGCGCAGCTTTTCTTCCATCGCGATCGGCACGATCAGCGCGACTTCCATCGCCACGTTATCGCCCGGCATCACCATCTCGACGCCCTCGGGGAGCGTCACGATGCCGGTCACGTCCGTCGTGCGGAAGTAGAACTGCGGGCGGTAGTTGGTGAAGAACGGCGTGTGGCGGCCGCCCTCTTCCTTCGTCAGAATATAGGCCTCGGCCTTGAACTTGGTGTGCGGCTTGACCGAGCCCGGCTTGCACAGCACCTGGCCGCGCTCCACGTCCTCGCGCTTCGTGCCGCGCAGCAGGCAGCCAACGTTGTCGCCCGCCTCGCCCTGATCGAGCAGCTTCCTAAACATTTCAACGCCGGTCACCGTCGATTTCACCGTCGCGCGAATGCCGACGATCTCGACTTCCTCGCCGACCTTGATGATGCCGCGCTCGATGCGCCCCGTCACCACCGTGCCGCGGCCCGAAATCGAGAACACGTCCTCGACCGGCATCAGGAACGGCTGATCCTTCGGACGCTCCGGCTGCGGAATATATTCGTCCACCGTCTTCATCAGCGCCAGGATCGCGTCATGGCCGATCTCGGGGTTCTTGTTCTCCAGCGCGCACAGCGCCGAGCCCTTGGTGATCGGAATGTCGTCGCCGGGGAACTCATACTTCGACAGCAATTCGCGAACCTCGAGCTCGACCAGCTCCAGAAGTTCCGGATCGTCGACCATGTCGACCTTGTTCAGGAACACCACCAGCGCGGGAACGCCGACCTGGCGCGCCAGAAGAATATGCTCGCGCGTCTGCGGCATCGGCCCGTCGGCCGCCGAAACCACCAGGATCGCCCCGTCCATCTGCGCCGCGCCGGTGATCATGTTCTTCACATAATCGGCGTGGCCGGGGCAGTCGACGTGCGCGTAGTGACGGTTCGCGGTCTCATATTCGACATGCGCCGTCGAAATCGTGATGCCGCGCGCCCGCTCCTCCGGAGCCTTGTCGATCTGGTCGTAGGCCGTGAAGGTCGCCCCGCCCGTCTCCGCCAAAACCTTGGTGATCGCCGCCGTCAAGGACGTCTTGCCATGGTCCACGTGACCAATCGTCCCGATATTGCAATGCGGCTTGTTGCGTGAGAACTTTTCCTTGGCCATCGTCTAAGGTCCAATCCCGATTGCTTGGCGCGGGTCTCGTGCTCGCGCGGGGCGAGCATTTACGGCCAACGCGGGGATTGTTCAAGTGGCCGGTCGACAGAGCTCGCCTTGGCCCGCCCCCGGGCGCTTGACGACGACCCCCGCCTCACGCCGGGAAGGCGCGTTGCTTCTCCAAAGCCTTGGCGGAGGAGGGCTAAGGTGGAAACAATTTTAGTCTAACACGACGCGGATGCGGTACAGTTTGTTATTGTTCGCTCGAGTGTATTCTAATCTCCAAGCACTATTCAAGCGTAAACACAGCAAATGCGCTTCGCGGCGCCCGGCGTTTAATAAAATATTCACGCTAGCTTGATGTTTACATACAATTTTGCCGGGCAAATTAAGCCATACAACTCGATTTCCGCCTATCGTTTGCTCGTTCCGGCCATGCGGCTCGCGTCGCATCAAAATGGCGTTTCGAGATGGATGCGATGAAAAAAATGACCGGGTTTATCAACGAGATCGCCAGCCTCGCCGGCGTGCGCGGCCGCGACGCGCTCGAATATACGATGGCCTCGGTGATGTTCGAACTGACGGGGGCGCGGCTGCTGTCCACATGGAGCGTCGCGCCGCGAGACGGCGACATTGGCGTGCGTTGTTGCGTGACGCTCGGTTCGGCGCGCTGCGAACACTGCGAGGTGACGAGTTGCACGCTGCCCGGCGACAATGTCAAACCGCTCGACAGCAAACCCGCGCTGAAGAACTGCTACGAGACCAAGCGCCATTTTCGCGCGCGGTCCGGCGTCTGCGGCCTTCATCGCCATGTCTTTCCGGTCGCCAATGGTCACGGCGTCGTCCGCCTCGTCGAAATTCTGCGCGACGCGCCGATGCGCGAGGACGAGGAGCGGCTGGTGTTCGGGCTGTTGCGCATTTATCGCAATCATCTCGGGATCAACGACTATGGCGATTGCGACGACCTCACCGGCTTGCTCAACCGGCGCGCCTTCGAGGAGACGTTTCGCGCGCTGATCTCGCCAAAACTCGGGCGCAAAACATCGCCGTTCGGACCCTTGCGCGCCGGCGACGAGACGCGCGGCCCGCATCTCGCGATGATCGAAATAGATTTGTTCAAGCGCATCAACGACGGCTTCGGACATCCCCACGGCGAAGAGGCGCTGGCGCTGCTGGCGCGCTTGCTGGGCGAGAACTTTCGCGAGACGGACCGCCTGTTCCGCTTCGGCGGCGAGACGTTTGTCGCGGTGCTGCCGGACACTGATTCGGAAGGCGCGGCGGCGGCGCTGGAGCGGCTCCGCGTCTTGGTCGAAAGTTTCGACTTTCCGCTGGCAGGCCGCGTCACCGTCAGCATCGGCTACACCGGCGTGCGGCAGGACGACACCGGCGCCAGCGCCAGCGCGCGCGCCGAAGAGGCGCTTTACGCGGCCAAGGAACGAGGGCGCAATCGGGTCTGCTGCTTCGAAGAACTGCCCGCCGGCGCCGCCGTGGCGGTGAGGGGCTAGGCGCGGGAGGCCTCAGCTTTCGGGGTTCGCGGGGAGGCTTTGGGGGGCGGCTCACCCCTCCCAAACCACCGCCCCATCCACCACGGTCAGCTTCACCACGCCCTGCAACAGCGCGCCATCGAACGGCGTGTTGCGGCAGCGCGAGTGCAGCTTGGCTGGATCGACCACGAAGGGCTCGTCCGGATCGAAGCGGATCACGTCGGCCGGCGCGCCCTTTTTCAGCCGGCCCTGTTCCAGCCCCAGAATCTCGGCCGGGCGGGACGACATCGCCGCGAGCAGGCGGGGCAGCGCCACATCGCCCGAATGCACGAGGCGCAGCCCCGCCGCCAGCATGGTCTCAAGGCCGATGGCGCCGAATTCGGCCTGGGCGAAGGGCAGGCGCTTGGTCTCGACATCCTGCGGATCGTGATCGGAGACGATCACGTCGATGAGCCCCTCGGCCAGCGCCTTCACCAGCAGCTTGCGGTCTTCCTCGCCGCGTAGCGGCGGGCGCAGTTTCAGAAAGCTGCGGTAATCGCCGATGTCGCCCTCGTTGAGCGTCAGATGATTGATCGAGGTTCCGCAACTGATCGGCAGTCCTTCCGCCTTGGCGCGGCGCAGCGCGCTCAGCGACACGGGCGCGGCGACGATCGCCGCGTGATAGCGCGCGCGGGTCAGCGCGACGAGGCGCAGATCGCGGTCGAGCATGATGGTTTCCGCCTCGGCGGGCACGCCGGAGAGACCGAGCCTGATCGCCGTCTCGCCCTCGTTCATCACGCCGCCGCCGGCAAGATTGGCGTCTTGCGGAAAGTGCACGACGAGCGCGTCGAAGTCGCGGGCATAGGCGAGCGCGCGGCGCATGACCAGCGCATTGGCGACGGCGCGCGGGCCGTCGAAAAAGGCCGCGGCGCCGGCCTGGCCAAGCAGCCCGAGTTCGGCGATCTCGCGACCTTCGCGCCCCTTGGTCAGCGCGGCCATCGGCAATACGCGCACGCGGCCGGTGTCGCGGGCGCGGCGCAGGACGAAATCCACGACGGCCGGGTCGTCGACCGCGGGGGAGGTGGTCGGCGTCGCGAGAATCGTGGTGACGCCGCCGGCCGCCGCCGCCAGCGTCGCCGTCGCGATGGTCTCGCGGTGCTCGGCGCCGGGCTCTCCAACGAAGGCCAGCATGTCGATGAGGCCTGGCGCGACGACATCGCCGCGGCAATCGACGATCCGCGCGCCTGAAGGCGCGCCCGCGGCGGCGACCGCCGGCCCGAGATCCCTGATGCGCCCGTACTCGATATAAAGGCCGCCGCGCGTCTCGCTCCCGCTCGCGGGATCGATAAGGCGGGCGTTGATGAGAACCAGCGGCGGAGCGGCGGGCGCGGGGGCGTGGGGCATGGCCCGTTGCTTTAAGCGATTTTCTCGCGCGAGGGAATGAGCGGCGCAAGGCCGAGGGCCCGATCTCGCCGATATATTTGGCCCGCGCTTGATTATGACAGATCGTTGATCGATGTTTTACGTCAAGATGACAGTTTTACGTCAACCGCGTCACATGATCCCGCTGCTCGGATTCGCGTTTCTCCTGCTCGCCCCGGGGGTCGCGATCCGCTATGGCTTGCTGCCGTTCGAGTTTCGGTTTCAGGCGCTGTTGCTCGTGTCGGGCCTGTGCATCGCGCTATGCGCGCTCGCCGGCTTTTCGCTCGCGGAACTGGGCCTCGGTCGGCCTTTGGCTTTGCGCCACTGGGCGGGCTGCGGCGCTCTTACTCTCGCGCTGGCTGGGTCCGTCCTACTGGAGAGCCATTACCTCGCCGCCGCGCATCCGCCGTTCGACTGGATCGGCTTCGCGCCGTTCTATGTGCTGCTGTCCAGCCCTTGTCAGGAGGTCGTCTGCCGATCGATTCCGAAACTGATCGCGGATCGGCTGCAAATGAGCGGGCGAAATTACGTTTTATATTCTTCCGTCGTTTTTTCGTTGATGCACAACGCCTATGGCGATCCCATGCTGCTCGCCAACACTTTTTTCGCGGGCCTCGCCTGGGCCACCGCCTATCTTTTCACGCGCAACATCTGGCCGCTGATTTTCTCCCACGCCGCCGTCGGGACGCTGGCCTTCTGCCTCGGCGTCGCCTGAGATGGTCAAGCGCGAGCCTTCAGGCTCCGCATGGAGCATCGCCGTCCGCAGCAAAAGCCACAGCACGCAGGCGTTCAGAATATGCCACAAAAAATGCGTTCCGAGCGGAAAGCCAGCGCAGACATCGCCGTCCATCGTGCGAAAGGTCAGCGACGCCGCGAAAACCAGCGCCGCCAGCGCGAGGCCAGCGGCCGTTTGGCGCCGGCGCGTTCGCGGCCACAGCAGCGCCGCGAAACAGATCATCGCGCCCAGCGCCGGCAAATAGCTGACCGAGCCGTGCAATCCGTGGAACGTGTTTTCGACGAAATATGAGGCCGCCGCGAACAGCAGCGTAATCGCCGTCGACACGAACGCGCCGAGGCAGAAGAACCGGCGCAGCGCGAGCAGAAAATAGCCGTAGATGAACACCGCGATCGGGACGACGTCGAACAGCATCGCGCCGCGCGTCGCGACGGTGTGGAAGATAAAGCTGCCAACGCCGACCAGCGCCGTCACGACGATCAGCGCGAGCGCTGGATGATCCGTTTCGCGCCGGCGCCGCCACAGCGCGAAAGCAGCCGCGGCGGCCAGCAAAAAGGCGATATTGGTCAACGCGTTGACCGGCTCCGACCAGAAGCCGTGGCCCTGCCGCTCGCAATAGTCGATGACGGGATCGCGCCAGGCCACGATAGAAGCGCTCCGGATCGTCCTACGGCTCGCCGTCGCCCTCTGGCTCGGCGGTTTCGCCGGCGCCGAGGCTGGCGACAACCTCGGGGTCGTGCGGCGGACCGTAGATCATGAACAGTTTCATCGGTTTTTGGCCGGTGTTGATGACGTTATGACGAACTCCCGCCGGCACGATCACCGCGTCGTCCTTGCCGACCTTCACGCTGTCTCCCGCGATGACCACCTCGCCCTTGCCCTTCTCGATACGGAAGAACTGGTCGTGATCCTCGTGGACATCCTCGCCGGTTTGCTCGCCGGCCTTGAGCGACATCAGAACCAGCTGCATGTGCTTGCCGGTATAGAGAACGCGCCGATAGTCCTTGTTCTCCTGAGCCAGCTCCTCAATGTCCTCGATAAAGCGCTTCATGACGGACCTCTTTTGCAGGGGCGAATAATGGCGGTGACGATACCTTAGCGGCGCAAGATGACAAAGGCGCCGCCCGCGCGGTCGATTATCGCGGCGCGTTCCCGGAACGATTTTCGCGAAAGTAAATATAGCGGCGCGGCGAATTGTCCCGCCTCGGGAATTGCGGCACGAGACGAGGACAAACCGGGTCTGAATCACGGACGGCGGATGCGGGCCATGCGTTGGTGAAGAAAGCGTTGACGGCGCATGGACGAGCCGCCCAGCGGAACAAATGTCCGTCTCCGACGTTTGATGAACAGGGATAGAAGGAAAGGATCGCCAGATGGTCATTCGCGCATTTCTGACGCTTTGCATGGGTGCGTCACTATTTATTGGCGGCGTGGCGCTTGCGCAGCAGTCCGGCACCACATCCGGCCCTTCGGCGGGAAAAAACGTCGAACCGAGCACCGCTACTGAAAAAAAATATGAAGGGAAGAATCAGCCCGGTACGGGCGCCCCGGCGGCGGCCGGCGACCCGGGTGTCGAGGCCAAGCCCGGGACCGAGGGCGGAAAAGCCGCGCAACCGGGGAAATAGGGGTCCGCGAGCTTTCACCGCGCCTCGGCCTCGACCTCCAGCTCGTTTAGAATTTCGCCGGGCCTTCTTAGCCCGAAATCGATCGCGCCTACGCCCTTGGGCGAGGTCAGCTTTATGCGCAGGCGCGTCGGGTGGTTGACGAATTTCGTCACGGCCTCGCCAATGCGGCGGGCCTTTTCGCTGTTCTCCAGTGAAGCGTCGATCGCGGCGCCCGCATCGCGCGCATAATCGGCGCGCAGCTTGGCGACGTCGCCGCCGCTGGATCTGGCTTCCTCCGCGAGCACCCGCTCGATCAGCCCACCGCCCTCGACGGTCGCCTCCAGCCGCGTGACCGTCGCCGTCAGCATCGCCGCGCGCGAGACGATCGGGCTTGGCGAAAACACCGAGGCGCCGACATTGCCGAAAGTCGCTTGCAGCGTGACGGCGCCCATGTCCTTGGCGTCGACGCGCGCCCGCTCGATTTCGAACGCGCGCGCCTCCTCGCGCCAAACGCCGGCGAGTTCCCCGGACAGCGCGATGTCGCGATAGCCGAGCGCCATGAAGAAATGCGCGGCCGGGCTTTCGCCGCGCGCGGCGAGATCGGCCTTGAGGCGGTCGAGCCGCACCGCGAATTTGGTCGCGACGCCCTCGCGGTAATTGGCGAAGTCGGCGCCAAGCGCGCCGATCTCGAATTTGACGCGTCCGTCGGCGCCGGCGTCGGGTAGATCGGCCACGACGCCCTCGGCCTCGGCGCGGTCGGGCCGCCATGTCCGGGCTTCGCCGGGCGCCAGCAGGGCGTTGAAATCGAGCCCGCGCAGGATGAGATGGCGCAGCGCGACATGGCCGCCGTCGGCGCTGTCGAGCGCGAAATCCTCAATCGAAGCCTCGCGCGCCTTCGCGCCCGCGATTTTATCGAGCGTCAGGCGGCGCAACTTCACCGCATAGGGCTTTTCGCCCGGCGCGCCGCGTCCAGTCACGACGACATCGCGCGCGCCGAACGCGCCAAGCTCCATCGCGCCGAGCGCCGCCAGCGCCAGCGTGGCGCCTTGCTCCGGCGTCGCGGCGGCGTCCGGCGCTCCGGCCAGCGGCGGCTCGGCGAGGGCACGCGCGCGCAGCCCAAGCGCCGTGACCGGCCCCGTGTGAATTTCGATCCCGGCGTCGGGGAAGGTGAAAGAGACGCTCTCGATGGCGGCCTCATCCTCGATGGTCTTGGCCTCCTCCTTGTCGCTTTCGCGCGCGAAGGCCAGGACA
>Ga0224557_1004405_pt1 | contig 10287 bp, 13 predicted proteins | sample 714S31014metaG_FD_180677 | JGI IMG/M metagenome (GOLD analysis project Ga0224557, IMG submission 180677) | Peat soil microbial communities from Stordalen Mire, Sweden - 717 S3 10-14 | ecosystem: Environmental > Terrestrial > Soil > Wetlands > Peat | place: Sweden: Norrbotten County, Stordalen... | reverse complement strand
TCTCTCCCGATGGCCTCCACGCGCGCATGGTTCCAGATGAAGCCGCCCTGTCCCGTTTCGCGCGCGCAACGCCCAGGAGTTGAGATACAATGTATCTCAGGAGCTTGAATCAATGGCGACGACGATGGTTCACATTCGCGTAGATCAAGAGACGAAGCGGAGGGCTGCCAAAACCCTGGCCGCCATGGGCATTTCGATGTCCGATGCGGTTCGCATGCTGCTGCTCCGTGTTGCCGCGGAGAAGGCCCTGCCATTCGACGTGAGGGTGCCTAATGCAACCACCGTGAAGGCGATGCGTGCCGCCCGCAAGGGTAAGGGAAAGCGCATGGATTCCGCCAGCGCCTTGTTTAAGGAATTAGGAATCTGAACCCTTGCGAAGCCCGATCATTGGCGGGCAGTTCCGGCGAGATGTGAAACTCGCGGAGAAGCGCGGCAAAGATATGGCCAAGCTGCGCGAGATCATCCTGTTGCTGGTCGAAGGAACTCCCTTGCCGCCTCGTTATAAAGATCATCCGCTCGCTGGCAACTGGAAAGACTGCCGCGACTGCCACATCGAGCCCGACTGGCTGCTGATTTATAGGGTGGATGGCGATGCCGTCTATCTCGTACGCACTGGAACGCACTCGGATTTGTTCTGAAACACCTCGGCTCAGCCCCGCTCACCGACCGCTAGCCAGCCGGTCGGCCAGCAGCGGCGGAAGCCCCGCCCGCCGGATCTTGTCCTGCGCCTTCCCCACATCGTAAGGCAGCCGGTAGAAAATCAGAAAACTTTCGTCGGTGTTGTACAACACGTAGCCCGCGCGCGGATCGCCGTCTCTGGGCTGGCCCACCGAACCGGGATTGATCATGTAGGCGCACTCCGGGTCCAGTTCCAGCGTCTGGCGCTCTTCCGCCGCGGGCGTTTTCCCGATGGTCTCCACGCGCGCACGGTTCCAGATGAAGCCGCCCTGCAGGTGCGTGTGCCCGAAGAACGTCAGCGGCGTCTCCAGATAGCCGAAGACCAACCCGGCATCCGCCACGCACAGAATGTATTCGTCTTCGTCGAGAGGCGAGCCGTGTACCATCTGGAAGCCGTCGAACGCAAGCGGCCCTTTGGGCAGATTGCGAATATACTCCGCATTCTCCGGCGTCAGCGCGTGATGCGTCCAGATGGCCGCGGCGCGCGCCACCGGATTGAACCACTCCAGGTCGTCGAGTTCCACGGAAGCCTTGTCGTGATTGCCCCGCACCACTCCCGCGGCGTGCGCGCGCACCCACTCGGTCACCGCATTGGGATCCGCGCCGTAGCCGATCAGGTCGCCGCAGCACAGCACCTGGTCGTACTTGCCCGCGGCATGCTCCACCGCCGCCTCCAGGCTTTCCAAGTTGGCGTGTATATCGCTCAGGATCAGGTATCGCACGCCGGGCGTTTATGCCTTTCTCAATCGCAGCAGCGCGATCTCGGGAGGCGCGCCGATACGCGCCGGAATGCCAATGGTGCCGATGCCGCGCGTGACATATTCCGCGGCCGCTCCACGCCGGTATAATCCATACACGAACGGCGTAAAGAATCGCGCCGCATTGATGGGCTGGTGCAGGATTTCCACCGTCACCTGGCCGCCGTGTGTGTGGCCCGCCAGGGTTAAATCGTAGCCTTTCTCAACCGCCACCGGAAATACGTCTGGATTGTGCGATAGCAGCACGTTATAGGCTCCGGGCAGCACCAGTCGCTCGGCGCCCGGCAGATAATTCCGGCCGGACCGTTGGTAATCCACTCCTGCCACGTTCAACACGGCGCCGCCAAAGCGCAAAGCCTGCGCCCGTCCGCGCAGAAAAGGGATGCCGAGGCGCGCGGCCTCGCGTTCCGTGAGGTTCTCGACCATGGCGTAGTCTTCGTGATTCCCCATGCATCCGAGAACGCCGGCATCGGCGCGCAAACGGGCGAGTTGCCGAAGACAAGCCTCCAGCGGGTCGCCCCCCGCGGTGATCAGATCGCCTGTGACCAGCGCCAGGTGCGGGCGCAATTGGTTGGCGCTGTCGACGACCCGTGCCAGATTCTTCTCGCTCAGGAACGCGCTCAGATGGATGTCGCTCAAGTGCAGCAGACGCAGTCCATCCAGGCCGTCGGGGAGATTGGGGACGGGGATCTCCACTTCCCGCACCTCGAAATCCAGGCGTTCGATGAGCGCGCCGTAACCCACGACCGCGAACGGCGCGGCCAGCAGCGCTCCTCCCGTGGCGTTGAGCAGCCGGCGGCGTGAGGGATCGAAAGTGGGACCCCAGACCCGTCCGGCAAGCCATCGCACGGCGCGGTAGGCCAGGTATCCGGCAGTGGAGCCGAAGAGCCAGATCTGCGCCACCGCACCGGCTATCTGCGCAGGGCTGGGCGGCAGTTTGTACCGGCTCACCAGGTAGGAAAAGCCTAACGCGAATGCGGCTGCCATCAGGGCGTAGAAGACCAACACGGCGCGGCGTATGACCACCACGGCGCGCGGCGAAAGGCGCCGTCCGGCAGCCGCCAGAAGTTGCCGGCTCATGTGCCACTGGGTGAGGATGACGATGAATATCGCTAGCAGGTTGAAAGGAGTGCGCAAGAAAGCTTCCCTACGGTTCATTCTAGCTGAGATGCCCACCACGCATGGGTGAGGATGGCGGCGGCGGCGATGGCGGCGGTTTCGGCCCTCAGGACCAGGGGACCGAGCGATGCCGGTGCCCATCCGGCGGCGATGGCGGCGGCCCTTTCCGCGTCGGTCCAGCCGCCTTCCGGGCCGGTCAGCAACAACACGCGATCCGAACTGCGGCGACCCGCGGGCGGCGGGACGGCGGCCAGAAGCGGCGGTGCGCCAGGCTTCTCGTCCAGGAAATAGCGCAGGCCCGTGCCCACAGCGAGGGCCACGCTCAGCGACGTTGGTCCACAAATATCCGGCGGACTCAGACGGCGCGCCTGCTGGCTGCTTTCGTGCGCGATCCGCCGCCAGCGCGCGACACGCTTCCGCGCGGCTTCGGAAAGGCCCTTCTCGGAACGGGCGGTATCCACTGGAACGATCGCCGCGACTCCCAGTTCAGTGGCTTTCTCGACCAACCACTCGAAACGATCGAATTTGATGAGCGCGGGGCACATCGTTAAGCGCACCGGCGCCGGCGGCGTGTCCAGCGCTTCGACGACGCGGAAGATCACGCGCTCCTTTTCGATGGTGGCGATCTCGGCCAGGTAAACGCCCGTGCCGTCGGAGATCTCGTATTGTTGTCCGGGCTCGGCGCGCAGCACGCGCGCCAGATGACGGGCATCCTCGCCGCGCAGTTCGGCGGCGTTGTCGTGAACGGGTTCGACCAGAAACCGGCGGCGGGCCATGTGACGATGTTCGCACGGCGCGAGGGCGGCGGGTGGGTGATAACATATTTGAAAACATGAATCGAGTCGTGACAGTTGCGTTGCGCAGGCTTGTTGCTCGCCGCAATACGAAGGCGTTCCAGAGGGCCATGGCGGAAATGGCATCCGACGGGGCCATTCAGGCGGAGAATGCGACAATCGCCGAGGAGTTCGCCGCCTCTGAGAGTGATGGGTTGTCAGATGACCAGACGCGGCCAGATCTCGGCAGACGCGACAAGCCGGCGACCACCTTCATGCCTCCTGCCGGATTGGACGGCTAGGCGTTATGCGGCCAGTTGACGTGAGGGATCGGGCAAAGCCGTATATGCCCATTGATCGTGCGCTATTCAAGCATCGAGGCGTTAAGATGGCTAAGGCAAAACATGAAGATCCCTTTCGATCCGAATACCGTGCGTATCGACACCGTCCGGCAGGTCGTTTTTGAACGTCTACGAGAGGAAAGGGCGCACTGGAGCAGCTTCGATCAGACAGGCGACGGCTTCCAAAAATACGCGTCGTTGGATGGCCCCAACGCGCGAAGAACACTGCTCTTTCACACGCAGCAGATTTATGTCGAACTGCTGGCCCAAGGCCTGATCGCACCGGGGTCCGACCCGTCGAATATTAACTTTCCCTTCTTTCACATTACCGAGTACGGAACCGCGGTGCTCGACGCGTTGCCAGCGAACCCGTACTTTCCGACGCAATACCTTTCGGGCTTGACAGAACAACTACCGGGGGCCGATGCCACAGTATTGGCCTACCTCAATGAGAGCCTGGAAACCTTTGCACGCGGCAATCACATTGCGGCAACAGTCATGCTCGGCATCGCAGCCGAACGTGTATTCTTGCTACTTTGCGACTCTCTTGTCGCTGCGATTCAGGACGCCGCGGAAAAGAGGAAGTTCCAACAGCTCTTGGACAAGCGCCCTATGAAACCGAAGTCAGATTGGGTCAATCAGAAGTTCCAGTCAATCCGGGCTCCCGGATTCCCAGACAACGCAGCTATTATGGTCACGACCGTTTACGACCTGCTGAGGTTCCAGCGAAACGAACTTGGTCATCCGCGTGAAACCCCTCCATCTATTACTCGGCGAGATGCTTTCGTAAACCTGCAAGTATTCCCGCGATACTACGTCGTTGCAGAGCAGGTGAGGAGCTTTCTGGCCTTGAACGGCGCCTGATCGAGGGGCATTTGGATGTTTTGCGACCGAGATCGTAGGGCACGATGTCAACCGTTTGCACAGTTGGTCAGATCGCGAGAACGTCAAGCTGCCGCGACGGACTGCCGATGGTGCCGACAATCTTACTTCAAAACAGCCCACAACAGCCCAAGGACGACCGGCAACAAGACGAACAGCATCCACAAAGTAGTCACGACCCGGCTGGCAATGTGCCTGGCATCTGCCGAGATTTCTGTGCGGGGATCGAACGGGTTGTCCTGTAGCCCCTGCCGCTTTTCGGATAGCCGTTGTATCTCGGCAGCCCTAAGCTTTTCCCGTTCGGCGAGCCGTTCGGCCAGTGCCTTGGCGCACACTTCCATCTCGATGCAGCTTGGGTCCGCGGCGCACTTTTCAAGTTCTTGGTCGGACGCCGAACTTATTCTGCCGGCGTTAATGTGATAGCGTTTCATCCCGTTTGTTTGATCCATTTGAGCTCCGATCCGGCAGTTTCAATTCTTTGAAATGACAAGCCCGCGCGACTCCATACCCTTGCAGGGTCATCGCAATCCGAAATCCTGGTGGCCCCAGTTGCATTTTGGTTGATTTGGCCCTGATAGCTCCAGCCCTTCGCCCACCACGCTGTCCGCTGCGGCAAGAACTCCAGCACGCTGACGGAGAAAGCCTGATCGATGAGCCGCATCTCAAGCCGACTCTACGAACCACAGCTACAGCTCAATTCCTGCGAAGCCCGGTTTGCGCCGACACGCTGCGATCTCGACAGCAAAGCGCCTCTTGTACCGTGGATCTATCGCGCGCCGGAACTTTCCCCAAGCGACCCGGAACTCCTTTTCCAGATTCGGGACCCACTTGTAATGAACCCACGCCTTGTCCCGGACGTATGAGAGATGAGCGAGTTGTTTGTTCATTGGGTCCCGCCATTCCCTTGTCCAGATGGGAAGAGTCCAGTCCGGCGCATAGCCCGACGGCAGGTAATCCAAAGCGAGAATGTCAGGAAGTTCATGGCCGCGCGACGTTGAACGGTGCTGGTCGAGGAGAAAGTCGCCCAACTTCCTGTATCCGAGGAGGAACGCATCGTCCGCGTGGGTTCGCCATGGTGCAGCGCCTTCCATGTCCCAATGCCCGGCTGACATCAGGTTGGCGTACTCATAGCAGATGTGATGGATTCCACGCGTAAGCTGGTTCGGATCGGGCGTGAATGGTTTCACGTTCTTGGGCATAAAGAGGGCCTTCGGGATCTCAGGGTATCACCATTTGCGCGCGACGTCGGCTACCTGCGGGAGCGCGAGCAGCGACACTCCGGCCGGAACGGCTATTTCACCTTGTGGAGGGCTCGTCGCCCCCGGCTCGAACTGAGCCACAGCTTGAGTCTCGATCGTCGCGAAGCGCACATAAAGCACAACCCCGGCCCCGGGGAGTACAAGCTCGCCTTACAATACAGTCTTATGATCGCCTTACTGCGCGGCATCCTCCTCGAAAAGCATCCGAACCAGGCAATAGTGGATGTGGGCGGGGTGGGCTACGATGTGACCATCCCGGTGTCGACCTATGCGCACCTGCCCGACACCGGCGCGGAAGTGCGCCTCCGCATCCACACCCACGTGCGCGAGGACGCCCTGGCGCTCTACGGCTTTCTCACCCAGGACGAGAAGGCGCTATTCGAAAAGCTGATCTCGGTCTCCGGCATCGGCCCGAAAATGGCCATGGCGGTGCTCTCCGGCATTCCCGCGCTGGACCTGATCGCCAACATCCGGCGCGGCGAAGTCGACCGGCTGGTGCGCATTCCCGGCGTGGGCAAGAAGACCGCCGAGCGCATGGTCCTGGAACTGCGCGACAAAATGCCTGCGCCGTCCGGCGAGGAAGCCGCTTCAGCGCCCGGCGCGCTCAGCGGGGCCTTGACTGCCATCGAGCAGGACGTTCTTTCCGCGCTGCTCAACCTGGGCTGCGCGCGCCCCGCCGCCGAAGCCGCCGTACGTAAGGCGCGCGTCGCCGGTGCGCCCCCTCCGCCCAGCACCGAATTCGAGCCGCTCTTCCGGCGCGCCCTGGAACTGGTACGGTAAGCTGAAACGTAATGCCCGATCGGGAACTTGTTTCCGGCGCGCGGCAGCCCGAGGATGCGCAGTTCGAAGCCGGACTCCGCCCACGCTCGCTCGCCGACTTCGCCGGCCAGAAGAAGCTGAAGGAGAACCTGTCCATCGCCATCGAGGCCGCCCGCCTGCGCGGCGAAGCCATGGATCATGTGCTGCTCTACGGTCCGCCGGGCCTGGGCAAGACCACGCTCGCCTGCATCATCGCCGAAGAACTGCAAGTGCCCATCACCATTACGTCCGGACCCGTGCTGCAAAAGAAGCTGGACCTCACCGGCATCCTGAGCAACATTCGCGCCCGGCAGGTCTTCTTCATCGACGAGATTCACCGCCTGATGCCCGACGTGGAGGAGATGCTGTACTCGGCGCTGGAGGATTTCCGGGTGGACATCCTGGTGGGTGCCGGTCCGGGCGCGCGCACGCACTCGCTGCCCATGCCGCGTTTTACCGCCATCGGCGCCACCACGCGACAGGGACTCATCAGCGCGCCGTTGCGGGGCCGCTTCGGACTAGTGCTGCGGCTCGATCCCTATGCGGTGGACGAGCTGACCGTCATCGTGCAGCGTTCGGCGCGGCTGCTCGCCGTGGGCATCGACGACGACGCGGCCGAAGAACTCGCGCGCCGCTGCCGCGGAACGCCGCGCATCGCCAATCGCCTGCTGCGCCGCGTGCGCGATTACGCGCAGGTGCGCGCCGACGGCCGGATCTCGCAAGCCGTGGCGCAGACCGCGCTGAACCTGCTGGAAGTGGACCGCTACGGCCTTGACGAAATCGACCAGAAAATCATGCTGACGATCCTCGAAAAATATCGCGGCGGGCCGGTGGGGCTGAACACTATTGCGGCGTCTATTTCCGAGGAGGCCGATACCATCGAAGAAGTCTATGAGCCGTATTTGATTCAGCTCGGCTTCCTGAACCGCACGCCGCGCGGGCGTGTGGCCACGGAGGCGGCGTACGAATATTTCCATATTGAGAGGCGTTTTCACGGGGATCGGCCCGCTCTGTTTTGAAGCGCAGCAAGGCGGCCTGAGAGGCCGCCGCAGGCCGAGGGCCTGCCCCACTTATGAAGACAGTCTACCTAAGTTTGGGCTCGAACCTGGGCGACCGCGAGGCGATGTTGCAGGCGGCCGTGCGCGCGCTGGAATCGCCGCGGCTGCGCATCCGCCGGGTGTCGCCGGTTTACGAAACCGAGCCGGTGGACGTATCCGGCCAGCATTGGTTTCTGAACCAGGTGGCGGAGGCCGAGACGGACCTGTTCCCGTTGCAGTTGCTGCACCGCACCGCCAAAGTCGAAGCGCAGCTCGGCCGCCGCCGGCTGGCGCCCCAGGGGCCCCGCACTATCGACATCGACATCCTGCTGTATGGGAATTCCATAGTGACGACCCCGGCGCTCGAGATTCCGCATCCGCGTTTTCGCGCCCGCCGCTTCGTGCTGGCGCCGCTGGCGGACCTGGCTCCGGAGCTTCGCGATCCGGTTACCCGGAAGACCGTGCGCGAATTGCTGGGGGAATTGCGGGGGCAGGCAGTGCGCAGGATTATGAGTTAGAATCGAACCACTGCTATGGCGAAGTTGTTCCAGCAGATACGCGTGGGCACCGTCACCGACGATGCCGTGAAGGCCAGCACGGGCAAGACTTGGGACGAGTGGTGCAAGATCCTGGACAAGGCCGGCGCCCGCATGATGGACCACAAAGAGATCGCCCTCCTGCTTCAAGAACAGCATGGCCTGACGCACTGGTGGAGCCAGATGGTGGCCGTGGGCTACGAGAATGAGCGCGGGATTCGCCAGGGCGAGCGCGGCGCCCCATGCGGCAGCCGCCATGAGGTGACCGTCAGCAAGGACGTGATGGCTTCCCGGGCGGCGGTGTGGGCGGCGTGGCAGGACCCCACCGCGTTGGCGCGCTGGCTGCCGGACGCGAAATTCGATATCTCGAAGACCGTGCCGCTCAAGCTCCTGCATCTCGACTGGCCCGGCGAGACGCGCGTGGCGGTCCGGCTTTACGAGCGGCGCGGCAAGACCAGAGTGGTGGTGTCGCACGCCAAAGTGCCGGAAAGCGACGCAGATCGCCTGAAAGAATATTGGTCCGCGGCCCTGGACCGGTTGAAGGCCATCCTGGCGAGGTGAACCGGCGGCGATTCATTGACACAAACCGCTCCCTGACGGTCGCGGCTCGGTACACCTTGCGAAATCAACGTGACTGTTACCGAGCCGCGACCGTCAGGAAGCGGTATCCCCTTCCCAAACGCGCGCGCTAACGACTACACTCTTCGGTGAGGAGTTGCATTATCGATGAGACATTATTTCCTGGCTAGCCTGGCCGGGCTGGCCTTTGCCGCGTTTCCGGGCGCCGTCTACGGACAACTCAACCAAGTGCGGGGCAACGCGCCCGGCAATGTGCCGCAAACCACTTATGCCATCCATCGGCTGAGCGCCGATCACGCCGAGGGCATCACCACCATGGACATGAACGGCGACGGCCGGCCGGATATTTTGAGCGGAGCGTATTGGTACGAGAATCCGGGGCCGGGGGGCGGCGAGTGGAAACGCCACCAGTACCGCACCATCGATATAGTCGGAGAGTTTGTGTCCGATTGCGGCGAGTGGGTGGTGGACGTGAATCACGACGGTGCGCCGGACGTGGTGTCGGTCGGCTGGATGACGGATGGACTGTTTTGGTACGAGAATCCGAAAAAGCCGGGAGTCATGTGGCAGCGCCACTTGATCGCCCACTCCATCGAAACCGAGGGCGGCTGGATGGCGGACCTCAATGGCGACGGTCAGCCGGACCTGGCGCTGGCGCATTATGGCCGCTCGGGAATCATTTGGGTGGACTTCGCCGGCCCCGAGCCGAAGGTCCACCATGTGGGCGGTCACGACGAAGATGGCCACGGCATCGGCATGGCGGACATCGATGGCGACGGCAAAATGGATCTGCTCACGCCGCATGGCTGGTTCAAGAACATCGACGCCGATCGCGACAAGTGGGAATGGCACGGCGATTGGGATTTGGAGGAAGCCGGGTTCCCGATCATCGGCTACGACGTGAATGGCGACGGCAAGATGGACATCATCTACGGCCGCGGACACAGCTACGGCCTCTACTGGCTGGAGCAGCAGGGCGACGCCGCCCACCGCCGCTGGGTCAGGCACACCATCGACGAATCGTTCTCCCAGGTGCATACGCTGAAGTTGGCGGACCTGTTTGGCGACGGCCAACTGGAGCTGTTGGCCGGAAAGCGCTATCGGGGACACGACGGCGGCGATCCCGGCTCCTACGATCCGCTGGTCATCTACTACTACACGATCGACCGCAAGACCGGCGAATTTACCAGATATCCGATCTCGGTGAATGGCACGGCCGGAGCCGGAACGCAGTTCGTGGTGGCGGATCTGGACGGCGACGGTGACATCGACATCGCCACGGCGGGCAAGACGGGGGTACATTTCTTCGAGAACCTGAAGATCGACCTGGTGCCGCGCACCCAGCGGGAGAAGGAGTTGTTGCTGGACAAGAATTGGCCCTTTCCGGGCGAGGGATCCGAGACGAAGTGGCAGCATTGAAGCGCGGCGGTGGAGGGCGGGCAATCTTGCCTAATGCCACGTACTTTTTGCAACGGGATTAACGCCGCTCGTAAGCGTGGTGCCGGAACATGCAATCGCCCCCAACAT
>Ga0224557_1004404_pt1 | contig 10288 bp, 7 predicted proteins | sample 714S31014metaG_FD_180677 | JGI IMG/M metagenome (GOLD analysis project Ga0224557, IMG submission 180677) | Peat soil microbial communities from Stordalen Mire, Sweden - 717 S3 10-14 | ecosystem: Environmental > Terrestrial > Soil > Wetlands > Peat | place: Sweden: Norrbotten County, Stordalen... | reverse complement strand
GTCGAGGGGCGACGGGTTACCCAAGGCATCGTCGCCGGTCTGGTCGCCCGTGTCGAACAGTACCGGGACCGCCTGGACGGCGCCGGACGGCCGCCTCTTGGGCATGCTGCTCCACCCGTGGGCCCCTCCGTCGGGGCTGCCATCGCTTACCGTGCACCGGCTCCCGGCCGCGATCACGGCGCGGACCTCTAACCAATTTCGCGCCAACGTAGGCGGTCTCCGGCCATCGTTGAGGTGACGTTATGTAACCCCGTACCGTCCGCCAACGGCGACGTCGTGGCGCCCCGAACGATGCCGATTAGGGCGCTGCTCCTTCCCTTCGGCGGCCGCTCCCCTGTGAACATTATGAGGCGCCTGGTAAGTGCCGAAGTAGCGCGGGCAAGCTTGAAACACCTGCGGCACAACTCGGCATAACGTTCTTCAGCCCTCCTCTTCCAGCGATTGGGGCCGTGGGCCCTAAGCCAGACGCCGAGACAGTAACCTCGGTGGTCCCACTCAAGCTGTTACCTCTTGCTGGTGCCGCGAAAGGTCCGAGGCCTCGGGGGGCGGCCCGGGGGTGGGAGTGTTCGCTGCTGCCCTGGTAACTGCGTCGCAACGCGGTGCCAGTGGGGCCGGCGGCGTCAGCGCACGCTCCCCCGCGCTAGGAGTAGAAGTACGGGTCCAGGACCCTGACCTCGGTGATCCGGTCGACCGGGAGGTTGTTCGCCGTGGCGCTCTGGCGGACGGCTTCGGGGCTGGGCGCGTCGTAGATGCAGTAGCTCTTGGTCTTTTCGGGCGTTACGTAGGAGTGGACCCAGGTGACACCGTAATCGAGGTTGGTGCCGACAACTTCGGCGCAAGTCTTGGTCCCGGTGGCGTCCATGGGGATGTGCAGCCCCTCGGCGAAGCTGCGCTCAACGAGGTACCTCGGCATTTGGCCCTCCTAGCGGCGGTCCGTTTTGACCGCCATGCTAAAGGCGGCGTAGTCGACCGGCATGGGCGGGCACTACCCAGATTGGGCTCTCGGGTTGCCCATCTTGGGACCAGTTGTTGGGGCGAACCGGGCTCTCCGGAGCCATTTTGAGCCATTGAGCAGCTATTTCCCCATGGTGGGGCAATTCCTGGCCGGTAGGGGAGATCTGGCCACCGTTGAAACGGCGGCCCGCAGGGTGCAGCATTGGGCATGTCCCACGCTGCTGTCGTTGCCGCCGTACCAGGCCGGTCGGACGAGTTGCTCGAGCGAGCGGGCCAGTTGGCCGTGCTCAAAGAGGCGCTGGCCTCGGTGGGACGCGCTGGGCGGGGCATCGTGGTCGTGATCTGCGGTGAAGCAGGAGTGGGCAAGACCGCCCTCCTGCGTTCGTTTCGTGACCGAGTAGCCCAGGCGCAGGCGGTGCTGTGGGGTACCTGCGACCCTCTCTTCACGCCGCGTCCTTACGGGCCGCTGTTCGCCATCGCCGAGGGAACCGGGGGCGAGCTCGGGACCGCCTTGGCACAGGGCGCAAACCCACACCAAGTGGCGCTGGCCTTGGCCCGAGAGCTTCGTTCGCCACCGCCGACGTTGTTGGTCCTGGAGGACCTCCACTTTGCCGACGAGGCGACCCTCGACGTCTTCACCCTGCTCGTGCGCCGGGCCGAGGCGACGCCGGCCTTGGTGGTCGGGACCTGCCGCGACGATGCGCTTGAGAACGCCCACCCACTTCGGAGAGTCCTGGGTGAGCTGGCAACAGCAGGCGTCCGAAGGCTGAAATTGGCACCTCTTTCACCCGACGCGGTAGGCCAGCTGGCGGCGCCGCACGGTGTGGGCGGCCAAGCCCTGTACGACAAGACCGGGGGCAACCCGTTCTTCGTGGTTGAAGTCCTGGCCGGGGGGAGCGAAGAGATCCCGCCGACGGTGAAGGACGCCGTGCTGGCCCGCGCCATGCGGCTGAGCCCTATTGCTCGACAGCTCCTCGAGGCGGCGGCGGTGGTGCCCCAACGAGCCGAGCTGTGGCTGCTGGAAGCCCTGGCGGGCGCCGCCGTCGAGGCCGTGGACGAATGCGTCGGCGCCGGCATGCTTGTGCCGGAGGGCGACGGGGTGGTTTTCCGTCACGAGCTCGCCCGTCTTAGCCTGGAGAGCTCGGTTGGCCCCGCCAGTAAAGCCCGTTTGCACCGTCGGGCTCTTGCCGCCATCTCTGGCCGGCCGGCCCACCCTTTGGACTTCGCTCGCCTCGCCCACCACGCCGAGGCGGCCGGGGACGCCGTCGCTGTCGTCCGCTTCGCCGTCCCCGCGGCGGAGCGAGCAAGCTCGATGGGCGCCCACCGGGAGGCCGCCGCCCAGTACGGGCGCGTCCTCAGGTCCGGGGCCGGGCCACCCCTCGAGCAGCGCGCCGACGTGCTGGAGCGACGCTCGCACGAGTGCTACCTGACCGACCAGAGCGACGAGGCGATAGCCGCCCTCGAGGAGGCGCTCGAGTGCCGCCGTGCCCTCGGCGACAGGCTCGGGGAAGGACGCACGTTGACCCGACTTTCGTACATCCTCTGGTGCCCGGGACGGGCGCGGGAGTCGGGGCGGGCTGCTCGTGAGGCTGTCGCCGTGCTCGAGCCGCTCCCGGCCAGTCGCGAGCTGGCAAAGGCGTACGCGAACTTGGCGAGGAGCATCGGCGAAACCGATGGGTGGGCGGCCGGTGCCGGATGGGGGGAACGAGCCCTGCAGCTCGCTTTGGACCTCGGGGACACCGAGACGGCGCTCGAGGCCAAGAGGACCCTCGCGCGGGCGCTCCCAGACGGCGGGTTGGAGGCGATGGGGCAGGTCTTCGACGACGCGCAGCGCGCTGGCTTGGTTGAAGAGACGGGGAGCACGTACGGGTGGCTGGCGGATAATGCTCTGGACGCGCGGCGCTACGACATGGCCGCAGACCAACTGGCCAGAGGTCTCGAGTACTGCAGCGACCACGGGCTCGAACTGTTCCGCCTCTACCTGCTGTCGCACCGGGCGCGCCTTTACCTCGCACAGGGCCGCTGGGCGCAGGCGGCCGAGACGGCTGACGCGGTCTTACGCATCCCCCGGACGTCGATAATGCCGCGCATCACCGCCCTGACGGTCCTCGGGCTCGTCCGGGCCAGGCGGGGGGACCCCGGTCATCGACCTCTCCTCGACGAGGCGTGGGACTTGGCCCGACCAACCGGTGAGATCGGTCGGTTCGGCCGCGTGGCGGCAGCCCGCGCAGAAGCTGCTTGGCTTATCAGCGACCCTGACGGCGTCGCTTCGGCTACGGAGCTGGCGTTAGCGCTCGCCTTGAGATGCGGGTCGGCCCTAGCCGACGAGCTGGCCGTCTGGCGGCACCGTGCTGGCCTTGGGCCGCAAGAGCCGGTCGTAGCAGGTTCGCCCCACGGTTTGCAGCTCGCCGGCTCCTGGGACGCCGCCCGGGCATCGTGGGTCGAGGCCGGGTGCCCCTACGAGGCCGCCCTCTGCCTGGCCGACGCCGACGACGAGGCGCGGCTGCGGCTGGCGTTGGAGGAGCTGCTGGAGCTCGGGGCCCGCCCGGCGGCGGCGATGCTGGCCCGACGACTGCGCGAACGGGGAGTGGTGTCGCTGCCGCGCGGCCCCCGTCCTACTACCCTCCAGAACCAGTACGGGCTCACTGCCCGTGAGCTGGAGGTGCTGGCGTTGGTGAACGAGGGCTTGCAGAACGGCCAGATCGCCGACCGCCTCGTGGTCTCCGTGCGGACCGTCGACCACCACGTCGAAGCCATCCTCCGCAAGCTGGGGGCCAAGACCCGCGCCGACGCCCGGGTCACCGCCACCTCGCTCGGGAAAGCTGTGGCCGCCCCGTGAGCTAGGAATGGGCCGGAAAGGGTGGCCGTGTCGCCAGTGCTCCGTTCGCGGTAGGCGCGCCCGGGTGATAACCGGCCCCGGACAACAGGCCCGTGGGACCATGCTGTTGGGGTCAGTGCCGATGCTGCCCAGAACCCGAGGTCCTCGACCGAAACCCGGTCCGCCACGCAAAGCCCCGTCCCGGCCACCGGGGCCAAGCGGAGAGCACCCCTGCACGCCACTTCCGAGCCGACCGGCGCAGTCGTCGCGCCGTTGGCACAGCCTGGGACCGGGCCTTTCCGAACGGTACGAAATGCTCGATATTCCTCGCCATCATTTGGCACGAAAGGGCAGTTATGGGCTCAGGGAGGCGCTAATTGAATGAGGCGAAGATGGAGCGCGTCGTGTCGACAGTCCGCATGTCCCAGCGATCCCCGGCAAACCCGGCGTCCACGCCCAACATAGGTAACCGCCCCTAGCAGTATGGGTAGAGATTCCCCATGTGCTCTCCTGTGGACGCTCGTACCGTAGCTCGTGCTCGACCCCTACTCCTACATGTGAGGTGTCTACCATGCGCAGATCATCAAAGGCCGTAATCCCAAGGTTCCTGCCACCACCGGAAGGCTCATCTCTACGAACGACGTCGCCGGGCTCACCCGCGGCGGCGGCCCCGGCTTGGCTGAGGCGGGTGTTCGCAGTTCCGGCTGCTCTCGCAATGCTCAGTTTCGCACCGGTGATCGTGGTGCCCCAGCTCAGTTCGCCGGCGAGCGCCCAAGCTCCCTCCTGCGGCGCCCCTGTGAAAGCCGCCCCGACCGGCCCTGCCACCGTATCGGCGGCGTCAAGCGCCTATGGCAAGGTGCTGGTCATCGGCTCGGGTGAGTACTCGGGCTGCTCTCTCTACCTACTCACGACCGACGAGCTGCACACGCTCACGTCCGGCAAGGCCCCGTTCGCCTGCACCGATGCCACTGACAATGCTTTCAAGGTTTCTTGTGACACCGTGCTCTGGCCGGCCCTGCTGACCGACGGCGCTCCGGTCGCCGGGCCCGGGGTCAACCCCACCCTCCTCGGGACAGTGACCCGCACCGACGTCTTCCCCGGCACGTCGGTACGGCAGGTGACCTACGGGGGCCTACCGCTCTACCGGGTCATCCTCGACGACACGCCCGGGCAGACGACCGGGGCCAACATGCTCGACCCCGCGACCTCCCCCCAGGGCGTGTGGTACCTGGTCGGGCCGAGCCGAGGCCGTCCCGTGCCCGGACAGGCCCTAATCGGGCAGGAACCCGCGCCCGTCTACCAGGGCGGGAAACCTACCGGGATCTCTGCCACGGTACTGGCTACGTCCGAGAGCACCGGCCTTTCCGAGGAGGTCGGCGCCGGCGGCGTCCCCGACGGTCCTGTGAGCTTTCCCGTCTACACCTTTAGCCTGGACAAAGGCCAGCAGAGCGCGTGCCAGGGGATGTGTGCCATGTACTGGTCGCCCGTCCTCACCTCTAGGTCCCCTGAGGCCGGAACGGGAGTCGACCTGCACCAGCTCGGGATGATAGCGAGGCCCGACGGCACCCACCAAGTGACTTTCGACGGTCACCCCTTGTACATGTTCCACACGGACGCGTCCTTTCCGCTCCTCACCGCCGCCTACCCCACCAGCATCAACGGAGCGGGGGCCCAGGCTTTCGGGGGTCTCTGGCTGGCGGTACAGCCCTCGTAAATGATGCCGAGCGTGCCAAGAGATGAAGGTCCAGCGCTGCCAGCGGACGCCGTTCCAGGTAATGCTGCACGACTGTGAGCTCGCCACCTGGGCTGACGTTCGGGTCCAGTTTCGGCTCGTCGTGAACGTGTATGAGCCGCATTTGCCAAGCCTGGACGACGGCGAACCTGCCGGGCGCTGCTGCTCGCAGCGCCCGGCAGTAGGCAGCCAGGATGCGCCAGAACGAGGTGGCGTCGCAGAAGTCCCATTTGTCGGCGAAGACCACAAACTCGTGCTGAGCACTTCAATCCGGGGAGGCTACCCGGTCGTTGCCCGGTCCTGCTCCTGGTGTCCTCAGCGGAGGAACCAGGAAGTTCGCCCGCGCGTCGTTCCGGGTTTTCGAGGTGCCATCACCTGTCGGCGCCGGCCCAATAATGACCCCCTATCAACGGTCGAAAACTGACCCCCTCTCCCGAGAGCCCGCCAGTTCGAGAGCGCCGACGGGTTCGCCGGGCCGTGCCAGCTGCTCGTCGGCGCCGAACGACGACCCAGTGAGAGAGGCGCCCAGGGAAGACGGCGAGTGACCGGGAGGAACAATGAAGACAGTGAGGATTGCGGCGGTGCAAGCGGCGCCGGTGTGGCTGGACCGGCAAGCGACCATCGAGACCGTGGTCGCCCTGGCCGAACAGGCTGCTGCGGAAGGCGCTGGGCTCGTGGCGTTCCCCGAAGCGTTCGTTCCCGGCTACCCGGACTGGGTGTGGCGGACCCGCCCGTGGGACCACCACGCCACCGAGCTCTACGCCCGGCTGCTCGACCAGGCCGTCGTCGTAGGCTCCGCGGCGACCGACACCCTGGCCGACGTCGCCCGCAGACTGGGGATCTGGCTTTCGGTCGGTGTCGACGAGCTCGACACTGGGAGCACAACGGTCTACAACACGCTCCTCCATTTCTCGCCGGACGGGAGCTTGGCCGCCCGCCACCGCAAGCTCGTGGCGACCGGCGGTGAACGACTCGTGTGGGGCATGGGCGATGGCAGCACCCTCGCCGCGATCGAGACCCCTTTCGGCCGGCTGGGCGGGCTCATCTGCTGGGAGAACTACATGCCACTGGCGCGCGCAGCCCTCTACGCCCAGGGCGTCGACATCCACCTCGCCCCCACCTGGGACAACTCCGACGTTTGGGTCGCCACCATGCGTCACATCGCCAAAGAAGGTCGCATATACGTCGTCGGTGTTACCTCCTGCCTACGCTGCGCTGACCTTCCCGCTGACATCCCCGGACGCCAGGACCTCTACGCCGACCCAGACGAGTGGCTATCAAAAGGGAACACCGTGATCGTCGGCCCCGATGGCGACGTGCTCGCCGGGCCCCTCATCGGCGAACCCGGCATCATCTACGCCGACGCTGACGCGACGCGAGCCAGAACCAGTCGTCACCAGTTCGACCCCGTCGGCCACTACGGCCGCGGCGACATCCTCAAGCTGACCGTGAACACGGCGCCACAGCCCGCCGTTTCGTTCTGCGACCAAGCACACGTCGGCGCAAAACTCCGGCTTCCCGCATCCGACACCGAATGATCCATCGGGTCGCGACGCCGACCCGATGGCGGCGGTCCCGTACCTGGCCAGATCGACGGCTTTGCGCTCACCCACAAGGGTTCGAGCCCTCGACAGAACGCGCGTGGTATAGCACGTGGCGCCTGCGTAGGACGTCGGGACGGCCCGCGTGAGCCCTTGGGCGACAACGAGTGCGAGACGAGCGGTGGTCACCCGTGCCCGGGCACGGCGCTAATCGGTCCCGTTGGTTCCAGCGCCGTGCAGGCCTTGCTGGCGGTTTGGAACGCCGGCGAGCTGTCGTCGAACCTGCTGCTGTCGAACGCGCCCTGAGCATTGGGGTCGGGGAAACCCGGGAGACCGTGCGAGCGCATGCACTGCGCCCACTTCACCTCCGCGGCAAGCTTGCGGGCGGACAGCGCCGGAGCCTGCTCGCCGCCGGGCAACAGCGACCGGCACGCCGCGCCGGCTGCTTGGCGCCTGGGGTCATTACGGTCCAGATCGCTGCCGGGGCTGCCGTTGATTTGGAACGCGAAACCGCCGCCCGGGCCGGGGGTGGGGTCAGGGAAGTCCGGGACGCCGTGGCTGCGCATGCAGCGCGCGTAGGCGAGCGCCTGCGCCATCACCCCGCTTGACGAGCGCGTCGATGTCGACGCCCCTTTGCCCGTGCTCGGCCCCGAGCTGGCGACAGCCGGGCCGTTGGGACCGCCGCAGCCGGCGGCGAGGGCCACGAGCCCCATGAAAGCCACTGCCACCCGCCACTTGCCCGGGACAGACCGGCGCCGACCGGTCTCGCCGGGCCGTTGGTTGCCGTAGTCTTCGTAGTCCGAAGGCCTCGTCATGACTGCGCTCCCTATGGGTCCAGGTACGGTCTTGTCTCGTTGTATACCGGGGCCACTGACACGGGCCTAAGCGAGGCTGTTATCCCCCTGTAAGGCGCGACGAGGTACCCTCAGCTCCGCACGGTCAAGGCCGATGGCAAGCGACCTGGCCCACTGGTCAGCGACGGAGATGCGAAACATGCGGAGATGCCCGGCCCCTCCCCAACGGCCCCTGAGACGACCCATGCTCGTGTGCAGGTCGGCCCTCGTCGTCGACTACGCAGTGGGCCCGCGGCCCAATTTCGGCTCGCGGGGGTGACTGAAGAGGTGCGACTTCGCCCGCGGCGTGGCGGCCAAAGCTTCCGGCCGCGCCGACCACGGCGCACGATCCGGGCGCGTCTCGCCCTTTTGTTCTTTGCCGTCTTCCTCGCTTCGGGGGCCGTGCTGTTGGCCGTCAACTTCGCTGTGTGGCAAGGCACAACCAGCGACCTGACGGCACATGCAGTCCCCACGCCCACCGGGGGGCTGGTGACCAGCATCACCCAGCACGGCTCCGACAGGCACCAGCTCCTCGTCGCCTCGGGGATCGCCCTAGCGGTAATGGCCGGGGCCTCGCTAGTGCTCGGTAGGCTCGTGGCCGGGCGGTTCCTACGGCCTTTGCAAAAGATCACCTCGACCACCAAGGAGATCTCTGCCACCAACCTGCACGAGCGCCTCAACCTCGCCGGTCCCGACGACGAGCTCAAGGAACTGGCGGACACCTTCGACCAGCTGCTCGACCGCCTCGAGCGCTCGTTCGCGTTCGAGCGCCAGTTCGTCGCCAACGCCTCCCACGAGCTGCGCACGCCGCTCGCCGGGATGCGGACGTCGCTCGACGTGGCCATAGCCAAACCGGGGCCGGTGCCCTCACAGTTCCGAACGCTCGACGAGCGGCTACGCCGTGAGCTCGACCACGCCGACCGGATGCTGGAAAGCTTCCTTACCCTCGCCCATACCCAGCATGGGCTGCTCGGCGACGAGTCGACGGTTTCGCTTGGCGAGCTCGCCCGCCTGGCGGTCGAGCGGCACGCTGACGCCATTTCGGCCATGGGGCTGGACATCGAGCAACACCCGTGCCCGGGCACCTGGGTCAGCGGCAGCGAGCTGCTGCTCTCCCGCCTGGTCGAAAACGTCGTCGACAACGCCGTCGGGCATAACCAGCCAGGCGGCTGGGCACGCGTCACCACCGCCCTTGGGGACAAGCGGGCGCTCCTCGTCGTCGAGAACGGTGGCCCTGTGCTCGACCCCGACCAGGTCAAAGCGCTCACGCAGCCCTTCCGGCGCATCGGTGCCGAGCGGACCGGGTCGGACAAGGGCGCCGGCATGGGCCTGGCGATAGTCTCTTCGATCGCCGAGGTCCACGGCGGCACGCTCGACCTAGAAGCCCTGCCCGAGGGTGGGCTGCGCGTGGTGGTCACCCTGCCCCTCGCCGTCATGCCGACAACCGAGGTGCGGGCATGAGGGTCCTCGTGGTCGAGGACTCTCGGACGCTAGCTGACGCCGTCGTCGAAGGGCTGCAAGACGAAGGTATGGCCGTCGACGTCGCCTATGACGGCCTACAAGCAGCGAGCAAGCTCGACCTCAATAGCTACGACGTGGTCGTCTTGGACCGCGACCTCCCCGGGGTCCACGGGGACACCATCTGCCGCATGGTCACCGAGCAGGAGAACCCGGCCATGGTGCTCATGCTCACGGCGTCGGCCACCCCCGCGCAGCGCGTCAGCGGCCTCAGCCTCGGTGCCGACGACTACCTACCAAAGCCGTTCCATTTCCCCGAGCTCGTGCTCCGGGTCCGCGCCCTGGCCCGGCGCCGGCCCGCCGCCCAAGCCAGGCGCTTCCGGGCGGCCGGGATCGAGCTCGACCCCTTGCACCACACCGCCACCCGCGACGGGCGACGGCTTGACCTTTCGGCCAAAGAGTTCGCCGTGCTCGAAGCCCTAATGCGCGCCCAGCACGCTGTGCTTAGCGCCGAAGACCTCTTGGCCCAGGTGTGGGACGAGAACGCTGACCCGTTCACCAACACCGTCCAGGTCACCATGAGCCGCCTGCGCCGCAAGCTCGGGGAACCTCCCGCGATCGAAACCATCGCCAGCGTGGGGTACCGCATGACAGAACGCTCGTGAAGACCTCGGACCTCGTGAGCCCGCGGCACCAGCCTCTCGGAGTACCCCCAAGATAGGTAACAGGGGTTGACGACGAACGGTCTCAGGCGAACTGCGGCTTTCGCCACCCGATTATGTGTTATGCGCTGCCTGAGAAACCCCTTATGTTGCAAGGACCATCCGTGCAGATCGATGCTCCTATGTTTGTCAAGGGGTTTTTTAGGGTTTTTTGAGGGCATGGTCCTTCGTGCCCCGACGGGTGTAGCGACGGTGGCCATCACGTGCCGCCTCGCGTGACAGCCGGGCCC
>Ga0224557_1004403_pt1 | contig 10289 bp, 3 predicted proteins | sample 714S31014metaG_FD_180677 | JGI IMG/M metagenome (GOLD analysis project Ga0224557, IMG submission 180677) | Peat soil microbial communities from Stordalen Mire, Sweden - 717 S3 10-14 | ecosystem: Environmental > Terrestrial > Soil > Wetlands > Peat | place: Sweden: Norrbotten County, Stordalen... | reverse complement strand
CCGGTTCTGATCTTGTTTCTCGGAGTAGCTGCGCCGGATGCCGTGGGCATTGGCCTGATGTTCGCCACCGCCGTCAAATTTATTCTCGTGCCAGCGCAAATTGTCCGCCGCAACGTGGTCTGGCGGACTCTTGGCTTCATGCTTCTGGGCGGCGTGCCAGGCGTCATCGTCGGGTCGCTGTTCCTGAAACATCTGGTGAACGCCGGATCACAGAGCGTGCTCAACGCGATCCTTGGATTGATTCTGGTGACAACGGCAAGCTGGCAGATATTCTTTTCTTTCCGCCCCATGAAAAAGAACCCGAATGCTCGAGATCGCAGCCATCTGCTTTCGTGGCTGATGCTACCGGTGGGCGCTGAGGTTGGTTTTTCTTCCGCGGGGGCGGGCGCTCTGGGCAGCGCCGCGCTTCTCAGCCTCACTCCATTGGAGCCCGCGCAGGTGGTCGGCACGGACATCGCCTTTGGCTTTGTCGTCTCGCTCATCGGCAGCGGCGCGCATTGGTTCTCGCGCGCCTCCAATCCGAATTTACTGGTTCACCTCATTGAGGGCGGCATCGCCGGAGCCATTGTGGGAACCATCCTCAGTACCCGTATTCCACGCCGTCAGTTGCGCTTTGCGCTTTGGGTCTGGCTGCTTGTACTCGGCGGGCAGCTCCTCTTCAACGGTTATGAGGGGTGGGCATTTTCGCACAAGCAGACAGTAAGCCAGCCTCAACCATTGCAGGGAACAAGAAATTATTTGGAAAGCGCTGCGGGACACCGAAATCCGGGATAGATTGAGGCTTCCAAGCCCCAACCTTCTCTGCACAGATAACTTCTCTGGAATTCCGGCGCTATCCATTCTTGACCACTTCTTGCCTCAGTGCGCTTTTCGCGGATTGAGTTGCGGTCAAAAAATCATTTCCGAGAGTCAGCCGTCATCCCAGTGAACAAAAGGCGCACACCGGGAAAGCTTGCCGCCGCAAGAAACGTTCAAGCCGTAAGGCGGATTCACCTCGCGCCCACGCAGGTTCTACCAGCCGAGCGATTGGCTCGGCCGACGCCAGAGTGCAAGAAAGTTTCGCCGGGGAGCAAAATTTTCGGTATATTAAAGACTCCGGCACCATCCCAGACACGTTCGAGCCTGCTCTGACAGGCAATTTCAGGAACGATAAGGCGATTTCCTCTCTCGGAATCGCGTGGCATTTGTGCATCTCGGGCCAGACATCGCAATCAGCAAGGAAACATTTCATCGGGAAGGTTGCAATGCAATCATCAGATCGCCATCTTCGCATTCCGCGCCCGCAAGGGCTTTATCACCCGCGCAACGAGCACGACGCCTGCGGCATGGGGTTGGTCGCCAGCATTCGCGGCGAAAAGAGCCATGACATTATCCGCAAGGGTCTTGAGGTGCTCATCAACCTCACCCATCGCGGAGCGGCGGGTTGCGATCCGGAGACGGGCGACGGCGCGGGCATTCTGATTCAAATTCCGCATGTCTTTTTCGCGCGCGAGTGCGGCGAACTGGGAATGCCGTTGCCGGAGCCGGGCGCCTATGGCGTGGCCATGTGCTTTCTGCCCGTGGACAAGCACAGCCGGCTGCAGTGCGAGGGCGTCATCGAGCGCATCGCCCAGGAAGAGGGCCTGACGGTGATTGGCTGGCGCGATACGCCGGTGAACGGCATCGCCATCGGCCGCGAGGCGCGCGCCTCCCAGCCCTACATCGAGCAGTTGTTTCTGGGACGGCCCGCGGACCTCGACGAAGACGCCTTGGAGCGGCTGCTCTACAAAGTTCGCCGCCGCACCGAGAACGAGATTGCCGCCTCGGAGATTGAAGGCAAGGACTTCTTCTACGTGCCATCGCTTTCCTGTCGCACCATCGTTTACAAAGGGCTGATGCTGGCGCCGCAGATTGAAAAGTTCTACTTTGAGCTGGCCAATCCGCTGGTCACCAGCGCGCTCTGTGTGGTGCATCAGCGTTTCTCCACCAATACGTTTCCGAGTTGGAAGCTGGCGCACCCTTACCGCTATGTATCGCACAACGGCGAGATCAACACCATCCGCGGCAACGTGAGCTGGATGAATGCGCGCCAGTCGGTGCTGGAGAGCCCACTGTACGGTGACCAGATCGACAAGCTCTACCCGGTCATCATGCCGGACGGCAGCGACTCGGCCTCGCTGGACAACGCCGTCGAGTTTCTCTTCCAGTCAGGCCGCTCGCTGCCTCACGTCATGGCCATGCTGATTCCCGAAGCCTGGGCGGGCAATCCCGACATGGACGAAGACAAGCGCGCCTTCTACGAGTACCACGCCTCGCTGATGGAGCCGTGGGACGGCCCGGCGGCCATCACATTCACGGACGGCCGCGTTATCGGAGCCACACTCGATCGCAACGGATTGCGCCCCGGCCGCTACATCGTGACAAAAGATGATTTAGTGGTGCTGGCCTCAGAAGCCGGTGTGCTGGACGTTCCTGCGAAAGACATTCGCAAGAAAGGCCGCCTGCAGCCCGGCCGCATGTTCCTGGTCGATACGGTCCAGAAGCGCATCATCAGCGACACCGAGATCAAGAAGCAGTTGGCGGGCCGGCAGCCCTACGCCGCCTGGCTCCAGGAGCAGCAAGTCACGCTCGATCAGTTGCCCGAGCCTTCGCGGATGATCGCCTCGAACCCCGAGACGCTGCTGCGCCGCCAGAGGGCATACGGCTACAGCGAAGAAGACCTGAGAATCCTGTTGGCGCCGATGGCCGCGCGGGGCGAAGAGCCGATCGGTTCCATGGGCACCGATGTGCCGCTGGCCTGCCTCTCTGACCGTCCGCAGCCGTTGTTCAGCTACTTCAAGCAGCTCTTTGCGCAGGTCACCAATCCGCCCATCGATCCCATCCGCGAAGAGATGGTGATGTCGCTGATCAGCTACATCGGCACGGAGCGCAATATTCTGGACGAGGCGCCGGAAAACTGCCACACGCTCAAGCTGCCGCATCCCATCCTTACCAACCGCGACCTGGAAAAGCTGCGCCGCGTATCTTCGGGAGACTTGCTCGCAACCACGCTGCCGGCGCTGTTCCGCGCAGCCGATGGCGAAAAGGGCCTGAAGCACTCGCTGGAAGACCTGAGCGCCCGCGCCGCGCACGCCGTCGAGTCAGGATATACGCTGCTGATTCTCTCCGATCGCGGCGTCGATGCAACTTACGTGCCGATTCCCAGCCTGCTGGCCATGGCCGCCGTGCATCACCGGCTGTTGGCCGACAAGACCCGCACCCAAGTGGCGCTGATCATCGAGAGCGGCGAGCCGCGCGAGGTGATGCACTTTGCCCTGCTGATCGGCTACGGCGCCAGCGCCATTAATCCTTACCTGGCCATCGAGACCCTGCACGACTTGAAACGGCGAGGCCTGTTGCCGCACAACGTCACCGCCAACCATGCGGAGAAAAACTTTATCAAGGCCATCAACAAGGGCCTGCTGAAGACCTTTTCGAAGATGGGCATCAGTACCCTGCAAAGCTATCGCGGCGCTCAGGTCTTCGAGGCCGTGGGGCTCAATCATTCGCTGGTCGAGGCATACTTCTCCGGCACGGCTTCGCGCATTGAAGGCGTGGGGCTTGATGTTCTGGCGCGCGAGGCGCTGCTCAAGCACGCTTACGCTTTCCAGCCGCTCACCGAATCTGAAACCGAGCTGGTCGTCGGCGGCCACTATCAATATCGCGAAGGCGGCGAGTATCACCTGCTGAATCCGGAGACCATCAGCAAGCTGCAACAAGCCGTGCGCGCAAACAGCCCGGCCACCTTCCAGGAATACACCGATCTGCTCGACGATCAGAACCGCCATCTGTGTACGCTGCGCGGACTGCTCAAGCTCAAGTACGCAGCCAAGCCCGTGCCGCTCGATGAGGTTGAGCCGGCCAAGGAGATCGTCAAGCGCTTCACGACTGGCGCCATGAGCTTTGGGTCGATCAGCAAGGAGGCGCACGAAACGCTGGCTATCGCCATGAACCGCATCGGCGGAATGTCCAACACCGGCGAGGGCGGCGAGGAAGAAGAGCGCTTCAAACCCGACGCTAACGGCGACTCGCGCCGCTCGGCCGTCAAGCAGGTCGCGAGCGGCCGCTTCGGCGTGACGACGAATTATTTAGTCAACGCCGACGAGTTGCAGATCAAAATGGCGCAGGGCGCAAAGCCCGGCGAGGGCGGCCAGTTGCCCGGACACAAGGTGGATGAGATCATCGCCAGAACACGCCACTCCATTCCCGGCGTGGGCCTCATCTCGCCGCCGCCGCACCACGACATCTACTCCATCGAAGACCTGGCGCAACTGATCTACGACCTGAAGAATGTCAATCCCACGGCGCGCATCGCCGTCAAGCTGGTCTCCGAGGTCGGCGTGGGCACGGTGGCCGCAGGCGTGGCCAAGGCTCATGCCGATGTAGTGCTGATTTCCGGCGACACCGGCGGCACCGGCGCATCGCCGCTCAGTTCCATCAAGCACGCCGGGCTGCCGTGGGAGTTGGGCCTCGCCGAAGCACAACAAGTCCTGCTGCTGAACGATCTGCGCGGCCGCATCAAGGTGCAAACGGACGGCAAACTCCAGACCGGCCGCGACGTGGTAATCGCTGCGCTCCTGGGGGCGGAAGAGTTCGGTTTCGCCACTACGCCGCTGATCGCCATGGGCTGCATCATGATGCGCAAGTGCCATCTGAACACCTGCTCGGTGGGCATCGCCACACAGGATCCTGTATTGCGCGCGCGCTTCACAGGCCAGCCCGAACACGTGGTCAACTTCTTCTTCTTCATTGCCGAGCAAGTGCGCCAGCACATGGCCAAATTGGGCTTCCGAACTTTTGATGCGATGGTGGGCCGCGTAGACAAAATCGATGCCGTCATCGCCCACGACCACTGGAAGGCCAAGGGGATCGATCTCTCTTCGATTCTCTACGTGCCCACGTTGCCTTCACGCGTAGCGCACCGCAAAATGCAGGCTCAGGATCACGGCCTCGACCGCGCCCTCGATCACGCCCTTATCGAGAAGGCCGCGCCGGCTCTCGAATCCAAAGCTCCAGTCACCGGCAGCTTCCATATTCGCAACACTCATCGCACCGTTGGCGGGATGCTGGGCGGCGAAATCGCGCGCCGCTACGGATCGGCCGGATTGCCCGATGAGACCATTCACTTCAAGTTCCAGGGCTCGGCCGGTCAGAGCTTCGGCGCTTTCGTTCCCAACGGAGTCACGCTGGAACTGGAAGGCGACTCCAACGATTATCTGGGCAAAGGGCTCTCCGGAGGGCGCATCATCGTCTATCCACCCAAAACCTCCAGCTTCTTGCCCGAGGAGAGCATCCTGGTGGGCAACGTGGTGCTCTATGGCGCTACCAGCGGCGAAGCCTTCCTGAACGGCATTGCCGGCGAGCGCTTCGCCGTGCGCAACTCCGGCGCCATCGCGGTGGTCGAGGGCGTGGGCGACCACGGCTGCGAATACATGACCAACGGCACGGTTGTCGTGCTAGGGCTGACCGGACGCAACTTCGCCGCCGGCATGAGCGGCGGATTGGCCTATGTCTACGACGTCCAGGGCGATTTCTCCTCGCGTCGCTGCAATCAGGCCAGCGTCGATCTTGAACCTTTGGTTTCTGAAGCCGACGTGGTTGAGGTGCGCGGCCTGCTGCAACGCCACCGAGACCTGACCGGCTCACCGCGCGCTGCATGGATTCTGGAGCGCTGGGCGGAGGCGCAGCCGCGCTTCATCAAGGTTTTCCCGCACGAGTACAAGCGCGTACTTGGCATTGCCAGCCCCAGTGCCGCCTCTGATGCAGGTAATGTTTCTCCCACAACTTCGTCGCCTCTGGCGGCAGCCGAGGTGCACCATGGGTAAGGTTACCGGATTCCTGGAAATCGAACGCGAACAACCCGCCCGCCGTAAAATCGAGGAGCGACTGCAGGATTGGTTCGAGGTCTACCAGCCTTTTCCTGAAGAGAAGCAGCGCGAACAAGGCGCACGCTGCATGGATTGCGGCGTTCCCTTCTGCCACACCGGCTGTCCGGTAAACAACCTGATTCCCGATTGGAACGACCTTGTTTACAACGGTCGTTGGGAAGCGGCCATCCGTCGCCTGCACTCCACCAACAACTTTCCCGAGTTCACCGGCCGCATCTGTCCCGCTCCCTGCGAGGCCGCGTGCGTGCTGGCCATCGATCAGCCGGCCGTCTCCATCAAGCTCATCGAGCGTGGCGTGGTTGATCGCGCGTGGGACGAAGGCTGGATTCATCCCGAGCCGCCTGAGCAGAACACAGGCAAGAGAGTGGCCGTAGTGGGCAGCGGACCCGCTGGATTAGCGGCAGCGCAGCAATTGCGGCGCGCCGGACACTCGGTCACCGTTTACGAGAAGAGCGACCGCATTGGCGGCCTGCTTCGCTACGGCATTCCCAATTTCAAGCTGGAAAAGCACGTCCTCGACCGTCGCCTTCAGCAGATGCGCGCCGAGGGCGTCACCTTCGTCGCCAATGCCCACGTGGGCGTCAACTTGCCGGTGGACAAACTCACCGAACGTTATGACGCTATCCTGTTGTGCGGCGGCTCCGAGCAGCCGCGCGACCTGAAGATCCCCGGCCGCGAACTAAAAGGCATTCATTTCGCCATGGAGTTTCTGCCGCAGCAGAACCATCGCTGCGAGGGCGACCATCTTGATCTCGCACTCGACATCCTCGCCGATGGCAAGCGCGTGGTTATCATAGGCGGCGGCGACACAGGCGCTGACTGCCTGGGCACCAGCCTGCGCCAGCACCCCTTGAGCGTTCACCAATTCGAAATCATGCCCAAGCCGCCCGCCCAGCGCGCCGCCTCTACGCCCTGGCCGATGTGGCCCTTGCAGTTGCGCACGGAAGCCGCACACGAAGAAGGCGGCATCCGTGACTGGAGCATCAACAGCGTCGAGTTCACCGGCGACGCCGAGGGCCGCGTCAAACAGTTGCACGCGGTGCGCGTCGGCCCTCCGCCGAAGTTCGAACCCATCCCCGGCTCCGAGTTCACGCTCGACGTCGATCTGGTTCTGCTGGCCATGGGCTTCCTGGGCCCCGTGCGCTCGGGAATGATTGAACAATTGGGCGTAGCTCTGGACAACCGCGGCAACGTAGCCACCGACGCTGACTACCGGACATCAATCGAGAATATCTTTGCCGCGGGCGATATGCGCCGAGGCCAATCGCTTGTTGTCTGGGCCATCAGCGAGGGCCGCAAGGCCGCCGCGTCCGTCGATCGTTACCTGGCCACCGTTGCTGAACCTGTATCCCAGCACCATCGCGCTCTGGCCTGAACTTTTTACTGTAACTGAAACCGAATGCCCCGTCTCCTCCGCTGCATCCAAAGCAGGCTTTCTCGCTTCATTTGCGTTAAAGTCTGCTCTGAGTGCAGCCGAAGGGGTGGGATACATATACTTTTACTATTATGGAAAATCCATCAGAGTATTCGGCCTTGAACTGGTTGCGATCACTGAGCAGGCGATCGTTCCTGAAAGGCAGCGCCGCGGCAGCAACACTGAGCATGGCATCGCCTGCAAAGGCTGCTGTGCCGGCACATTCACTGCCGTCCATTCCATCGCTGACAGACCTGGCAAGCGATCGCATCACGCATCGTTTTCGCGATCTTTACAGCACCCCTGCAACGCAAAATGAATGGGGATACGTCAAGGCGTCGAAGTCTGTTACGGGACTCACAGCAGCCTCTTTTCCTCCATACGCCTGTTGCGGCATCCCGGATACAATATGGAGCCCAGGGTACCTGACGACATGCGAGATTTTCCTCGATGGCCGCCTGCTTGCGGTATCAACGCCTCAGTCCGCGGATACCAGTTATATCTGGTATCCACATCGGATTGTGCGTCAAGCAACGGTGGACGAACTCTCTTTCACGACCCATACTTTTATGCCTTCCAAGCAGCGTGCGGTCGCGCAATCCATTGTTGTGAAGAATCTGAGCAGCCGGCGTCGCGCCTTCACGCTGGGATTTGACCTGCGCGCAGCGGTCACGAAAAAGGCCGATGCCTGGTTCGTTAACTCTCCCGGAGAGGCCGACAATCGCTTGACCGCCGACCTGCCGCGAGGCTGCTTGATCTTCGAGTCGCAGCACAGCAAGGCAGTTTCAGTGCAGGGGTTCCGGCCGAAACCGGATTATGTGCGCGAACTGCGTGTCTTGGTTTTTGAATTGGCGCTGGAGCCGGGGGAATCGCGGGAACTGCATTTTGTCAACGCGATCGCCGGAGACAAAACGGATGCAATCGAATCGTATGAACGTATGCAGGCGGACTTTGCAGGCTTGCTCGGACAGAATGAGGAAACATTTTCGAGCTTGGTTCGGGCAGCGTTTACGCCGGGTAATTCTGAGTTTTCCGGCCATCTGCCCCAACTTATTACAAACGATGAATCGCTCTGGAACCTTTATTACCGCGGGTTTACCAACTTGCTGTTTGGCCGGCGTGTTTCTCCGGATTCTGCATACGGCGCCACGTACATTACGCTGGGCGGGCGCGTGCTGCCTACGCTCAGCTTTCCATGGGACACGTCTTTGACTTCACTGAGCCTCGCTATGCTGGACCCAGAGCCGCTGCGCCGATTGGTGGAAACCTGGATGGTCGACGGTATGCACCAGCATCTGGCAACGGATTACATCTCGGGGAAAGGGGTTGGCCCGTGGTATGGAGTGAACGATATGGCGATTCTGCGCTGTGCGCAGAATTATCTGCGAGTGACCGGCAACTTTGCCTGGCTCGACACGCGGCTCGACGGCAAATCCGTGCTGGACTATCTGGTGGGCCATGCTCTCAATTGGAAGCAACTCGACAAATCCGGTTATGGACTTGCGGATTACGGAACTATCGAGGATCTGTTGGAAGTGGTCAGCACTTATCTTCACCAGGTCGCGGGAATGAACGCAGGAAACGTAAGCGGCATGCGCTTTGTGGCTGCTCTGCTTGAACGGAAGAGCAATTCGACTCTTGCGAAACAGTTGCGCGCGGAGGCTGATACGCTGGCTGCGCGCATCAACAGAGAGCTTTACGTCCAAGGCAAAGGCTACTGGCGATGCAGGCAACCCGACGGAAGCTACAACGAAGTCCGTCATTGTTACGACCTGCTGGCTGTCTTCGATAACATGGCCGAGGATCTGAGCGACAAACAGAAACGGGAGATGAGCCATTTCTTCTGGAGCGAACTGCATAGCTCCTTGTGGATGCGAGCGCTCTCGGCTGGGGATGCGGATGCGACATGGAACATCCGGCCCGACCATAGCGCAATCGGCGCTTACCCGTCCTGGCCTCCGATGACAGCCAAAGCACTGTATAAGACCGATGCTTCCTCTGAGGTTGCTTCGTGGGTGAAGCAACTGGCGAAGGCGGGCAATCAGGGACCATTCGGGCAAGCGCACTTTGTTGAGAGCGTATTTCCGCCTGAGCATGGCGGAGCCTGCAAATCTCCCGACGACTTGCCCTATCTCAATGACTGGTGCTGCATTGCCGCGGGCAGCTTTGTGGACATGGTAATCGACTCCATCTTCGGCGCGGATTTAACACTGAACGAGGGTATCCGCGTTACGTCCAGGCTCCGGGACTTTGATCCACAGGCGAGGCTCGTGAATCTGCCCTACCAAGGGAAGAACTTTACGATCTCACAGGGCGGTGCGCATGTGATTTGAGTCGGCCAGGGCATGAGCCGATACCGATGCAGACTACGACCACCCCTTCTTGGGCCGCTGGCCGGCCATCACCGAAAACGAGTTCGGCGCCGGAACCCTGCTCTACGAGGGAACATACCTCTCCGATAAGCTGCAAACCGCTCATCCTCAAATTCCAACCTTTTGTCCACTTTCTGAACCCCCTATCCATTGATGCGCTTTTCCCAAGGCCGTCCCGCATTACTGTCTACACAAAGCAGCAATGCTCCGGAAAGGGCACGGCATGGACTACCTGGTTAAAGTAGAAGCGGTGAGCCGGAGGTTTCCTCTGGATCACAGCTATGTGAGCGCGCTAGACGATGCCAGCCTGCGTGTCTCGGCTGGAGAGTTTCTGGCCATCGCCGGCCCCAGCGGCAGCGGCAAGTCCACGCTGCTGAATCTGATGGGCTGCATCGACAAGCCGACCTCCGGCCGCATTGTGTTGGACGGCCAGGATACGTCAGCGCTGAAACCGGCGCGGCTCACCGCGCTGCGCCGCGAAAAAATCGGATTCGTTTTCCAGACCTTCAACCTGATTCCCGTTTTCACAGCCAGCGAAAACGTTGAATATCCACTGCTGGTGCAGGGCGTCGGCGCGAGTGAGCGCGGCAAGCGGGC
>Ga0224557_1004401_pt1 | contig 10291 bp, 8 predicted proteins | sample 714S31014metaG_FD_180677 | JGI IMG/M metagenome (GOLD analysis project Ga0224557, IMG submission 180677) | Peat soil microbial communities from Stordalen Mire, Sweden - 717 S3 10-14 | ecosystem: Environmental > Terrestrial > Soil > Wetlands > Peat | place: Sweden: Norrbotten County, Stordalen... | reverse complement strand
CCGCAGATACCCGGCGACACCCGGCCCATCACCTACCAGCTCACTGCGAGCCCAGCGATTTAACACCAGGCCAACCGCACCTTCCGGAGATCTGGGTCTTGGCCCGTGGCCATCCGGCGATAACGCCGTGCTGCGGCGGCTGGCTTCATGGTGCTGTCACGATTGGCCTGCATCCTTATTCGCGTGTACGCATCGCAGGTCGCCGCCGCTCAGCCGACGGCCACTGCTCGGTGGTTGCAGTCGGCCAGCGGCGTGTCTCCGTTCGGGGAGCCCATCGAGGCCGGCGGATGATGCACGCAAACGCCGTCGGTGCCGATCTGGTGCGCGACCGTCCGGTTGGCGTTGATGACCAGCACCCGGCAGTTCTGGGCGTCGGCCACCGTGACATGCCCGTCCTTCAGGAGGTAGGCGTCGCCGGGCTCGTTCAGGTACCCCGGCGCCGTCCCCGAGCGCCCCGGATGGCCGAACGACCAGATGATCTTCCCCGACGGATACGCGAGCTTGACGATGGTCTCGTTCTGCTCCTGATTGGAGATGATCGCCGTGCCGTGGTCGCCCGTGCGTGCCGGCGCCGCCGTACGGGAGGATCGCGGCCGAGGTCCAGAGGCGCCCGGATCGCCATGGAACTCGATATCAACCCCGCCCGGAGCCAGGTCGACGCCGCGGCCGTCCTGGCCCCGTCTACCAGTTCGCCGGTTACGCTGGACGTGGGGCGGCTCAGACCGTAACACAGCTGGCCGTTCTGGATAATCAAAGATCTTTTTGCTGCCGAACGGCCTGTGGTATACCCGCCTCGCCGAGCGCGAGCCCAGGCCGGGGGCACAGACGGCCACATGGGCGCCTGGCGATGCCGCCAGCCAGCAACCGGCCGGGCCTCGGCGAAGCGCACCGCGACCCAGGTGAACAACGCGGCGAGCGCCAGTTCCACGAAAGCGGCCTCGCTGGGCCCGCCGTCTTTCAGCTGCCACTCAGTTCCTGTTCATCCGGCGTGCAGTATCGTCGCTGAGCCTGAAGGCATGACGCCATCCAGCTGCCTGCAACGCGAGGCGGAGCCATCGGCTGATCCGCTGTCTCCGGCGCCGGGCGCCCTGGTGGAGATCGTGATCCCGGTCCGCAACGAGGAGTGTGATCTCGGCCCGAGCGTCCGGCGGCTCCGCAACTACCTGGTTCACCAGTTTCCCCTTGCCGCCCGCATCACGATCGCGGATAACGGCAGCGACGACGGCACGTGGGCGCGCGCCCGCGAGCTGGAGGAGGAGTTCGGTGAGGTCCGGGCGATCCGGCTGCCGCAGCCCGGCCGAGGCGGGGCGCTGGCTTCTCTGATGCCCAGTGCGGCTTCAAGGCCATCCGCGCGGACAAGGGACGGGCGCTGCTGCCGCTGACGACCGACACCGGATGGTTCTTCGACACCGAGCTGCTGGTCCTGGCCGAGCGGGCCGGGCTGCGCATCCACGAGGTCCCGGTGGACTGGATCGATGACGCCGACTCCCGGGTCAACGTGGTCCCCACCGCCATCGCCGACCTGTACGGCATCGTGCGCCTTGGCGCCGGCCTGGCCCGGGGCACCATCAAGGTTCCGGTGCTGGGTGATCCCTGCCTGCCCGGACAGCGGCCTGGCGGCCCAGGCGGCCGTCACGGCCAGCTCACCGGCCAGCTGGCGCGGTTCATCGGGGTAGGGGTGGCCAGCACCGTGGTCTACGTCCTGCTGTACCTGCTGCTGCGCGACGCGATGGCCGCACAGGCAGCGAATGCCATCAGCCTGCTCGCCACGGCCGTGGCCAATACTGCTGTCAACCGGCGGGTCACGTACGGCATCCGCGGTCGCATGCACGCCGCCCGCCACCAGGTGCGCGGCCTGATCGCGTTCGGTGTCGGCCTGGCGCTCACCTCAGGAGCGCTGGCGGCGCTGCATGCCGCCAGCGCGCGGCCGAGCCGGGGCGCCGAGGTCGCGGTGCTCGTCGCCGCCAACCTCGTCGCCACCGTGGTCCGGTTCGCTCTCTACCGGAGCTGGGTGTTCCGCGGCGCCTCGACAGCCGCGCCGCCTGCCGCCAGGAGCCAGCCGGCCGTCCTGGCCCGATCCAGCGCCACCCGGCCGGACAGGAGCCCTCAATGACCGCCATCTCCGCACAGGCCGACCGGCCCCGCGCCACCGGCGAGGCTGGCGCGGGCAACCGCTTGACCCGGCTGCTGCACGGCCGCCCGGCGGACCCGGCCTGGGCCAGGCCCGCGCTGGCGGGGCTGCTCCTGGCCACCGCCCTGCTGTACATGGTCGGCCTTGACCGCAACGGCTGGGGCAACGAGTTCTACGCCGCCGCCGTCCAGGCCGGGACCAGGAGCTGGAAGGCGTTCCTGTTCGGCTCGCTGGATTCCAGCAACTTCATCACCGTCGACAAACCGGCCGGCTTCCTGTGGGTCATGGAGCTGTCCGGCCGCATCTTCGGCTTCAACTACTGGAGCCTGCTGATCCCGCAGGCGCTGGCGGGCGTGGCCACGGTCGGCGTGCTGTACACCACCGTGCGCCGCTGGTTCGGGGCGCCGGCCGCGATCATCGCCGCGGCCGTCATGGCTCTCGCCCCGGTCGCCACGCTCATGTTCCGCTTCAACGACCCGGACGCGCTGATGACGCTGGCGATCACGCTGGCCGCCTACGCCACCACCAGGGCCATCGAATCCGGCCGCACCCGCTGGGTCGCGCTGGCCGGAGTGTTCCTCGGGGCAGGATTCCTGGCCAAGATGCTGGCCGCGTTCATGGTCCTCCCGGCACTCGCGCTGGCCTACCTGTGGGCCGGCCCGCCCAAGCTCGGCAAGCGTATCTGGCAACTGCTGGCCGGCGGCGGCGCGCTGCTGCTCACTTCGGGCTGGTGGGTCGCGATCGTCCTGCTCACCCCGGCCGCGGACCGGCCCTTCGTGGGCAGTACCACCGACAACAACATCCTCAACCTGACCTTCGTCTACAACGGGTTCGGCAGGCTCACCGGCAACACGTTCCGTGGCGCCACAGGCGCGGCGATCGAAGAGGCTGAGCGGGCGGGCACGGCCGCCACCCGGGCCGGTGGCGCCGGGTCTCCGTTCGGAGGCTCGACCGGGATCACCCGCCTGTTCTCGGCCCAGTACGGCGGGCAGGTTGCCTGGCTGATCCCGGCCGCGCTGATCGCCCTGGTGGTCATGCTGTGGGTATCGCGGCGGGCGGGCCGGACCGACCGCACCCGCGCCGCCGCGCTGCTGTGGGGCGGCTGGCTGCTGACGGCCGGGCTGGTATTCAGCTTCATGTCCGGCATCAGCCACACCTACTACACCATCGCCCTTACCCCCGCGATCGGCGCGCTCGCCGGCATCGGCGCCGTCCGGCTGTGGCAGGCCCGCCGTACCTGGTTCGCACGCGTGACACTGGCCGCGACGCTGCTGGTCACCGGAGCCTGGGCATGGGTCCTGCTCGGCCGGAGCGCCGGCTGGTTCCCCTGGCTGCGCGTGGTGATCGTCCTCGCCGCCGTCGGCGCGGCCGGCCTGATCCTGGCGGGACCTGTGCTCCGAGCCGGGACGACCCGGGGCCGCGCCGTCCTGGCCACGGTCCCGGTATCGCTTGCCCTTATCGCCGGGCTGGGCGGCCCCCTGGCCTATAGCATCGACACCGCTGCCACCTCGCATAGCGGGGCGAGCCCGTCGGCCGGCCCCACCGTGGCGTCCGCCTTCGGCAGGTCCGCCGGCCGCGATGCATCCCCCGGTGGCGGCGGCACCCCGGGGCGCACGCCGAGCGGGACAGGCGGCGGCTTCGGCGGCAACACCACGGCCAGCGCCGCCCTCGCCAGGCTGCTCGAGACGGGCGCGGCTGGCTACACGTGGGCCGCGGCCACCGTCGGCTCCGACAGCGCGGCCTCGCTGGAGCTGAGCACGGGCGGCGATCCGATCATGGCGATCGGCGGCTTCAGCGGGACCGACCCGGCGCCGACCCTGGCCGAGTTCCAGCAGATGGTCTCCTCCCGCGAGGTCCACTACTTCGTGGCCGGCGGGTCCGGCGGCGGGTTCCGCGGCGCCCTGGACGACCGGTCCGGCGCGGGCGGTTTCTTCAGCGACGCGGGCCGCGGCTCGATCAGCGCGGGCACCGCAGCTCGCGGCGGCGGGGCGTCCGGCGCGTCACAGATCACGTCGTGGGTCGAGGCGCATTTCACGGCGAAGACCGTCGGGGGAACGACGGTCTACGACCTCACCGCGCCGAAGACAGGCTCGCTGTCCGCGCTGCCGCAGCGGTGGGGCGTTCCGGTCGCTGGCCTGGCCGCGGCCGGGGGGCGGCCACCGGCGAGACCGGCGGGCCCTCGCTAGGATACGGGGAACTCCTCGCGGGCGTCCGCCGGCTGGAAGTTCTAGCCGCTGAGCCGCCGCTCAGCCAGCCGGCCGCATGGCACTTCGCCGGCCACCCGGGCCACGCGGCGTCCCGGCTGGACGCGGTGACCGGCGACCGCCGGTTCGTCTCGGACCTGGACCTGCCCGGCATGCTGTACGGCGCCGTGCTGCGCCCGCTTGTTCCGGGGTCAGCGCTGCGGGCTGCCGATCCCGGCCCCGCCCGGCAGCAGCCCGCGTCCGGCCCGCCGACATGGCCGGTTAGCTGCGCGCCCATCCCACCGCCTACCTCGCCCACGTCCCGCTCGAAACGAGAGCAGCCGTGGCCGAATGGGACGGCGGACGGCTGACCGTCTGGACCGGCAACAACGTCCCCTTCGCGGTACGCGCCCAGCTCGCCGGGCACGTTCGGCCCCGATGAGGCGGACGTGCGGGTGATCGTGCCGCCCACCGGGGGCGGCTTCGGCGGCAAACATGGCGACGAGGCCATCGAGGCCGCCCGCCTCGCCCGTGCTGCAGGACGGCCGGTGAAGGTGCACTGGAGCCGGGCGGAGGAGTTCCAGTGCGGGTACCTGCGCCCGATGGCCGTGATCGACATCCGGGCCGGCCTGGACGCTGACGGCTCGATCACCGCCTGGGACTTCCTCGATATCAACGCCGGCGCGCAGGGCATCAGCTTTCCCCACGCCGCCGCCACCCATCGGGTGCGCTATCAGCCGGCCGCATCCCTGCTGCCGCAGGGCCCGTACCGGGGGCTGGCCGCGACCGCGAACACCTTCGCCCGTGAATCCTGCATCGACGCGCGGCCAGATCGAAGGCGGCACCATCATGGCCCTCGGCGGCGCGCTGTTCGAGCAGGTCGGCCTGGACTATGGCCGGATGGCCAGCCCATCGCTGGCTGCCTACCGGGTGCCCCGGTTCGGCGACGTCCCCGCCATCGACGTCGTGCTGGTCGACCGCCCGGACATCCCCTCCGCCGGGGCCGGCGAGACACCGCTGATCGCGGTCGCGCCCGCGATAGCCAACGCCATCTTCGCCGCCACCGGCCAGCGCCTGCGATCCCTCCCCCTCATCCGGGCGGCTCAGGCCGTGCGGGCTGACCGCCCCTGTCACGCGAAAAGGACTGTGCCAGGCGCACCCTGGACGCTTTTAAGCTCTCGCTGCCCTGCCGCTGCCGCACGTCGGCGAATCGCTGGCCGAACTCGCCCGGATCGCCGACAGCCCGTCGGTCGTGGGGGTCACCCTCGGCGCCAGCGTGGCCGGACGCCAGCTCGACGACCCGGTGTTCGAGCCGGTGTTCGCCGAACTCGACCAGCGCGGATCGGTGGTCTTCTTGCACCCCTACTCAACGAGCAGGAATTCCGCCACCACCTCGGCTATCTCGGCGAGAGCGGGCTGGACGCGGACGAACTCGGGCAGGTCGGAGGCGGCATCGCAGCAGTCCTGCTGCTGCCAGCCACCCCGCGACAGGCATCAGGAATCCCCGGCCGCACATGAAAGCATATGGGGCATGCGGCGGATTTCCAGGACCTCTGAATCCAGCGGGCTGTATCCCCAGCAGACTGCCAGCGGCGTGGACGAGACACTGGTGCCGCGCTGGGTGCCCTACTTGTTCGCCGTGCTCAGCCTCGCGCTGGTACCTGGCATCGCGCGGGTGTTCGCGTCCGCGGCGCCGCTGTACCTGGTCGCGCACTGGCGGCTGGCCTGGGGCGGTTTTGACGTGGCTCTCGCCGCGCTGCTGGCCGCCACCGGAACGGCGCTTTTCCGCCGCTCGGCCCTGGCCGAGGTACTGGCGGCCATGACCGCGACCATGCTGTGCTGCGACGCGTGGCTGGACGTGCTGAGTTCCGTCGGCCAGGGCCGAGCCGCGACCGTGGCAGCAATCGGCGAGGCGGCCTTCGTCGAACTGCCGCTGGCCGCCTTGTTCGCGTGGGTGGCTGCGCGTTTCGCCGGGGCGGTCGCCGAGGCCCGGCCATCGCTGCAACAGGCAGGCTTCCTGATCCGCCATCGCCGCCTGGTGCCCCCGGCCGGGAATTATCCGGCGGCGCCAGCTGACGCGCTAGCCAGCAGCGAGCCCCGGTGGCGGCAGTGGACACCTCGCGGGCACGCCGGGCAGCCGGGCCTGCTGCTGCCGTGGTGGCTGCCGTCAGCCTGTCTGGGCTTTGTCATCGTGCTCCTCCCCTGGACCGCCTGGTTGTTCGCGACCTTGCCGCAAACCCAGCTCGCCGCCCACTGGGGGCTGGCCAGGGCCGGCTATGACCTCGCGCTGGCCATCGTCCTGGCGGCAAGCGCGGTCGCGCTGCTCCGCCGCTGGCCCGTTGCGGAGGTACTGGTCTCGGTCGCCGCAGCCCTGCTGCTGAGGGACGCCTGGTTCAACGTCCTCACGGCCAAGCGCGGGCATTCGGCACTCGCGCTGGGGGTAACAGCCGGGCTGGAGCTGCCGCTGGCAGGCCTGTGCCTATGGGTTGCCGTTCTGCACGCGCGGGCGGTCGAGGTCGCCTGGCCGTACGTACGCTCACGGCGCATGGAGGCTTCTCGCAGGCAGGCCCGGGCCAGCCGGGAATGAGATGGCAGCGTCCGCCCGCAGCCGGTGACCAAGGTCCCGGATCCTGGAGACATTCGCCGTCAGCCGCCGAGCTCAGGGGACGGCATCGTTACAGCGTGAACGTTCCCCGCGAAACGGTTATCCGGGCGGTCGTGCTGCGCCGCCAGCTGGGCTGGACCGCGGCCGGCCGGGCCCGCGCGCCGCGCGTGCACGACCTGCGGCACCGCATGGTGGTGCGGCGCATCCAGGCCCGGCACGCAAGGACCCCAGGTCCGCAAGCTCGCCGACCTCGGCAAGCCGGGACAGCACTCCACCGTGACCAGTCCAGGGTCACGGCACGGGCGATGCTTCCGGACCTTTCCGCCGCTTCGCTGGCCGGGACCGGGGAGCGAGCGGTTTGCGCACCGCCGGTTCCGCTGAAACCGCTACCCGAACCGGTCGATCTCGCCGGTACTGCGTCCGAAGACAGACCCTGCCACAGGCCGGCTCAAGCCCGCCCACCAGACGCTCCCCCGCTTCACCCGGCACTTGCGTCGGCGTCCCGAACGCCAGCCACGCGCATCACCGTCGCGCCTATCGGCCAGTTCTACGTAACGCAGTGTGCGTCACGAGCTGGAATTACGGACCGTGACTGCCGCGCGGGCGGACTGCGCCCGCGCGCCCGTGCCCGCGTCTTCGCAGGTCATCCCTAAACGTGAAGACCTCACGCATTCTGACCTGGGGTTTTTATCGCTCCAGGTCATTTTTTATGTGTCCGGTTTGTCCCCATGTTGGCTCCGTGTTAGCTCGCGTGTCAGGGCCGGGTCGCGGCGGGCTTGTCCAATCTGGCCGAATCGGGGCCCGCGGCAGGGTTGCGATGGCCAAGTTGGCTGGACAGCTTTTTAGACCAATGGTCTAGACCTTCGTTTTTCCTGGTGCCGGATTCTGGACGCCTCCTGCGGATGCTGTCACGCAGCGTGAAACCTGCTGGTAACACGCCTCGGGGCTCCGCATCGGCAGGGGGAGGCGACGCGGCTGGCGAGCACTGTCGTCCAGATGCGCCTGATAGGAACAAGGTGGTCTCGGGCAGCGGCGCCGGCGGTCAGGTTCGCTTGAACCGGCAAGTCCGCTGGCGCCACGGCTGTGGCATGAAGCCTGAAACGCCGCGCGCTGCTGATGTACCTGGCGGATACCGGCGGCCAGGTACATCAAAGGTACATCAGAGGTCAATCCGGGGTATATGCGCCTGCCCAGGCAAGACAGCTGCGCCGGAATGACGGGCAGGGGCGCTACGGTCCGCGCCGGGGCAAGCCGGCATGAGGGCGGCCACAGCCGGGGCCGGGCGCCCGGGGCCGGCAGATTGCCCGGCGCTCGCCGCGGTTGCGCCCAGCGCCTCGGCGTTGGTGAGGTGGACTTTGGACCAGACCGGCGCGGCCGGGTTGTCGAGCTTGTCGCAGGTGCCGACGATGTCGGTCAGCTGGTGGCTGTGCATGCAGATCCTGGTCCTTTCCGCAGTCCGCAGTACTGACCTATGTTCAGCGCTGGCCGCCGCACACGCCGACGGTGCTGAACGCCGTGGTGATCCGGTCACGGTCAGCGCCGCCGGACAGCAGGAGGTGCAGCAGCAGCCGCGCTTTGAGCGGGGCGAGGAATCCGGCGCTGATCAGGCCCTGGCCTAGCTCCGCGGGCTGGCCCCCGTCCTGGCCGCCTACGACTGCGCCACCGAGCTCGAACGGGCCTCGACATGCTGCTCACCGGGCTCACCACCACCCTGACCCCACCAGGCCAAGCCCGCCCGCACTAGCGATGCCACGTCCGCCGCGCCTGGACCGGCCCACGCGCGGCGGATCGGGCCGTGGCCGGTGTGTCAGCGGGTGATGGCCACCTTGAGGGCCTTGGTGTCCGCTGCGCGGCCGAAGGTGTCGTAGGCATCGATGATGCCGTCGAACGTGAAGCGGTGGCTCACGAACTTTTCCGGTGTGAGCTTGCCCTGGGCGACCAGCTTGAGCAGCATCGGCGTCGTGGTGGCGCTCACCAGGCCGGTGGTGAGCGCGATGTCCTTGATCCACAGATCCTGGAGTTTCAGCTCCACCGACTGGCCGTGCACGCCGACATTCGCCACTGTCCCGCCTGCGCGGACGAGCTCGGTGGCCATCTGGAAGGTCGCCGACATGCCCACGGCCTCGATCGCGACGTCCACGCCCAGGCCGTCGGTCATGGCCAGCACGTCGTCCTTCCAGTCCGCATCGCCGCTGTTGACGCCGTCGGTGGCGCCGAAGAACTTGGCCTGCTGAATCCGGTTTTGGTCGAGGCCTATGGCGATGATACGAGAAGCGCCGTAGAGCCCGGAGGTCATCATCGCCGACAGGCCCACCGGTCCGGCGCCGATGACGGCGACGACGTCGCCGGGCTCGACGCGGCCGTTGCGTACCCCGATCTCGAAGCCCGTGGGCAAGATGTCGGAGAGCATGACCGCGGCCTCGTCGCTCACGCCCGCCGGCATCTTGTGCAGGGAGTTCTCGGCGAAGGGTACGCGCACGTACTCCGCCTGCGTGCCGTCGATGAGGTGGCCGAAGATCCAGCCGATGCCGGAGGTGCCCTCATCGTCCAGGCAGTGCGAAGGCAGCTGCTGGTGGCAGTAGGAGCATGAGCCGCACGAGGTGACGCAGGAGATGATCACGCGGTCCCCCACGGCGAGCTTGCTCACCGCCTGGCCGACCTCGGTGATCGTCCCGACACCTTCGTGCCCCAGAATCCGCCCGTCGGTCACCGCCGGGACGTCGCCCTTGAGGATGTGCAGGTCGGTGCCGCAGATCGTGGTGATGTCCACCTGCACGATCGCGTCAGTGGGGTTGATGATCTTCGGGTCGGGTACATGTTCCCACGCCTTCTGACCCGGTCCGTGATACACCAAAGCCTTCATCAGTTGACTTCCTTTTCGTCGCGTGCCGGTACTCCCGTAGGAGAAGATTGATCAAATGCCCGCAATCAGACGGCAACCCGTCCCGGGACCGGCGACTGGGCAACTGAATATGCCAACGCGACCTCCCGGTGGGCAAACGTCCGTGTCGGTACAGAACGCCACCGGGGTCCGGAGCAACGCTTATGCAGCAAAGGTGGGGTGGCAAAGCCAAAAGCCATCCAACCTGTTTTCAGCATCCGCTTAAAACGGACACTTCGCATCCACCAGCAGCGCCATTTCTCAGTGCCCGGCATGGGCGTGATGTTCGTGTTCGGTGCTGGGTTCGCCGCCCATTATCTTGAGCATGGGGATGCCGCCGGTGCGGGTGAACCGGTAGCACAGCGCGGCGGCGAGGATCAGGAAGATGATGTTCAGGATGGTGGTGTAGTTCCACTGGATGGATGCCTGGAGTACTTTGGCGTGCCGTCCGGCCGGGATGAGGCCGAGCCCGCCGAAGATCAGCTCGGTGA
>Ga0224557_1004394_pt1 | contig 10311 bp, 8 predicted proteins | sample 714S31014metaG_FD_180677 | JGI IMG/M metagenome (GOLD analysis project Ga0224557, IMG submission 180677) | Peat soil microbial communities from Stordalen Mire, Sweden - 717 S3 10-14 | ecosystem: Environmental > Terrestrial > Soil > Wetlands > Peat | place: Sweden: Norrbotten County, Stordalen... | reverse complement strand
CGCTTGTGGAGTTGGAGCGCGAGTACGATTTGGCCAAGAATGACGCGGCGTTTCAGGCCGAGCTGGCGGGGCTGTTAAAGGATTACGCGGGCCGGCCGACGCCGCTCTACTTTTGCAAGCGGCTGACGGAGCAGTTGGGCGGAGCAAAGATTTATCTGAAGCGCGAAGACCTGCTGCACACCGGAGCGCACAAGATTAACAACGCCTTGGGCCAGGGATTGCTGGCCAGGCGGATGGGCAAGAAGCGCATCATCGCCGAGACCGGCGCGGGGCAGCATGGCGTGGCTACGGCTACGGTCTGCGCGCTGCTGGGCTTGGAATGCGTGGTCTACATGGGCGATGTGGACATGGAGCGGCAGGAGTTGAACGTGCTTCGTATGCGCCTTCTTGGCGCCGAAGTCCGCGGAGTTTCGTCGGGATCGAAGACGCTGAAAGACGCTATCAGCGAGGCGATGCGGGATTGGGTTACCAACGTCCGGACGACTTACTATCTGCTGGGCAGCGCGCTGGGTCCACATCCTTATCCGACCATGGTGCGCGACTTTCACCGCTGCATCAGCCGCGAGATGAAGGAGCAGATTCTTGAAAAAGAAGGCCGGTTGCCGACGGCCATCATCGCCTGCGTGGGCGGCGGATCGAACGCTATTGGCGCATTCTACGAGTTCATTCCCGACACCCAGGTCCGGCTGATCGGGGTAGAGGCCGGCGGCCGCGGCACGGCGCTGGGCGACCATGCGGTGCGCTTCCGCGGCGGAGCGCCGGGGGTTTTGCAGGGAACATATTCTTATGTCTTGCAGGATGAGAATGGCCAGATTGCGCTGACGCATTCGGTTTCCGCTGGACTCGACTATGCCTCCATCGGCCCGGAACACGCCATGCTGCACGATTCGGGACGCGCGGAGTATGTTTCGCAGGATGACGCGGCCACGCTCAATGCGGTGGTGAGGCTGGCGCGCACTGAAGGGATTTTGCCGGCGCTGGAGAGCGCGCACGCGGTGGCTGAGGCGCTGCGGATTGCTCCAGCGATGGATTCTCATGACATACTGGTGGTGAACCTTTCAGGGCGCGGCGACAAGGATATGGGCATTCTGGCGCGCGAATTGAAGCTCCAGGGAGCCTGACAGCTAACTTCAATGGCGATACGTTTCGATCACAAACCGGGATTAGTTGTCTATCTGACGGCGGGCGATCCGAGCCTCGGTGCCACGCGCGAGATTGCCCTTGCGGCCATCGACGCGGGCGCGGATGTGATCGAGCTGGGCGTGCCGTTCAGCGATCCGCTGGCCGACGGCCCGGTGATTCAGCGCGCCAGCGAGCGAGCTGTGGCCAGGGGAACGCGGCTCAGGGACGTGCTGGCGCTGGCCGGTGAAATCCGCGCGGTGCGGCCTGTGGCGGGCCTGGTTATCTTCAGCTATCTGAATCCGATTTTGCGTTACGGCATGGCGAAGTTTGCCGATGATGCGGCTGCAGCAGGCGTGGACGGCGTGCTGGTGACAGACCTGATTGTCGAAGAGGCGGGCGAGTACCTGGCCGAGATGGCCCGCGTGGGACTTGCGCCGATTTTTCTGGCCGCGCCCACCAGCCCCGACGAACGGCTGGAAGCTATCGCAACTCATTCAAAGGGTTTCGTTTACGCCATCTCTCGAGTGGGCATTACCGGCACGCAGCAGAGCCTGACCTCCGACGCGGCCTCGCTGGTCCAGCGCATCCGGCGATACGCCCGGTTGCCGGTGGCCGTCGGTTTTGGCATCAGCAACGCGGAACACGTTGCCCAGGTGGCTGAGTTCGCCGATGCCGCGGTGGTCGGCAGCGCGATTGTAGAGTTGATTGAGCGCTCGACCCCCGAGACGGCGCCCGGCGCGGTAGCTCGATTTATCAAGGGCCTCCGCCTGCCGCAGGCGGCGTTGGCCCGGTAATTCCCCGCAAGCGGCGTACGCGCCGCAGGCATCTGTTCAACTTTTTGATCCTATGCAACCGGTGTACCCGATCCCTCTTCAACGGACCGGCCACTGGACGCAACACGAGGATGAAATGACGCTGGAAGAATTGCGAGACCAAATCGATGTCCTGGACCGCCAGCTTGTGGAACTGCTGAGCGAGCGAGCCCGCGCCGCGCAGATGATCGGCCACCTGAAGGCGGCCACGTCGCTGCCGGTCTACGAGCCGGAGCGTGAAAAGGTGATCTACGCCAATGTGCGCGCGGCCAACAAAGGCCCCTTGCCAGACATCGAACTGACGCATATCTACGAGCGGATCATCGACGTGATGCGGGCATTGCAGAGGAACGAGTTGGCATCGGAGAAGAACGCCCTGGCGATTGCGCAGGGCCACGGCACCGGCGCTGAAGCGCGCGAGACAGGGAACAAACAATGATCGTATCCATGCAGGAAAAAGCGACCGAAGAACAGATCTACGCCGTCATCGAAACGATGGAAGAGGCGGGGGTCAACGTGCACCGCACGACAGGCGCGATCCAGACCATTCTGGCTGGCGTCGGGCCCACAGCCAATGTGGATCTGAGCAAATTTGAAGTGTTGCCGGGCGTACTCAATGTGATTCGCATCAGTTCGCCTTACAAGCTAGCCGGCCGCGCCTTTCGCCCGGAAGGCACGGTCATCGAGTTTCGCAACGGCGTCAAAGTGGGCGGCGAACAGGTAGCCGTGATGGCCGGGCCATGCTCGATTGAAAGCCGAGAGCAGATGTTTGCAACCGCCGCGCGCGTCAAGGCCATCGGCGCAGGCTTTTTGAGAGGCGGCGCGTTCAAGCCGCGCAGTTCGCCTTACGCCTTTCAGGGCATGGGTATTCCGGGGCTTCAAATGATGTACGAAGCCGCGCAGGAACACGGTTTGCTCACGGTCAGCGAGGTCATGGAGATTGCGCAGATTGAGCCCATGCTGCCGTATGTGGACCTTTTTCAGGTAGGCGCGCGCAATATGCAAAACTTCAACCTGCTGCGCGAACTGGGCCAGGCGCGCAAGCCCGTGCTGCTGAAGCGCGGCATCGCCGCCACTATCGAAGAGCTGCTGCTGTCCAGCGAGTACATCATGGCCGGCGGCAACTACGAGGTGATTCTGTGCGAGCGCGGCATTCGAACCTACGAGACAGCCACGCGCAACACCATGGACATCTCGGCGATTCCGGTGATTCACAAGCTCTCGCATCTGCCCATCGTGGGCGACCCCTCGCACGGCACGGGCCGGCGCGATATGGTGGCGCCGATGGCGCGGGCCGCGGTGGCCGCGGGCGCGGACGCGATTCTCGTCGAGGTTCACCCCAACGCCGACAAGGCCGCCTCCGACGCCGCGCAGACGCTTTACCTCGACCAGTTCGATGAGCTGATGGGCCAGTTGCGGGTGATTGCCACGGCGGTGGGGCGGACGATGTAAGATGGCCCAGCGAGGAAAGTCTGCATGATCGAGCGCATCGCCATACTGGGCACGGGGTTGCTGGGCACGTCAGTTGGATTGGCGTTGCGCGCGGCGGGCTATCGCGGCGCCATTACCGGATGGAATCGAAGTCCCGAAGGCGCGCAGACGGCGCTCTCCATGGGCGCGCTGGATTCTATTGCCGCAGACCCCTTGCAGGCGGCGCGCGCGAGCCAGGTGGTTCTGCTGGCCGTGCCTATCTACGCAACGCTCGACTACATGGAGAAGCTGGCTGGAGAGCTTGGTTCCGAGCATCTAATTACCGATGTGGGCAGCACCAAAGCGCAGATCACCGCAGCCGCGGGACGCCTCTTCAACACGCCGGAGCGCGCGGCGTTTCTTCCCGGCCATCCGATGGCGGGCAAGGAGCGGGGCGGCGCGGCGCTGGGCGATGCAAATCTATTTCGCGGAGCGGTGTGGCTCTTTACCGACGACCCAACCTGGCAACGTTCGCCGCATTCCGCTGAGTTAGTGAAAGGCTGGCGGGAGTGGGTCGCGGCCATGGGATCGAAGACTCTCGATCTGGACCCCGCGCGCCACGATGAGTTAGTCGCCTGGGTCAGTCATCTGCCGCAATTTGTGGCCACGGCCCTGAGCGCGCTGCTGGAGGAAGAGGTCGGCGACGCGCCGGAGCTGAAAGACGTGGGCGGACGCGCTCTCGGCGAGATGACGCGGCTCGGAGCCAGCCCTTACTCCATGTGGCGCGACATCGCGTACACAAATACCGAAGCTGTTCAGGCCGCGCTGCTCGCGCTGGAGCAGCGGTTAGCGCATCTGCGCGAAAACCTGCGCACGCCGGAGTTGCGCGAAGAGTTCGAGCAGGCGAATCGGTTTCGGCGGGAGTAGTCTGCCGGGGTCGTGTGCGCGTTTAGAAGGCGAGTTGTAGGTCAGTTTCTTTGTAGTCCGTAGTGCGTCCGGAGTTTGGCCTTAGGCTCAACGCACCCAAGCCAGCCAAGCCCATCCAACCGCCAGCGTCACTAATGTGACTGGAATACCGACTCGCGTGTAGTCCCAAAAGCCGATGTGCACTTCGCCGTGCGCTCGCTCCACAACGATCAGGTTCGCGACAGAGCCGGTAATCGTCAGGTTTCCCGCTAGCGTGCTGGCCATTGCAAGAACCAACCAGCCAGTGCGCGGATCGCGAAACGCAGGTACGAGCGACTTGAGCAGCATCACTGCCGGTACGTTACTGACCAGGTTCGACAACACCGCGGTCACAGCGGTAAAGATGCCCACGTTTTGAAGGTTGAAGCGGTCTGCAATCTCGAAGAGGTAGCGGGTCAAACCGGAGTTTTCCGCGCCGCCCACGATCAGGAATAGACCGACAAAAAACACCAGCAGCCCCCAATCGACTTCGTCGTAGACCAAGCGCGGATTGCGCGTGCGCGTGATCAACATGAGGGCAGCCCCGATGGCAGCCATCATGGCAGGTGGAACGCCCGCAATAAAGCCGGCCAGCACGAGGACAATCACAATGGCAGGCTTGCGTAACTCGCGGAGAGAAACGTGCGGAGCAACAGCTTTGATGCCTTCGGCTTCTTCAGGCACATGATCGTTGCCAAACATTTGGCGGATGATCAGCCAATCCAGCAGCAGGCCGATGAGGGCCACCGGTCCCAGGCGCCAAATGAAGTAACGGTAAGTCAGGCCGGAGAACGAGCCGATCAGCATATTCTGCGGGTTTCCGGTGATGGTGGCGACACTGCCGATGTTGGCTGACGTGGCCACGGCGAGCAGATACGGCAGCGGTTTCAATCCCATGCGGCGCGTAGCAAGAAGCGTGAACGGAACCATGGCCAGGCAAATAATGTCGTTGACAAAAAACGCAGACAACACGCCAGTGATGAAGATGACGGTGGGCAGCAAGTGGCGCGGTTTCAGACGCGTGATGATCTGCTCCGTGATCCACTCGAAAAAGCCTGCCAGATGCAGGTATCCGACTACGAGCATCATGGAGAACAACAGCACCAGCGTGCCGAAGTCAATGAAACGCAAGGCTTCGGCGGCAGGAACAATGCGAAAAGCAACCATCAGCACGGCGCCGATGATGGCCATGCCGGGGCGATCGATCTTCATGCCGGGCAGCTTGCCCAAGGCGAATACAAAGTAGCTGACTGCAAAGACAGCGTAACCCGCGGTGACCTGCCACTCGGCAAGAGGGATGGATAAACCCGGTACTGCCGCCAGCAGGAGATGAGGCAAGACCATAATGAATGCAGTGTACGCCGGTCATCCGGCGCGCTGTTTTCTCCGAGTTTCTACTCTGCTTCCTTGACCGGCTCAGCCGTTTCCTTCACTGGTTCGGCCGTTTCCTTTGCCGGGTCGAGGGTGTGGAAGCCTTCGGACTTGGCGGCTTCGAGCAACTGCGGCGAGGCGGAGACAAAGATGATTTCGGTGTCCTGGAACATGTCGCGGGCGACGAGAGCGGCGGCCAGTTGCAGAGTGTCGGGCCAGCGCAGCGTAGTGCGGTCGAGGAGTTGACGCGCGGCTTCGAGTACGGCCGGGTTCAGCGGCTCCTGGACCATGCGCGCGGCCTCCATGCGCAGGCTGTCGAGCGCGGATGTGGCGTCTTCGGCGGAAATGGCGCCGGCCCGTTCGCGACGCCGGATGGCCCCGTAGACCTCCAGCGGCGTTGAAGCCGAGATCAGCTTGCGGTTGTCCTCGACGGCCTCCATCAGGCTGATCAGGGCGCCGGTGCCCTGATCCTGTACAAACAGTTTGGCGAAGGCGGTGGCCTCAAGAAAGTAGCAGCTCACTGGTTCCCCCGTTCTTCCTCGATGGCCTCGGCAATGGAGTCGCCATGGGACGTGACGGGATGGAAGCGCTGCGCCTCCTCGGGCATACCGGCCTCGGCGCGGTTGAGGCGAATAGTGGTGGTGGGATAGGCAGGGGTTTTGGGGTTGGCTATCTTGCTTGTGATCACGACGCCGCGCTGGATGGCCTCTGCCAGCACAGCCTGGCGCGACTCGGGATGCTGATTCCAGCGGAAGGCCTTGCGCGGCAGGAAGGAGTCGCGGAACCACTTGAGGGCGATGAAGGCGTGTCCGCCCCGCTCGGCCTCAGCCAGCGCGGCGCACAGCTCCTTCACGCGGGCATCGATGTCGGCGGGAATCACCGTCTCCTGTCCGTCGTCCTCGTCGAAAGCCGGCTCGGCCTCCGCGCGCGAGGCGCGGATGGGACGTGGCGCCATCTCGGCTCCGTCGATGCGCTCAAAGTAGATGCGCACCTCGTCCTCTTCCGGCGTCCATGCGTCCGCCATGGCATTGCGCCGCTTGCTGCGGCCGTTTTCGCCGCATAGCTCAACAATTGCCTGGTAGCCCGGAGGCGCCAGAAATTGCAAGGCTCGCGCCATGCCGGGGTCTGTGGAGGACGCCAATTCGTTGAGGGCTTCTTCAATAATTTCTTCCGCGTCGGGAATGCTCAGGTTGTTTGCTTCTACGCTGCCCTGTGCAGCTTTTGTCGATTTCATTCTTTCTTCTCCGTATGCGCCGCCTGCGCCCGTCTATGCGACCCGTCTCCGGCAGGCTTCATGGCCTGGTTCCGAAGCTCGTCCGCGCGAGGACAAAGAGCGCCTTAGTTTTAAATTCACTCGTTACCGCTGGTCATTTTCACCATGCGGGGATTCAAGAAATACTTGGGGGACCTGTGAAAAAAGTTCTCTTTGTGAAGGAGACATTCCCTCAGGGGCTCAAGCCCCATTCATATCACTGGGATTATGCACGGGCAAAAGCCCGCATCCTTCAAAATAAAGCCGTACCCTCCAAAATTAAAGCCAGCATCGATCACAACGTCGACTTATACGGAGATTATCTAACTAATCCCTCAGTTTGAAGCTATTCATTCCTCAGTGTAACCGAATCAAGCAGGACGCGGGCTGTTGCCTAAACGAGCTGAACGCCCCGAATTTAACCCTTCAACCCCGCCGCCGGGAAAAAGTTGCGGCGCGGCCGCAATTTCATTTGGACGGCCTGCTCGTACAATAGAAGATATGCGCCGTTGTTTGCAACTGCTTTTGTTTTGTTTTATGGCTTCAACCGGGCTGTATGCCGCCGATGGCCCGGCCTTCGATCTGGCCGGCCCCAAGGTGGACGTGCGCGTCAAGCGGGGCGAGGTGACGCTGCCGATTGGCGAAACTCCCAATCTGCTGGCCGGAGACCGGCTCTGGATTCACCCCGACTTTCCCGAGAGCCAGACCGCGCACTATGTGCTGATCGTCGCATTCCTGCGCGGGGCCACCAACCCGCCGCCGACGGAGTGGTTTACGCGCGTTGAGACCTGGACCCGCGAAGCGCGCGAGGAGGGCGTATTCGTGACGGTGCCCGAAGAAGCGCAGCAGGCGTTGATCTTTCTGGCGCCGGAGACAGGCGGCGACTTCAGCACTCTGCGCAAGGCGGTGAAGAACCGTCCCGGCACATTTGTCCGCGCCGTTCAGGATTTGCAGGCGGCGAGCGGGGATCGCATGCGGCTGGACGCCTATCTGGCCGAGGTCAAAGAAACATCGCAAACCGACCCCACGCTGCTCAAGGAACGCGCCGAGAAAGCGGCCCGGAGCCTGGGCATCAAGCTCGATCAACAGTGCTTTGACAAGCCCACCGACCAGCAGGCGCCCTGCCTGGTGCAGCACACCGACGCGCTGGTGCTGGACGACGCCAACGCGCAATCGCGGATGGCGCAACTGACGAGCGGTTCAAGCGTGGACCTGATGAACCAGCTTAGCTACTCGAGCATGGCAGGCGGGGGCGCATACAGCCCTTATGTCGGCGCCATCGTGGACACGGCCAAGATCCTCTCGTCGTTGCACACGGCGCATTTTCAATACATTCCCGCCCTGGCTCTGCCGGCCAAGGATACGCTGAACCTGCGGCTGAGCGTGCCGCCTTCGTTTAAGGATCCCAAATCGGTGGTGGTGGTGGCGTTGCCGCCGGTGGGCGTTACCAGGCCGCCGCCGCTGCATCCGGTGAACCCGGCGGAGAGCTATTGCGCCCAGAAACCTGGCCTGGTGCTGCCGGCCGAGGGAGCGCCGCTGGTTTTTGCCACACAACTCGCCTACGGCCTCACCCTGCATATTGTGGACAAACCCAGCAAGAAAAATAACGGCAGCCCGGTAAATCTGCCGTTGAAGGCCGATCCGTCGCAGGGTGGGTTGGTGCTGGAGCATCCGGCTCCGCCCTTGCTGGATGGCGATCTGACCCCAGATGGCGAGCTGACCGGCGTTGTTCTCGGCAAATGGGGCTTTGACGACTGGGAGGGCCCCCGCTTCCACCTGCGCACGGCGCTGCCCGGCAAGTGGGCCGTGACGGCAGCCGACCAGACGGCGCTGGTGGTGGGCCGCGAAGACCAGCTTCACATCGAAGGGGAAAACTCGCTGTGTGTCGAGCGCATCGAAGAGCAGACGGCGACGGGCAGTCCGATCAAGTTGGTTTGGAAGTCGCCGAAGCCAGACCAATTGGAAGTGGCCATGCCCATGAAAGACGCTTCTCCGGGGCCGGTCAACCTGGAAATTTATCAGTCAGGGCTGGAGAAGCCAGACCAGTTGCAACTGAAGGCCTATGCCGAGGCGGCGGCGCTGGATCGCCTTACGCTGAGCGCGGGCGACGCACAGGCGCTCCTGAAAGGCAACCGCCTGGACGAGGTGGCCAAGGTCAGCCTGGGCTCCATCACCTGGACCCCGGCCACGCTCAGCCGTGTGCAGGACGCTGACCAGTTGGAACTGAACGCCGACGGCTCGACGGCCGCCTTGGAGCCGGGAAAGCGCGCTTTTGCCAAAGTGCTATTGCAGGACGGCCGGCTGTTGAAGGTTCCGGTTACGGTTGAGCCGCCCCGTCCGCAGGTCACGCTGCTGAGCAAGGGCACACAGAACGATGTTTCCGCCGCGCCCTCGCCCGTGCATCTGGGCAGCGCCGACGATCTGCCCGTTGACGGGCGGCTGGTCTTTTTTGTCCGCTCCAGAGAGCCGGCAAACTTTCCTCGCGACGAGAAGGTGGAGGTGGCCGCGGCCGACGGCAGTTTCCGCACCGTGCTGGCGTTGGCTGACGGCAGCCTGATGCTCGAGGATGCAAAGACCGCGTTGGGGGTTGTGGAACCGCTGCTGCGCTTCGGCTCCTCGGCTTTTGGGCCGCTACGGGCGCGTGCGCTGTCCCCTGATGGGGTTACCGGCGACTGGTTGCCGCTGGGAACGCTGGTGCGGCTGCCAGGATTCAAGGAACTGCACTGCCCGCGCTCCGCAGCCAGGCCCTGTGCGCTGATCGGAACCAATCTCTTCCTGATTGCGTCTATCTCCGCTTCATCGGAGTTCGACAAGCCAACCGAGGTGCCCCCGGATTTTACGGGAACCCAGTTGAGCGTCCCCCATCCGGCCAACGGTGTGCTCTACCTGAAGCTGCGCGACGACACGGATACGGTGCAAACGCTCATCCTGCCGGTGATGCCGATGAACTGGCTATCGCAAACCGCGGCTGCGCAACAGACAGCAATGCAACCGGCAGAGGCGTCGTCCGTTTCGGCGAAGACTCAGGCTGCGGATGCTCCAGAGGCTGTTCCAGCACAAGCCCAACCTAGGACTGTTCCAGCTACAGCTTCGCCATCGCCCGACAAGACAAGGCCGTGAGAAATGGTGGGGTTTCACTGCGAGTTCAGAAACAGAATTTCAGAGGCGCGGAGCTGAAGCCCCGCGCCATTCCGTTTTTGCAGAAGAACCGCAAGCGCCCCAGGTCTCGGACCGATTGTTTATGTATTATCTTCCGTGCCCCATCCTTTCGCCTTTTTCCTGGCGAAAGGGTGGGAAACCTCGAACCTGAAGATACGAAATCATGCGGTCAGGGACCTAATTGAAATAGGCTTTGTTTTTCTCGGCGAAATGCGCCATATCGGCCGGCAGGTCGTCGAT
>Ga0224557_1004393_pt1 | contig 10313 bp, 8 predicted proteins | sample 714S31014metaG_FD_180677 | JGI IMG/M metagenome (GOLD analysis project Ga0224557, IMG submission 180677) | Peat soil microbial communities from Stordalen Mire, Sweden - 717 S3 10-14 | ecosystem: Environmental > Terrestrial > Soil > Wetlands > Peat | place: Sweden: Norrbotten County, Stordalen... | reverse complement strand
CGCCCGCCCCGGCACCCTCATCCTCGCCGACAACGTCATCCGTGACGGCGAAATCATCGACGCCACCAGCACCGACCCCAACGTCCAGGGCATCCGCCGCTTCCTCGAAATCCTCGCCGCCGACCACCGCATCTCCTCCACCGCCGTCCAAACGGTAGGCAGCAAAGGCTATGACGGCTTCGCCATAGCCCGCGTCCTCAGCCTCTAGCCTTCTACCGATGTATCCTTGAAGTTCGACTCATGAGCCCCACTTCCCCACGTTCGACACCCCGCCCCCGCGTCCTCTCTGGCATGCGCCCCACCGGCCGCCTGCACCTCGGCAACTACATGGGAGCCCTCTACAACTGGGTTCACCTGCAGCAGGATTACGACTGCTACTTCTTCATCGCCGACTTCCACGCCCTCACCACCGACTACGCCGACCCCGGCGACGTGCAGGCGAACACCATCGAGATCACCCTCGACTTCCTCGCCGCCGGCCTCGACCCCGGCCGCTGCGTCATCTTCAAGCAGTCCGACGTCCCCGCCCACTCCGAGCTCTTCCTGCTCTTCAGCATGTTCACCCCCCTCGGCTGGCTGGAACGCGTCCCCACCTACAAGGATCAGCAGGAGCAGATGCGCGAAAAGGATCTCGCCACCTACGGCTTCCTCGGCTACCCCCTCCTCCAGGCCGCCGACATCCTTCTCTACAAGCCGGACTTCGTCCCCGTCGGAGCCGACCAGGTTGCCCACGTCGAGCTCACCCGCGAGGTAGCCCGCCGCTTCAACTCCCTCTACCCCGGCGAGTTCTTCACCTCGCCCGAGGCCGCGCCATGGGAGATGGCCGCCATCCTCGAAAAGGCCCGCAAGCTCGCCGGTGAACCGAAAGACTCCACCCGCACCGACTTCAGCCCGCGCCAGCTCTTCGAGGCCGCCTCGCAGACCAAAAAGATCTCCCCCTTCGGCCGCCTGGATATCCTCCCCGAGCCGCAAGTCCTGCTCACTCCCTCGCCGAAGCTCCCCGGCCTCGACGGCCGCAAGATGTCCAAGAGCTACAAGAACCACATCGAGCTCTCCGAATCCGACGAGAACATCCGCGCCAAGCTCAAGGTCATGGTCACTGACCCCGCACGCGTCCGCCGCGACGACCCCGGCAACCCCGACGTCTGCCCCGTCTTCGACCTGCACAAAGTCTTCAGCTCCGAAACCATCCAGGCCGAAGCCGCCGCCGGCTGTCGCTCCGCTTCCATCGGCTGCATCGAATGCAAGAGCTGGGTAGCCGACGCCATCGTTGCCACCATCGCCCCCATCCGCGACCGCCGCGACGATCTCGAGCGCCGCCCCGGCGTCGTCAACGATGTACTCGCCAACGGCAAGGACCGCGCCGCCAAGCGCGCCAACCTCACCCTCGCCGAAGCCAAGCACGCCATGGGACTCGCCTAACCATGAGCGACGAAAAAAATCTCGAACAGCCACCCGACCCAGCCCTAGACCCCACCGAGAATCTGTCATCTCGACCGGAGGATTCGCAAAGCGAAGCCTCAGTGGAGAGACCTGCAGGTGACGCTGCCACGGAAGCCGCAGACGACAACACCCCGGCCCCACACACTCCTTTCGCCCTCGAGCACCCGCCCACGGCTCCGCCACCCCCCGCGCCCAAACGCGAGCGCGACAAGTCCCGCGACGAAGCCTCGCAATCCCCCTTCAGCATCACCGTAGGCCAGGTCTACGACGGCCCCCTCGACCTCCTCCTCGACCTCATCCGCAAGCAGAACATCGATATCTACGACATCCCCATCGCGCGCATCACCGCGCAGTTCCTCGAGTACACGCATCACCTCAAGGACGCCGACGTCGACGCCGCCGGCGAGTTCATCTACGTCGCCTCGCTGCTCATCCACATCAAGAGCCGCATGCTGCTCCCGCGCGATCCGCTCGCGCCTGAATCGGAATCGGACGACCCGCGCCGCGAACTCGTCGACCGCCTCCTCGAGCACGAGCGCTTCAAGGCCGCCGCGCAAATGCTGCTGCAAAAACAAATGCTCGAAGAGGCCACCTGGACCCAGTCCGGCCTCAAGAACTTCCTGCACGACGAGGGCATCGACTCCACCGAATCCGACCGCGAGATCGACGCCGACACCGTCGACCTCGTCCGCGTCTTTCAGGACATCCTCACCCGCCTCCGCGACCGCCCCGTCCACAACATCGACGAGGAAACCGTCACCGTCGCGCAGATGATCGACTTCGTCAAGCGCCGCCTGCTCATGGAAGACAAGCCCATCAGCCTGCGTCGCATGCTGCAAAACACCAGGAGCGAGCGCGCTGTCATCTGCACCTTCCTGGCGATGCTGGAGCTGGTACGCCTGCAGGCCATCATGCTCCGCCAATCCGACCACTTCGGCGACATCCTCATCAAGAAGACCGACCGCTTCGACCACGTCTTCACCGAACAGGCCCAGGTCCGCGACGACTGGAGCTAGGCTTCACATCCCCGGCCTGCGATACCCTAATCACTCCGAACCAAGCACCCGCAGGAGCCTCCCATGCGCACCCACACTCTCCGTGTCTTCGCACTAGCCCTAACCGCCGCGCTCCTGCCCTCGATCTCCCACACCCAAACCCCACAAAAACCCTGGCCCATCCGCGCCGTCATCGTCACCACCTTCGAGGTCGGCAACGACACCGGCGACATCCCCGGCGAGTTCCAGTTCTGGGTCGAGCGCGAGCACCTCTCCGAGACCCTCGCCTTCCCCGGCGGCCCACTCGACGCCCACGATCCCAGCGGCACCCACCCCATCCGCACCAACCCCGACCACACCATCCTCGGCATCGTCAGCGGGACAACTTTGGTGAATGCGACCGCCTCCATGATGGCTCTCGGCCTCGATCCCCGCTTCGACCTCACCCACGCCTACATCCTCATCAACGGCATCGCCGGCGTCGACCCCAAGACCGCCTCCATCGGCTCCGCAGCGTGGGCCAACTACGTCGTCAACGACGTAGCCCGCGAGATCGACCCCCGCGAAGCTCCCAAAGACTGGCCCTACGGCATCTATCCCTCCGGCGCCTCCCGCCCCGATCCCGACGCCGTCACCGAAACCACCTGGACCCGCTCCAATCTCTACACGCTCAACCCCACCCTCACCGCCTGGGCCTACGCCCAAACCAAAGACCTCAACCTCGGCGACGACCCCAAAGTAGCCGCCTTCCGCGCCGGCTTCACCAACGACCCCGCCGCTCAGCGCCCCCCCTTCGTCCTCATCGGCGCCACCTTCTCCAGCGACTACTACTGGCACGGCACGATCATGACCCAGTACGCCCGCGACTGGGTTCGGCTATATACCCAAGGGAAAGGCACCTTCACCACCACCGAGATGGAAGACGCCGGCTTCCTCAACGCCATCGAGCGCCTCGGCAACATGCATCGCGTCGACCCCAACCGCGTCCTCGTCCTCCGCACCGCCAGCAACTTCTCCGAGGAGCGCCCCGGCCACGCCGCCGCCGAATCCATCACCGCCCCCTACATCGGCGGCCACCTGGCCCTCGAGTCCGCCTACCTCTGCGGCTCCACCGTCCTGCACAAACTCCTCGACGACTGGCCCACCACCTACGCCCACATCCCGGGCAACTAAGCTGTATCCATCCCACCCGCAATCTCCGTGGAACCACGCGAAGCCACCCGCCGTCCGCGTAGGACCCTCCCGCCGTCCGCGCAGGACCAAAGTTCACATTCCATTCATGCCACTGCAACACTCGCCCCGCTAAGCTACTCGCGTCCATCAACACATCCTGCGAGCACTCCGAAGGCGCCTCCCATGTCCACCACCGCTCCCTCTTCCGATCCAGTCGTTGCAGCCCTCGCCGAGCCCGCCGGCTCCCTCCTCGACTCCAAGTTCGAACGCTCCTCCTTCGGCAAATGGGGCATCATCGGCTTCGCTATCATGGTCCTGATCGGAGTGATCTACATCGGTCACAGCCTCTCCGCCGATCTCTCCATCGTCCACTCCCCCTCTGTCTTCCCGTACATCCTGCTCGGCATTGCGCTCTTTATCGCGCTCAGCTTTGAGTTCGTCAACGGCTTCCACGACACCGCCAACGCCGTCGCCACCGTCATCTACACCCATTCCCTCGAGCCCCATGTCGCCGTCGTCTACTCCGGCATCCTCAACTTCATCGGCGTCCTGCTCAGCTCTGGAATCGTGGCCTACAGCATCGTCAATCTCCTTCCCGTCGAGCTCATCCTCAAGGTCTCCAGCGGCTCCGGCTTCGCCATGGTCTTCGCCCTGCTCATCGCGGCCATCCTTTGGAATCTTGCCACCTGGCTCAAAGGCCTGCCCGCCTCCAGCTCCCACACCATGATCGGCTCGGTCATCGGCGTCGGCGTCGCCAACCAGCTCATGAACGGTCACAGCGGCGTCAGCGGCGTCGACTGGGACCAGGTCACAAAGGTCTTCAAAGCCCTCCTCCTCTCCCCGCTAATCGGCTTCATCATCGCCGCGCTGCTCTTCTTCGTCTTCAAGCTCCTGGCCCGCGACCCCCGTCTCTACAAGGCCCCCGTCGGCACCGCTCCTCCACCGCTCTACATCCGCTGCCTGCTCATCCTCACCTGCGGCGGCGTCAGCTACTTCCACGGCTCCAACGATGGCCAAAAAGGCATGGGCCTCATCATGCTCATCCTCGTCGGCACCGTGCCCACCGCCTACGCGCTCAACCACGCCGTCGACGCCAAAACCGTCCAGGCCTTCACCGTCGCCTCCACCCAGACCGCCGGCATGCTGCAAAAATACGCCGACCCCACCGTGACCATCGGCGAGGCCCAGCCCGAACTCGAAGCCTTCGTCTCCGACCACAAGTTCGATTCCCACACCATGCTCGCCCTCGAGACCATGATCACCAACATCCGCAACGAGGCCAATGCTTACGGCTCGCTCGCCAAAACCCCCTCGGAGATGCAGGCCAACATCCGCAACCAGATGTACCTCACCAGCGCGAGCATCGCACTCCTTCCCAAGTACGGCCCGCGAATGTCCGCCAGCGACGCCAAGCTCCTCGTCAACTACCGCAGCTACCTCGACCGCTCCACCAAGTTCATCCCCACCTGGGTCAAAGTCGCCGTGGCGCTCGCCCTCGGCCTCGGCACCATGATCGGCTGGAAGCGCATCGTCGTCACGGTCGGTGAAAAGATCGGCAAGACCCACCTCACCTACGCCCAGGGCGCGGCCGCAGAGATCACCGCCATGCTCACCATCGGTCTGGCCGACGGCTACGGTCTCCCCGTCAGCACCACCCACGTCCTCAGCTCCGGCGTAGCCGGCACCATGGCGGCCAACGGCAGCGGCCTCCAGGCCTCCACCGTCCGCGACATCGCCCTCGCCTGGATCTTCACCCTCCCCGCCGCCGCCCTGCTCTCGGGCCTTCTGTACTACCTTTTCAACATGATCGCCCGCTAATTCACAGCCCCCACAGCCCTCCCCAAGCACACACCAAGTCCAGGCCGCCCGCACGCGAAGCCCCTCGCCGTCCGCGCAGGACTAGCCGCGACCGGCCGACGGGATTAGACTCGAAGACGGTCCAAACTCCGTCCCTGTCCTGTTTCTATGCAATCCATGAACCGCTCATCCAACCAGTTCGTAGCGTTCCGCGCTCATACCTTGTGAGCTAAGACAAACATCTCCGATGGCCACGACCGTACTCACTCCGAAAGCCGAGCGCTCTGCCTCCTCTCTCGAAGCCAAGCTCGCGAAATCCACCCCCGGCAAAGCTGGCATCATCACCTTCACCCTCCTGCTCATCGGCGGTATCGCTTACATCGGCGACAAACTCCACATCGATCTCGCCGCAGTCCACTCCCCCACCATCTTCCCCTTCATCCTGCTCGGCATTGCCCTGCTCATCGCGCTTGGCTTCGAATTCGTCAACGGCTTCCTCGATACCGCCAACGCTGTCGCCACGGTCATCTACACTCACTCCCTCGAGCCCCACGTCGCCGTCGTCTACTCCGGCATCCTCAACTTCATCGGCGTCCTGCTCAGCTCGGGCGCAGTAGCCTTCGCCGTCATCGGACTCCTTCCGGTCCATCTCTTCCTCAAGATCAGCCAGGGCTCCGGCTTCTCGATGGTCTTCGCCATACTCATCGCGGCCATCGTCTGGAATCTTGGCACCTGGTGGAAAGGCCTGCCCGTCTCCAGCTCCCACACCATGATCGGCTCCATCCTCGGCGTCGCGGTCGCCTACCAACTCCTGCAGCACGGCAGCCGCACCTCTGGTCTCGACTGGAGCCAGATCCAAAAAGTTCTCGAGGCGCTGCTGATCTCTCCAGTCGTGGGCTTCCTCTTCGCCGGCCTGGTGCTCATCCTCTTCAAGTTCGCCGCCCGCGATCCTCGCCTTTACAAGGAGCCAGAAGGCACCGCACCACCACCTTTCTATATCCGCGCTCTCCTTGTCCTCACCTGTGGAGGCGTCTCCTACGCGCACGGCTCCAATGACGGTCAAAAAGGCATGGGCCTCATCATGCTCATTCTCGTCGGCACCGTGCCCACGGCCTTCGCGCTCAATCATCAGATCACTCCAGCGCAGGCCCAGGCCTTCGCCGTAGTCTCCACTCAGGTGGCCGGCGCACTCAACCACTACGTCGATCCGCAAACCGCTTTGCCCGATCCCCAGCCTGTCCTCGAGCGCTTCGTTGCCACGCGCCACTACGATCCCCGCGTGATGAGCGCGCTGCAACAGCAGGTAAATCTCATCCGCACCGAAGCCAGCGCCTCTGGCTCGATCGCCACCATTCCCACCGCACTGCAGGCCACCGTCCGCAATCAGATGTATCTCGCCAGCGAAACCCTCCGCCTGCTCCCCAAGTCCTCCGGCGCCCCAACCTTCTACTCCGCCGACACCGCCATTCTCTCCACCTACAGGGCCGGCCTCGATCGCTCCACCCGCTTCATTCCCATCTGGGTCAAGGTAGCCGTTGCCCTCGCGCTGGGCCTCGGCACGATGGTCGGATGGAAGCGGATCGTCATCACCGTCGGCGAAAAAATCGGCAAGACCCATCTCACCTATGCCCAGGGAGCAGCGGCGCAGCTAGTCGCCATGGCCACCATCCTGGTAGCCGACACCTACGGGCTTCCCGTCAGCACCACTCATGTGCTCAACTCCGGCATTGCCGGCACCATGACCGCCAATGGCAGCGGCCTGCAATGGGCCACCATTCGCAACATCGCCATGGCCTGGGTGCTCACACTTCCCGTCGCAGCCCTACTTTCCGGCGGATTGTTCTACCTTTTCAACAGCTTCGCCCGCTAACTGACAGCCCCGCTCCCTACATCCCGGGTGCAGCCCCGGTGTTGGGTTGATACACTCAACCCTGCACCTATGAGTCTCAAAGCCAAGATCGAAGCTGTCATCTACGCGTCCGAAGAGCCTGTCACTCTCGCCCAACTCACCGGCCTGCTCGGTGAAGAAGGCCAGGCCGAACTCGACGCCCTCGCCGCCCAGCAACATTCCCTCGCCCTCGAAGACGAGCAGGCCGACGACGGCGACGACATCGAGCCCGTCGAAGACGCCGACGCCCTCAACGCCGAGACCACCGACCGCACCGAGTCCGACGAAGAATCCCCAGCCACCGAAACGGGTGCCCCAGGTCTCGCTTCTGAGACCTGGGAGGTCAGCCCAACAAGTCCCAGCGATCCGCCCTCAGCCGCCGAAGAAGCCCCCACCCCCAACACCAAAGCCCTCGCCGCCGAACAGAAGCTCGCCGCCCGCGAACTCCGCGACTACTTCCGCTCCCTCCTCGACGAGCTCATCGCCGACTACGCCAACGGCAACCGCGGCCTCGAGATCCGCGAAGTCGCCGGCGGCTTTCGCCTCGCCACCAAGCCCGAGTATCACGACGCCGTCCGCGGCTTCGTCAAGAGCCTCAAACCGCCGCTAAAGCTCACCCTCCAGGCCCTCGAAACCCTCGCCGTCGTCGCCTACAAGCAGCCCGTCACCGCACCCGAGGTCTCCGAAATCCGTGGCGTCGACTCCGCCGGCGTTCTCGGCTCGCTGCTCGCCCGCAAGCTCGTCACCACCGCCGGCCGCAAGCAGGTCATCGGCCGCCCCATCCTCTACAAAACCACCAAAGACTTCCTCCTCCGCTTCGGCCTCAAGGACATCAACGAACTCCCCAGCATCGAAGAGTTTGAAAAGATGGCGGGCGAACTCAATGACGCCGTCCAGGAAGAGATCCCCATGGAAGCCCACGCCGCCCACACCTCCGCGCACGAACTCTCAGAAGAAGCCAGCGCCGATCCGATCGAGCTGGAAGCTTCTGATGAGGCCAGCGCCGACCCCATCGAGCTCGAAGGCCACAACCTCCAGCCGATCGAGCCCGACGCCCCCACCAGCGAACCCGAATCCATCCCTGAAGCAGAGACTCCCTCCGAGCTCGAACCCTCCGCCGACCTCCACTCTCCCCAGGCCGACGGCGAGCCCGAAGACGACTCTCCCGAAGACCCCGAAGCCTAACCCCCGAGGCCAACTTTCGCCGTCCGCGCACGACCTTTCGCGGTCCGGCTAGGACCGAATCGTTTCATAAAGTTGTGCGTCCAATAAGCATACGATTACCTGCAAGAGGGCATCATGGACAACCGCGATAATCCCATCATCATCGACGGCCGCAGCAGCTCCCAAACCTTCGGCCAGACTCGCAGCGCCTCCTCGCTGCTCAGCCAGGTGCTGGTCATCACCTCAGTCGGCTTCTTCACCTCCGCGGTCGGCGTCTATGTCGCGCCCGTCTCCGCGCCCGCCGGCATGTTCTGGCTCTACCTTATCGTCACCCTCGGCCTGATCTTCGCCATCCGCGCCGCACGCAACACACCCGCGCTCGCCTTCGGTCTCTTCCTCCTGCTCGCCCTCGTGATGGGCTTCGAGATCAGCCCCTACATCAACATGCTGCTCCACACCGGCCACACCAACGCGGTCTTCAACGCTGCGGTGACCACCGCCGTCGGCATGGCGGTCCTCGGCATGGGCGCGCAGATCTTCACCTTCGACTACCGCAAGGTCCGCAACTACGCCATGGCTGGCCTTTTCGGGTTGATCATCATCGGCATCCTCGGCATGTTCTTCCACTTCGTCAGCCCGAATGTCTATTCGTATCTCACGCTCGCGATCTTCGGCGTCCTGGTGGTGGTCGACTTCATGCGCATCCACAAGGGCGGCGACGGCGCCACCGCCGTAGAACTCGCCCTCAGCATCTACCTCGACGGCCTCAATATCTTCCTCGCCCTCACCCGGATCTTCTCCGGCCGCCGCGACTAGCACCACCCATTCATTGCCCTCCAGGAAAACGAATAACCGCCCCCATCGTCCTCTCCATCGCCTAAACACGCGATAATGAAGGAATGAAGGTCGAACTGAATTCCAACGACGCACCCTCCGGCGAGCGCCTGCAGAAAATCCTCGCCCGCGCCGGCATCGCCAGTCGCCGCGCCGCCGAGGCCATCATCCTCGAAGGCCGCGTCCAGCTCAACGGCCAGACCGTCACCGAGCTCGGCACCCGCGCCGACGTCACGCGCGATCACGTCCGCGTCGACGGCAAGCTCCTCCATGGCCCCGAGCCCACCAAGTACTTCATGGTCAACAAGCCGCGCGGTTACGTCACCACCCTCGACGACCCCGAGCATCGCCCGACGGTAATGCAGCTCCTCGGCCAGGACAAGCAGAAAAAGATCGTCGGCGAACACTCCAAGTTCCCCCGCCTCTACCCGGTCGGCCGACTCGACTACCTGTCTGAAGGTCTCTTGCTGATGACCAACGACGGCGACCTCGCCAACAAGCTCTCCAAGGCCTCCACCGGCGTCCTCAAAACCTACCTCGTCAAGGTCTCCGGCTCTCCCACTGACGCCGCCATTGACCAGCTCCGCCGCGGCATCATGATCGACCGCGGCCGCCTCGCCGACACCCGCTCCACCGGCCGCCGCGATCGCGTTCTCACCCAGCCTGCCAAGGTCGAGCAAGTGCGCGGCGGCGACAATCCCTGGTACGAAGTCACCCTCACCGAAGGCCGCAATCGCCAGCTCCGCAAGATGTTCGAAGAGATCGGCCACCACGTCGAAAAAATCCGCCGCATCGGCTACGGCGCATTGACTCTTGATGTGCCTCCGGGAAGCTTCCGCGAGCTCACCACGGGCGAAGTCCAGGCCCTCAACCGCGCCGCAGCAGGCAAAAAAGTCGAGCGCAAGAAAGTCCTTCCCGAGGCTGCGCAACTCAAGAAGCCCGTCCCCCCAAAGCGCAAATTCCGCCCCAAAACCAGCACCCCACCCCGCCGCCGGCCTTCCTAGCTGCCCGATAGTGAG
>Ga0224557_1004388_pt1 | contig 10317 bp, 12 predicted proteins | sample 714S31014metaG_FD_180677 | JGI IMG/M metagenome (GOLD analysis project Ga0224557, IMG submission 180677) | Peat soil microbial communities from Stordalen Mire, Sweden - 717 S3 10-14 | ecosystem: Environmental > Terrestrial > Soil > Wetlands > Peat | place: Sweden: Norrbotten County, Stordalen... | reverse complement strand
ATTTCCTATTTTCCTTAGGAAATTAATATATGTTGTTTCTTCTTAAGGAGAACTTATTTTTTTCCCAAGTTCCTATTTTCCTTAGGAAATTAATATATGTTGTTTCTTCTTAAGGAGAACTAAACTGTTTTCATAAGTATGAAGTTTGTATTTTCAAGTACTTTGAATTATAAAAATGCGGTGATGTTTTAAAAATGGTGTCTTCGAATTATTGATCAAATCTGAAAACGACTATATCTCACAATTCAGGAACAAAATAGATAGAATCTTATGGTTACTATTTTCAACAACTTATGGATGAGATCCAATAATTAAGTTGAGAATTTTGATTTGTGGGGCTGCGAAGGAGGATAAATTATAATCAATGACCCTATGAAACGTTGTTTTAATGCTTAGACGATCTTAAATTTGTATCAACTTATTTTTTATAAGTATATGGTATATTTTTTAAACATCTTATGTAATAATATTAAAATTAAGACAGTGTTCTAAAAATAAGTTGTAAGGGAAGAAACTATGGGGAACAGTTCCATATATAATGCACTTCCCCATAGTTTAGATTAATAGGAAAGTCATCTGAATTCATCTCATTAAAATATTTATGATTACTGTTTATAAAATCTGATTAAAAGGTAATAGAATCCGAGTTCCGACAGGAGAAGTCTAGAACCTGCCGGAATGGGATTGTTTGCAGCCAAGTTGTTGACCTATTTGTTCGGACAAGTGACAATTGCTAAAACCTTGTCCTTGCATATTTTGTACGGATATGCAAACCGTCGCAGAGCAGGGTAGGGGAAACGTAAAGTGTTCCTTCTCTTTTGTTTAGTAGGATATGGTAGAAGATTAATTACTTGTTTTTATCACATAGTTAAGGGCTATAAATCAATTTGTCTGTGCAATATATAATGGTTTGTGTGTCATTTTGAATATTTTTATATGTTGAGGTTTCCAGAGTTCAAATTTAGTTTGGCTGGTCCACATATCATCGGCTAATATTTACGGATACCATAAATCTGATTTAATATAAAGGATAGAGAATGGAAATGTCCTGATTGCAAGACAAAATATGATAAATATATTACTGCTGCAATTAACATATACAAATTTGTTATCATTGATCAAAATCTAATTTGAATTTGACACCCATGGAATGCATGGAGATGGGCTTTGAGACTTGTTCTCACAAGAGAACGGAAAGAACAAAAGAGTCACTTAGTCTTCAGCTGAGTGTTAGCCCAAATAATTGCATTATTTAAATTAAACTTAATTAATATATTAATAATTATACTTTCTAATTGTTGTTGATGATCTGCAAAACCATCTATCAGCTAACTTGCAGGCACTTTCATTCATTCGTGCTTGCTATTCGAAGAATTTCATGTTCATTTCAATTAGGGCTTAGGAAGTTAAATTGAAAAATCAATAGCAATAAACCATTAGTTTTCTAAACTGCGAATATAATATCGTACTTAATTTCGTACTTCAGGTGCATAAATCCTAAGAATGTAAAAAGGCAGAATGAACTTTATGATTTTGTTTTTCTTACAATTCAAAGTTATATCTCGTGTTTTTTGATTTTTGGCATTTTAATTTTTCATAATAAAACACGTACTAATTAGTAGAGTTCAATAGATTATTGTTATTCTGATTTTAGTTTATTTTAGATACTTCTCTATGTATAGTACTAATATTTCATTATATATTATATCGTTTGGCTGCTAATTATCTAATTATTCTATTTGAAATTATGTATCTCTATATATACACTGATTGTATAATATATAACCATTTAAAGATTTTAGTTTTAAAACTATAAATATAAATAACTAGTTGGTTGAGTAGTTTTGTACGCAGTGTGTATGCCGATTGGTAATGGATTAAAAAATAATAGTCCAAAAAGTATATCTAGTTAGCAAAATTTTGGAGAGAAAAAAGTGAGAAAACAAACATTTTTCAGAATAAAAAATACAATTGGTATTTTACTAGCTGTCCTTCTCATCGTAACGTTTACAGTTGCTTCAGCAAGCTCATACCCTATTAGTGGGGATAATCACAATGGTTATCGTGAGAATGGTTACAATGGTTATAACGACGGTTACCGGCACGATTACTGGTACCCTGGGCATGTGCACATTGGTCATGACAATGGTGGGTACCCTGTGGTCCCTGATAGCGATGATTATAAAATGAGTGGTATTTTGGCTGAGCACCCTGGGCATGGGGAATTTGTCACCCATTATCCTGGAGATGAAAATGGGTATGGTAACTTTTTCCATAAGCTGGAATACAGAGGGTATGCTTAAACAGTTGGTTAGGCAACAGTAGGGCTATTGGGTTCTGTATAAACCACTATATTTTTCCTGAATGACTAGACTGTGATAATATGGTGGTATACAGCCAGGAAAATCAAAAAATTTTCTAAAATAAATTCAATCGATTATTTTCAATTTGAAAGCCTGAAAAACGGTGTTGTTACTGTAAAACAAGCGTTTTAGACATACTAATGACGTTAGCCTAAAGTCAGCCTTCAGCAACTATTTTGTTAATATATTTATACTCACAAATGATACGACTAGGTTTACAATCAATTAAGAATCAATTTCAGCAAGGTTGTCTTCAACTGATTGATGCCTTTCAGATCCTTTTTAGGGCATAATCAGTAAAGTTTTCATAAAGAAAGATTGTTATTAAAAGATTTTAAGCTCGCTAATACTAAAATACGTAGAAGTGATCGAAATTCTACATAATAATGGCTTTCCACTGTATATTACCACTTTAGACAACGAAAATTGTGTAATCACTTTTCATTTTATAACAGCATCTAATAGCAAAATATTTAACAAGTAATGTTCCATGAAGTCATGCTACTTAATCAGTAGTTTTTGCCATAGTTTCAGTGGTATCTACAGCAGTAAATTCAAACCACAGCGACGATAAAAATCGGCAAGTAACAACAATCTTATTCGGTATCTTGTTGCTATAAGCCTTAAATTCCAAAAATCTCGCCATTAGCAGCAATTTTATCTGGGGTCTAGCTGTTGGTAACGGTAGGATTCATATTTTAGGTGTACTCATATTGTATTATTGTATCTGATAAATATATAGCTGTTTGGCATCAAAATATACTAAAAGTGCGTTTATATTTTTAAGAAATATAAATTTGAATAATTTGGAAAGTCATTACGAAATATTTTAAAATAAAATAGAAATGTGTGAGATCTTGAACGATGTCGACGAGGAACAAGAAAACACTCATGAAAATTCTAAAAAAATCTGAATCCCATATAAATGAAGAATCGTTGAATATAAATAAACAACTTTCAGAAATACATGAAGATATAAAAAAAGTAATGGCATATTCCAAAAAACTCCGTTTCGATGATATTATTAAAATTTCAGTGCAGGAATATTCAGAAGTTCTTCGAAAGCATATTTTGGAACATATAGAAAGTGGACTTGAACAAAAAATAGCGCTAAAATGTCCTGCTAACAAAAAGTGCACTTATTTGATCATTGATTTCTTACAAGATAATGCAGAATTAATTCTACGAAATCAAAGTGACAACTTTTTAATTTCGAAAAAAAGAAACTAAGTGGGTGAACTGAAACATATAGGTCTCTATAGCAAATGCGAGCAGTGCTTTTTAGAAATGTTGAATCTCTTCACACAACATATTAAATTCATTAGTTCATTGAAAATTCATACAAATAATTCGGAACTGCAATCGAATATTTCAAATCTCAAAATGGACTTTGTTGTGCGTGAAATCCTTGAGCCGATATCAAATGAGCAGCGACTGAAAATTTTAACATTACTCTTTTTCGAATCAAAAAGTTTCTCATCCATTTCCAAATCAATGGGCCTCGTTGCAGGAAACTTACACTTTCATCTCCAGAAACTAATAGAGCGTAAACTGGTTTTACAACAACACAGTAGAGGAAATTATATTATTACTAATAAGGGGTTCCAGATTATACAGAATTTGAGCGCGATTTATTCTTCATTCAGACATTTTCCACAGGAGATTGACAATCATAATCTGTTTGTTGAATCAAAAATGAAGAAGTTAACTGAAGAATCGAAGAATTTAGAAAAGAATGTGGAATTAACCGAAACACTAAAAGAAATGGCTCTGACCCTTGGAGCCTTCAAAGTAGGTATTGCTACTACTGAAACCCTTTTAGGCGGTCCTCCTTCTGCAGATCTGATTTATGTGTTACCAGAAGCAAAATCTGCTGTCTGTTTTGCCCTAGCTTTTGATCAGAATCTTATAGATCCTTATTTCAGAAAAGTGGATCATGAATCCCTTGAGACTAATAAGGTGCGAACAACTACCCTTGCCAATGGGATAGCCCTTGTGATAGCAGATTTCTTGCAGCAGTCTGGATACAAAGCTGTCCCTCAGTCTGCAAATTTCGTTTACCGAAGGGATACAGAAAATTGGCTTCTTGATATGCATCCTCCCATTTCTCACAGATATCTGGCAGTACGTTCTGAGATAGGGTATTTCGGATATTCAGGAAATATTATTACAAAGGGAATCTGGATCCGCGATTGTCTTGGCCTCAGTAGTTACAGACGCAGAACTTATCCCAACTGACTCTTTACCAGAAGATGAAAACTATTGTGATGAATGCAAGCTTTGCCTTTCAGTATGTTCATCTGGATATGTGGACCCTGTTGAGAAAACCACTGTACCCGGGAGGAAAGGAGTTTATTTACGGGAAGTGAAGAAACAATTGTCGCTGTTTACCTGTAAGCACAGGATTTTCAGGTCTGAGCCCCCCAAAAAAATGGTCTACTTGGTCTCCAGCGCGCTTTAAAATCCCAAAAAAAGATGAAGATTTCATCGCTGCGCTACCTTCTGCCACAGAAGCATACCTAAAAAGGCCAAAGTTCAAAGACGGATTTTTTGTATCCATAATTCCCGGGTTCAGAGTAGGATATACTTGCTCTAATTGCCATTTAGTCTGTCACTCTGACAAGACAATTCGAAAAGTAAGATATAAGCGCTACTCACAGAAAGCGGCGTGGTCATTGAGGACCCGGATGGAATGCGTAGAGCTGTATCTCCGGAAGAAGCAGAAGAGTATCTCAAATCCATGCCTCTGGAAAAAAGAAAATTATATGAATATATTCCAGCGAAAGAATTAGTCTAAAAAATAAGGAAAATTATTTAACAAAAAACAAAATTTAGGTTGTTTTTAAGAATAATAATTCCAAATTTCCAGATTAAGTCTTTTAGGATATAAGTAGTTGAATTGAAAAATTGCTGAGATTGACCATCAATTGTCTAAGCTGTAATTATAAATCACAGTTTTTATTTTGCTTCATTCTGTACTTTAATCGCGTAAGTTTCAACACTGCCAGCGAAGAATATCGAATCCTTTTATAAAAAAGCAACCGAAATTTCCCTTGGAAAAGATCCGGTAAAACCCTGTACTCACATCTTTCTTCTTTCAATATATGGATCTATTTTTCATAAGAATTTATAAATTAAGCATGGAAAATTTTTTATGTAGCTATAGCAGAATCTAAAATATCATGGAGTTTTATAGCCGCGTTTTTCCATCTCCTGGATGAGGGAATCATGTTACATGTAAAGAGTCTTCAGCCTTACTTTCTAGCATATGGTTTTTGAATTATTCTATTTTTTTTGTTATTTCCAGTGCTTAAATTTATTACCTCTAATAAACATTTATTTTATAAAATATTATATTAAATAAAAATAGTCTTGATAAAATCAATGCTATTTTTATATATATTTATTAAAAATAGGAGATAAAAAGATGTTAAAATGAATGAAAGAGGCAATTAGTATTTTGCTAGCGGTTTGTTTACTACCTGTGATCACAGTAGCAAAGCGAATGTAGCATTGTGATTAATGAGAAAAACCTCCATTATAATACCAAAAAATGTGAAGATTAAATTCTTCGAGCACTACTACCACAAATTTTTCAAGCACCGTTACATAATAAATATGAATATGAATGGTGGAAAAGGTCAATATATGATTATGAATAGCTGAACCAGCAAGGATCCTGCAGATGATGGATAGCTGAAGTGGCAATGTTGCTTAAAAAATCTAACAAAAGATGTTTCCTTGTGCCATATAGATATCACAAAGAGTAACGACAAATTATTCGTAAAACAATAAAAAATTGTTTAAAGACAACTTTAATAAATTCAAAGTTATAATAAGATGTTTATAGAACCTATACTTGGTTCTTTTAGATTTTTTATGAGGCAACAAGGTTTCATGTTTTTGCTGTAATTCTAAATTTATTGGTATGGCTACTCTTCGACTTTTTATTTCACAGCCCAAAAAGAACATCTTTTAAAAATTATAGGAGGAATAAATATAGAATATGACTCTCTAAAGTTTCACAACGTTGATTCAAATGTATTTGCTTGCATGAAACAGAAACTTGCAGCAGAAGGCATTACAATACCCCCGGAAGCGAAGGCAGTTTGGAAAGGCAAGGCGTTAAAGCTCATATTAAATGGGATGGTGCAGCTAATCTCACTATTACTATCATTAATAAGCCATGGTATGTTCCATGTGGAACGATAATAGGACAGATTCACGCCTTTGTGCAAAGTTGTGGTGGACTATGTGATTAAGCATATTAGATTATTTGAAAAACAGGTCAGAGATATCGAAAGTAAATGAGCTAGTTCGAAAAGTCGATTAAAAAATATGGAAGCACAGTGTAAATAAAACTATAGAAGGCTCAATGCAACGATCACTAAACGTTTACTTTATAAATATATGATGTGCGTATCCAGCATGATTCTGTGATATCTGCAACTATTATGTTGAATTTATTCGTTTAATCATATATGTCTAATATCTAATATTACTGTTTTATATTCACTAGCACTTACACTTCCAAACTAAAAAGTATGGAAAAACATAGGCATTCGACAAATCAAGTATCTGAATAACATTATAGAACAAGATCATAGATCGATAAAGCGAATTATTAATCCAATGTTAGAATTTCAGTCTTTTAGATCTGCTAATAAGATTTTAAAAGGAATTGAAGCTATGAATATGATTAAAAAAAGACAAGTCAATAATTTAAATTACTCTGTTCTTAATGAAGTCAAATACATTAATCATTTGTTTGGTATAGTTTTATAATGTTGGTATATTTCCCTCAGATCTTTCGACTTTTTTTTATACTCATAGATTTACATGCTTATTCTGAAGTTTTTGCAACGGAACCCGATTTTAATCCATAAAAATGTAGGTATATTTCATTATAGTTATATTTTATTCAAAATGATTAATCTATGGATTAAAATCATCCCTAATTATTCTGTATTCATTCAATACCCCAATGATATGTGATCAAGCTGATCTTAGAAATAGAACAGTTGATCTTGTGAACTGCAGATGAGTCAATACCTGCAGCCTATAGAAGGATTGTTTGAAGGTGGATTAGACCTTTGAACAACAACTTAGTTTAATTTATCCTAAAGTTGCCCAACCTACTCTAAATAGTACTACCTTAACTAAAGAATATCACATTTATGTGAAAACACTATCCTAAAATTTAAGTTAATATGTATATTCTATAAGTTATATATTTTTAAAATAATAAAAGTGTATGTAAAAAATATCGTAGGTACTTACCGTGCAGTATAAGTTAAAACATGTGGAATTAAATTGATCAAAAAAATGACTTACTCTGGGGCTACTGGGGGAATTTTTATCATAAGTGTAGTATATAGCATTACCCTACTCAAAACAATAGCTCACAGAACCTGATAATGGCTCATTTATGATTTGACGCGTATAAACCCCGCTTGCATGCAGAACATAACTAACTTAATATTAAATACAAGATTCGCTAATATTAATTTTAAAAAATAAAAAACGGTGTAACATGGCTCGCCCTTCGAAGCTTACTAATGAAATACAACAGAGAATCGATGACAATATCGCGCTCTGATTGACTTATAGCTTGGCTGCTTCGGCAGCCGGCATAACATATAAAACATTAAACGAATGGATTAAAAGGGGACAGACAGATGACTCTGAGAAATATTTTCAATTTTATCGATATATTCAAAAGCGAAATGCTGATGCTGCAAAAACTCTTATGGAACGCCTAAAAACTGCTGCAGACGCTGGAAATTGCCAGGTTTGCATTTTGATTCTGGAGCGAAGGTTTTCGGAAGACTTTGGACGTCGAATGTATAGGAAAACGAATGTTGTTTCAGAAAATAGAACCTAAAATGTTGAGATAACAGTCAAGGAAAAATATATAATTAGACAACAAATTTTAGCGAAGTTTGATCGTTTTTGAGAATTGCAAAAGTCAACAACTGGTTAGGATTTTTCATCCGAACTTGATCTATTTTTAATAGAATATTCTTCCATTCTAATTTTATTCTATGGTCTAATTTCAGCCGGACTACCAAAATCTCCACCAGGGTTTCTGAGCTCCTGGCGCTTCTATAGCCTTCTGATTAATCAAGGTCTGCATCTGGAGCATGTAATTATTATATAAATTTTGGAGGTTCTCAACTTCCTTTTTCAATGTTTCATTGTGTCTTTCTAACTCTCTTGATCTGGCACGTATCTCTACAAACTCTGAGGGGTCCGGTGCTTCTTGCAAGGCTGTGTTGAGCCTTTCAATCTCTGTTTTTAGCGTATCAATTTCTGCTTGCATTTGTCCCCTAATTACCTGCATTTGTCTCAGAACTTCTTCGGAGCTCTCTTCGCTTTGTGCACGAGTTAACATCTTAAACCCCTGAATAACTGCATTTGTGGGACTTATGTATCCTGCATGCAACACACAGTCATACAATTCAGAAGGTACCCATACGCTTATTTTTCTCTTTTGTTCCTGCATATTACAGGTATTATGCAGGCAAAGAATAAAAATGTCTCCTAAATGCTTGTATTATGCAGGTAATAAGCAAAAATCTTCAAAATTAGGAAACTTATTTTTAAATCTAGCATTTGGACTCTACAAGGAAATTATTAAAATACATTGGTATTTATAGGTTGCAACAGATCTATATTGAAAAGGCAATTACTATAACTAATCTTGAATACTCTATAATTAAATGCAAGGAGCTATATAGTATGATAAAACCAGATTCGAAAGTATTACCTAAAAATGATAATGTTAACGTAGCAAAGCCAGCTGAACCGATCTTAAAAGCAGACTTTGCAAAAATAGACTCTTCTAGTAAGGCTGTTTAACTACAACATTAATTCCTATTTTCTTTTGATAACCCTTACTTTTTAAAGAATTTTCTCGATGAAAGGAGATATTAAAACATGCACGATTTAGCAGGAAAAGGTCCAATAATACAGACTATGATGACTCAGACGTGGGAACTTCTGACTGAAGAACAGAAAAAGAAAGTTGCAGTAATGAGAATGGATAAAGCAATAAAATTTTTAGAAATGAAAATAAGTGATATGGAAAAAATGAGCGAGATAAAAAAAGAAGTTATAGCTAATATTCAAAAGGTCAAGGAAATGCTCAAACAATGAAAATAAGTTTTACAGAAAAACGATAATGAAATTTGGTGCTGTGGGAATTATCTAAAATAACAGATTTCCGTAACTATTCAAGTAACCGTTCGAATGCTACAATTTCTCTTTTTTGGGGAGATATTGCTCATTAATCAAATTTATCTATTAAACGCTAACGAATTTTATGCGCAACTTCGTCTTCCAAAAAGTCAAAATTAAGGAGTTAATGACTCTATGGCAAAACAAATTCAAACGATACTCGCTGTTTTGTTGTTAGTGATTATAGCAACCTTGACAGCTTCGGTAGCAGTGACAGAAGCAGCAGCTATCAAGATGAAAGAATACTATGCTAGTTATAAAAAAAGACAAGAGTAGATGGATGTAGGTTTTCCATACCTTTCCATATTTTAAACTTTATAGATTCTTAGTTGTGCCCATGAGTTATTATAGTAGATTACTATAAACGGTTCCGTTGCAAAAAATATGTAAATCTATAAGTAATGAATAAAAATCAAAATAATCAAGGAAAATGTACTAACATTATAAAACTATACCAAACAATTGATTAATATATTTGATTTCATTAAGAACAGAGTAATTTAGATCATTTATTTGTTCTTTTTTGATCATATTCATAGCTTCAATTCCTTTTAAAATCTTATCAGCAGATCTAAAAGACTGAAATCCTAACATTGGATTAACGATTCGCTTTATCGATCTATGATCTTGTTCTATAATGTTATTCAAATACTTGATTTGTCGAATACCTACGTTTTTAGGTAGTATTTTATCATTTTTCAGTTTATCTATAGCA